>Ga0180429_10002025_pt1 | contig 16957 bp, 16 predicted proteins | sample SS_ome_FD_132428 | JGI IMG/M metagenome (GOLD analysis project Ga0180429, IMG submission 132428) | Hypersaline lake sediment archaeal communities from the Salton Sea, California, USA - SS_1_S_1 metaG | ecosystem: Environmental > Aquatic > Non-marine Saline and Alkaline > Hypersaline > Sediment ...
CTCAGTTCCTTTCCATTACCCGTCCGTTTTGCCCGATTCTCCCCTCGTGAGAAACTTCCGTACCTTCGGGTCGGGAGACTCGGCGCGCAGGGTGCTGGGGTTTCCGAGGGCGATCTGCGTCTTCGTGTCCACGTCGAGGAACACCGAGTTGTCCGCGATGGCGAAGATGCTGGCCAGTTCGTGGGTTACCACGATGATCGTCGTGCCGAGACTGTCCCTGAGCTCCAGAATCAGGTCGTCGAGGAGCCGGGCACTGATCGGGTCGAGGCCTGCCGAGGGCTCGTCGAAGAACAGGACGTCCGGGTCCAGGGCCATGGCCCGGGCCAGGCCGGCCCGCTTGCGCATCCCGCCGCTGATCTCGGCAGGGAAGTAGTCTTCGAAGCCGGCCAGCCCCACCAGCGCGAGCTTCAGAGAGACGATTTCCCGGATCGACCCGGCCGTCAGGGCCGTGTACTGCTGCAGGGGAAGGGCTACGTTTTCCGCCAGGGTCATGGAGCTCCACAGGGCGCCGCCCTGGTAGAGGACGCCGAAACGCCTCATCATCCCGGCCCGTTCCTCGAGGTCGGAATCCCAGAAGCTCACGCCATCATACAGGACTTGACCCTTGGCGGGTGGCTTGAGCCCGATCATGTGCCTCATCAGGGTGCTCTTGCCGCAGCCACTCCCCCCCATGATGACAAAGACCTCGCCCGGGGGAATCGAGAAACCCAGATCCCGCATCACCACGAAGCTCCCGTAAGCCATGGTCAGGTTCCGTATCTCGATGTTGATGGCTCCGCGTTTCTGCTGTGCTTGCACCCGCAAGGTCCCCTTGTTGCTCATGATCCGGCTCTGAAGGCGAAAGGGCAAAGGCGAAAGGGAAGGATCAAGTGCTGAAGAACGAATCTAAAGAGCTCTCGCCTTCGGCCACTCCCCTGTGAATACGCCTTCTTCAGAACGTAAACCACCCCTTTGCCCTTGACCCTTTCGCCTATCTCTAAACACCAAGAATATTACACACAAACGTAATAATCGCCGTGGCCGTGATGATGGCGACGATCCCGGTTACCACCGCAGAGGTGGTCGCATCGCCGACGGCCGAGGCGCTGCGGCCGCAGTGCATTCCCCGGAGACAGCCGGACAGGGCCACCAGGGCGCCGAAGACGACCGCCTGGAAGATTCCGATCCAGAAATGGATCAGGCTGAGTGCGTCCTGCGTCCGGACCGCGTATTCGGTCACAGAGATGTTCATCATCCCCACGCCCACGAACACGCCGCCCAGGATGCCCATCAGGTCTGCATAGACGCACAGGAGCGGCATCATCAGGATCAGGGCGACCATGCGCGGCATCACCAGGAATTCCATGGGGTCCACGCCCATGGTCTCCAGGGCATCGATTTCCTCGTTCACCTGCATGGTGCCGAGCTGCGCGGCGAAGGCGGCGCCTGTTCGGCCCGCCAGGATGATTCCCGTCATGATGGGGCTCATCATGCGGACCATGCCGATGCCCACCAGGTCGGCCACATAGATCTCCGCACCGAACATGCTCAGCTGTATGGCCCCAAGGAAGCCGAGGATCATGCCCACCAGCAGGCTGATGAGCGAGACGATGGGCAGGGCCTGAAATCCGCACTGCTGTATAATGAGCATCAGGTCGGATCTGCGGAAGCTCGCCTTCCCTGACAGGAATTTGAGAAAGGCAAGTGTGGCTTCCCCAACGAAGGTGAGCATTTCCCGGGCCGACTCATGCGTTTCGAGCGCGCTCTTACCGACCCGGGTGAAGAACCCCTCGCGCACCTCCTCTTTCCGTGCCCCCTCCCGCTCCGGGACCTCGGAGGCCAGGACCAACAGACGGCGGGCGCCCGGGGGCAGTCCCTCCTCGTCGAGAACGGCGTTGCTCTGAGAGCACTGGTCCTTGACCCGGATCAGGAACGTAAGAAGTGTGCTGTCCCAGTCGGTGAGGTCCTGCGTGTCGAAGGTGATTCGCCGGGCTTGAGGATGGGACTCGAACTCCCTGGCGACCTCTGCGGCCGACGGCAGCGTTTCCCCCACCGTCCATCCTCCCGAGAGGCGGACGCCCAGGGTGTCGTCAGTCGGCCGGCTGAAGGCGAGCCGTGGCCGAATGTCTGTTGCCTCCACCGATGCCGCCTTTCTGATAGGCCCACATGTGTTTCGAAGACTATATAGAGATTACATGACAGGAGTTTTGGTTGCAAGAAATTACGAGTAGCGTGCTAGAGATTCACCTCGAACCGGGCCTGAAAGATATGAACCACGCCGTCCCCTTCGGTGTTGTTGATATCCGCGAGCCCATAGCTGAATCGTATCTTGAAGATGGGATACGGGTACCACGTCAGGCCCGTCATGCCGATGTTCATCCTTCCCCCCTCGACAACCCGATCGCTGAGATCCAGATGGGAATACCTTGCATAGATCTCGACGCCTCCGCATGTGCGGTTCCTGAAGGAGAGGTTCCGCTTGGGGCGCACTCTCGTGAAGACACCCTGGGTCGTATCGTACGGTTGCGTTTCCCCGGTAGGAAAATAGCTCACGTAGGCGTAATACCCGGCGAACTGCAGACCGTCCCCTTCTTCCGGATCCACGAAGGAACGGATGTACTCTCCCTGGAAGGAAAGAGAATTCATGACAAAAGCGACTTCCCCACCGATGAGGTTCGCGTTGTTCGCGAGAATCGGTCCGGTGTCCACCGCGATGGGTGCGATGTGGCACTCCGGCCGGGATTTATATTGAACGTTGTTCTCGGCCGCATCCACGTAGCTGTAGTTGATTCCCAGGTGCATCAGACGGTTCGTCTGGAAGTCCTTTTCATGAAACACAAGACCCGTCGCACGGCCTGCGAGCCGGAAATTGCTGCTGGTCACGTCGCCTATGTCCGCGTCCTGGCCGTCCGCGAAGTACCCGAAGGCCCAGGTCAGCCGGTTCTCGAGCCGGCTTCCCCCAACCTTGAAGCCGGCCTTGAACCCGGGCGCAAAGGCCTGAACAGGGGAGGCCCTTTCCTGGAACGTCGTATCCCTGGCGCTTTCGAGCCTCTCCATCGAGAAGGGAGCCTTCAAATACCCGAATGTGAAGGTCTGAATCAAGGGAATCTCTCGCAACTGGAAATAGACGTCGTGGAGAAAGAACTCATCTACTGTAATCTCGAACTGAAAACTGAAGAAGACAGGGAGCCAGAGGAAGAAGCTGCCTCTCGTGTAGAGTCGAAAACGACGCAGCTCTATGTCGTTGGAGAACCCCTCAAACGTATCGTCGTCGGCAAAGGCGGCTGCGTCGACATGGAGCAAGGCGCCCACCTTCCCCTCGAGTCTGGGCTTGGGCCTGAGTGCATAAAGAAAACGGGCTTCGGGGCTGATCATCGGCTTCTGCTGGAGCCAAAAGTGGAGGCCCTCGTGCCAGTAGAACTTCCACTGCAGGGGCAGCTTCTGTCCGAACGTCTCGTCGGACGGGGGAACCGGGTCCTCGACGCTTTCTGCGTCGGCCGCCTGCGATGAGGCGGCAGCAGAAGTCTCGGACCCTTCGAATCCAGGGTCCGGAGGCTGCTGCCTTTCAGCAGTGACGCTCGATTCTCCCGGGGGAGCGGAATCCATCTCCTGAGCGGACGGACCCGACAGTGGGACGGAGAGGAGGAGAAGGAACAGAGAGATCTTCTTGCAGGACGAACCCAAGGAACACTCCATGGGAGAGCGAATTGATTGTCCTGAAGGAACGGTCTGCCGGTTCTCTTGCCTTGGCGCTACTGCATCTTTTCTGCCAAGGCCGCACGAAGCTTCTCCGTACCGGGGTTGCTGACCGTTCTTTTCACGAGGATATCCGTGGGCCGGGTCCCTCTTTCGTAGTAGGCCTCGTTCCACTTTGCCCGTGTGATCACGCCCGCCCCCTCGGCAGAGATGCCTGCGAAGACGCCTTGATCACTCGTATAGGCAAGCATGTCGAAGCTGAAGGTGAGGGATGTCTGCCCTTTTGCTCCGGCACCCACGGGCCCGAGGGCGATGCTCACGTCGCCTCCGAGCCTGAAGGACGACGAGTAGAACGATTCCACCCCTTTCGTGGTCATGACCAGGAAGACCATGTCCGAGGATTGGGCCCCGATCTGCAGGCCGAAGCTCCCGGTTCTGAGCTTGTAGAATGCGGGCTGGCTCCACTCGCCCGTTTCTTCGTCCCTCACGAGCAGGATGCCGGTCCCCCCTTCGAACCCGAAAAGGAAAGCCCCTTTGAGGAGTTGCGGCACGATAAGAATTGCCTTTGCGTAGCGCGCCTGGGTCGGGGTCCAACCGATGTTTGGACTGGCCGCGAACTTCTCCAGGGTGAGCTGGGCCTTCTCCACGAGTTGCTGCTGCTTGCTGTACCCCTCACCGGCGATTGCCGGTGTCGCGGCAAGCATGACGAGCACAAGGGCAGCGGTACTGATCGATCGTCCCGGGCCATGCCTTCTCATTCTTTCTCCTCCTTCGAATTGGGGGCTTCCGAGCTGTTCTTGACCTTACAACAGACGCAGCTATCGTTCAACATCGTATCCTTCCCGCCTCACGGGAAGGCCGCTTTCAGATTTTCCACGTTTTGCCGCATGGCGCTCAGGAAGTCGCCCTGGTCAGGCGCATTTCCGCAAGGGTCGAAAACGAGGCTCCCAATCCCTGCGGATTTGAGCTTGTCCACAGAGGCCTGCATGGGCTTGCCCTCCCAGATCATCCATTTGGCCTGGTGATTCGAGAGGATGCCTTTCAGTTCCGCCCACTGCTCGTTGCTGGGGGTCTCACCCGGTTCCCAATGCACGCTCTTCATGTTCAGGCCGTATCGACTCGAGAAATAATCGTAGACCGGGTGTGACCCGATCAGCGGCTGCGAGGGGTTCTTCGAAACGATTTTCCGGATGGACTTGTCGATGTCTTTCAGGTCCCTGGCGAGCATTGCGAAATTCCTCTGGAATTCGTCCAGCAGGTCCGGTCTCATTTGGCTCAGCGCGTTCCCGATCGCCCCGGCCTGTTTGGCGGCGAGATCGAAATCGAGCCAGGTCGTGAAGGCGACGCCCTCGTGAGCGTGCTCTCCTCCTGCGCCGTGGCTGTGGGTCACGGCCCCCGCGACCTTGATGTACCGGTCTTTGAATTCGGCCGAGGTGTCCAGGACCTTGGACCTGGGCAGGGATGCCTTCTCCACCCACTTGGCGTATCCGGCACCGTTGAGCAGGATCAGATCCGCCTTCTGAAAGGCCCCGATCGTATCCGGACCCGGGGACCAGAAGGCCGGGTCCTCGTCGGCCGGGGCCGGAAACACCACCCCGGCTTGCTCCCCGGCAATACGCTGGGCGAAGTACTTGAGCGGGTAGTTGACGGTGTAGATGGTGATGAGACTCGAATCCGGGTCTTCCGCCTGTGCTCCGGGTGGCGGACAGGACAGGGTGGCCAACACGCACACGACAGAACAGAGAAAAATGCCCGTCCCAAAGGGGGATGTCTTTTCCGATTTCATCACACCTCCTGTCATCGGATGAACAGCATCCGGACCAGGTCGTTGGAAAAATGGTTGACGAGAAAGATCATGGCCCCGCACAGGAGGCCGCTCAACAGGACGATGATGGAAATCTCCGCGGCGATCAGGCGAGCAATCGTCATGCGGCTGCACCCGAGCTTGAAGATCGTCTGGATCTCCCTCTGGCGCAGCCGCAGGGACAGGGCGAAGACGAGGATCAGGGCCAGGACCGTTGCCAGGGCCACTACGGAAATCACCGCGTCCAGCACGTTCTTGATCCGGAAGATGCTCTGGAGAAGGGCGTCGATCACGTCTTCCGGCCTGACGATCTGGCAGGGTTCCTCCTTGGACAGGTATCGTCCCCTGAGGATCGTTCCGGATTTTGCGTCTTTCGGGACCGCAATCACGGCCGTGATCGGGTACGAGGACAGATCGCCGTGAAAGTGAAAAGATTCCAGATTCTTCTCGGTGATTTCCGTGAAGTGGAACAGCTTGGCGCTGGCTGCCACGTTCGCTTCGGTTCGTTCGAGGATGAGGGTCGGGTCCTTGATCCGGGTCACGTCTTCGTGGCCGTGTCCCAGGCCCTGGATCACCCATGCGGTCTTCAGATCCACGAACACGGCCAGATCGTCGGGCGTGTGGGACTTCTGGAGTACGCCGACCACCCGCATCTTCAAAGGATAGATGCCGGCCAGGTCGAACAGGGTTTCCGGTGACGAGACGAGGCCGTCTCCCGGGCCGAGTCCCAGCCCTTCGGCTGCCCGGGCGCCCAGCACGCATTCCCCGAGCACGGCCAGCATCCTTCCGTCCGCGACCACGAGGCCCCGGAAGTCGAAATAGTCCAGGGACGTTCCGACGATCGGGTGCCCTCGGGCCTGAAACCGTACATAGGCCGGAATCGAGAGGGCCAGGCCCGTGTCCCACACCCTGTCCGCCGCCTCCATGGAGATCCTTTCGGGCACTTCGTCGCCGAAGTAGAGGGTGTTCATGACCAGATCGAGGCTGCTTCCCTTGGCCCCGATGACCAGGGGTGTCACGACGGCCCGGGACATGAGTTGCCGTTCGCTTTCGTCGAGCAGGAGTTGCAGGGAAGCCGGGAGAAACGAGATCAGCGTGATGCAGGCAACCAGGGTGGCGGTCCTCATCTTGTTGAAGCCCAGGTACTTCCAGGCGATGTAGAGGCTGTCGATCATCCCGCACCCTCGTCACGAAAGTCCTGGAAGTCAACGACCCGGTCGAATCGCTCGAGCAGCTCATGGTCGTGGGTCACGGCCAGCAGGGTCGCGTCTTGGTCCTCCACGTTCCGGAAGAGCAGGTCGAGGATTCGGATCTTGTTGACCGGGTCGAGGTTGCCGGTGGCCTCGTCCGCCAGGATCAGGCTCGGCCTGGGCAGCAGGGCCCGGCAGATGGCGGCACGCTGCTTCTCTCCGTGAGAGAGATCGTTGGCGGCCCGCTTCAGCTTGTCCCCGATTCCCATCTCCCGGGCGAGTGATTCCGCCCGGGCGCGGACTTCCCGGTCCAGTTTGAGCGCGCCGGTAATTCGGTAGGGATGCAGGATGTTGTCCAGGACGTTCAAGTAGTCGAGAAGCTCGAAGTCCTGGAACACGAACCCGATGTTGGAGATGCGGAAGTCCCGCCGCTCTGAGTCGCTGAGCCCGCTGACCCGCACCTCCGACACGCTGACATGGCCGCTGAGCGGCGTGATGATCCCTGCAATCAGGTTGAGCAGGGTTGTCTTTCCCGAGCCGCTCGGCCCGATGACTGCGACCTTTTCGGCTCCGGTGACCGAGAATTCGCGCATCCGCAGGCGGAATTCGCCCTCCCGGTAGTGGAATTCCAGGTCATCAATATGGATCATATTACTTGTCGGGAAGGATGCAATTGCCGAACACGATGAAGCCCACCATGTCGCCCGACGCTGTCAGGACCATCTCCCCTGTGTCCTCCATGATGGCCACGGTCCAGCCGACCCCGTCCCGCACGTCCTTCCGGCCGTCCTGCACGCCCTGCAAAATGATCTTCTTGTCCAGATGCCGAATGCTCTGGATGCTTGCCTCTGATTCTGCCCTGCCCGTCCTGATCCCCTTGATCTGCTTTTTCTTGATGTCAATCTTGAAGAACTGCGGCAGGTTGATCTCCCCCGCGGTTGTTTCCGCGCAGTCTGCCCCCGGCAAGCACTCGTGCACGTCCACGACCGCACAGATCAGGCGATCCGCCTTTCCGAAATCACCCGCTCCGGCCGGCGAAACGATGGCCAGCATGAGAAAAGCAACACCAATGTACTTGAATACACGCATCGGAATCTCCTCAAACGGGATGTCTCTGCCTAGTTCACCGTGTAGTTTCTGCCCTGCAGGCACGCACCGTATGCCCGATTGTATTCGTTCCTGCTGGCCTCGTATTGAGCCTTCTGCTGCTGCTCCCACTGTGCCTGTTCTTGTGCATTCTGCTGCTGGCTCGACCGCCTTCTCATGCCCCCCATGGCCGCGCCGGTGCCGGCGCCGATGGCCGCACCCTTCCCTGCGTCACCGGCAATCGCGCCCCCGATGGCCCCCAGGGCCGCACCCCTGGCGGCTCCGCTGACAGCCCCACCCGAGGTCGTTTGTTCGGGTGGAGGGCTGCTTGCCGTGGGCGCTTGCATGGGGTCGAACCCGGTCTGCTGCTTCGCCCAGCCGTAACACTCGAACTTGTCCTTCTCCATCTGCTCATTGCTCTGGCCCGCGTTCGGGTAGATGAAGAGGTCGCTCGCAAAGGCCGGCGCCACAAGGAGGGCCATGCAAGCCGCGAACACGAGGATTCGACTTCCTGGTTTCATCCGCCTTCTCCTTATTTTTCAATAGGTTCAATGTACAGATGCATCCCATGGCTTGCAGGATTCCGGTGCCGGCCCTGCTGCCCCTGTCACCCGGCACAAGGCCCCGCACTTCAGATTCGCCGGGAAGAGTCACCATTCTGCCCCAATTTGTTCTTTGTTTTCAAGGGGAATTCAGTGTTCGAGGCCCGCTGTGGTTGACATTTGCCCGGGGCCTGCTATGCTCGTCCAAGGTACCAATTCCTATTCCGTGATCGAGTGTTCAATCTGCTGTCTGTCGATCAGGTATTGCCCCCTGTGCTCACCGGTGTAGAGATGCATGCCGGTGGCTTTTTTTTGCTCGGAGGACGATGAACGATGAGAAAACTTCTGATCTTCTGTTTCTTCCTGTTGGGAATGGGCATCATCGCTATGGGTTGCCAGAAGGGCGAGAAGGGGAAGGCGCAGAGCGACCCCCAGGGCGCACAAACGGGATCCGACAAGGCCGGGGATAAGGCCTGGCCCCCCGCCTCGACCATGACAAAGGAGAACTCCATGGTGGTTCGTGTGAATGATAGAGAAATCGTCGTATCGGACGTGGACCGAGCAACGGAAATCCTCCTCGCACAGTACAGAAATCAGATTCCCCCGGACAGGGTCGCCCAGGCGCGAACGATGTTGCGAAAGCAGGCGGTGGAGAACCTGATCAACCAGAGCCTCCTCCTGGAGGAGGCAGGTCGGCAGGGGACCCAACCGGAGCAGAAGCGGGTGGACGATCGGTACAACGAGACGGTCAAGCGCTTTTCTTCTCCGGAAGAATTCCAGAGCGCGGTGAGTTCGATGGGTCTTTCCAAGGAAGCATTCCGGCAGGAGATCAAAGAGGACCTGATGATCGAAGCCCTTCTGGATGAGCAGCTGAAAGACGTGAAGAAGGTGAGCGACGAAGAGGTGAGTGCCTTCTTTCGGGACCATCCCGAGAGCTTCCGATCGCCGGAACAGGTCCGTGCCAGCCATATCCTGATCACGGTCGATGCGAGCGCCACGGATGAACAGCGTGCCCAGAAGCGCTTGGAACTGGCGGGCTTCAAGGGCGAGATCGAGAAGGGCGCCGACTTCGGCGAAATGGCGGGGCGGCATTCGGACTGCCCGAGCAAGGCCCGGGGCGGTGATCTGGGCTACTTCGAAAGGGGCAAGATGGTGAAGCCCTTCGAGGAGGCGGCCTTTGTGATGAAGGTGGGCGACCTCAGCGATATCGTGGAAACCCAGTTCGGGTATCACTTGATCAAGGTGACCGACCATCAGGACCCCAAGACAGCCACCCTGGACGAGGTCAAGGGCCAGATCGAGAACCTGCTGAACCGTCAGGCCAAGGACAAGGCCATCGGGGCGTACGTAGCAGAACTGCGTGAGCCGGCGAAGATAAAGTACGCAGAAGGCTACGCACCCTAGCAGGCTGCCGATAAGCGGCCATCTGCGGCGTTGCACTCGCCCCTCGTCATTGCGGCGTACGGTGTACGCCTCATTCCTCGGGTCTTCGTGCGCCTTGCATATGTCCCCTTCTCGACAGCCTGCCAAGCAGGTCTTTCCCTGGTAAGCTGCCCATAAACGTCCGTTTGCTGGGTGTTTACGGGGTACTTCTTCCCGAGGAGAGGAGATCGGGGACAGGCACCGATCTCAGAAGAATCAACTTCGCCATTCGGGCCCGAAGCTTCCTCACTTTGACCGCTCTCGCTACGAAGTCTCGTGCAATATGGGGGCTAGCAGGCTGCCGATAAGCGGCCATCTGCGGCGTTGCACTCGCCCCTCGTCATTGCGGCGTACGGTGTACGCCCATTCCTCGGGTCTTCGTGCGCCTTGCATATGACCCCTTCTCGACAGCCTGCTAAGAAGGTCCTTCCCGGGTAGGTTACCGATAAACGTCTGTTTGCGGGGTGTTACGGGGCACTTCCTTCCGACGTTCTCTTGTCGGCATAAACGCAGTTCAGGCACGTGAGGTCCTGTCCCGGCGGTGGCCTTACAGAGGTCACGATTTCCTGTCCACACACGCTGCATATCACCTTGTGTTGGGGGGGCTTCTTCTTGTAGCTCCCTCTCTTGCCTGATCCAGGCCTTCTCTTCCTTGCGATGTCGCACCTCCTTCCGGGGGGCTGTCCAAGTGCCAAAACCGGGTCGGCGGCTGTTCCGCCCCTCTCGATCCGGGCGATTCAGGCCAAAAAATACCGCCAAGACAGACTCGCGGTCTTGACGGTTCAAGTGAAAATAGCTCTTTTCAATTAAATCGGAAACGGAGCGCAAGTGTCCTCTCTTATCCATAGCAGAGCCCAGCCCATATAGCAAATGCCGGGGCCGGGCCCCGGTATCCCGGGCGACCTCCGGCATGTTTGTGTTTCTTTGCCGGGGCTTGATAGACTGCGTCCGGTAGACGTGAAAAACCAATGTAGGGCGCATAGTTCGAAGCCGGTCTCTGCAAAGGGAGGAAGTCATGGAACAAGACCGGAACTACCGGGAGCGCGGGCTGGGGTTCCTCCTGATATGTCTGATTTTGGTGCTTCTTTTCGGTTATCTCGTCCTCCGGCCGTTCCTGAACATCTTCCTGATGGCCCTGGTGCTCGCCACGATTACCTATCCGGTCTATCGGCGAATCCGCGTCTGGACCCGCGAGCGGGAGAGCCTCTCCGCCTTCCTGAGCTGCTTCTTCGTCGTTTTTGCCATCATCGTGCCGTGCATCATGCTCGTTGGGTTGCTGGCCAGGGAATCCGTCCAGATCTACGGCTGGGTCAACGAGAAGGCCCAGAGCGGCGCCCTGCAGGAAGGCCTGGGTCAGCAGCTGGTCGATCTGCAGCAGCGCTTCCTTCCGAGGCTCGACCTGGAGCGCTTCGATGTGGGGAAGGGCCTCACCGGACTTGCGGGTACCTTGAGCGGGCTCCTGGTGAAGTGGAGCACGAGCGGCGTGAAGCTGGTCACCAGTGCCGTATGGCAATTCTTCTTGATGCTTTTTGCGTTATTCTACTTCTACAAGGATGGTGCGGCCTTCCTGCATTGGATGATGCACCTGACGCCCCTTCCGGGCAGCCTGGAGCGAGAGATACAGGAGAAGTTCAGGGAGGTGAGCGAGTCGGCCTTCCTGGGCACGTTTCTCACTGCAGCGGCCCAGGGCTTCCTGGGAGGGCTCGGGTTCCTGATCGTGGGATACCCCCCTCTGGTCTGGGGCGTTCTCATGGCCGTTTTGAGCCTGATTCCTCTGGTGGGTACGTTTCTCGTCTGGGGGCCTGCGGCCATCCTTCTGATGGCCGGTGGTCGTATGGGCGCAGGAATCTTTCTCGTTATCTGGGGGGTCGTCGTGGTGGGGTTGAGCGACAATGTGTTGCGGCCCATGCTCATGCAGGGGAAGAGCCAGCTGCATCCCGCTCTGATCTTCTTCTCCTTGATCGGCGGGATCATGGCCTTCGGGCCGCTGGGGATCCTCCTCGGGCCGCTCGCGATCGTGCTGGTCATTGCCATGCTCAGGGCCTACGAGGAGGCGGCCCGGCCCTTCCTCGAATACATGGATCAGCGCTAGCAGGCCGTCCCTAAACGCCCATCTGCTGCGTTGCACTCATCCTGCGTCACTGCGGCGTACAGTGTACGCCTCGTTTCACAGGATTTCGTGCGCCTTGCATATGGACATTTATGAACGGCCTGCGCAGAGAGTTTTGTCTGGAAGCTATTGGTGAGTTGGGCCGTCCCTCTCTCCCCCTACAAAGTCGCCCGGCACAAATCTCCGAAGGAATCCGGGACACCACCAAAGAACCCGAGCACTGCCTGTGAGACACTGCGACGCTTGCCCGAGGGCCCGTGGATTCATCGGCGGGAAAACAGATTCCTGGAGAATCCGGCCGCTTACCTGACACGCGGCGCAAGCGCCTGCGTTGCGCGTCCGCTCCTCCTTTTCTCAGCAGCGTATGAAATACCGGGCTGATCAGGCCATATTAGCAGTGCTTATCCCACCGTTTTCGTATTGTTCTGCAAGCGTATCCTGCCAATTGACAAGCGATTCCGTTCTTCATAGTCTGTCGGCCTCTGAAACCAACATCCCTTCATAAGGAGACTCATCCATGCGCGTGACAAGCTTGTACAAAGGCAAGAGGCCTGTTCTGTCAATGGAGTTCTTTCCACCGAGAGATGAAAAAGCGGCGAAAACGTTTGGCACGACGATTGAAGATCTGGCTACGCTGAAACCTGATTATGTGTCGGTCACATTCGGAGCCGGTGGATCGACCCGGGATGGATCGTACCAGACGGTGAACGATTTACTGATTGATAGAAAAATGCCCACGGTTGCCTATATTGCCGGATACGGTCTCGGTCCTGATGAAATCAGGGACGTTCTGGACAAGTATCAAGAGTTGGGTGTTCAAACCATTTTTGTTATCCGTGGTGATAAACCCAGGGGAAATGACTTCACTGCTTCCCCCGACAGCTTTTCTTATGCTTCGGAGATGATTGCCTTCATCAAAGAAAGTTATGACTTCACACTCGGGTGCGCCGGATATCCTGAGGGGCATATTGAGGCGAAGAGCCTTGAAAAGGATATAGAGTATCTAAAAATGAAGGTTGATAACGGAGCGGAGTATGTTGTTGCCCAGTATTTTTATGATAACGCCTATTTCTTTGAATATGTCGAAAAATGCAGGGCCACTGGAATCCAGGTTCCCATCATCCCGGGCATCATGCCGGTGTATACCGTGAAAATGACCAACATGCTGTCGAGAGTTTGTGGATCCACAATCACGGAGAACTTGCAGGGCAAGCTGGATGCAGTGGATGCGGAAGATGCGCTTGCGGTGCTGAATCTGGGTATTGATTTCGCCACCGAGCAATGCAGGGGACTATTAAAAGAAGGAGTTGCAGGGCTTCATTTCTATACAATGGACCGCAGCCGCTCGACCGGCGAGATTGTCAACCGTTTGAGACAAGAAGAACTGCTGTAAACTCAAACGGCTGCTGCCAGGAGATGAGCCCCTCCGCCCTGGGAATTTTGTTTCCGGCGGGAACACAACAAGATTAGGCGCAAATGTGCTCCCCATGAATAATGCAGTTAACCCAGGGGGGTGCCGGATTCCAAGTCCCTAGTTAAAAAAGGCAACATGATGGTCAAACCCTTTTCTTCGTAAAATACTCTTCCATTCGATCAAAGGCTTTGTTGATCATCTCTTCCGGCACGCAGAAAGACAGGCGGAAATGCCTCTGGCCCGTGGGCCCGAAGGCAATGCCCGGCGTTGCAGACACCCGCGCTTCCCGCAGCAGTCGCTTGCAGAATGCCGTGGAATCGCCACCTTCATCCACAAGGATTTTCGGAAACATGAGGTAGGATCCTTCGGGCTTCTGATAAGAAAAAATGTGCTCGAGACGATCCAATCGTTCACACATCAGATTGCGCGCCGCAAGATAGTGGCTTCTGAATTCCGTGATACAGTCCTGCGGTCCCTGCAGGGCGGCCAGGGCGGCATACTGCGACACAACCGGGGCGCAGATCGCAAAAGGGATGTGTGCTTTTGCGATTTGCGGAATCATTTCTTCATGCGCGTGAAGATAGCCGATCCGCCATCCGGTCATGGCATAGGTTTTGGTATACGTATAGCAACTCACCGTGTTCTTTTTCATCTCGGGTATGGATGCGATGCTGAAATGCTCTTGACCATCGAAGGTGAAATACTCGTAGGCTTCATCCGTAATGACCGTCAGATCGTGGTCCAGGGCAATCTCCGCCAGTTGCCTCAAGTCCTGTTCCGAGAAGACTGTGCCCGTAGGGTTGCTTGGCGTGCAGAACAGAATGGCCCGGGTCCTGGGAGTAACCGCTTTTCGGATATCCTCAACATCCAGGCGGAACCTCTCTTCTTCGATCAGGGGAACCAGCACCGCCTTTCCGGAAGCCATTTCCACTTGCCGGATATGGGTTGAATAAGTCGGTGTGGGCAGAATCACCTCGTCGCCCGGATCAATCACCGCCATGACCGTGGCTGCCAGCCCTTCAATAGCACCCACGGTGACGATAATCTCCCCGGCATGGGCATCTACATGATTGTCCCGCCGCAGTTTTTCCGCGTTTGCCTCCCGCAGTTGCTCCAGGCCCGAACTCTCCGAGTATCCGCCGGCAAGACCGTCGCGGATCGCCTTCACAGCCGCTTCTTTGATATGTTCCGGCGTGTCGGTGGTTGGCTTTGCCCAGGACAAGAACGCGACATCCTCGATCTCTCTGGACAAACGTGTCATCTCATGGATCGCTGATTTCCCTATCTGCCGTACTCTGTTGGAAACTCTCATCATTTCTCCTGCTCTTGCGTCGCCCTCATGGAAGGAAAGAACAACCATTCAGGGAATTGTAGGAACATGATTGAGCGTGTGTCAACAGGCGTGCGGTGCATTTGATCCCACGGAACCTTTGCGTTAGAGTGTGGATTTTCTTGCGCCAAGCATGTGACGCTCTTTGTTGCCCAGTACCTTATGGAAGGAGGCAAGACCCATGGCATTCGTTACGCTGCCGGAAATCGACGGGGTGGATGAGTCCATCAAGAAGCATTTTGACACGATCAAACAGGTCACAGGAGAGGTGGGTGAGACCGTACGGATTCTGGCCCTTCGTCCGGATATCCTGGATGCGACCAACACGATCGTCAGAACCCTCCTGCTGTCCCAGACAGAGCTGGAATACGAGACCAAGGAGATGATCGCCATTCTCGTGTCCCTGGAAAACGGCTGTTCCATGTGTGTGGGTGAACATGAGCGCATCGCGGGAGTGCTGGGGATCGCCGAAGAGAAGATCAACATGGCGAAACAGGGGCTCGATGCGCTGGACAGCCCGGAGGAGAAGAAGAGCTTGCTGCGGTTCTGCGTGAAGAGTGCCAAGGAGAGCTACAAGACCACGAATGAGGACATCGATGCCTTGAAGGAAATGGGCTATTCGGATTCACAACTCCTCGAAGCGGTGGCCATCGTCGGCTATTTCAATTACATCAATACCATTGTCAATTCCATGGGATCCGGCAAATAGGAAACCCTTGCACAGCGGTTGCCCGCTCAACGGTCCCCAGTGCTTATTGGGTCCTTTTCACCCCTTTTCCTCTACACATACACAACCCCATGCCCGAAGCCGGAGACCTTCCCGAGCGCTACCACCCGCATTGCCACGTGCTCTGCTCCGATGGCTGTTTCTAAGGCAGGGGAGGTTTCCGGGCCTCTCCGAGATCCCACCTGAAGGATCTGGAGGCACTCGGGTTTCAACGTCTACGCGGGCCCTCGGATTCATCCGCGGGAAAACAGATCCCAGGAGAATCCGGCCGCCTATCTGACACGCGGCGCAAGCGCCTGCGCTGCGCGTCCGCTCCTCCTTCTCTCAGCAGGGTATGGAACACCGGGCTGATCAGGCCAAAGTCACCTGCTGTTCCAAGGACCGGAGGGAGAAAAAGATCAGCGATGCCCTGCAATGGCTGGCCGCCATGGGAAGCCACGTCCCTGAGCGCGGTCAGCAGTGCGTGCGCTACTATGGGGCCTATGCGAATGCCTTCCGGGGTAGACAGCGGAAACGAGAAGCTGAGAAATCGATTCCGACAGTTCGGCAGATTCTCCAGGGGGCTCCGGCGGCTGCCTCATACGTTCCACAGGATTTCGTGCGCCTTGCATATGGACGTTCATGAACGGCCTGCGCATAAGATTCTGCCAAGAGGCTGTTGGTGGGTGGGGGGATACTGCTGCCGTGTTGCCCAGGCAGAGCGGAGAGGGAACCCAGGACAGGACCGGAGGCGAGCGTTCGCCTGGGCTACACATTCTCCATGGCGCCGAAGGCGCTCTGGATTCTGTCACGGAGGATGAAGCAGAGTCTTTCCAGTATCTTGAAGCCGAGTTCGAGGTCCCCGAGCATCCTCTTCCTCAGGGCCAGTCCCTTGATCACCACTGCTTTCGTGGGCTTCCTGCATCTGGCGGACGACATCAATGTATGTGGTTCTCCAAGGAGGGCCGACCAGCACCCCAGCGCCCTTCCTTTCCCGAGAAGGCCGATCACAGCACTCCCCCTACGCGTGCCCAGGTCGATCGACCTTTCCAGCACCACCATCCCCTCTGCGATGATGTAGAGGTTCTCGCCGAAGTCCCCCTGGCTGAGTATGTTCTCGCCCGCCTGGTACGTATCCATACGCCCGAGGCCGGCGATGTTCTCGACCTCTTCCTTGTTCAGCCCGCTGAACAGCTCACATTTCTGCAAGCACTCCGAAATCTCCGACTTGGCCATTGGCTCCCCCGTAGTTCGGTGGTTGGCCCCTCCTGGCTGTTGGCCAAATGTGGGCAACAGCCCGTTTCTGTAACCTACGGAGAAGCCGGGCGAAAAGTCAATGGGCAGCCATTTCGACCCGGTTTCGTCCGTTCTTCTTGGCCTCGTAGAGGGCGGCGTCCACGCGCTCGACAAACGTCCCCGGGGTGTCGCTCTCCACAACCACTTCGCCCACCCCGGCGCTGATCGTGACCTTGATCTTCTCGTCAACATTCATGAACGAAGTGTTCTCCACGGCCCGCCGAATCTTCTCCGCCACATAACGCCCCTGGTCAGCCTTCGATTCGGGCAGCAAGACGGCAAACTCCTCGCCTCCGTAGCGGCTGATAAAGTCGTTGAACCGCGTCTGGTCCTCCAGCACCTGTGCAACGAGCCGCAGGATCTGGTCCCCCGCATTGTGGCC
>Ga0180429_10002027_pt1 | contig 16956 bp, 21 predicted proteins | sample SS_ome_FD_132428 | JGI IMG/M metagenome (GOLD analysis project Ga0180429, IMG submission 132428) | Hypersaline lake sediment archaeal communities from the Salton Sea, California, USA - SS_1_S_1 metaG | ecosystem: Environmental > Aquatic > Non-marine Saline and Alkaline > Hypersaline > Sediment ...
CCTCTGCTGTAATTTCCTCGAGAATTTCCTCGCGGATATCGGTTCCCTTGATCAGCTTGGCGGTCATGTTCGGTCTCCTTTCACCATGTGGATCGTAAATTTGAGGTACCCCGCAGGGTAGGTTAGGATGGCTAACGATTTCAGTGTCTATTCAATCTACGGAATTTTGTCAAGAATTCAAACCATTAGACTGCGGTTTTCTCTGGCCTGATTCTGTCGCGGTCTATCATGCAACGGGCCGGCCCCCATTGCGGTCAGAGGGGATACGGCACTGGCATGAGACCGGCCCGCTCATCGAGACCGAGCATCAGGTTCATGTTCTGCACGGCCTGGCCGGCCGCGCCTTTGACCAGGTTGTCGATGGCGGACATCAAAATCAAGGTTCCCCCCACATCATCCAGTCGGAAACCGATATCGATAAAATTCGTACCCCGCACGTTGCGGGTATCCGGAAGGCGGTCGTCAGCGCACAATCGCACAAACGGGCAGGCCCCGTAGCAATCATTCAAACATTCCATGATGTGGCGATACCCCACGGAAGGCATCAGTTGAGCGTAGCTTGTGGCCAGCATGCCCCGGCTCATGGGCACCAAATGGGGAACGAAGGTGATGTGAACGGCATAGCCTGCCACCAGGCCCAGTTGTTCGTCCATCTCGGGGTTGTGCCGATGCTGTGCCACCTTGTAGGGTTTGAAGGACTCGCTGACCTCGCAGAAGTGGGCGGCCAGGCTCAGACTGCGACCAGCGCCGCTGACACCGGATTTAGCGTCTGCCACCAGATTGGCCGGGGATACGAGCCCGTGCCGGATCAACGGTATCAGAGGCAGCAAAACACTGGTCGGGTAACAACCGGGGTTGCCGACCAGCCGGGCCAAGCCGATGCGTTCCGCATACACCTCACTGAGGCCGTAAACCGCCTGATCCAGCAAAGCAGGTGCCAAATGGGACTGGTAAACCGCCTCATAGCGGCTGACATCGCTGAATCGGAAGTCTGCCGACAGATCGATCACCCGCAGCCCCTTCTGGAGCAGCTCGGGAACCATGGTCATGGGAAGCTGATGGGGCAATGACAAAAAGACGACATCGGCCCGGTTTTGGAGCCGATCAATGTCATAGGCTTCGCACGCCAGATCGGTCATCCCTGTCAAGGCCGGATAAATAGTTGAAAACAGCTCACCGGCATACTGACGCGATGTAACAGCCGTAAGCGTGACGTCCGGATGCCCGGTTAGAATCCTGACCAGTTCGGCTCCGGCGTACCCGGTGGCGCCCACCACAGCAACTCGACTCATAAAACCTCCTGATTTTCAATAGGAACGGTAAAAACCTGCCTCAGGACCGTCTATCAGAGAAGCCGTACGGATTCAAGGCGTATGCCCATAATGGTTGCCATACCGCCCATTTACCATATATAGTATAGTTATTGACGCGACACCCCATAAATTGTATAAAGGTGGCGATTCACTGCCGATCGTTTTTCAGGGCAGCCGATCATCGGCTTATGCAATCAAGACGGGCAATATGATCGTTTTCACTGGGTAGGATATGGATCGGAGAGCATTTCTCGTCAAATCGATCGGGGGGACTCTGGCCGGCATCGCCGGGTTCAATCCCTTTGCGAAAGCCTTTGCCATGGGCCAGCGCCCCCTGGAAGCCCGCATGGCCGTCATTATCGATGATATCGGGTACAGCCGGCGGCAGGCGGCAGCCTTCATAGAAATCGGTGCCGAACTGACCTATGCGGTTTTGCCCCACCTGCCCTACTCCGCTGCGTTGGCCAGCACCATCCATGAAAAAGGCCACGAAATTCTGCTCCACCAGCCCATGGAACCTTTCGATCGCCAGTTGGATCCCGGCCCCGGCGCCCTCTATGTCGGCGATAGCGCCGCCCGAATCGAGAAGGTCGTGCGAACGAACATCCGGGCCGTACCCTTTGTCTCCGGGGTCAACAATCACATGGGGTCACGGTTTACGTCGAACGGCGACGATATTCGCTATGCGCTGCAGGCCATCAAAAGCCGGGGACTCTTCTTTGTCGACAGCCTGACAACCCATCGCTCCAAAGCCTATCACACCGCTTGCAGCCTCCACATGCCCCGTGGCCGCCGGGATACCTTTCTGGACAACCACCGCCAGCCCCAGACCATACTGAACCGCCTCTACGGGGTGATGAGCCAGGCTTTGGTTCACGGCCATGCCATTGCCATCGGCCACCCTTACCCCGAGACTGCCGCAGCCCTCAGGGTCTTTTGGTCCGAAATTCAGGGCACACCCGTCCATATGGTTCCCGTATCCCGTCTGCTTACCAAGGAGGCCTGATGCGGCGGTTCGCCCTCACGATAATCCCGTTAAGCCAATGAAACGAGCGGCAGCGTCTTTTGTGGTGGGGCGTAAAAGCGTCGCCACCTGCCGACAAGAACTGTTTGGGAATCAATATCAGCTATCGACAATCCAGTGCCAACCCGATATATAGCCGGTGTGGGCAGGTGCCGCCGCTCGTAACGCGGGCGTCCGACTATCTCCCTGCAACCACCGCATGCGGCGGGAAACATCCACCCCTCATAACGTCAATATCCCCCAAACCATCGAGGAGACCGCATGACTCGCGATAATCCGCCAGCAGCTATCCTCACGCCGGAAGAGGGGCGAAGCCTCGTACGGCTGGCCCGCGCCACTATTGCCGAACAGCTCAAAGCCCCGATAGACCGTGACGAGTTGCAGTCCATCCAAACGGCTTTACAGGCCCCGGCCTTCAATGCTCGATGTGGTGTTTTTGTGACCCTCAGCCTTGAAGGCGCCCTGCGGGGATGCATCGGCAGCCTTACCACTTCCGGACCCCTGGCCGAAACTGTCCGCCGCAATGCCATCAATGCCGCCTTTCATGATCCGCGCTTTCCACCGTTGGATGTAGACGAACTCGACCGGATCGCAATAGCGGTGAGCGTTCTCAGCCCACCGGCCGCCTTGTCCTACGACGATGCCGACGATCTGATGGCACGCTTGCGTCCCGGGATCGATGGGGTCATCCTCCGCAAGGGCTCGGCCAGCGCCACATTTCTTCCCCAGGTATGGAAACAGCTTCCCCGCTGCCAGGACTTTCTGTCACACTTGTGTTTGAAAGCCGGCCTTTCGGCCCACGCCTGGTATGACGACAATTTACAGGTCGAGACCTACCAGGTGCAATCCTTTGAAGAGGAGCGATGAGCAGTGTTTAGGAAGGGGGTCGATCGGCAGTGACGAGGGAGGGATGGCTCACGGGGTAGTAACCGGTGCTTTACGTCTGCGGATGACGGTGCCGCGGCTGGCACTCTGGAACCATTGGCGGTTCAACTCTTCTTTCAGCAGTTCAAGAAGATCCCCATGGGCTTCACGCCCTGTGAGTCGATACCCCATGGCGCGCAGCTCCTGTCGCAACTCACGCTCACTGTGTTGACCCTCATCTGCCGAGCGGTCTTTGACTTTTTTTTCCATGGCAACAACCTCTTGTCATCTATGATAAACTATACCGGCAAAAACGATTCGCCTGGGGCGCAATCCCATTAAAGGATCGTGTTGATGCCGCTTTTATATGAGTCACAATAGCCCGTCAAGCCGAAAAGCGCCTCGGACCGGAAATGCGCGGTCATCATCACACACCGGCGGATCCGCCGGCATCTTCAAAGTGACGTCTGCACTCCCCCGACAGGTAGTGGTACAGGACCGTTTGCCAGAGGCGCCATCAATTTATAAAGCGTATCGTAAATGGCAATATTCTGCTGAATACGCGCAATGCCTTTTTCGATGAGGGCCAAAGCCCGGGGATCGCGAATAAACGCATCATACACTTTGATGGCAAGAATCAAATCCTCTGATTTCTGGCGGGCATCCGCCACGTCCTCCACGCGCAGGGTAAAAAAATCGGACCGCGCGCTGTCACGGACGTATTCGGTAATCGAAAGCAGCTCCCACTGGTAATAGGCAATCAGGTTGGCTTGCGTGATAAACCGTGCCGCACTTTGAATTTCGGCCAACTGCTGACCCGACTCTTCGATATGCCGACGCGCGGCAGCATGCAGGTCGCTGTCAACAACCTTCAATTCATGGTAGTTCAGATAAAGTGATTCTACTTCTGAGCGCAACGGGCCAAAATCAGGCAAGGCGTTTGTTTTGGCACACCCGCCAAGGAGTATCACGAGAAGTAAACTCGTTGCATAGAACCATCGTTTCAGTTGAATCGGCATGTCGTCTCCCGGTGTTGCCCATCTCCCACGATCAATTTTTACGATAGCGGCACCACGACGTGCATCGCATCGCCGTTGTTATTAAATGATGGCAATCTTCCGATTACCCCTTCTTCGCCGTGGCGCCTGCTGATTTAAAGACGGCGTCAACGATGTGCCGGGCCTCGTTCTGAATCCGCCGGAGATGGTCCTGGCTCTGGAAACTCTCCGCGTATATTTTATAGATGTCTTCCGTTCCGGATGGTCGCGCCGCAAACCAGCCATTGGCTGTCACCACCTTGAGTCCCCCAATGGCGGCGCCGTTGCCCGGCGCCCGGGTGAGCTTTTCGATGATGGCCTCACCAGCCAGCTCATCGGCGGCAACCTGATCCGGCGTCATTGCAGCCAGGCAGTCCTTTTGCTCAGACGTGGCCGGTGCATCCAGCCGCTCGTAATATGGCGTCCCAAAGGTGCGGGTCAGCTCGTGAAAGCGCTCGCCCGGATCGGTTTCGGTCACCGCGATGATCTCGGCGGCCAAAAGGTTCATGATCAAACCGTCCTTGTCGGTCGTCCAGACGCTGCCGTCCCGGCGTAGAAAACTGGCCCCGGCACTTTCTTCGCCACCGAAGACACAGCTGCCGTCCTGCAGCCCGTCGACAAACCATTTAAAGCCGACCGGCACCTCCCACAGCGGGCGTTTGAGTTGGTTGACCAGCCGATCGATCATCCCGCTGCTCACCAGCGTCTTGCCAATACGGCCGACCGCCGGCCAGCTGGGGCGATGGTCAATGAGATAATGAATGGCAACGGCCAGATAATGATTGGGGTTCATCAGCCCCGCCGCCGGTGTAACGATGCCGTGGCGGTCCACATCCGGATCGTTGCCGAACGCGACATCGAAGCGGGACTTCAGGTCGATCAGCCGCGCCATGGCATAGGGTGAAGAACAGTCCATGCGGATACGGCCGTCCTTGTCCACCGTCATGAAGCGGAAATCGCTTTCGACCGCAGTATTGACCACCTCCAGCGTCACACCGTAGCGCTCGGCGATCACGGACCAGTAGTCCACCGCAGCCCCCCCCATGGGGTCGACGCCGATCCGGACACCGGCCTCCCTAATAGCCGCCAGATCCACGACGTTTTCAAGATCGTCGACGTAAGCCCCCAGGAGGTTGGCTTCCCGGACCGTTCCCCGACGGCGCAACCGGCCACCGGCCATGCGTTTCACGCCACGGTTGTTTTCCGCCAGAAGCTGATTGGCCCGTTTTTCGATCCACTGGGTCACGAAACTGTCCGCCGGTCCGCCATGGGGCGGATTGTATTTGAGGCCGCCGTCTTCCGGCGGATTGTGGGAAGGGGTAATCACAATGCCGTCGGCCAAGCCCTCACGTCGTCCCCGGTTATGGGTGAGGATCGCATGCGAAATAACCGGGGTCGGCGTGTAAGGACTGCGTTCGCAGATAACCGTGGTTACCCCGTTGCCGGACAGAACCTCTAAAGCCGACTCGAAACTGGGCATTGAGAGGGCATGCGTATCGCGCCCCAAGAAGAGGGGGCCCGTCAGCCCCTCTCCCTGCCGGTAATCACAGACGGCCTGTGTAATGGCCAGTACGTGCGCCTCGTTGAAGCTGCCCTTCAAGGACGACCCTCGATGACCGGAGGTGCCGAAACCCACCCGTTGCGACGCAAGGACCGGATCGGGGCATTCGCTGTAATATCGGCTGATCAGGGTTGTCACATCGACCAGAAGATCACGGGGGGCCGGTTGACCCGCCAAGGCATGAATGGCCATAACAATTTACAATTCCTTTTTATCAATCGGGGGCCGCCGTTGCATCAGTGCCGGGAGAAGGTAACCGGTTTTGACGGACACCGGGAGACTATCCACCGTCCGTTTGCGGAAAAGCCGTGTTGGCGTAAAGATACTCCATCTTCTCTTTGTGCTTCAGTTCCTCGTTGGCGATTTTATGCAGCATGTCGTGAACAGCATCCCCCGCATCATAGAGCATGGCCAGTTCACTGTAAAATTTGTAGGCCCGGAATTCTCGGTGGGAGGCCACCAGAAAGATGTCCGCCCGGCTCATATCCTCTTCGACTTCGGGCTCATCGAGGTGTTCGGCTATCTTGTAATACACCACATCCGACAATCGCATGGCTTCGGGGCCGACTCCGTCGGCACGAAATTTCTCCAAATACGCTTTATGCTTTTTTTCCTCCTCGCCGATCCAGGTAAGGGCTTCGCGGGCCGCCCCATCCGTTACCCTTCCGGCAAGGTCCGTGTAGAACCGAAAGGCCTCCTCCTCCCTCGAAATGGCAATGTTGATGTACTCCAGCAGTTTTTCATCAAGCATGGCGGCATATCCTTCCTGCGGTTATTGCGTCCATTGGGTGTTGGCCGGCAGGGTCTTTCCGGTACCGCACCGAAAGGATAGCCAGACCGGGCATCGCGAAAAAACAGCAATTGGGGACATCAATTGAAAGCGCCTGCAGAACTCATCTTAATCACCCCGCCGCTTTTTGGCAACCGTTCCGAACGCCGACCTGCCCGAACCCGCGATGATCCGCCGGATCAAAAGGGTGACCTGCTGTTTTGCGCGTGAAGACCCGTATGCGGGTGCGCCCGCAGTCGCTATGGATAAAGAACCCCGTTACGCGTTCTGTTTGAATGGCCTCGGCAGGCGAGCGGTCATCGAAGGCGCGGCGTTCTTCGGACAGACGCCGCATCAAATGACGGACTGCGCACGCCACTGCGGAAGCATGGACAAGGCAATCATCGGCCTGAGCGGTGCGCTGCTCATAGTGCGCCATGACGTTGACAAGCATCGTGATGAGAGTAGCCGGTTTGCCGAAGCAGCCCAAACCGGACAGTCGGCGCCAATCACGACAAACCCGGCGATGGTTTGGCGGACCGGCACTTGGCCCGTCAGGCATAGTGCGCCTCGTTGTAAAAGGTGCTGGCCTCCTCCACGGAGTCGAATATCAACCAGTCTTTCCAGATGACCCGCCCGCCGCGCTGGCGGGTGATTTCAACCGTGGTGCTGCCGTGGTATTCAAACGCTTCCTTGTAATCCGGGTAAAGGGTCGGTCGCTCCATGGTTCCTCCTTATGATTGAAATTATTCACAGATTCCCATATTAAAGGGTGTGGCATCTGTCGTTGATGCCTTTCGTACCATGGCGGTGTGACAGATCCGGTCACACCCTTCGATTATTTTTAGGATTTCCGGCAAACCACTGAAAATCTGCTGCGACCATCAACACGGGAGGCGCCGATGGCGAGGGGGGATCAACTGGCACGCCAATGGACGATCATTCAGAACCTGCTGTCATCCCGAACAGGTAAATTGGTATCCGAATTAGCCACAACGCTGGGCTGCCACCGCCGCACGGTCTACCGCGACCTGGAGGCCCTGCAGTCCGCCGGATTCCCGCTCTACAGCGACCAGGAAGATGGCCGTTCACGCTGGTACCTGATCGAAAGCGCCCGCCAGGCCATCCCGATTCCCTTCAGCATGACGGAGTTGATGGCGCTCTACTTCAGCCGCGACTGGTTGCGCATGCTGGAAAACACGGTATTCCACGAGTCCTTGGAATCGCTCTTCCAAAAAGTCCGGGCCACTTTGCCTCCCGAAACCAACCGCTACCTGGAAACCTTCCGCCGCACGGTCAAGGTGGGTGCCCAGCCGCATAAACACTACGGCGCTTTCCGGGAAACGCTGGATCGCATCAACCAGGCGATCATCCAGCAAACCGTGCTCCGCATGGCGTATTACACCATGAGCCGCAAACGCCTGAGCCGCCGCAACATCGCCCCCTACCGGCTCTGGTTTTTCGACGGAACGTTCTACCTGATCGCTTATTGTTATCTCCGAAAGGATGTCCGGGTATTCGCCGTCGACCGCATTCGCTCGCTGGAGGTGTTGGACGAGACCTTCCGTCTGCCGGACGAAACGGTTGTGGATGGCTTCATGGAAACCAGTTTCGGTGTCTTCCGCGGGGAAAACGTGCACGTGAAAATTCACTTCGCCCCCAAAGTGGCCGGCTATATCGCCGAAAAAACCTGGCATGCCACCCAGAAACTAACCAGGCGGAAAAACGGCGCCCTGCTTTTTGAGGCCGACGTGGCGGGGACCGAAGAGATCAAGCATTGGGTAATGCAGTGGGGTGCTCATGCCGAAGTACTGTCACCGGACACACTGCGACGGGAAATACAATCCGAGGCGACTGCCATGGCAAACCGCTATGGGGATGGAGATCCTGCCGGTAATTGCGCGACGTGATCGCCACCGGTTAGGGCGTCGACGGGCGCACGGCGACCAGAAATGCTTTGCGGGCGGGAGCATCCTTGTGACGGCTGGCGCCCTCACCGCAGGCGATCGTTTGCAAGGCTGGAAAGGCGAGGCGTAATTCGCCGTCTTTCAGAAGGTGATGCCGGCCGAACGTTCGATCGGGACGATCCTCCTTATCCTGCAGGTAGGTTTCGAAAATCAGCACCCCGCCGGGCGCAAGACCTTCCTGAATGGCGGGAAAGAGGCGTCGCATCAGAAACCGGGTATTGACGATCAATTGGTAGCGGCGGGGATGAATCCGAAACGTGTCCATATCCTGGCAGATGCGGTTGATCGCGGGCGAGCGGCAGACGAAACGCTGCAGGCCTTCTTCGGAAATATCCACCGCATCGACGTCAAATCCCCGGGCCGCAAGAAAACAGGCATTGCGCCCGTTGCCGCAGGCCAGATCCAGGGCGCGGCCGACCGGGGCATGATGGTAAAACGCCTGCACGATCCCCGAAGCAGCCGTCGGAAATTGCGCCTCCCGGTACTTGCGGTTCCATTTGTCACGATCAGACGTCATGGCGGTCGGCGCAACCGAACTGATAACGGCCTGACAATAACTGCCGGGTGGGGAGACTCACGTCAAGACCGGCCATCTCAGCCTCGGCAACCCAGCGCGCCTCCAAGGCATCGTCACCGGAGCACAGGTCGCCGCTTTGATAGGTCGCATCCAGGTCGACGATGACATAATGATAGCGAATCCGGCCCGTGTCGTCGCGCTCGACCACATCGAACACATATACCGGTTCACCGGCGGCAATGCGGATACCGGTTTCCTCCCGGATTTCCCGCTCGGCCGCCTGGGTCAGGGATTCCCCCAGAAGCACGCTCCCTCCGGGGATCGCCCATTGACCGCGTGCCGGTGCCTTCCCCCGCCGCACCAGCAGGATGCGATTGTCCTTGAAAACGATTGCGCCCACGGCCACACGCGGTTTCGACGGATACCCCGCCGAAGCGCTCTGATCCATATCGGATTTCCGCTGCACCCCTTCCCACCTCCCGGAACCGTTTTCCAACAACCCGCCATATCTGGTGGCCGGCGACCTTCAGCGACCGCCGCTTGGACAATCAACTCCCCACATCGGCCGGATCGATCTTGGCGTTGTCGGACGGCGCATTGGCCCGCCGTTTCCGAGGTTGTCTGAGAAAATGATACGCGACGGCAATCGATACGATAAGGGCGGCAATGCCGATGACGGACAACCCCTCGTACTCTTTCACATCCATTATGATCACCTTGCGGGTAATGGCGATCAGGGCAACTTCCAGTACGATTTCCGAGTGCACCACTTTATGAGCCAGATAGGCCTTGATGGTCTCCAAAAGCTCGACACCGATCAGGATCAGGAGAAAAAAGCCGAATATGTCGAGCAAATCATCAATTTCCAGCCAGAAAAGTGGCGGCGAAAGAATATCGGCAACAATGAGATAGGCCAGTTCGACGGTCGAAATCAGGACCACCACCATCATCATGAAAATCAACGAAACGATAATCCCATTTTCGAATTTTTGTATCAAACGGGTTACCATCAGGAAACGCTCCTTGTCTTTCACTGTCAGGACGAGGTTATGTCAGGGCACCACCCAGAGAGCCATGCCGTCGGCCTTTTGGAGAAGGCTTCGCGATACGCTGCCGGTAAACATGCTTTTGCTCCTTCCGCGGCGGCCCATGACCACCGTACCATAGGTGTTGTCTGAGGCATAATTCTGAATCGATCGCGCAACGGAGAGCTTACCGTCAAGGGTGTCCACCGTCAGACGGTCTTTTTCCAAACCGTTTTTTTCCAATAGGGCAAGGGCCTGTTGATAAAAATTCTCCATGCAGTGCCGGTCGTCGTTCAGCAGAACCGTTTCGGCGTCCTGGGTTGTGGCCGCTTCCATCTCGATCTCGCAGTAGTCCTGAAATCGCGGGCGAATATGAAGGACATGGATGGCGTGCGTCGAATGGCCGGAGAGCATGAACGCCATATGGTCCAGGGCGCGCAGCGCCGATTGGCTGCCATCGGCGGCCAGTAGCATTTTATCCGAAGATACCGTCCCATCCACCACCCAGATTGGGATCAGCGCGGAGTGTTCGACAAGGTTGGCGGTGACACTTCCCGTAAGCCATTTCTGCAGAGAGGATGCCCCCCGGCGGGCAACCAGAATGGCATCATAGTGCTTCGCCGTGCCCAGCGCAAGAATATCATCCGCCACCCCGATGCTCATGGGCATGGTAAGAACCTCGACCCGGCTTTCATCCACACCCTGACGGACCATCCGCCGGGCAGCCGCATCCAAGACTTCCCGGGACTTGGCTTGGTTTTTAGCCATCAGTTTCTCCAGTGTCCGCCGCGCACTCTCTTTCCGCTGCGCCTCCTCCGTCAGGTATTGCGACAGGGCCGGCTGAACATGCAGCAGGACAAACCGCGACGGGGTAATGACTGCGGCCATGCGCGCGGCATAGTGAACCGCCTCCATGGATTGGGGCGAATGGTCAATCGCGACAAGTATCTTTTTTTCCATGGCATGTCCTCGCTTTCATTGGTTGCCACCGCACCCTGAAGGTGGGGGCTATCCTATTGCCAAACAACCATTGATTGCCGTGTAATCGTAACACGGGGTTCATTGGCGAACCAGCCGGACTAAGGCTGGTTCCGCTTCGTTTCTTTTTCCATATCGTCGTGAAGGTGGTCCGTCCAGGTCCGGGAAGACAACTGCATTCCCGAACGGTAAGCGGCGCGACCGATGAGATGAGCCCCCACGGGAGCCGTCATATAAAGAAATACGAGCCCCAGCAACGCCCGCAGCAATATGCCGGCATCGGCAAAGAACACCGCCACGGCGGCCATGATCATGCCGGCACCCAATGTTCCGGCCTTGGTGGCGGCATGCATGCGCGTCAGGGTGTCCGGCAGGCGAATGAGCCCAACGGCCGCCACCAGGCAGAACAGGCAACCCGTCAGAATAAAAATCGCCACGATCCACTCACCCATGATGGTCTCCCTTTCGCTCCGATGCATCATCATTATTTCGATTGACGTTGGATCGTTCCAGATAGCGGGCAAAAGCAACGGTTCCCAGAAAAGCTACGAGGGCATAAGCGATCGCGACATCCAGAAACACGGACTCCCCCGTATAAATGGCAAGCAGGGCAACCAGGGCAACCACAAGCACCGACATCAAATCAAGGCCGATGATGCGATCGGCGTTCTTGGGACCGCGGATGAGCCGATAAACCACCAGCGCCATACTCGATGTCAGGATGAGCAAACCGATGCCGGCAGCGCTCTGCAGCACTATGGATTCCGCGATCGTCATCGCAGCACTTCCAGCACCCGGCGTTCCAAACCGTCTTTAAGCTCCCGGCGGACGGCATCCACATCATCCAGAAACATGACATGGACGTAAAGATAATGGCGATCGTCGGAAAGATCGATACTCAACGTACCGGGGGTCAGCGATATCAGGTTGGCCACCGCCATGATTTCCATGTCCGTGCGAGCATCCAGCGGCAGTCGAATGATGCCCGGACGGCTGATATGCGAGGGTGTCACCACATCCCAGAGCACCCGCAGATTCGAGACAAACAGGGCCTTGATGAAAAAAACGATCAGACCGATGAGAGTCGGAATCCGCTGGAAGTAGCGCTTGTCGCCATAGAGCGGACGCGTCAGCCACAAGGCGCCGTATCCCACCACCAGCCCCACGACAAGCGTTTGCAGGGTGAAGGACTCCAACGCTATCATGAACCCCACCGCCAGCAGCACGTTGATCAGGAACAGGTTCATGGACGGCCTCCCCCCAGGACCGCCTCGACATAGACTTGGGGCGCCATCAGCTCCCGGGCGGCGGTGTCCGCCAAGCGGTAAACGGGTTCGGCGCCGATCCCCACCAACAGGGTGATCAGCGCCAGGACGCAGACCGGCGCCATTTTCCATCCGGAATAGGACACGGCGGCGTCTCCCGTACCGGAAGACGGAAGCGGTTTCCAGAAGGCCTCGATCCAAATTTTGACCATCGAATAGACGGTCATCAGCCCCACCGCCACGGCAATGGCGGCCACGATGTAGTGTTCCACCTGGAGGCTGGCTTGAATAAGCAGCAATTTAGCCCAGAAACCGGATAGGGGCGGAAAACCGGCCAGCGAGAACGCCGGGACGAAGAATAAAACCGCCACGGCCGGATAGGCCTGGTAGAGGCCGCCCATACGATTCAGGTCCATGGTGCCGTTGATATCGCGGCCCAATCCGCTCACCAGAAAGAGGTTGGCTTTGACGATCATGTGATGAACCAGATAAAATACCGTGCCCGTCAGCGCCAGGGGCGTCCACAACGCCAAGCCCAGCAGCATGTAGCCCACCTGACTGATGATATGAAAGGAGAGAATACGGCGGAAGGCGTTTTGGGCCGCGGCCCCCAGCACGCCGGTGACCATCGTCAGCCCCGCAATCACCAGGAGCACGCCATGGGTGGTGGCCATGTCGTGATGAAAGACAAGGCTGAAGGTGCGGATTAGGGCGTAGACACCGACTTTGGTCAACATACCGGCAAAAAGCGCCGATACGGCAATCCCCGGCGTATGGTAGGAGGCCGGAAGCCAGAAGAAGAGCGGAAACATGCCGGCCTTGATGCCGAAAGCCGCCATGAACAGAAACGCAATCGCCGTCAACAGTCCCCGGGCCTCATGGGTCAGTATTTTCTGATGCAAATGGGCCATGTTCAGGGTGCCTGTCAGACCATAGAGCAGCCCCAGGCCCATGAGGAACAGAAGGGTCGCCAGTAGATTGATGACAACATAGGGGACGGCGCCCCTGTACTGGGCAGGTCGCTGGCCCGACGTCATGAGGCCGAAAGAGGCCATGAGCATGACTTCAAACCAGACATAGAGGTTAAAGAGGTCGCCGGTCAGAAAGGCGCCGCTGAGGCCACCGAGCAGGACATGGAAAAGGACGTGAAAACTTTTGGCGCGCTGATGGTCGGGCAACTCCCCGCGCGCATAAACCGCCGCCGCCGTGCCCAGAATTCCGGTAACCATCAACATCAGGACGCTCAAATGATCGGCCACCAGCGAAATCCCATATGGTGCCGGCCAGTTGCCCACCTGAAGCACCTGGATGCCATCCTCCGTTACAGCGGAAAACAAAACGATGCAGGCGGCCAGATGACCGATGACACCGGCCAGGGAAACGGCCTGCTGCACGGCCGGTTTGCGCCACAACAGCAGGCTGGCGGCAGCTGTTCCAAAAGGCAGCAGGATCGGATAGATGAGGAGATTGCTCATGACCCCGCCTCCTGTCGGACGGTGGTCGTATCCGCCGCCTGGGGCTGTTCCGGGTCGCTTTCCGCCACTTGCCGGGTATCGATCGTGCCCAGGGTTTCATAGCTGCGATAGAAGAGAACGAACATAAAGACCAGCAAGGCGAAACCGATCACGATGGCCGTCAAAATCAGGGCTTGGGGCAAAGCATTGGCCACCGCCGTGCCGGGCACGGACCGGCCGACGTCGATCAAGGCCGGTTTGGTGTGCGCCAGGCCGCCGGCTGTAAAAATGACGAGATTCACCGCATTGCTCAGCATGATCAGCCCGAAAAGTATGCGCACCAGGTTCTGGCTGAGCAGGAGATAGATGCCGCCGGCAACCATACAGCCGCCGACGATGGCCAGTGCCGTTTCCATATCAGCTCTCCTCCAGGGCCAGCAAAACGGTCAGTATCGCTCCCAGCACCACCAGAAACACTCCCATGTCGAAAAAAAGCGGTGTGCCCGCCACGGCAGCTGTCGATGGCCACCAGATACCGGTCAAAAAAGGCTGCTGGCGCATGATACCGATTAGGCCGGCTCCCATGGACAACGCCAGTCCGGCACCGATCAGATACTGCGGCCGAATGCGAAGGCCGCGCCGCAGGGCACCCGGTCCCTCGGCCAGGACCACCAGGGCAAATCCCGTCGCCGCCACCAGCGCGGCGATAAATCCTCCACCGGGGGCGTGATGACCGCGCCAGAGAAGATAAACGGAAAGTACCAGCACCAGCGCACTCACCAGGCGCGTTGCGGTTTTTAAAATGACGGATGTCATGGGGCTGATGTCTTTCCACGAATCAATTCCAGCGCGGCAAGGGCCGAGGCCGCCACGACGATGATTTCCCCCAGCGTGTCCAGGCTGCGAAAATCCACTAGAATGACATTGACGATATTGCGGCCGTGGGCTTGCAGATAGCTGGCTTGCTCGTAAAACGCCGTTATGGTGCGATCCACCTCGGTGTGCTGTATGGCCATCATCAAGCCGGTCACGAGGGCGCCGCTGCCAACGGCCAGCAGCAGACTGAGCGCCACCCGTGAAAAACCAGGGCGATGACACCGTTCGACAGGCGGCAGGCGCAGCAGGACGATGGCGGCGATGATCAAGGTCAGGGTCTCCACGAGGAGCTGGGTCAAACCGACATCGGGCGCGCCGTAGGCGAGAAATATGACCGCCATGCCGGTGCCGACAACGCCCAACCCGCAGATGGCCATAAGACGGGATCGCGCCAGGACGACAATGCCGATTGCAAACAGCACGCAGACGAGCAGCAGGCCCAGCCAGACCGGCAATGGAGGTCCGGACCAGCCGAACCGTATGGCGCCCGAGTGCAGAAGCGCCCCGCCCACGCCGATCACCGTCGCGCCAATGATGACGACCAAGTATTGAAAAAGTGAGCCGTTCTGCAGTCGCCGCGTCTGCCACTTGGCGAGGGCGAGCGTCGCCTTGACACCCCCCTCGTATACATTTTCCGTGGTCATGGGAACCGCTGTCAGGAGGCGGGTCAAGACGCGACGCAACCGCCGCCGCGCTAAATAGAAGACGCCTCCCAGCGTCATCGTAATGACGCTAAGCAGCAGCGGATCGTTAAAACCGTAAAACAGTTTGAGCGTGATATCCTCTCCGGTGGCGTGAAACGCCCGGACGGCCGGTTCGACCAGCCAGAGGGATACCCAATCGGGAATCAGGCCGAACCCCAGCCCGATGGCACCGACCACCAGCGGACCGAACCAGATCGGCCATGGGGCTTCGCGAGCGGTGCGGGCCATAGGCGTCTCCCGACCCCAAAACGGCCGCAGCGCAACTGTGCCGGCGACGGCGGCCATGAGAGCATTGGACAAAAGGGCGGCGGTCGTGGCCAGACCGGGAAAAACATCTTCGGTGAGGGCACCCTTGTACATGATCTCCTTTCCGATAAACCCCAGGAAGAGCGGAAAGCCGGCCATGGAGAAGGCTGCCATCCAAGCAGCCGCGGCGGTGAACGGCATTCTCCGGCCGATGCCGCCGATCTCTTCGAGTTCCCGTGTACCGGTCTGGTGATCGATGCTGCCCACCACCATGAAAAGGGAGGACTTGTAGAGGGCATGGACCAGAAGAAAGGTGATGGCCGCCGTCAGGGCCGGTGTCGAGCGCCCGCCCAGAAACATGGTCATAATGCCCAACGCCATAATCGTGGTCTGGGCCAAAACACTTTTCAGGTCGGTCCGGGCCATGGCCACGACGGCCCCCCATAATGCGGTCACCGCGCCGACGACGACCAATGTCGTCATCCAAGCGGTGGTGCCCCCCATGACCGGATGCAGCCGGGCCAGGAGATAGATGCCGGCTTTGACCATGGTGGCAGAATGCAGAAACGCACTGACGGGCGTCGGCGCGGCCATGGCATTCGGCAGCCAGAAATGGAAGGGGAACTGGGCCGACTTGGTGAACGCCCCGGCCAGGATGCACATTAGAATGGGGAGATAGCGTGCATCGCGGTGCAATCGTTCCGCGTGTCCCGGCAATTCGGATAACGTGTAGGTTCCCGTCACGTCACCGATCAGCAGAATGCCCACGAGCAGGAGCAGTCCGCCGCCGCCGGTAACCAGCAAGGCTTGTCGGGCACTATTGCGGGCCGTTGCCGATTCATTCTGAAAGCCGATCAGCAGAAAGGAGAAAAGGGTTGTCAACTCCCAGAAAACAAACAGCAAAATGAGATTGTTGCTGAGAACCAGACCCACCATGGACAGGAGAAAAGACTGCAGATAAAGAAAAAAACGGTTCATCTGCCGGTGACCCGCCAGGTAAGCATTGGCATAGATGGTCACCAGAAAACCGATGCCGGTGATAATGAGGACAAACAAAAGGCTAAGCCCGTCCAGCACGACATCGAACCGGACGCCCAGGCTGGGCACCCAGTCGAAGACCATCGCCATTGCCCCGTTTTTTTGGACCTCAGGGACCTGAAGGGCCGCTCCGACAAATATAAAAAAGGGGAGCAGGGCCGACAGACGGCCCGGCCAGTAATTGGCCGATGGGTTGTGGGCAGGATGTTCTTTCATGCCGTTCCTCACAAGACCTGCTGCCCATCTGTCGATTTTGGGATAACGCCCCTCAAAACGTGCCGGGCAAGAATTGTCGCCGTTTTAAGGATCAATTTTATA
>Ga0180429_10002028_pt1 | contig 16946 bp, 5 predicted proteins | sample SS_ome_FD_132428 | JGI IMG/M metagenome (GOLD analysis project Ga0180429, IMG submission 132428) | Hypersaline lake sediment archaeal communities from the Salton Sea, California, USA - SS_1_S_1 metaG | ecosystem: Environmental > Aquatic > Non-marine Saline and Alkaline > Hypersaline > Sediment ...
CACCGCCGAACAGGATGCCTATGCCACCATCAACGGCCTGATCAATACCCTCCACGTCGAATTGAGGAGGATATGATCATGCAGCTCGCCTCCATCCTCAATCAATATCTCGATGCCTTTCAGTCCAAATACGGCTCACGGCTTCTGCCCAGTCATCTGCGCGCCATCGACGCGATCAGGAAATGCCGGACACCGGAAGCCGGCCAGTTGCTCGTCAAATGCAGCGACTGCAGCCATACAACATTGCAGCCCCGTTCCTGTGGGCATCGCAGTTGCCCACAATGCCAAAATCATGAAACCTCGCTCTGGCTGGATCGCCAACAGGCCAAACTTTTACCCGTTGATTATTTCATGGCAACCTTTACGCTCCCTTATGAGCTCAGATCCTTTGCCTGGAATAACCAGACCCTCGTTTATAGCCTTCTTTTTGCTTGCGCTTCCAGCACCCTGAAAGATTTCGGCCTGAATCCAAAAAATCTCGGCGCCGACATCGGCATGACCGCAGTGCTGCATACTCATAGCCGTAGCCTGGATTTTCATCCACATTTGCATGTCGTAGTGCCAGGCGGCGGCGTGGATAAAGCCAGGAAACAATGGAAAAAGAAAAAAAGCAAGTACCTTTTCAATGAATTCGCCCTGGCCAAGGTGTTTCGCGCACGCTTTCTGGCGGCATCCGCCAAAGCCGGACTTGGTTTGCCCGATTCCGTGCCCCGAAAATGGGTGGTTGACTGCAGATACGCCGGAAAGGGGCTGTCCACTTTGAAATATTTGTCGCGGTACCTGTACCGGGGCGTCATCGGTGAAAACAATATCGTATCCAATCAGGGGGGCTATATCACCTTCAAATATGTTGAAAACCGTACCGGCAAAAAATGCTACCGCACCCTCAAAGGCGAAGACTTCCTATGGTTGCTTTTGCAACATGTTTTGCCTAAAGGTTTTCGCCGATCAAGAGACTATGGCTTTTTACATGGCAACGCCAAAAAGCTTTTGTCCCTGGTTCAGTTGGTCTTGCAGGTTTTGATCCATCCCTATTCATCACGGCCCAGACCTGCCTATAAGTGCCCCATGTGTCAGTCCCCCATGAGGATATTTGCTATCTTGCGACCGGCATGGTCACCCGGATAACATGCCAAAACGGCTAAAATCCATCCACTGATTCGAACACAGGAGGATTCGCTCATTTTATGACATAGATGCCCCCATTTTTGTTGCCTATCCACAGGCTGGATGATCTCGCTCGCCCTGAAAAAAGCTCCCGGCCAATCCGGTGCCGCGCTGGCCCACTTCATAAAAAAGATAATTGCATATATATAGATCCTGCCAGATTCCGGCGGGCTCGTCCAACTACAGGATAAGATCGTGGATCGCTTCGCTCTCACGATCTATCCTTACTCGTTGGGTTCATTGGGTTCGTTTGTATTTATTACTTTCTTATTTTATTATTTTATTGTTTTATTATTTTACATAAAATTTTTCCTGCCGCGCGGGACCCGTGGCCAATCGGTCCCGCGCGGCAGGAAAAATTTTATTTGTAGTCCCCCACCAGCGTAAACGCCCCCCAATACCCCGGATGCGGGTAGAGCGTTCTGACATGCAGCATGGCACGCCGCAGCGCCTGCGATTTGTTGTCGGTCACGTAGCGCCGGTAAAACTGCTTTATCAACACGGCGGTGGAAACGTCGCTGACCCGCCACAAACTGGAGACCACGGTATGCGTGCCGGCGTAAAGAAACGCCCGATTCAAACCGATGACATCGTCTCCGCCCGTCACCCGGCCGAGGCCGGTCTGGCAGGCGCTCAAGAACACCATGTCGGCGTGGATATCGAGTCCAAAAACATCCGCTGCGTCCAGATCGCCGTCCATTTGCGGCCCTTTGGCCAGCTTGATGGCGGAAAACAGCGGATTGACCGGATCGAATTCACCATGGGATGCCAGGTGAATTATCTCATACTGATCGATATTGTCAACGATCCAGTCTTCCGTGGCCTTGTCGCGCGTCAAAATGTCGATGCGCGGAAAACGCCATTTGATGGCATTGACTTCATGTTCGGCAAAGGGCAGATCATACAGAGGGTCGCCCAGCTGCGGATTGCCTACGGCCAGCACCCGCATTTCCGGGTCTTTTTCCCGCCGTCTTTGCAGCGTGTAATCGAGCACGCTGGCGCTGGGCAGATAAAAAAAGGCAAACCGATCCGCCATGGTTCCGGCATCCGCGGTCAGGGTGGCAAAAGACAGGTAGTGGAGGGGGCCGTGCGGAATGACCCCCAGCGTCACCGCATCGGTCAAATGGCCCAGCAGCGGTTCGATCAGATAGCCGAACAGCTGCTGCGACACGGCTGTATACGGCTCCAGGTTCTGCAGCGCGCGGCGGTAGTCGAGAATGATCCGCCCCAGACGTTCACGGTCGACGGGGATGCGGTGAAAATACAGGCCGCCGGGGCGCACCACCCAGCAGAACATCTCCGTCGGGAGGAGATAATACGATATCAGGGCCACACCGGGCTCGATGCGGTCCAGCAAATCCGCCGCACGCACGGGCATGACCGTGACCAGCGTACTGAGTTGCGGATTGGCGGCCTGAATATCCAGCATCACGTCGTTAAGCTCCCGGTTGAGAGCGTCCAGGGCCGCCTGGTAGGCATCGCGCTCGGCCGGGGCTTCGGCACGGGCCAGAAGGGCGCCCTGCTCCTCGATCCGCCGGCGCAGCTCCCGCATGCGGTCGTACAGCTGTTGATCGACGGCACGGCTGAGTGAAAGCCGCTGATTGCCGAGCAGATCAATGAAATTGCGGGCGCGGGATCGCTCCGCCACCTCAAATGCGGCCGTGATTTTCCCCTGGTTTACCAGAAGGGTCACCAGGGTTGCATACACCGACAATTTGTTGTCCACAAAACGGTCCCGGAGCTGTTCAATTTTAATCTCGGCCCGCATGCCTTCAATGATGTCCACCGCTTCGCGCAGCAATGCTTCGGCGGCCGGGGGATGCGCTTCCAGTTCGAGCTGCGCCAGGCCGTAGACCGCCCGCCAGGCCGTTTCCTTCAGCGACATGCGGCGGGCCGGCCCGAGAGCCTCCTGATAGGCCTGCTTTGCCGGCGCCGTCTGTCCGCTCTGCGCCAGCGCCTGCCCCAGACCCAGCAGGGCTTTGGCTTCATTGATGCGGTTGCCGATGGCGTGGGCGATGCGCGCCGACTCTCTGAACAGATCGACCGCCGTCGCCGCCTGTTGCATTTTCAGGAGGGTCAGGGCCTTGTTGCGCAGGTCATAGGCCACCGCCCAGCTGGATTTCAGCCGGCGGTCGATGGCCAGGGCCTCGTCAAAAACCGTCAGCGCCTCCTCAAAACGGCCCAGTTCCCGCAGCACAATGCCCAGATTGTTCAGCGTGGTGGCGATTTCATCCTGGCGGATATTTAATCTGCGGGCGGTCGCCAGCGTGTCTTCAAGGGTCTGCAGGGCCTTCTCATTGTCGCCGAGCGTCCACCAGAACAGACCGGCGGTATTTTCCGCCATGATCCGCATGAGCGAAAGTTCGTGCTCCTGCGACAGCCGATGGGCCAGCCGCTGTCTGGCAAAAGCCTTTTGATAATCCGCCTGAAACCAGGCATTGTTGGCCTGTTCGAGAAGGATTTTCACCTTCAAAAGCGGTGCGTCCAGTCCTTCTGCCTGCACCATTGCAGCCGCATATTTTTTTTCGGCGGCGGGAAAATCGCCCAGCAGACGCCGGCAGCGACCGATGTCCAGCAGTGTCTGGGCCACCTTGGGGCGCGCATCCGTCCGCTGATAAAGGTCAAGGGCTTTCTCAAAGTATTCGATGGCCGCCGCATAGCGGCTCAGACGCAGATCATTGATGCGGGCGATATTGGCATACTGATCCGCAAGCACGGCCGTGCGGTCGAGCGTCCGGCTGAGGGATGCGGCGTGGTGAACCACCTTGAGGGCCCGGTCGTACTCGGTGGCGTTTTCCAGCACAATGCCCAGATCGGCCAGCGCTGAAATCTGACGGTCCCCGGCCGACAGAAAGGCCAGGATGTCCACCGCTTCTTCCAGCAGGGGTATGGCGTCGGCAAAAGCCTCCCGGCGCGCCTGGATCAGGCCCAGCGCCGTCAGCGCCCTGGCGTGCGCCTCGCTGTCCGGCGCATCCTTTTGGATGCGTTCGACCAGGCGGGCCGCATACCGGGCGGCTGTGTCGAGTTCATCACTCTGATAGGCGCTTTCACGCGCGAATTGATACAGCCCCGGCAGGTATTTTTGCAGGGGGGCGGTTTCGCGCGCAATCTGAAGCGCATCTTCAAAGTATGGCAGCGCGTCCCGTGGATGCGCGTCTTCGAGAAGGCGGCGGCCCTCTTTGACGTAGGCTGCAAAACGGCGGCGGGCCATGACGCTGGTTTCTTCGGGGGACATTCCGCGATGGCCCAGCAAAACAAAGGGCGGATCAGGCATCGACGCCGTCATTGTCTGCTGCAATGCCGCCAGCACCGAAGATTCGGCGTAATGATGTAAAAATGATGCGGTAAAATCGTCGTGCGGACCGGAAGGGGACGATAAAACGACACTGGCGCAGCCGTACAGCGCAAACAAGTGGCCGATCAAATAGGCATCGGCCGCAGCGGCATGCGGCAGGACGGCCAGGGACAGGTGGCGGAAATGCGGCAGCATCGCCGCCAGGTCCAGCCGCGGTGCATCGGCGGGCTGGGCGGTAATGGCTTCATGGGCGTTTTCTCCCGCGCGCGTGGGCACCGTCAGGGTCGAAGCCACCGGATGGCTCAGCACCCACGTGTGGACCCCCGCGCCGGCCGGCGACGTCCTTGCGTCGGAGCGGTGTTCATCCCGGCCGCGTCGGTTGAAGCCCGCCGGGGCGGCCTCCGACGGCGGCATCAACAGCAGTTCACGTTTAAACGGCTTGCGACCGGCAATGGAACGGACCACATGGGTGCCGCTCAACCCGCGGGCCAGTTGGGGCAGGCCGGGCAGCCAGAACGGCTCTTCCGCCGCCCAGTAGGCTTCCGCGGCCGCTTTGGGCGCTTTCCCCTTCAGATAATCCTGAACATCCGCCGGCGATGCGAAACGGGAAACCGACATCTGATCCGGCGTCAATTCAAACACGCACCAGCCGTCCTGCGGCAGCGGCAGCGGAAACAGGCGCCACAAAACGCCGTTCGGTGAAAGATGCGCCGCCACATCAACGGCAGCCGCCGGCACCGGCCCGAAAAGGGCGGCCGGCACGCTGTCGCCACCGGCGGCCGTCAGCTGCGCCCTTCGTTCGAGATAGCGGGTGATCCGTTCTGCATACAAATCACGATCTCCCCGGTCCGCCGCTTCCTCCGCCTGCTGCGCCAGCCCCAGCAGAAGCATGGTCTGCCGACGCAGCGCCGCATCCTGAATCCCCTGAACCAGGGGTGAAAGCCGGCTGTCATCCCGCCCCAGCTGCTGACGCAGCAGCCGCCGCTCCCGGTCAAGGCTGTCTTTAAGATAGGCGGCTTCGGCGCCGTCAGCCGCCGCCCGACGCTGCATCAGATCCTCCATGCGCATCAGCCGCGGGCAGACATCGCGGTACAGGCGTTTTTCACTGTCCGGCATCCGCTGCAGCAAAAAAGCCATGCGGTTGAAGCGTTCCAGCTCCGAAAGCCGCTCCATCAGATTGAACGCCTGCTCCCTGCGGCCCAGAGTGATCTTATTCTCAACCATCGCAGCAAAAGACTGCATGATCTCCAAGGGGCGGCAGCCGGCTCTGAACACGGTCACCTCTTCCAGAATGTCCAGCGCCGCTTCATGCCGACCCAGCCCTGCCAGTGCGCGCCATTCCAATTCCGGCAGCAATGCATCGCGGGCGATGGCAAGGGCCGTTTCCAGATGGCCGGCGGCCGTCTTTTCCTGATCAAGGGTTTGCGCCAGTGCCGCCATGTTCAGCTGCAAAACCGCCGTGAGCTGCCGAAAGCGTCGATCGCCGGGGGTTGAAGCGCCATCCAGCAAACGAATGCCCCGCCTGAAGTGAATGCCGGCCGCCGCCGCCTGATCGGCCTGATGCACTGCAGCGGCGGCATCGACGGCCGGGCGGGCGCCGGTCGGCAGGCAATACACCCCCATTGCATTGTGGTATGCCGCCGCTGTAAAGCCCCTGTCCGGCGGTGGATGGTCCGCCAGAAGCCGCGTGGCAAGCCGATCCATTTTCATGAGCGTTTGCCGTATGGCTGCATGCCGGTCGTGTGAAATCGGGACCCGGCCGACTGCGCAGGCCATGTTGCGCACGTTGAGGGCCGTGCTGACCGCATTCTCAAGCGTATAGGACAAACGGGCCGCCTCTTTGAAATGATCGAACGCCCGGGTCCAGTTGCCCATAGCCGCCGCCAAAAGGCCGGCCTGGTGGTACAGCAGCGACACCCCGAAACGATCTTCAATTGCCACAACCGCATCCGGCGGATAGTTGGACAGCTGTTCGGCGAGCGCCGCCCGGGCGTCTTCATAACGACCGCGTTCGAGGTTGATGCGAAATAAAAAGGCTTCGGCCAGCCGTTTTTCCTGCTGGGCCGTAAACCCGTAAAGCGCCTGTGTGGCGCTTTGCCGGTCCAGCGAAACCGCCATGCGTAAACGGATGAGCGCCCCATCCTTCTCCTCTGAAGGCGCCTTTTCCGGCACACCGTGACGATCAACCAGTTCAATCACCTCCTGAAAACCGGCCGCGGCATCATCCAACAAGCTGCGCCGCGCCGCGCCGGAGCGGTCTTCGGCCATCCGGTAGGTGTTGTAGGCCACGGAACGCCTGTTGCGGGACAGGTTGGACCAGCGGTCGGATTGCTGATTGAAACGGTAGACTTCTTGAAATGCGGCGGCGGCGGCCTGCCATTGCCCGGCCTCCTGATAAGCCAGACCCAGTCGATCCATGGTTTCCGCTTTCAGGGCCAGCAGCCGGTCCGGCGCCGACAGGGCCTGCCGGATTTTCTGCGACAAAGATGCCAGTGTCTGCCGCGCATCCGCCACACTCACATCAAGGCCGTCGATGGCGGGCATCATGTCAAAAACCGCCTGCGCCGCGGTCTGCTGCTCCTGCAGCAGCGCCGTGACCTTCTGTCGATACACTGCCCACTCCGGGGCCGGCGGAGGAAACACCTGCCGGCTGACAGCGGACAAGCGCTGATGAATTCCGGACTGCGCAAGCGCCAGCCGGCGCGCCTGCTCGGCCGATTCGGGCTGGCGGCCGGCCGGCGTCAGGATGCGGTCCATCAAATAACGGTGCAGACGATCGAAGATCATCGCCGCCTGATAAGGATCGGTGTGCTGATCCATCAAATCAAGGGCTTTTTGAAAGGCCGTTATGGTCTGCGCCGGCGCATTGATCTGAAATCCGGCGGCGCCCAGACGCCGGTAGAACAAAATTTCCGTTTCCATACTGCCAAAGGCAATCGGACTGTCCATGCGCCGGATGTAGTGCTCAAAGGCTTTTTGATATCGCCCCAGAACATAGTACAGATTGCCCAGGTTGAGCGTCAAATGAGCGGCGTTGGCCGGGTTGCTGCGTGGATCGTTTAAAAAACGGGCCTTGCGGTAAGCGGCCAGGGCCGGTTCGAGTTTACCCGCGTGGCCGTAAACGGTTTCAAGGACTTCCTGCACGAAACCAAGCGTCTGATGATAGTACTCGCTCCGCCCGTCCAGCCGAATGGCTTTCTGGAGCAGCTTTTCCGCCGTGAGCAGGTCCGCTTCACGGCTGCTGTAGGTCAGGCACAGCGCCAGGGTGTACATCGCCAGAGGATCGTTGGGGTGCTGCGTCAGCCGCGCACTGTATTCAGCGGTTGTCGACGCGATCCGGCCCAGCGCCGCGGCGCATTTGATGTTGCCGCGGTGGCCTTCCACGATGGCGGCATCATACCGGATCAGCTCCTTGAAGGTGCTACGGGCGGAAAGTACTTCGCCGATATTGAAAAGGTATTCGCCGGCGGCGACGGATTTGCGGATATAACCGGAGCGGGCAAGCTGGTAGATGTGGTCGGAACGGTTTCTGGCCCCGAGTTCGGTTTCATAAAGATCAAGGGCGGCGCGAAAACGCTCTTCTCTGTACAAAATTTCGGCCAGGGCCAGCCTGGCCGCCGCCGTCTGCCGGCTCGCAAACGGGAAGCGCTCCAGCACTTCGTGGTAGGCCCCCTTCGCCCTGGACCATTCGTCCGTCTCAAAATAAAGGTCTCCGATGCGGTTGAGCGCCCCGATGGCCAGGGAAGGATAGTTGTCCCGGTTTTCACGGGCGATCCGGCGCAGCAGCCGCACCCGATCGGCGGATACGCGCGGACCCGCATCGGCAAGGCTGAGATCCAGCACGCGTGCGACCGCGGTTTGGACCCATTCTTCAGCATCGGGATATTCCTTTAAAACAGTCAGATAAAGCGGATAAACGTTTTGCGGCGGGGCCAGACGCCCGTATATGTCGCCTTTTAAAACAGCGGCCTCCGCGGCCAGCCGGCGGTGCTCCCCGGACTGCTGCACCGCGGTTTCCAGCCACGTGACCGCTTCCATCAAACGATCCGGCCGGCTTTCAAACGCCTCCCGCAGCCGGGCGCTTTCGATGGCGGCGCGTGCCTGCACCACGGCGTCCGTGGTTTGGGTGAAGTCCTGAATGCGTTGGATGCTTGCGTCTATCAGCATCCGGCGGCGGCTTTCGCCGACAGGTGTTGACAGCTGCTCTTCAAGGTCAAGCCTGGCCAGCTGGATGGCCGCCAGCGCGGATGCCCGGATCTGATTCCGATATATCGACACCACGGTCTGAAAGGCGGAACGGGCGTCCGCCGTAAGGTTCATGGCCTGATAGCCGCGCCCCATGTGATAGGCCGCGGCCGCGGCGATGTCGCTGTGCCGGGCGAAGCGGGCCATTACCCGGGCATATCCCAGTACGGACAAATAGGCATCCGCCGGCACCTTGTCCGCTATGCGGTGTGCCAGTCGCATTTGTGTGGACGCGTCGGCGGCGGCCGGCACTTCGCCGCTTTCGGGCAGGGACCAGCAATTGGAAATCCCGCCGCGGGAAGAAAGAAAAAACAGCCGGCCTCCGCCGGTGCGCGGCCGCCGGGCGGAAAATCCCCCGGCGGTCAATGGATAGGCGGCGGCCGCATCCATGGCTTCTTTTTCGTACAACACGGAAACGGCCATGTCGTTGACGCGATATCGGTCGCGGCGTGCAAAAATCACCCGCCGGCCGTCGCCGGACCAGACGGGAGACACATCCAGGTGGTCCCCGCGGGTCAGCGGCCGGGTTTTACCGCTGGATAGATGATGGATGTAAATCGCCGCCCGCGTTGCCGTTTCATAGGACACAAAGGCGATTTCGCCGCCGTCGGGCGAAACCGAAGGAAAGGCGCCCGTGATCGGGAGCGCCCGAACGGCCGGCAGAGCTTGCTGCGGCGTGTCGCGGAGGGCATCGCGTTCGATGACCGCTACCTGATGGCGCTCACCGGGTTTTGCCTGGTGAAAATACAGCCGTTTTCCGTCGGCCGAGAAACAGGGCCCGCCGTCTTCGGTGGCATCGCCGGTCAATCGTCTTGGAGGGTCCGAATCGTCGCGGACGTCCATAAGAAAGATGTCCCCCTTGACATCCCGGGACGTGTCGACGTATGCAACCATCCGGCCGTCGGAAGAAATGGCCGGCGATGCGGCCCGGATCGGCTCACGGTTCAGCAGCCTCGGCAAGGTCACCACCGACGGATCCGCCGACCGGAGCCACAGATCGGTGTGATGGTTCCGCTCAACAGTATGGACGAGCCATCGTCCGTCGGAAGAAACCGCGATGTCGCCCACCGGGTCTGTTTCCGCAGTTATCTGCTGCGCTTGATGAACGGTCTGTTCGTCGACCGCGGCGGGCTGGATAGACAGCACAGCCGGCCGCCCTTCCGCCGAGAGCAGCAATCCCAGCAGCAATATCAGCCAGTGGCATTGGGATCGACGGCGCCCGCCGCCCGGAACCGGCAATGGATTTTTTTTCACGCGGCACGCTCTCTTTAAAGTCAAGGCTGAACGATCCAGCCCCCCTGTTCGTTTTGAATCTTTTCGCCGGGAAGCGCATTTTCAGTGTTCAATTTTCCGAACAGACGGCGGATCTGCGGCATATCCGAGGCGGTCAGATCGGCATTCAGGTCCACCACCCGCTGCATGATCACTTCCCGCGATCGATTGACCTCGTCGACAACCGCCGCAAATTCATTGTCGCCATAGCGCTGCGCAAACGTTTTCAGGTCATCCGGAACCGCATCCGCATCCCGCTCGAACGCCGTAAGCAGGCCCTGATTGTTTTCGCCGACCCAGCCAAGCTGTTTGAACAGGTGCAGGTCATCCGCATGGAACTCCATCACCTGCATGGCCGTGATGGCGTCTTTGTGCTCCTGGCTTTGTTTGGGCGGCGGCTTGATACGTCCCCTGGCATCCACCGCGCGCACAGAGGCCGCCAGCAGCATTTCCGAATCCAGCGCGTTGTAGGTGCCCAAAACCTGATTTTCCAGTGTTGTCCGCTCGCTGACAACGTCCACCTGCACCTTGGCAAGGGTACAGCCGGCCAGCAATACGACCAGCCCAATGATGCTGTGCTTCATGGCTCCATCCCGATACTTAATTCAAAATTCAACATTAAAAATTCATCATTACTGTTTTTTTCCGCCCACCGTCAGACGGTCCGCGGCCGCGTATTGAAGCAACGTCGTCAGGGGCGCAAGTCTGGACAGGTAGACTTCATACCGGTCCAACCCGGCGATGGTGGTCAGGTTGATGCGATCCAGCGCGGGCAGGGCCAGGGGCACCCCTTTGACGGTCAGCTCTCCCCCCAGTGAGAAAGCGCCGTCCCTGATGGTTAAGCGGATCCAGCGCGGCGTTCCCGCTTGCAGCAGACGCCGCTGGGATACAATGGCTTCGTTGCTTTCATAGGGGTCCAGGGCGAACAGCAGCCGTTCCAGCGCGCGGGGACCGATGTGGTCCAAAGATGCATCGATCTGCAAATCCTGCAGGATGTCGGCCATTTTCATCGAAAGCGGCAGGGCCAGACGCAGACGACCGCTCAGATCGCCGTCGTCCCCTGCATCGGCTTTCACATCCGCGGGCAGCACCGTATTGCCGTCCAGACCGGAAAAGGCCGTCTCCAGCGTCAGCCAGAATGCGGAGCGGCCCTTGTCGATGGAAAGGCGGCCCTGAAGCGTGCCTCCCAGGACATTCACCTGAAAAAAATCGAGGTGCGGCAGCCCGCCGCGATTGAGATCCAGGGCAGCGCGTCCGTGTTCAAGCCGCAGGGGAAACGGGGCGGACGAAATGTCGATCGCATCCCAGGACAGGCTCGGCCGTTGTACAAACGGCAGGCCCGGAGAGGGTCCCCCGCGTTCAAGTCCCATTTCGAGAGGCGGCGCGCCATGGGGGGGCGGTCCCTCTTCGAGAACCCGGACCGAAAGGGGAATCCACGGCCGCTGCGATGCATCGGCGGATTCCGCAGCGGCGTCCGTCAACTGATAGGCGCGCGCCGCCGCCACATCCGCGGTCAACCGATCCAGCCGGATGACATCCCCCCATCGGAAGTCCAGCCGGGGAATGTGAATCCGCACACCGCCGCGAAGGTGTTCAGCAGGGCGCCAGTCGATGTTCAGTACGCTGGACAAAGCGCCGTCCATCATCAGGTCCTTGGTGATTGCGGGAAGCCCCCCCAGATCGCCGATGTCCAGAGACGCCCGTCCCTCGCAGATCAGATGTTCCAATATTTTTGAACGCAAATTCCCACCCTGCGCCGCCAGCAGCCGGTTCAATCCGGCCAGCGACAAGTGCAGGGTCTGTTTGACATCCAAAGGACGGACCGTCAGTGTCTGCGAAACATCCAGATGCTCCAGGAATTCATGCTGCACCGCAAAAGTAAGATCAATGTCAAGGGGAGCCGCCGCCGCCGGCAGCGTTTTGATGGAGGACAAATCAACACCGGCCAGGCGGACAGTGCCGCCGAATACGCCGCGGCCGCTGGGTGGATCCAGTTCATACTGGATGGGCTGCGGGGTGGACAGCTGCCGCAGCGCCAGCCCCGTGGCGACGGCCGGATGCAGCTCCGCACCGATGTCCGTCAAGGCCAGCGAGATTTTCAGCTGATCTAAATATTCAGCGCTGCGGCGTACAATGTCGGGCGGCAGGGATCGCAGGGCGCTCATCTCTACCGCATCCGGCCGCCGCCCCTTTATCGCCCAGTTCAGCGCCACGCTCCCGGACAACTGCGCCGGCAGCGGTACAGCAGGCAGGTCCAGCTGCGGCAGGGCGGCCAGATCCATCTTCAGCGCACCGTCGGTGTTGAGCGTCTGCATGCCGCTGTCCACCAGATCCAGGGCGGCGGTCAGATCGAGCATGCGCCCGATTTTCAGCGCCGCCCGGCAGTCCTGTGCATCCAGCTGCAGCGATGGGGTCGCCTTTTTCAGGGTTGACTGGGCGACAGCGGCATTGAATAACAGATCGGTCTGCACATCTCCGATGGATGGATGCACGACGTGGACGGCGGCGGTGGCCAGGGCCAGTTCCGGCAGCGCCACCCGCAGTTCGCCGCCGGGCAGCAGATCCACCTGGACGTCAAGTGCATGGGTCAGCGCTTCCACCGCCGCCGTCCCCGGTACATTCAGACGGTCGATGGCCAGGGATTCGGTGAGGTGAATCCGGGCGCTGACGCCGCCCATGGCGGTTGCATCCGGTCGCAGCCGTGCGGCCGACAGTTGCAATGCCGGCATTTTCAACCGATCCAGCCGCAGCACTTGGCCGGCATTTACTTCCAGGGTCTCGACGTCCAGCCCGGCCGTCAGCTGCAGGCTGCGGGGAAAACGCCGGTCGACCCGGGCGGCCAGATCCCACAGATGACATTCGAGTCCGTTCAGCCGCACCCGGCGGGCTCCGCGCGTGTAGGACAATTGCGGCAGGGTCAGCACCAGCGCCTCAAGGCCGGCCTCTCCACTGCCCTGCGGGAGGCGGCCGCTGGCGGAAAAAGACGTGATTTTCAACCGGGACGGCGCCTGGCGCCCCCATGTCACTTCCGGCGGCATAAAGTCCGCCGCCAGCAAAGCCGCTGTTTGCAGGTTCAAATCCACATCCATTTGCAGCGCGTCCACAGCGAGTGCATCGCCGCCGACGCCGCTGAAGGCGCCGCTGAAGGCAATGCGGCTGTCGGGATCAAGCGTCAGGGAGCCGCTGTCGACCGTCAGGCGGCCGGCGGCGTCAAAGCGACCCGTGTTGGTCAGTTCAAAAGACAACGGCCCCACGCCTCTGCCTTTCAGAGGGCCGCCGCTGAATCGCAGCGACGTCCCGGCGAGCTGGATGTCGAAAGACAGATCTCTGGAAAGCCCGCCGGAGAGGGATACAGCAGCCGTCATGTGTCCATCGAGCCGCGCAGACGTCATGGAAGGCGGCACAAAGGGTTCGGCGAGTAGCAGCAGCTGTCTGAGATCCAGCGCCGCCGTGAGCCCCAGGTCCACGGTTCGTGCATTCCCCCCGCTGAAGACCTTCGTAATGCGGCCCTGCCACTGAAGGGCGTTCTGCTGCGCAATGCGAAAATCCCCCTGATCGAGAAACAGCGTTTCGGCGGATAAGTCGACGCGGCCGCTCTGATAAAAAACAACATCCAGCGGCGCCAGGGTTTTTCCCGGCAGCGGGCCGTTGGAAAATCCAATTCCCAGGGCCTTCACCCCGAGATCGAAGGCCAGGTTGTTTTCGCTTGCGGCCGATCCCTTGAAACGAACCGCAAGCCGGCCTTTGACGTTGGCGGGCACCAGCGCGGGCGGTAGAAAAGGATCGGCGACCGCCAGCACTTCCGCCGGCAGGATGTCAATGCGGCCCTCGACGGCCGTTTTCTCAAGACCGCCCTTCAATAGCGCATGGATGCCGGGCAGTTTCGCATCCAGATCCACGCGGGCCCCGGCGGGGTTCAAATGCGCCCGGTCATCAAAAAGACGGGTCAATGTCAATTTCAGATGGGAGGCCGGCAGAGGGCTTCCGTCCAGTTCGACCGCGGTGGAAGCCTCCAGCAAAACCGGCGCGGTCAGAAGTGAGGGCATGTTCACATCGAGCCGGCTCCGCCGCAGGGCGATCTTTTTTTCGAGAAGCCGGTCATCAAGGGTGAGCGTGATGTCGGAAAGCTGGATGCGGGTGCGGACGTCCAGAAAAAACGCCGTCGGTTCGGCGCCGGGCTGCGGTTCCGCTTTGTGCGCCCGGCGGTGCCGATGGGGGGCGGCTGTTTGCCGGCCGCCGTCCGCCGCCGTCTGCAGCCATTGATCCAGGTTGGTTTTCCCGTCGCTGGTGCGGACAACGGCCGCGTGGAGTCCGTTGAGCTGTAACTGCGTGTTGAGCCGCTTTTCCAGCAAGTCCCGCCAGAAGATCCGCAGCCGCAGATCCCGGAGGTGCAGCAGGTTCCGGTCTGAAAACCGGGGATCGTCCGGCAGGCGCACATCAGCGATGTGCAGCCCGTCCCTCCAGCGCCAGGCCACCTTGCCGACGTGCACCGGCCGCTTCAAAGCGGCGCTTGCCCGGGCTTCAATCAACCGGTTGCCCCAGTCCGTTGACACCAGGGTCGGCAAAAGAGCGGCAACCACCCCCAGCAGGACCGTGAGCAGCGCGATGCCGCAAAGCAGCCAGCGCAGGATACGCCGGACCGGCCCCCGTTTTTTGTCCGCCTTTACGTTTCCCTTCACCACGCCCTTCTCTTAAAAATGATTTTTGCGGTTTTTCGACCCCAATATTTTTTTAGCATCCCCCTTGACCCTTGTTGAAAAAATCCATAACGCGTTTGGTTGCGACGACCGGCGGCACTCTCAACGCTACATACCGGGCAGGCAATCCCGCTTTCACTGCAGCAAACCGACAAACGCGCTATAGGTAATGTTCGAGTTCGCTCTGCGGGATGCCCAGGCAGTAGAGAACATTGAAAATCTTGTCGGTGCTGATCACCCCGTCCGTCTGGATGCTCATTTTTTCCGGTTTGAAAGCGATCGACAATCCCACGTTTTCAATGAAATGGGAGCTCTGGGAACCGTCTCCAACAGCAATGATCTGCTCCCGTTCGATGTTTTCAGTGCTCATGATGAATTCGAGAATTTCATTTTTGCTGCTGTCGGTAACGACCGGTTCTTCCAGTCGACCGGTGGTAATGCCGTTTTCATCCAGTTCCAGCGTGTTGGAAAAGGCATAGTCCACCCCCGCCGATTCAAATATCTTTTTCATGAAAAAGTTAAAGCCGCTGGAAAGCAGTGCGATTTTAAAACCCATGGACTTCAGCACCCTGATCAGCTCCAGCGCGCCGGCGTTCAGCTGGAGAATGTCGGTGAAGGACTTCAAAATGTCTATGGACAACCCTTTCAGACGGCCGGCGTTTTCAACAATCGTCTGCATCTTTTCGCTTTCCGCCGGCCGGGGGTGGTGGACATGGTCCTTTTGTCCCATTTTCCTTGTCACGGCGGCCACAAAATCCTCCAGCGACTCCTGTTGAACGAGGCTGGACTCCACATCAAAAACCACCATCTTTTTGCGGCGTCTGAAAATGTTTTCACTTTGAAAAACGAGGCTCAGATGCATCCCTTCGCACAGAGATTTCAATTTACGCTTCATCTTTTCGATGGCATCCCCGTGTGTTCTGGCAAGGCCGGCATGGATTTGTCCGGTGTCCACCATCATCTCCATGGAAAAAAAATTGCCCCTGGCGATCATGCGGCACTTTTCGATGTTGACATTGAACGTCTTGAAAAGACGCGACACGTCCGCGATAATGCCGGGCTGATCCAGACCGATAATCGTGACCAGATGGGACTCGCTTTTCACGGGCAGCCGAGCGATATCGTCCCGATAGGGATGGACGATGACCTTGAGCCCTGTTGACGACGCGATTTGTTTGAGCGACGTCATGATGTCTTCAATGGAGGGTGCCGCGGCCGAAAAATCAACGATCAGGAAAATGGAAAAAATGCCACGACGGCAGTTCTCTTCCACATCGACGACATTGCCCTTCAGCGCGAAAATGCGGCTGGTGATGTGGGCCACCAGACCGGGGCTGTCAAGTCCGATGGCGGAAAAGCTGATCATTTTGTGCGGGTTGTTCATGGGGAATCCTTAAATTTTCATGCCCTTTCGCCCACAGAGAAGCATGAAATGATGTATTCTTCTTGCAATCAGCAATATGCCCTGAAAATAATGCATGAAAATTTAAAATTAGACCCATCCGACCCACTCAACGATCTCAAAACTTGCATGAAACGTGAATACACGGATGTTCGTAATAAAATTCTCCCCCTTTTCCAAAGGGGGCCGGGGGGATTTTACCATATACTCTGCACCTTATACCGTACACCTTGCGCCGTATGCCTTATACCTTACACCCTATACCTCTATACCTTTTCTAGTAGAACACAAACAGCTCCTCCTCATAGTAGCGGCCGTTGAGCACCTGGCCGGGGGGGAAGCGGCGGATGCGCTTTTCCTGAAGATAGCGTTTGAACGTCCGGTTGAGATCGTCGGTCGACACGGAGTCTTTCAACCACAGTCCGGGGACGTCGACATTCAAGGGACGGGCTGGAATCAGATGCCGCGTTGTTTTGGGCGCAAACACCTTTTTCCGGCGGGCGGCTTCCACTACCATGGCTTTGCTGATGCGCGGCGTCCAGATGACGATGTCGGTCTGCGTCAATGTGCGGCAAAATTCCTGTTGACCGGCATATTTGCAGGGGATGTAGCTCAAATCCATATGCCGGGCCGTCGCGGTCTTTTCTATCTCCCGCAGCACCTTATAGGCGCAAACCGCATCCTTAACCACTGTGCAGGGAAACCGGACGCAGTAGTAGCGGCCCCCGCACTGCAGTCCGCAGGCAAGGCATTCCTCCCGCATGATGTCGGTAAGCGCGACCGCGCTTTCCACCGGCTGAATCCGCCCGTTCCTTTCCTGTATGATGTGTGTGAACGTGTCAAACCGTTCCACGTTTTTCAGCATGCG
>Ga0180429_10002029_pt1 | contig 16946 bp, 13 predicted proteins | sample SS_ome_FD_132428 | JGI IMG/M metagenome (GOLD analysis project Ga0180429, IMG submission 132428) | Hypersaline lake sediment archaeal communities from the Salton Sea, California, USA - SS_1_S_1 metaG | ecosystem: Environmental > Aquatic > Non-marine Saline and Alkaline > Hypersaline > Sediment ...
CGGCGCGCCGGGCTCGAGCTCGAGCGGGTCGCGGCCGAACGAGATGACCGCGCGATCGGCCAGCTGCGCCCAGAGGCGCCCGGCGGCGTCGCCGAGCACCCCGTCGTAGAGCTCGGGCGCGTCGAGGAACACGTCGCCCGGCAGCGCCTGGAGCACGGTGCCGGACCAAGCGCCGGCGCCCTCCTCCTCCGCCGCGGCCGCCAACGCCGCGGTGTCGCGCGGCGCGAGGGTGAAGGCGGCGACCGGGTGGTCGTCGAGCCGGAGCCCGTCGAGCTCGTCGCCGAAGAACGACATACGCAGCACGCGCTGCTCGGGATCGTCGCTCAGGCGCAGCTCGACGGTGTCCCCCAGGACGCGGAAGCCCGGGGCCTCGTCGCGCTCGTAACCGTATCGCTGCAGCCGCTCGAGGAGGGGGTCGCGCCGCACCTCCTCGCCCAGGCGCAACACGAGGGCGTAGGCGGAGGGGTCGTCCGGGAACGCCCGCAGCGCGTGCTCGACGGTACAGACGACCTTCGGGTGGCGCTCGTGCCAATCCGACAGGCCCGGATCGTGGCTGACGACGGCGCCGAACGCACCGGCGTCGCGGAAGGCCGCGGCGCGGTCGGCCGTGGTGAGCAGGACCGCGGGTCCGGGATGGCGCGCGAAGCGCGCCAGGCGGGCGATGGCCGGTAGCCCCAGCCAGCGGCGTCCGGGCTCGTCGTCGCGCGCGGGGGTGGGGTTCGCTTCGGTCGCTGGCATGCGGGAACCCGGGCAGTCTACCCGAGCCGACGCGGGCCCGGTGTCCGTCGCGTCAGCCGTCGCCCGCGTCGGGCTCCGGGCCGGGTGGCTGCCGCGTGCCCGCGCGTCGTCCGTACCGCACGGCGAGGCGGTAGGCGGCGTCGCGGTCGACGCCGGCGGCCTCCAGGGCGGCGCGCAGCTCCCGCCCCCACAGGCCCTCCGCGGACCTGGCCCGCGCGAGCGCCTCGGCGGCGTCGGCGTCCAGTGTGCTGCCCCTGCGGTCGGCACCAGCGCCGCGCTCGCGGGCGGCGCCGGCGGCCGCCTGGCGGGCACGATCGCCTCTGCCGCTGGCGGGCCCGACGACCACGACGATCTCCCCGCGGGCCGGCACCGCGGCGAAGGTCTCGCCGAGCGTCGCGAGGCTGCCGCGCTCCACGGTCTCGAAGCGCTTGCTCAGTTCGCGGGCGACGGCGGCCGGCCGCTCGGGGCCGCAGGCCTCGGCGAGGTCGGCGAGCGTGGCCAGCAGGCGGACAGCCGACTCGTACAGCGCGGTGGTGTGATCGCGGACGGCGATCGCCGCGAGCCGCGCGCGGCGGTCGCGGCCCTTGCGCGGAAGAAAACCTTCGAAGGCGAAGCGGTGCACGGGCAGACCGGACAGCACGAGGGCAGGGACGAACGCCGTGGGCCCCGGGAGGGCTTCGACGCGGACGCCGAGGTCGATGGCGAGCCGCGCGAGTTCCGCGCCCGGGTCGCTGATGCCGGGCGTGCCGGCATCGGTGACGTACGCGACGTGGAGGTGGTGGGCGAGGACCGCGGGCCCGCGCGCGGCGATCGTGTGGGCATCGAGCCGCACCAGAGGCGTGGCGATGCCGTGGCGGTCGAGCAGGACGCGCGAGCGCCGCGTGTCCTCGGCCGCGACGACGTCGGCGGAGCGGAGCACGGCGAGCGCCCGCAGGGTGATGTCGTCGAGGTGGCCGATCGGCGTGGGCACCAGCGTGAGGAGGTGCCCAGCCGGCGGTTCCTCGGGCGCGCTCGGGTTCACTCCGCCCGTGTGCGACCGAACATGACGGGGATCCAGCGCCGGCCACGGCTGCGGCGGCGGGCGTTGCGCCGCAGTGCGGCGCGCAGGGTCGCGCGCCACAACTCGGCCTCGCCCACGGTGACGGTCACGACGGCGCCCTCGGGCAGGCGCACGCCTTCCTCGAGCTCGACCTTCCCCTCTCGGACCCACCCTCGGTACGCGCGCACTGGACCTCCCGTCGCCGCCCCCGGGCCCAAGCCATCGCGGGGGCCGCCGGTTGCAGCCGGGCTCTTCGGCCCGAGCCGCGGCAGACTCGGTCCACGGTACCGCGTCGGCCGAGCGCGGTGAGCCGGCCGCCGACACCGGGGCGGCATCGGCGTCGTGTCGCCGCATCGGCTGCCCGGAGCAGGACGTGGTAATATATCCCCCGGGGATACCGCACTCGCGGGTCCGACGAAGGAGAACCGGCATGCCCACGACCGTGACCAACCCAGACGCCTCGCTCGCCGACGCGCCGCTGCGGTTGGAGGACGACGCCCAGCGGCGCGTGCTGCACCGCCTGCGGCGCCTCGAGGGCCAGGTGCGCGGCCTGCAGCACATGATCGAGGACGGACGCTCGTGCCGTGAGGTGCTGACGCTGCTCGCCGGCGTACGCAGCGCCCTGAACGCGACTGGCGACGTCATCCTCGAGCGCTACGTCGAGTCGTGCACGGTGGACCTGCAACGCGGCGACGCGAGCGTCCGCGAACTCGTCGACGTCGTCAAGCTGAGTCGGGGCTGACGCGTTCCGCGGTTCCGCCGCCGCGCGGCGCCTACCGCTCGGCCTGGACGGTCAGCCGCTGCAACCGCGTCTCTGGGTAGTAGTAGCCGAGGATCTGCGCGTAGCCGTACCCCGCGAGCGCCAACGCCCGCGCGCCGTACTGGCTCATCCCTACCCCGTGGCCCCAACCCTCACCGCGCATGGTCAGGTCGCCGGTCATGACGAAGCGGGTCGACTTCAGCCCCCAAGCGCGCAGCTGCGTCCGCAGTCCGACGCCGTCGAGCACGGCCCGCCCGCCGCTACCCACCACCTCGGCCCGCACCACGCGGCCGGAGCTCGAGGTCTCGAGCACGTTCAGTCCCTGGAGCGTGCCGATGCGGACACCGATGGCGGCGAGCTGGGCGGCAACGGCGCGCGGGTCCAGTCGCGCGCTCCAGGTGGCGTGCGGTCCGCCGCTGGCGACGTCCTGGAAGGCCTGCAGGTAGGGGATCTCGGATCCCCAGACCTCGGCTGCCGAGGCGATCACGCCACCCGAGTCCGCGTGGTAGTACGTCCGCGCGAACACCCCGCCGTAGGTCAGCACCTCGCCCGCGGTGGCGACGATGGCGGCGTCGCTGGCGGGGTGCTCGACCTCGCGGCCACGGTAGACCTGGCAATCGATGGTGGCACAGACGTCGTAGTCGCGGTTGGAATCCAGGTGCAGCAGCGTGTAGGTGCGGGCGGCGACCGCCTGCGCCTTGAGCGCCTCGGCGGGCCAGGACGCCTGCATCTCGGACGGCACCACGCCGCGCAGGTACCCCTCGATGTCGAGCACGTTGACGACCCGCACGCGTCCCTGGTCGGCGATCAGGCGCAGCGTGCCGCGGTAACGGCGCCCGTCATAGACGAACCCGCCGTCGCTGGTGAGGTCCAGCCGACGCCCGGCGTCACGCCCGTCGACCCACAGGCGGTCGCCGTGCGCGATCACCGGCCAGTCCAGCCCCAGGCTCACCTCGAACGGCCGCCCGTCGAGGGCGCCGCGGTGCGGCCCATCGAAGCGGACGATCGCCGCGGGCTCGTCGGCCAGCAGGACGCGGACGAGGGCCTGGCCATGGACGACGCCGAGAGCGGCGGCCAGCAGGAGAAGCGCGAGGGTGGAGGCGAGCCGCTGCACGCGCCCCATCATGGCCCACCGCGGCGCAGCGCCGGGTGGGGAACCTCATCCGCCATGGGCACGCGGGGGGCGCGCCGCTACAACTCGGACGGGCGCGGGAACGTGAAGCGGAAGGTACCGCTGACGTCGGCGTAGGTCATGCGCACGCGGTAGATACCGCGGCCGCCGTCGAAGACCTCGTTCACCATGACGCGTTGGCCGCGGGTGAAGACCTGCTCGTAGAGCACACGCTCGGGCAGCGCGGCCTCGCCGGTCTGGAAGCTGGAGGGGCGCTCGTAGGTGACCTCGACCGTCAGCGTCCCCTGGCGCACCCGACCCTCGATGCGGATCGGCATGTCGGACCGCGTCACCGTGCGGACGTCGGTCACGGCCCGGTGGTCCATCTTGTAGAGGATGACGGGGGTCGTGCCCGGCACCCCGAGGTACCAGCCGCGCCACTCGCCGATGCCGATGAACACGGCGGCGACGAGCAGGAGGAAGATCACGATGTCGCGCATGGGCGCAGTATAGGGGCCGGCGGCCGCGCGACCCGTGAGAAAGTCGCGCTGCCGCCGGCGGACCGCGCCTCAGCCGGCGACGGCCGAGGCGTGCAGGGAGCGCAACACGGTGTGGAGGATCCCGCCGTTGCGGTAGTAGTCGATCTCGACCGGCGTGTCGATGCGCACGACCGCCTCGAAGCGGATCAGCTGGCCGTCGGGCTTGCGAGCCGCGACCTGCACGACCTGCTTGGGGGTCAACGCGTCGTCGACCGCCACGTCGAAGGTCTCGTCGCCGTCGAGACCGAGGCTGGCGGCGGTGTGGCCCGCGACGTACTGCAACGGCAGGACCCCCATGCCGACGAGGTTCGAGCGGTGGATGCGCTCGAAGCTCTCCGCCAACACCGCGCGGACGCCGAGCAGGAAGGTCCCCTTGGCCGCCCAGTCGCGGCTCGATCCCATGCCGTAGTCGACCCCGGCCAGCACGATCGTCGGGACGTCGCGCGCCTGGTAACGCTGGGCGGCCTCGTAGACGGAGACCACCTCGCCGCTGTCCAGGTCGGTCGTCCAGCCGCCCTCGGTGCCAGGTGCCATCTCGTTCTTGAGGCGGATGTTGGCGAAGGTCCCGCGGGTCATCACGCGATCGTTGCCGCGGCGGGCGCCATAGCTGTTGAAATCGCGCGGTTCGACGCCCCGCTCCATGAGGTACTGCGCCGCCGGGGAGTCCTTGGCGATCGAGCCGGCCGGGCTGATGTGGTCGGTGGTCACCGAGTCGCCCACCTTGACGAGGACGCGCGCGCCGCGGATCGGCATGATGGGGCCCGGCGTCTCGGCCATGTCGACGAAGAACGGCGGCTCCTGCACGTAGGTCGAGTCCTCGTCCCAGGCGAACAGCTCGCCCCCCTTGACGGGGATGGCGTTCCAGGCCGCGTTGGAGCGTTCGATGCCGTCGTACAGCCGCCGGAAGGTCTCGGGCTTCATCGCCTGCTCCATGGCGGCGGTCAGGTCGGCGGGCGTCGGCCACAGGTCGCGCAGGTAGACCGGCGCGCCGTCGGCATCGTGCGCCAGCGGGTCGCTCAGGGGATCGAAGTCGACCGTGCCGGCGATCGCGTAGGCGACGACCAGCGGCGGGCTGGCCAGGTAGTTCGCCTTGACGTGCGGGTTGATGCGGCCCTCGAAGTTACGGTTTCCGGAGACGACCGAGGCGGCGACCAGGTTCCCCTCGGCGATCGCCTCGACCACCGGCTCGGGCAACGGACCCGAGTTGCCGATGCAGGTGGTGCAGCCGTAACCGACGGTATAGAACCCGACCTGCTCCAGGTAGGGCGTGAGGCCGGTGTCGTCGTAGTACTCGGTGACGACCTTCGACCCGGGCGCGAGCGAGGTCTTGACCCAGGGCTTGGCCCGCAACCCGCGCTCGGCGGCCTTCTTGGCCACCAGGCCGGCCGCCAGCATCACCGAGGGGTTGCTGGTGTTCGTGCAGCTGGTGATGGCGGCGATGACCACGTCGCCATGGCGCAGCCGGTGCTCGCCGCCGTCGTCCAGCCGCATCGCCCCGCTGCGTTCCACACCCGCGTCGTCCAAGCCGAAGCCGCGCTCCTTGATCGGCTTGCGCAGGTCGGCGCGCCAGGTGGTCTGCATGTCGCGGAGCAGGATTCTGTCCTGCGGGCGCTTGGGACCCGCCAGGCTCGGCTCCACCGTGGCGAGGTCGAGCTCGAGGGTCTCGAGGAAGACGGGATCCGGTGTGGCGTCGTCGCGGAAGAGGCCGTTCGCGCGGGCGTAGCGTTCGACGCGCTCGACCTCGTCGGGCAGGCGGCCGGTCTGCGCCAGGTAGCGCAGCGTCTCGGCGTCCGTCGGGAAGAAGCCCATGGTCGCGCCGTACTCCGGGGCCATGTTGGCGATGGTGGCGCGGTCGGGCAGCGTCATCGCCGTGAGCCCGGGGCCGAAGAACTCGACGAACTTGCCGACGACGCCGTGCTTGCGCAGCATCTGGGTGACGACCAGCGCCAGGTCGGTGGCGGTGGAGCCCTCGGGCAGGCGGCCGATCAGCTTGAAGCCGACGACCTCGGGGGCCAGCATGTAGATCGGCTGTCCGAGCATGACGGCCTCGGCCTCGATGCCGCCGACGCCCCAGCCGACCACCCCGAGGCCGTTGATCATCGTCGTGTGCGAGTCGGTGCCGACCAGCGAGTCAGGGAACACGACCTCCGTGTCGCCGTGGGGGCGGTGCTCGACGCCGCGCGAGAGGTACTCCAGGTTGACCTGGTGGACGATGCCCGACGCCGGCGGCACGACCTTGAAGTTGGCGAAGGCCTGTTGGCCCCAGCGGAGGAACTCGTAGCGCTCGCGGTTGCGCTCGAACTCGATGGCCGCGTTGTGCACCAGCGCCAACGGCGAGTCGTACTCGTCGACCTGCACGCTGTGGTCGATGACCAGGTCGACGGGCACCAGCGGGTTGATGACCTGTGGATCGCCGCCCATGCGCTGCATCGCCGAACGCAGCGCCGCGAGGTCGACGACCGCGGGGACACCGGTGAAGTCCTGCAACACGACGCGGGCGGGCTTGAAGGGGATCTCGAACTCGCCCGGCGCCGCCGGATCGTAGGCGGCCAGGCGCCGAACGTCGTCGGCCGTGACGTCGTACCCGTTCTCGTTGCGCAACAGGCTCTCGAGCAGCACCTTGATCGAGAACGGCAATCGACCGACGTCGGCGAGCCCGTCCTCCTCGAGCTTCCCGAGCCGGTAGTACGTCGCGGGCCCGCTGCCGGTCTCGAAGGTGGCGCGGGCGCCGAAGCTGTTCTTGGGGGTGAGATCGGGCATGGATCCTCCAGGCGGTCGGGGTTCGGAGCGCCGGCGGCCGGCCGGCAACGGCGAATCGGTCCCCCACAGTCTGCTACGCTTCAACATGACATGGAAGCCAGGATCTCACGTAGCACGCGCGGGCCCCTGCCCGACGACGCGGAAGAGGCGCCTTCGGCGCCCCCACGGCGCTCCCCGCGGATCCGCGTGGTGCGCGACCCGACCGTCGCCCGCGCGCTCGTGCGGCCCTCGGGCCTGCGCCGGCTGGCCCCCTTCATCGGCGCGCCGCGCACGGTGTCCGAAGTGGCCCGCGAGAGCGGCGAGAAGCCCAACACCGTCCTGCGGCGGGTTCAGCGGCTGCTGGCGCTCGATCTCCTCGAGGTCGCCGACGAACGCCCCCGCGCCGGTCGGCCGCTGCGACGCTACCGCGCCACCGCCGACGTCTACTTCGTGCCCTTCGAGGCGACGGGGGCCGAGGACCTCGAGGCCGCGCTCGCCGAGCGCGACGCCTACTGGGAACGGCTGCTCCGCCGTCACGTGGTGCGCGCTCGCTCCGAGGCCATGGGCGTGTGGGGCACGCGCATCTACCGCGATGCCCGCGGCCGCGTCCAGGTGCAGACGGCGGTCTCGCCGGACGCCAACGCCTCGATGCTCGACGACGGCATGCCCGCGGCGCTGTCCGCCTGGCGCGACCAGGTGTGGCTCGATCACGCGGACGCCAAGGCGCTCCAGCGCGAGCTCTACGGCATCGTCCAGCGCTACCAGCGCGCCCGTGGCGCGCAGCGCTACGTGGTCCACGTCGGTCTCGCCGCCCTCGTCGGCAGCGACGCCTGACGCTCGCCCGTCATCGCACGGAGCCTGCCAGGCGACTACACTGGCTCCATGGACGCGCCTCGTCGCCACCGGATCGCATGGCTCCTCCCCCTGGCCCTCGGCCTGACGCTGTCCGCCTGCGTGCCGGCGGCGGTGGCCGATCGGTTGGCGGGTCCCGCCGCCCAGGAGGTCGAGCGCACCGCCTACGTCGCCTACCACCGGATGGAGCTCGGCCGCCTGCAGCTCGGCGCCTACACCACCAACGTGCTCGTCGACGTGGAGCTGCCGCGCGGCGCCCGGCTCACGCTCGAGGACTTCACCGACGAAGGCTACCGCTTGCGGGTCGACTCCGACGCCGTCCCGGGCGTCGCCTGGTACGTCACGCCCAGCGGCGTCCGCCGCGTGATCCAACGATGACCTGGAGGTTCCCCATGCCCACCCGATGGCTCGCCCTGATGCTCGCCCTCACCCTCTTCGCCGCGGCGCCGGCGCAGGAGCTCCTGGATCTAGCACCCGACAGCGCCGTTCTCGTCCTGGACGTGGCCACCGACGCGGGCCCGCCGGCCGGCCTGGTCGCGGCGCTCGAGGAACTCGACTGGGACGCGGCCGGCGACGCGCTCGGTCGCCTCGCGCAGGTGCTCGGCGGTGAGGCGCTCGACGGCATGGGCGGCGAGGCCGACCCGCTGGCGGAGATGGCCGAGGCCTGCCCCGCCGCCGCGGACGCCCTCGAGGGCCTCGAAATGGACGGCTTCATCGCCGAGGGCCTGCTGCTCCTCTCGCTCACGCCGTTCGCGCCCACGCCGCACGGGCTCGCGCTGGCCAGGGTCGCCGACGAGCCGCGGGCCGCCGCCCTGCAGGACGCCCTCGTGGGCTGCTTCGGCGGCACCCGGCTCGAGCAGGACGGGGTGGCGCTCGAGGTGCTGTTCGACGGCGAGGACCTGCCGCTCATCGTCGCCCGGGTCGGCGACGTCTTCGTCGCGGGTACCGAGCCCAACCTCGTTCGGGGCGTCGTGCGCCGCGCCGGCGGCGTGGCCGAGCCGGCGCTCGCCGGCACCCCGTTGGGCGCGGCGCTGGCGCGCCTGGAACCCGGTGGGGTCGGCTTCGGGCTCGACCTGACCGGCCTCGGCGGCGTGGTGCAGGCGCTCGTGGGTGCGGTCCCGCCGGAGGCGGCCGACCTGGTGGCGCGCGCGGTGGCCGCGATCGAGACCCTCGGCGTGGTCGCGGGCCGCATCGGCTGGGCGGCAGACGGGCTGCGGTTCGAGCAGGTCCACGCCTGGCCCGAGTCGGCGCCCGACCCGGCTCTGGCGGCGCTGCTGGCGGACCCGCGGACGGCCGAGCGACCGGTCTGGATCCCCTTCGGCTCCGTCGCGGCGAGCGCAGGCCTCGTCCCCCTGCGCGGAATCGTGGACTACGTCGATGGCTGGCTCGCGGCCCTCGAGGAGCCACTCGGTGCCCGCGTCGACCTCCGTGGCCTCGCAGCCGATCATCTCGATCTCGACCTCGACGCCGCCTTGCTGTCGTGGATCGGCGAGACGGTGCAGGTCGTGCAGCTCGAGCCGTACGGCACGGACCTGCGTGGCTGGGTGCAGGGGCCGGCGCGCCTCTTCGTGGTCCCGGTGCTGAACGAGGATCTGGCGCGCTCCGGCCTCGCCGAACTGGGCGAGGGCGGCCTGCGGCTGCTGGGGTTGGCCGCGACGCTGGCCGACGACCCGTTGGGCATGGGCGGCGACCCCTTCGCCGACCCGTTCGCGACCGGCCCCGGCGCCGGCGATGCCGCAGCCGACGCGCTCTTCGGTCCCGGCACCATCGTCGCCACGCGCGAAACCATCGGCGGGCTCGAGGTCGACCGACTGCGCGTCGGCCCGACGCTGGACATGGGCGTCGCGGTCGTCGATGGACACTTGGTGGTCGCCACCCCGTTCGACGTGCTCCGGACCCTGTTCGGCCTGCGCGCCGGCGCCGCCGACGCGACGGCCGACCCCAGTTGGCGCAACGCGCTGGACGCCTGGCCGAGCGACGCACGGGACGTGGGCCTGGTCGACGCTACGGCGTACCTGCGGGGTTTCGCCGATCTGGCCGACCTCATGGCCCAGCCGCTGGCGTCCACCCTGGCGCTCGTCGCCACCGAGGGCCTCCTCGACGGTCTCGGCGGCACGGACGACGGCTGGGACGACTTCGACGAGTGGGGAGGCGGCTGGGACGACACCGCGCTGACGCCGCCGGACGACTTCAACACCCTGCCGTACGACTTCGACCTCGGCGCGTCGACCGCCACCTCACTCGTCATCGGCGACGACGTCACCGGCGACCTCACCGCCGACCTGCCGCACGCCCGCTACGCCCTCGTCGGCGTACAGCCCGGCGACACCGTCGAGGTCGAGATGAACGACGAGGACGGCTGGCTCGATACCTACCTCTACGTGTTCGACGGCGACACCGGCGCGGTGCTCTTCAGCAATGACGACGCTCCGAGCACGGATCGCTCGTTCGTGGCCTTCGTGGCCGAGCCCGGCGTGCGCTACGAGGTCCTGGCCAGCAGCTTCGGCGGTTTCGGCGAGGGTGCCTACCGCCTGGGCTCGCGCGTGCGCGCGGACGAGGCGGCCGTCGGCGAGGACGCGACGCCGGCCGACGAGCCGTCCGACCTGGCCCCGGACGTCGAGGAGACCGAAGCGATCGAGCCGCCCACATTCGCCGAACTCCTCGCCGCGGCCGACCTGCTGCCGCGCGCCCTGGAGGTTCTGGCGGAGCGCAGCGGCTTCGCCGTCTCGACCGCCACGCTCGAGGGCAACACGCTGGTCACCCGCTGGGACCTGCCGCTGCGCTGAGCCGGCCGACCCCACGAAGAAGCGCCCCGGCCTGCGACGGCCGGGGCGCGCTCCTGCGGATGGCGAGAAGTCAGTTGACCGCGCGGTCGACGTACTTCTTGATGCGCTGCTCGTAGGCGACCTTCGGCATCGCCCCGACCATCGTCTCCACCGGCTGGCCGTCCTTGAACAGGATGACCGTCGGGATGCTCATGACGCGGAAGGTGATCGCCGTCTGCTGGTGGTCGTCGACGTTGAGCTTACCGACCTTCATCTGGCCGTCGTACTCGCCGGCCAGTTGCTCGATGACCGGACCGACCATGCGGCAGGGACCGCACCAGGGGGCCCAGAAGTCGACCAGGACCAGCCCCTGCTGCGTCTCGGCCTGAAAGTTGGCGTCGGTGAACTCGACCATGCGTGTGCCTCCAGAGAGCGCCGTCCTCGAGGACGGCGCGATTCGCTCATCGTAGGTCAGTTGGGACCGCTCCGCACGTCGTCCACCGAACCCGCGTCTGCGCCCGTGGGACCGGGCGGCCACGGCGCGCCCAGGGGCCAGGGCATCAGGGCGTCCGCCGGCGACCCGCGCACGACCCGCGGCGGCGGGGTGCCCAGCGCGCGATGCCCCCCCTTGACGGCCGCCCACAGCAGCTGGGCCGGATCGGCCGCCACCCCGTGGATCGCGACCGCCGCCCGCCACTCGTCGACCGGCGACAGCGACGGGCTCGAGCCCCGCGAGTCGGTGCCGAGGGCGACGCTGACCCCGTGCCGGGCGTAGGCCGCCCAGGGGAAGGTGCCGCTACCCAGGAGGGCGTTCGAGCGCGCACAGTGCACGACGACGCAGCCCGCCCGTTGCAGCCGGCGGATGTCGTCGTCGACGACGTGAACGGCGTGGACCAGGGTGGGGCGGGCCGCCAGCACCCCCAGCTCGTCGAGGTAGCCGACGGGGGTGCGGCCGGAGGGTCGGAACGTCGTCAGGAACGGCCCCCACGCCTCACGCAGCGGGCCGTCGCCGGTGCGGTGCAGCGGCAACTCGCCCGCGTCCTCGGCGACGTGGATCTGCAGCGGGAGACGCTCGGCGCGGGCGAAGGCCGCCAGCTTGCGCAACAGCGGCGCGGACACGGTGTGCGGGGTGTGCGGCGAGAGCCCCAGGCGCATGCCGCCGGGTCGCTCCAACGGTCGGAAGCGGCGCACCACGTCGACGGTCGCCTCGAACGCCGCGTCCGCCGCGTCCGGATCGGCGCCCAAGACCTCCCAGTAGGCGACCCCCCGAAGTCCCGGGTGGGCGAGCAGCCGGGCGAGCACCCGCTCGTCGGTGACGATGTCGCCGACGGTGTCGACCCCGGCCGATGCGAGCTCGGCCAGCCCCTTCTCGGCGGCCTCGAGACCGCGGCCGCCCGCGCGTCCGTGGGCGATCACCGCGCCGACGAAGTCGACGTAGCCGCCCGGGCTCAGCGGCATGCGCGACAGATCGAGGTGGGTGTGGGCGTTGACCGGCGCCGGCGCGATCACGCGCCGCGTCGGCCGCACGGGCACGCCGGGGTGCTGGGTCCGTAAAGTCTCCAGGAGCCCGATCGTGACGACGCGCGCCGGCTCGGGCCGCGTTTGCACCAGCACGGCCGCGTCCTTGCGCGGGCGTCCCAGGCCGTCGTACACGAAGTCGGCGGGCCACAACTCGCGGGCCGGGCCCCGTGTGTCCGTGTCTGCGCCTGACGGCGAAGACACGGACACCATCAAGCCGCCGCGGCCGCCGGGCCGAGCAGGGCGCCCACGTCCGGTCGCCGCACGATGCCGTAGAGGCTGTCGCGCTGGACGGGCTCGAAGCCGGCGTCGACGATCTGCCGGACGATCTCGCGCTCGGCGGTGGCCTGGTGCTTGGCGCCGGCCTGGGATACGACGTTCTCCTCGAGCATCGTGCTGCCGTAGTCGTTCGCCCCGCAGAAGAGCGCGGTTTGGGCGACCTTGTGGCCCATCGTGGGCCACGACGCCTGCAGGTTGACGAAGTTGTCGAGCACGAGGCGGCTGAGCGCCAGGTGGCCCAGGTAGGCCGCGGGCCCGGCACCGGGGGCCTTGCCGTGGATGCGCACCCCCTCGGTCTGCAGCGTCCAGGCGATGAACGCCGAGAAACCGTTGCCGTGGCTCGCCAGGGCCCGGTCCTGGGCCTCCCGCAGCCGCAGGAGGCTCTCGATCCGCTGACCCTGCGTCTCGCCGAAGCCGATGACCATGGTCGCGGTCGTGTAGAGCCCGAGCGCCTGGGCGTCCGCCATCACGCCGAGCCACTCGTCCGTCGAGATGCGCGCCGGGGACACGTGGCGCGCGTGGCGCACGTCGTCGACCAGCATCTCGCCACCGCCGCCCGGCAGGCCGTCCAGGCCGGCGCCCTGCAGCTCCCTGAGGACCTCGCGCGCGCCCATGCCGGTGAGCTTGGCCATGCCCTTGATCTCCTCGGGGCTGAACGCCTCGACGCGGATCGTCGGGTGCGTGGCCTTGAGGTGGGCGAGCAGCTCGAGGTACCAGGAGAACGGCAGGTACGGGTTGACGCCGCCCTGCATGAGCACGCGCGTGCCGCCGACCGCCTCGAGCTCGCGCAGCTTGTGCGAGATCTGCTCGAAGCTGAGCACGTAGGCGTCCTGCTGCCGGCGCGTGCGGTAGAACCCGCAGAAGGCGCAGCCGACGTTGCAGACGTTCGAGTAGTTGACGTTGCGGTCGATGAGGTAGCTGACGACGGCCGGATCGGTCCGCGCAAGGCGGACCTCGTGGGCAGCGCCCGCGAGGTCGAAGAGCGGACGGGCGGCGAGCGCCAGGGCCTCGTCGGCGGTCAGTCGGGCGCCGGCGGCGGCGCGAGCGAGCGTCATGCGGGCACGATAGCATCGGCCCCGGGCAGCTTCGGTGGCGCAACCCGCCGTCGCGGCGCGGCGCGCGACGGCGGACCGACGTCCTGTGTACTTCGTGCACCGCGGGTCGTACAATCGCGGTCATGCCCGAGAGCCCCGACACCCGTCGGGCCCCCCACAGCCCCTGGCGCGCCGTGTTCGAGCAGGTCCGCAACGAGGTCGGCCACCGGCGCGACGACCACGGCTCGCTCGGAAGCATCAACTGGCTGCGGCACCACATGGAGCGCCGTGGCGCCAACCCCAACGTGGTCCGCAACATCATCTACCGCGACAAGGGGAAGCTGCCCGACAAGCAGGCGCTCTACGGCATCCTCGAGGACCTGTGGCGGTCCACCGGCCACCCACCCCTACGCTCCCCCGAGCTCGAGTCGCTCCTCTCGCCCGGCAGCGGTCAGGAGCAGGAGGTGCTGCAGCTGCTCGGCCGCGACAAGCGGCGCGCGTACCGCGACTTCGTGCGGGCGATCCGCGGCGGCGAGGACCCCAAGATGGTCGTCGTCGGCCGCCCCGGCAGCGGCAAGACCCTGCTGTGCGACTACATCCAGCAAGCGCTCGAGCTCCCCCCCGTCGCGACCGATCGGTTGATCCGGTTGGAGTTCGGCGGCACCGACCTCGCGACCACCCTCGCCCGCCTCGGCGCCGCCATGGAGGTGCCGCCGGCGGTCATGGAGGCGCGGCTGGTGAAGCTCGGTTCCGCGGGTGCCTTCGCGGTGCAGGCCGACGCCCAGGCGGACGTCGCGCGCGCGATCCTGGATGCCGCCCGCGGCTACGGTGGCCGGCAGACGCTGCTGCTCCACGTCTCCCAGTCGCTCGGCGGCCAGGAGGGTCTCGGCCTCGTGCCGCTCCGCCTCAACGACCCCGACGTCCCACGGGTCTCGGCGGCGGAGTGGCTCTGGGTGTCGCTGTTCGAGCCCCTGTCGCGCCTGCCCGGAACGGCGCTCCTCGTCTCGATGGCGGACCTGCCCTTGCGCGCGCAGTGGCGCCTCGGCGCATTCGCCGATCCCGTGCGGCTGACGCCGCCCACGCTCTCGGAGGCTCGCCGCTTCGTGCGCGCGCGTCTCCCCCACGCGGAGGCGGATCAGCACGAGCGCATCGTGCGCCTCGCCGGGCGCTCGTTCGAGGAGCTCCGGACCCTCACGCTGCTCACCGAGATCCGCGACCCCGCGTCCGAGCCGACGACCACGCCCGAGCGCTCCGTGATGCAGCTCGCGCGGGCGATCGAGGGCGGCGAGCCACACCTCCGGCGCTTCCTGGCGGCCGTCGCGGTGCTGTCGCTGCCGGATTACCCGGAGTTCGCGCGTGCCGAGCTGACGGGACTCCTGCAGCTCACCCAGGACGAGACCGGTGAGGTCGATGGCACGTTCCTGGACGGCGTCCCGGGCCGCTCGGACCTCGTGCGCTGCTTCTCGCGCGAGCTCGCCCGAGAACTCCGCCTCCGCCTCGCGGCCCAGGACCCCGGGACCTACCGCGCGTTGCACGGCCACGCCGCCGCCCTCGTGGAACCGGAGGCGCGTGCAGGACCGCGAGGCGAGGCCGCCAGCCGCTACCTCACGTTCCTGCTCGAGGCGCGCGCGTGGGACGATCTCATCGACTGGATGGCCCGACACGGGGCGCCGCAGGCGCTGGTCGGGCGCCTGTGGGCCACCGCGCAGGCAGAACTCCCGCCGGGACCCGAGATCCAGCGCTTCGCCCAGCGCGTCGCCGCGCACTACGTCAAGCTCGGCACCTTCCAGCACCCGGACGTGCGCGACGCCTTCGCGGTGATGGCCGCCGCGTCCGACCCGGGGTTGCGCACGTGGACGGCCCTGAGACGCGCGGAAGGGCTGTCGCTGCGCGGGCACCACGACCAGGCCGAGGCGCTGCTCACGGCCCTGCCGTCGACCGACGACGCGCGACTGGCGGCCGACGGGGCGATCGCCCGGGCGTCGATCGCCCGCTGGCGCGGCCGACGCGACGAGGCCATGCGGCTGGTGTTCGGCGAGGCCCCCCACCACCTGCGACGGGCGCCGTCGGGTGGCGAGACCGACGCCGTGCGGGTGAAGGCGGCCCTGTGGGCGGGGCTGCTGGCCAAGGACCAGGGCGATCTCGATGCCGCTCTGGCCAGCTTCGACTCCGTGCCGCGAGCCGATGACCTCGACGCGGCCCGCGTCGCCTTCCAACGGGGCGACGTGTTCATGCGCCTCGGTCACTTCGACCGCGCGCTGCGGGCCATGGATGACGCCGTCGCGTTGGCCACCCGTTCGGATGCGCTGGCGTCGGAACGGACGCGCTACCTGGCGCGCAGGGCCACGGTGCACCGCCGGCGCGGCGATCTGGCCCGCTCGGCGACCGACTTCGACGCGGCGCGTGCGCTGCTGCTCTCCGGCGCGCCCGACGTGGGCAGCGACACCGACTCGTGGGAGCGGCAGTTCTGGCTCGCACGCGTCGAGGACGAGGCCGGCCTCCTGCTGCTGGCCGAGGGACGCTTCGACGACGCCGCCATGGCTTTCGACCGCAACCTCCGCCGCTTCCGCGCGTACGCGGACGCCCACGGGGTCGACGCCACCTACCGCATCCTGCGGTGCACCCTGCGCCTCGGCATCGCCTACGGCTGCCGCGCGGTCGGCCAGCCCTTCCGCCGGCCCTTCGCCATCGGCCCCAGCTTGGGGGCCGACACGCCCGACCTCCGGCACGCGCGCCGGCTGATCTCCACGGTGCTCGAGAGCGTCGAGGACGATGCGCACGCATGGCGCCCCAGTTTCCTCGCCCGCGACGCCCTGCTGGCCGCCAACCTCTTCGTCGCGTCGGGCACGGAGGCGGTCGACCTGGCCGAGCGGGCGTTGGCGACGTCGCGCTACCCGTACCAGCGCGCCACGGCCCACGCCCACGCCGCCGCGGGCGCGCTGCGGATCCCCGATCCCGGCGCGGCCACCGCCCACGTCGAGGCCGCCACCCGCGAGTTGGCCGCCGCGACCGCCGGTTCCACCGAGCCCGAGCAGGGCGACCTCGAGCTCGTGGCCTGGTTGATCGCCCTCGGCGCGGTGGCGGCGATCGACGGCGGCGACGTGCGCGATGCAGGCCACCGCCTGGCGCAGGGCCTCAAGCGGTTGGAGCTGCACATGCACCACGACACGATGCTGCGCCAGTTCGGCGAGGCCATCGAGGCGCGCGGTGTCGGCCATTGGGGCCAGGCCGCGGAGCTGGTGGCCCTCCTGCAACTCGACGAGCGTGCCGACGGCGCCGCGCTGCGGCTGCCCGACGCCTTCGCGGCCCGCTGGGCGCACATCGTCGGCCGCCGCGGCGGACGCGATGCGGTGGGCGGCGTGCCGCCCGCCACGCACGAACCACGGGAGGACGCGGCATGAACATCGGCTTCATCGGCCTCGGGACCATTGGCGCGCCCATGGCCCGACGACTCGTCGACGCGGGGCACCGCGTCACCGCCCACAACCGCACGCGCGCGCGCGAGGAGCCGCTGGCCGCCCACGGGGCGCGCCGGGCGGCGACCCCCGCGGAGGCGGCCAGCGGCGCCGAGC
>Ga0180429_10002031_pt1 | contig 16931 bp, 3 predicted proteins | sample SS_ome_FD_132428 | JGI IMG/M metagenome (GOLD analysis project Ga0180429, IMG submission 132428) | Hypersaline lake sediment archaeal communities from the Salton Sea, California, USA - SS_1_S_1 metaG | ecosystem: Environmental > Aquatic > Non-marine Saline and Alkaline > Hypersaline > Sediment ...
ATTATATCGACGTGGCCCCGGCTCAGCTTGTGAGTATAGCGGCCGCGCTCATTCCGTTCCTCGAACACGATGACGCCAACCGGGCCCTGATGGGTTCGAACATGCAGCGGCAGGGAGTGCCGTTGCTGGTGTCGGAGGCGCCGCTCGTGGGCACCGGTCTCGAGGAGAAGGCGGCGCGCGACTCGCGGGCGGTGGTGGTGGCCGAGGCGGACGGAATCGTGGCCGCGGCCACGGCGGAGTTCATCGTCATCACCCCTGATGGCTCGCTCCCGGTCTCCGACGAGCGGTTCCTGAGCGACCCGGAGTCGGTCAAGACCAGGCCCGAGAAGGGAATTCACGTCTACCCGCTCCGCAAGTTCATGCGGTCGAACGCCGGAACCTGCGTCAACCAGAAGCCGCTGGTGCGGGCCGGCGACAAGGTCAAGAACGACCAGATCATCGCGGACGGCCCCAACACCGAGGACGGCGAACTGGCGCTGGGCCGCAATGTCCTTGTGGCCTTCATGCCGTGGAACGGATACAACTTCGAGGACGCCATCGTCATCTCGGAGCGCCTCGTCAAGAACGACGCCTACACGTCGATCCACATCAGCGAGTTCGAGGTGGCGGCCCGCGACACGAAGCTGGGGCCGGAGGAAATCACCCGCGACATCCCCAACGTCGGCGAGGAAGCCCTCAAGAACCTCGACCACGACGGCATCGTCCGCATCGGCGCCGAAGTCCGGCCGGGAGACATCCTGGTGGGCAAGATCACCCCCAAGAGCGAAACCGAACTCGCCCCGGAAGAGCGCCTCCTGCGCGCCATTTTCGGAGAGAAGGCCGCGGACGTGAAGGACACCTCGCTTCGCGTGCCCTCCGGGTGCATCGGCATCGTCCAGGACATCCGCGTCTCGACCCACGGCGTGGCCCGGTCGCGCTCCGAGGACGTCAACCCCAACGAACTCAAGAAGCAGCTCAAGAAGATTAACGACGAATACAAGAAGAAGAAGGACCAACTCACCGACCAGTTGACCGAAAAGCTCTCCGACATCCTGCTGGGAGAGAAAATCCCCCTCGACGTGGTCAACGCCCAATCGGGCGAGATCATCATCCCCGCCAACCGCAAGATCACCAAGACGCTCCTGCGGAAGCTCGCCTCGGTGTACGACCACATCGAGATCGACCCCAGCCCGATCCGCAACAAGATCCTCGAGATCATCAGCGGGTTCGAGAGCCGGTTTTCCGAGCTGGACGCCGACCGCGAGCGCCGCCTTGACCAGATCGAAAGCGGCGATGAGATCGATCCCGGCGTGATCAAGGAGGTGAAGGTCTTCGTGAGCGCCAAGCGCAAGCTCTCGGTGGGCGACAAGATGGCGGGCCGCCACGGCAACAAGGGGGTGGTGGCGGTGATCGTCCCGGAGGAGGACATGCCCTTTCTTGACGACGGCACGCCGGTGGACATCTGCCTGAACCCGCTGGGCGTTCCCTCGCGGATGAACGTCGGGCAGGTGCTCGAGACCCACCTCGGGGTGGCCGCCAAGGCGCTCGGCTTCAAGGTGGCCAGCCCCATCTTCGACGGCATCCCGGAGGACAAGATCTGGGAATACATGTCGCAGGCCAAAAAGGTCGAGGGTTTCAAGTGGATCGGCGACAACCAGGACGGCTCGGTGGGCGGCAAGAGCATCCTCTACGACGGCCGCACCGGCGAGCCCTTCCACCAGCCGGTGGTGGTCGGAATGATCTACATGCTGAAACTCGGCCATCTGGTGGCCGACAAGATCCATGCCCGGGCCGTCGGCCCCTACAGCCTCGTCACCCAGCAACCCCTCGGCGGCAAGGCGCAATACGGGGGGCAACGGTTCGGCGAGATGGAGGTCTGGGCGCTCGAAGCCTATGGCGCCGCCTACACCCTGCAGGAACTCCTCACCGTGAAGTCCGACGACGTCCAGGGGCGCACCCGCATCTACGAGGCGATCGTCAAGGGCGACAACAATCTCGAGGCGGGCACCCCCGAGTCCTTCAATGTCCTGATCAAGGAGATGCAATCCCTGGGTCTGGACGTCCGGCCCGGCCGCGGCGGGGCGGAACCCATGGAAAGCGGCGACTTCAGCCTCGACGACCTCACGGTCTGAAAAATCAACCCGACTGGAACCCCAACCGAATTGCCTGACTGATAGATTATGAGTGTTGAAACGAACTTGCGAGAGCTTTACGGGGTCGACGAAAAACCCGAGGCCTTCGACCAGGTCTCGATCACGGTCTCCTCGCCGGAAGTCATCCGGTCGTGGAGCCGCGGGGAGGTCCGGAATCCGGAAACCATCAATTACCGGACCTTCAAGCCCGAAAAGGGCGGCCTCTTCTGCGAGCGGATCTTCGGCCCGACCCGCGACTGGGAATGCGCCTGCGGGAAATACAAGCGCATCAAGCACAAGGGTGTCATCTGCGACCGCTGCGGGGTCGAGGTGACCCTCTCGCGCGTCCGGCGCGAACGCATGGGACACATCGAACTCGCCGTGCCCGTGACCCACATCTGGTTCTACAAGTGCATGCCGAGCCGCATCGGCCTGATGCTCGACATGAGCGCCCGGCAGCTCGAACGCGTCATCTACTATGAGGACTTTATCGTGACCGATCCCGGGAAGACGCCGCTTGAAAGCGGCCAGCTTCTCACGGAGTCCGAGTTGCGGGACGCCGAGGAAGACTACGGCGAGGACTCGTTCCGCGCCGGGATGGGCGCGGAGGCGATCCGCGACCTTCTCACGCAGGTGAACCTCGAAGAGGTCGTGGTCGAGCTGGAAGAGGCCATGGAGAGCACCCGCTCGAAACAGACCCGCAAGAAGCTGGCCAAGCGTCTCAAGCTGGCGCAGGGGTTCCGGGACTCCGGCACCCGGCCGGAGTGGATGATCATGACGGTTCTGCCGGTGATCCCGCCGGACCTGAGGCCGCTGGTGCCGCTTGAAGGGGGCCGCTTTGCGACCTCCGACCTGAACGACCTTTACCGGCGGGTGATCAACCGGAACAACCGCCTGCGGAACCTTCTGCAGCTGAAGACTCCCGAGGTCATCATCCGCAACGAGAAGCGCATGCTGCAGGAGGCGGTGGACGCCCTTTTCGACAACGGGCGCCACGGACGGGCCGTCACCGGGGCCGGCAACCGCCCGCTCAAGTCGCTTTCCGACATGTTGAAGGGCAAGGGGGGGCGTTTCCGCCAGAACCTCCTTGGCAAGCGGGTGGACTATTCGGGCCGCTCCGTCATCGTCATCGGTCCCGAGCTGAAGCTGCAACAGTGCGGCCTTCCCAAGCGGATGGCGCTGGCGCTCTTCGAGCCGTTCATCATCCGGCGTCTCAAGGAGTTGGGCTATTGCCACACGGTGCGGTCCGCCAAGAAGATGATCGACCGCAAGACGACCGAAGTCTGGGACATCCTCGAGGATGTCACCAAGGGGCACCCGGTGCTGCTGAACCGCGCCCCCACCCTGCATCGGCTGTCGATCCAGGCGTTCGAGCCGGTCCTGATCGAGGGGTCGGCGATCCGGCTGCACCCGCTGACGTGCAGCGCATACAACGCGGACTTCGACGGCGACCAGATGGCGGTGCACGTTCCGCTCTCGGTCGAGGCGCAGTTGGAGGCGCGGCAGTTGATGCTGGCGCCGAACAACATCTTCTCGCCTGCCAGCGGCCGGCCGATCACGACGCCCTCGCAGGACATCATTCTGGGCACCTACTACCTGACCTACGTGCGGCCGCAGTCGCAGCCGGCGGCGGACACCCCGCTGCCGACGTTCGAGAACCCCGCCGAGGTGGAGTTCGCGCTCGCCAGCGGCAAGGTCGGCTATCACGACTGGATCCGGCTGCGCAATCCGGATTTCGGCAAGTCCACCGTTTTCGGCGACAAGGACCGGCGGATGCTCTTGACCACCCCGGGCCGGGTGCGGTTCAACGAAATCTGGCCGGAAAAGCTGGGATATGTGAACCGCGTCGTCGGCAAGAAGCCGATGGGCGACATCATCTGGCGCTGTTTTCAAGTGGCCGGTGCGGTGGAGACCGTGCAGACGCTCGATTGCCTGAAGAACCTCGGTTTCGATGAGGCCACCCGTTCGGGATGCTCGATCGGCATTGTCGACATGGTGATCCCGGAACAGAAGAGCTCCGAGATCGCGAAGGCATACACCGAGATCGAGAAGGTCTGGAAGCACTACCGCAACGGGATCATCACCGACGGCGAACGTTATCAGAAGGTGGTGGACATCTGGACCCGCGCCACCGACAACATCGCGAATGTCCTCTTCCGGCAGCTTGAACACAACGAGGGTTCCGCGATTGCGAATCCTCTCTTCCTGATGGTGGATTCCGGAGCGCGCGGCAACAAGAACCAGATCAAGCAGCTTTCCGGGATGCGGGGCCTGATGGCCAAGCCGTCGGGCGAGATCATCGAGCGCCCCATCACGTCGAACTTCCGGGAGGGTCTCTCGGTGCTGGAATACTTCATTTCGACCCACGGGGCGCGCAAGGGACTGGCCGACACGGCCCTCAAGACGGCCGATTCGGGATACATGACCCGCAAGCTGGTGGACGTCTCGCAGGACGTCATCGTGACCGAGGACGATTGCGGAACGGTCAACGGGCTGACGGTCCACGCGATCTACAGCGGGGACGAGGAATCCGCCTCGCTCGCCAACCGCATCTTCGGGCGGGTCTCCTGCGAGAAGGTGATCGACCCGGTCACGAAGGAGGTCATCGTGGATGTGAACCAGATGATCACGGAATCGATGGCTCACCGCATCGAGGATATCGGGCACGAGCGTCTCAAGATCCGCTCTCCTCTGACCTGCGAGTCGGATCGCGGGTGCTGCCGGTTCTGTTACGGTCTGAACCTCGCCACGGGCGCCATGACGAAAGTCGGGGAGGCGGTGGGGATTATTGCGGCGCAGTCCATCGGGGAGCCCGGCACGCAATTGACGATGCGGACCTTCCACTCCGGCGGGGTGGCCTTCGGGGCCTCCCGGCAGCCGTTCATCGAAGCCCGCAACAAGGGCCGCCTCATCTACCAGGACCTTCGCGTGGTCGAGGATGTCGACGGCAACTTCGTGGCCCTCAACAAGAACGGATCAGTCTCGATCCGCGACAAGAGCGGCCTCGAAGTCGAGGCCCACAAAATCGTCATCGGCTCGATCATCCAGGTCAAGGACGGCAGTGATGTGAAGAAGGGCGACCAGATCGCCACCTGGGACCCCCACAGCGTTCCCATCATCTCCGGGAAGGGTGGAACGGTTGAATTCCGGGACATGATCCCCGGCATCACCGTCCAGACCGAGACCGATCGCGAGACCGGCAAGAAGGGCATGACCGTCACCGAACACAAGGAGGACTTGCACCCGCAGGTCGTGATCGTCGATCCCAAGTCGAAGGAAATCCTCGCCAGCTATTCGATCCCGGTGGGGGCTCACCTGTCGGTGAAGGAGAAACAGAAGATCGCCGGGGGGGTGCAGTTGGCGCGGACCCCGCGGAAAGTGGCCAAGACGAAGGACATCACGGGCGGTCTCCCGCGGGTGGCGGAACTCTTCGAGGCCCGCCGGCCGAAGGACGCCTGCGTCATTGCCAAGATCGACGGCGAAATCTCCTTCGGCTCGAACGTGCGCGGCAAGAAGAAGGTCATCATCACCGACGCGGAGTCCGGGGAGTCGGCGGACCACCTCGTGCCGATGGGCCGGCACATGATCGTGACGGAAGGCGATCACGTCAAACGCGGCGACCAGCTCACCGAGGGGCCGATCGCTCCGGAGGATCTTCTTGAGGCGTGCGGCGTGCAGGAACTCCAGGAGCACCTCGTGAATGAGGTGCAGTCGGTCTACCGGGCCCAGGGGGTCGAAATCAACGACAAGCACATCGAGATCATCATCCGTCAGATGCTTCGGAAGGTGAAGATCTCGGATCCCGGGGACTCCGACTTCCTGTGGGGCGACCAAATCGAGCGGACCGCCTTCAAGGCTCGCAACGAAGAACTCACCGCCCAGGGCGGCAAGCCGGCGGAGGCCGAGCCGGTCCTGCTGGGCATCACGAAGGCCTCTCTCGAGACGGACTCCTTCATCTCGGCGGCCTCCTTCCAGGATACGACACGGGTCCTGACCGATGCCGCAACTCTCGGGAAGGTTGATCATCTTCAGGGGTTCAAGGAGAACGTCATCATGGGCCATCTGATCCCTGCCGGAACCGGGTTCGACGACCACCGCAAGATCGAACTCGAATTCACCGTCGAGGAGCCCGAGCCCATCGTCGAGGTTGAGGAAGAACCCCGGGAAGCGGAAACGGCCTGATTGCCTCCACGTCCATCAAGCCCGGAGGAGGCGCCTTCCGGCGGCCTCGTGCCGGTGGAGGCGATGGCTGGGGAGTTTGCCCGGGGCAAGCCCGCAAAACAGACTGATTCGTGATCAGAGATCAGGTTACCTGAGCTCCGGGTGCACCACTTCGCCGCGCGCTTGCGCGGGGGCGTTTTCGTAGGCGCCGAGGAATTCCGAGTTGCAGTCCAGCCACAAGGTAATGCGATGCAAGTCCTCCTTGCTCAGATCGAGGCCGTAGTGGGACTTGTCGAGATATTTCATGAGGGGGGCCGCTCTCGCTCCGAATTTGCCGGCAATGCTGCGGCTCCCGCCGTGGAGCTTGTCGCGGATCGAGCCGTTGGAGACATGGAAGTAGAATCCATACTTCTTCGCGAGGTTGTTGTAGGAGCGGGTGAACCCGTTTTTCTCGACCACGCCGGTCAGGTCGAGGGTCTTCTCTTTCTGGTGGCATTCGACGCAGTTGCGGTCGAGGGCAGGTTGCACGAGGCGCGGATAGTTGAACGGATTCGCCCCCTCGAGGTCCGGTCGAATTTCCGAGGGCGCCCGTTGCAGGGCCAGTCGAACCTTGCTTTCCATGATCGGCGCCCGCCGCTTGGGTTCGTGGCATCCCTGGCAGTTCAGGCGTTCGCCCGGATGGACGTAGGTGGCCGAACGCATCGACTGCACCGCCATGCCGTCCCGGTCGAGCGCCTGGAAGTAAATGGGAATGCCAACCGGCGCCTCGAAATGGGCGCTGCCGTCTTCTTCGACGGGAACGGTTCCCAGCACCGCCCGGGCGTTGGTCTGGTTGGCCACGCCGATCCGGGGACGGTTGGGCGGCGCGGTGGACTTGGGCAAGACCTGGATCACCCGCAGGTCCGTGATCTTCGTGTCTTCCGGCCACTCAAAGTCGCTGTCGTAGACATTCATCACCGAAATGGTGGCCGGCCGGTCACCTCCGAGGGCCTTCCTTCCCCGGACGGTCTGGGTAGTGGCCTCGGCCAGAATGGGGGGCCGCGGCCGGCGGCCAAGGGGAATGGGACTCAAGCAGGGAATCCCGGGATCCCCGTAAATCTTCTCCCGGTTCCCAAAACGGTCGATCCAGTAGAGGGCGTGGTTCCTCGCGGCGGGATCGTAAACGCAAAGGTAGTCGTCCTCTGAAAGCGGCCAGGGCGTGGCGAACTGTTGGCAGTTGCGCCCTCCTTCGGCTTCCGGAAACGGAACCTCGGGAGTCAGGCGCGTGAGCTGAGACATGGCGTTGTCGTCTTCGAGGCTCTGATCGAGCAGGACCAGAGAGCCGAAGGCGTGGCCGTGATGCGCGGCGGCGGTGGCCACGAACTTGTGGGAATCGGGAACAGCCCGGATGCTCATCTCCATCCATGGCCGGCTCCCGCGGTTCACGGGGTAGTTGCCGTGAAACGAGCGCGGGTCGCGGCCGTCCGGGTAGCACAACCACGGGTGATGGGCCACGTTGGTGTCGCGGTCGACGTAATCCCAGCGCGTGTAAACGATCATCCCATTGTGGTCCACGCTGGGATGCCACTCATGGGTTTCGTGAAAACTCAGGCAGACGATGTCGCTTCCGTCGGGCTCCATGGAAAACAGGGTGTAGACGGGACAATGCCGCCCGCAACGCAGGTAGCCGCCCCGGCGAAGCGAGATGAACACGATGCGCCCATTGGGCAGAAAACAGGGATCGAAGTCGTCGGACGGCCCGTCCGTCAGTTGCACCAGCCCCGTTCCGTCGGCGTTGACCTTGAAGATGTGGTAACTGATCTCCGGTCCCCAGGTATAGGTTTTGGTGGCCTTGCACTCGCTGTATGCGAAGAGGATCGTCTTTCCGTCGAAGGAAACCTCGGGCGACAAGAACGACCCGGAATCCAACTTTCGCCCCTTCAGCCGTCCCTTTTCGACCACGGAGTCCTTGAGCAGATCGACCAGTTCGGGCCGCGCACCGAAAGGTCTCTTCAGCACGAACAATCCGCCTCCGGGCCGCGCATTGCAGCCATAGTACTGGTCACACATGTGATACGGCCCGCCGGCGTCATGGCGCTTGATGAAAAGGAGCTTGTCGATGCTCCGGAGCTTTGGATTGCAAAAGGCGATCCGGCGCTTCAACGAGCGGGCCTCGTCGAGGGTCATGGCTTCCTTCAGCCGGGCCATCAGCGGATCGATCGCTTCGGTGCCGGCATCCGGACGCAGCCGCGCCGCCAATTCCTCCGCCTGCTTGACCAGCGTCTCCATGGTCCCGGGCCGGGACGCCTTCTTTTGGACGAGGCGTTTTCCACGCTCTGCAAATTCTCCGGTGCCGGGAGAGGAATACGGACCGACGCTCTTCTGGTCGGCCGGTTTCCTCAAGGCGATGTTTTTCCCGGGGTCGTCCACCGCGTATACCTCCACCTCGTCGAGTGCGAACGAGCACCGCCCCGAAACCCTCAAGCGCACGATTCGGGCGATCACGCCCTGACCGGCCAATTTCACCACCAGCGGTTTCTTCTCCCTGACTCCGTAGAAGGTCGAACCGTCGTGACGATACACGGTTTGAAACGCATCCTCCGGTCCATTGGCGGTTAACACTTCGATCCGTGCAGTCCGACCGGCGCATCCGCGGCCGGTTCGATTGATGATCACCACCCGGTCAACCGGAACCGCCTTCCCCAAGTCGACCTGCCACCACGGATCCAGCTCGTTGCTCGCGGTGTGAAATCCCCAGGCCCCATTCTTGATTCCGTCGCAGCCACCGGAAGCATCCTCCTGAGTCGTCACCGCAAGAGCCGGTCCCGCACCGATTGCCCAGACCACCAGCAGCAGTCCCTTCAACCATGCTTTACCCATAACCGGAGTGTCGGTATCACAAAATATGAGGTCAAACGGAAACTCGCATCGCGTTATTTGTCAATCACCGAACGTGAAGTGTGGGTTTGGCGATCCTCTTGCGCTTGGCTCCGGAGGCCAAGCCGATCGATTACCGGTGCCCGGCCCTTGCCGCCCTGCGGGCTACGACGGGCAAGCTGCTTCGCTTGTCACCGCACTCCGAAATCCTGCCGCTTGCCGGGGCGTTCTCAGGTGGATTCGAGGGTCTGGCGGAGGAAGGGGGCGGTGCGGGAGGTTTTGGATTTGATGATGTGTTCGGGGGTTCCCTGGGTGACGATGCGGCCGCCGTTGGCGCCGGCTTCGGGGCCGAGGTCGATGATGTAGTCGGCTTCGGCCATGAGGCCGGTGTGGTGTTCGATGACGACGACGGTGTGGCGGTCGTCGACGAGGCGGTGGAGGACGTCGATGAGCTTGCGGATGTCCTCGAGGTGGAGGCCGATGGAGGGTTCCTCGATGAGGTAGAGGTTGGCGGGCGGGTGGGCCCCGGCGGCGGGGAGGGACGGTTTGCGGGCGCCGCCGCGGGCGAGTTCGGTGACGAGCTTGAGGCGCTGGGCCTCGCCGCCGGAGAGGGTGGGGCTGGGCTGGCCGAGCTGGAGGTATCCGAGGCCGGTGTCGGCGAGGAGGGTGAGGGTGCGGTGGATCTTGCGGTGGGCGGAGAAGAACGCGGCGGCCTCGTCGATGGTCATTTCGAGGACGTCGCCGATGGATCGGCTACGGTATCGGACTTCGAGGGTGGCGGGGTTGTAGCGTTTGCCGTTGCAGTGGTCGCAGTGGGTCCAACTGGGGGGGAGGAAATCCATTTCGTGTTTGATGCGCCCGTTCCCCTTGCAGGCGGGGCACTGTCCGCCGGAGTTGTTGAACGAGAACCGGGAGGCGTCGAAGCCGCGCACGCGGGAGTCGGGGAGCTGCGCGAAGACCTTGCGGATCTCGTCGAAGACCTTGACGTATGTGGCCGGGCAGGAGCGGGAGGTCTTGCCGATGGGGGACTGGTCGACCTCGTAGCAGCGCTTGACGGACTTGTGGCCGCTGGCGCTTTGCCATGACCGGGGGGCGCGGCGGTCGAAGAGGGCGCCGATCGTTCCGCGCATGAGGGAGGATTTGCCGCAACCCGAGATGCCGGTGATGACGGTGAGGCGCCCGAGGGGGATGCGGGCGTTGATGCCCTTGAGGTTGTTGAGGTGGCACCCGGTGAGGCGCAGCCAGCCGGTGCGGGCGCCGGCCTTGGGGAGCGGGCGGCGGGCGCCGCGGACGGGGTGTTTCAGGGGGTGCTTGAGGGCGCGCCCGGTGACGGATCCCCGCCGGCGCACGATCTGGGGGAGGGTGCCGGAAGCGACCACCTCGCCGCCGTGGCGGCCCGCGCCGGGACCGAGGTCGACGATGAAGTCGGCGCGGCGCATGGTGTCGTCGTCGTGTTCGACCACGAGGAGGGAGTTTCCCTTGGCCTGGAGGGCCTGGAGGGTGTCGAGGAGGCGGGCATTGTCGCGGGGGTGGAGGCCGATGGTGGGCTCGTCGAGGATGTAGAGGACGCCGCGGAGGTTCGAGCCGAGCTGGGCGGCGAGCCGGATGCGCTGGGCCTCGCCGCCCGAGAGCGTCTTGGCGGAGCGGTCGAGCTGGAGGTATCCGAGGCCGACCTCCTCGAGGAAGCGCAGGCGCTGGGCGATCTCGGGAAGGATGTCGCGCGCCACGAGGGCGTCGCGTCCCTCGAACCGCAAGCCCGCCACGGCGCCGGCGGCCGCCGTGACGGGGAGGCGGGCGAGATCATGGATGGCGAACTCCCCGATGCGGACGGCGCGGGAGACCTCGTTGAGGCGGGCGCCCCCGCAGTCGGGGCAGGGGACGAGTTCCTCGTCGCCGGAGCGATCGAGACGGCGCTCGGCGTCGAGTTCCGCTTCGAGGGCGGAGTTGAACTGACCGCTGCGGAGGCGCCGGTGTTTCGGGGCGGCGGCGATCTCGCCGTATCCGCGGCAGGCCGGACACCACCCGCGGGGCGAGTTGAAGGAGAAGTGGGCGGGGTCGGGTTCCTCGAAGGAGCGCCCGGTGGCGGGGCTGACGCGGGCCTTCGAGAGCGGGCGGAGGCGGTTGCGGCGGTCGAGGAGGCGGAGGGTCCCCTTGCCGATGCGCAGGGCGGTGGAGACGGCCTCGCGGACTTCGGCGACCGGCGCGCCCGGGCCCGGGAGCCGCAGGACGAGGACGTCGATGTCGTGTTCGCGGAAGCGTTCGAGGCGCTGGAAGGACTTCGCGTCCCGCCACTGGCCGTCTACCAGGAGTCTGGTAAATCCCTGCCGGGCGGCCCACCCGGCGACCTCGGTGTGGAAGCCCTTGCGGCCGCGGATCACCGGCGCCATGACGCTGACGGGCCCCGACTTCGCCTCCCTGCGGACCGCTTCGACGATGGCGTCCTCGGTCTGCGGAACGACGGGCAGGCCGGACTGCGGGCAGTATTGGACGCCCACCTTGGCGAAGAGGAGGCGCAGGAAATGGTAGACCTCGGTGACGGTGGAGACGGTGGATTTGCCGCCGCCGCGCGAGATCCGCTGCTCGATCGCGACGGTGGGGGGAAGGCCCGCGATGAGGTCGATGTCGGGCTTCTCGAGCTGCTCGGCGAACTGCCGGGCGTAGGGCGACATGGAATCGAGGAAGCGGCGCTGGCCTTCGGCGAAGATGATGTCGAAGGCGAGGGTGGACTTCCCGGAGCCGCTGATGCCGGTGACCACCACGAAGCGTCCGCGGGGGAGGGCGAGGTCGATGTTCTTGAGGTTGTGCTCGCGGGCCCCGGAGAGGCGGATGGCGTTCCCGTTGCGCGTTTTTTTACTAGATATGGGGTAGGAAGGGCCGTCCTCCGCAGCGCGGGCGCGCGGGGGCGCGAGGCGGGGGCGGAGGAAGCGGGCCGTTTCGCAGGCGGCGGCGGCGACCTCCTCGGGGGTCCCGGCGGCGGCGAGGCGTCCCCCGGCGCTCCCGGCGCCGGGGCCGAGGTCGAGGAGGTAGTCGGCGCACTTGATGATCTCGAGGTTGTGCTCGATGACGAGGAGGGAGTGTCCGGCCTCGACGAGGCGGCGGAAGACGGCGAGGAGCTTGGCGATGTCGCCGAAGTGAAGGCCGGTGGTGGGCTCGTCGAGGATGAGGAGGGTTTGCCGGACGAGGGGCGTGTCGTCCGCGGCGGCCCGCGAGCCGTCCATTCCGGAGAGGATGGCGCAGAGCTTGAGGCGTTGGGCCTCGCCCCCGGAGAGGGTGTTGAGGGGCTGGCCGAGGCGGAGGTATCCGAGTCCGAGGTCGTCGAGGGGGCGGAGGGCCTCGAGGATCCTGCGTTTCAGGGCGGCCGTGCGGGTGGCGGCGCGGCGGGCGGTGGCGGGGGCGCCGGCGGCGAAGAAGTCGAGGGCCTCGGTGACGGTGAAGTCGAGGATTTCGGCGATGTTGCGGTCTTCGAAGCGGATTTCGAGGGCGGACTGGTTGTAGCGGGACCCGCGGCATTCGGGACAGGTGAGATAGAGGTCGGAGAGGAACTGCATTTCGACCTTCTCGAAGCCGTTGCCGGCGCAGCGTTCGCAGCGGCCGCCGCCGGAGTTGAAGGAGAAGAATCCCGGTCTGAGTTCGGCGAGGCGGCCGTCGCGGGTTTCGGCGAAGAGCTGGCGGACGAGGTCGAAGGCGCCGAGGTAGACGGCTGGCGTGGATCTGGGGGTGCGGGCGAGGGGGGACTGGTCGACGATGCGGACCGACCCGAGGTTCGAGGCGCCGTTGAGGCTCCGGATCGGGGCGGCCTCTTCCCGGGTTTCGAGGTGGAGGACGCGGGCGAGGTTTCGGTAGAGGATATCGTGGACGAGGGTGGACTTTCCGGAGCCGGAGACGCCGGTGACGCAGCAGAAGACGCCGAGGGGGATGTCGACGTCGAGGTTGCGGATGTTGTGGCAGGTGGCGCCGCGGAGTTCGAGGAAGGAGGCGGGGCTCCGGCGGGAGGCGGGGACCTCGATGGTTTTGTGTCCCTGGAGGTATCGGAGGGTGGCGGACTCGGGGAAGGATTGGAGGGCTTTGGGGTGGAGGGCCCGGCGGGCGGGGACGGCGGCGACGACTTGTCCGCCGAACTCGCCGGCGCCGGGGCCGAGGTCGAGGAGGTGGTCGGCGGCGCGCATGACGGCCTCTTCGTGCTCGACGACGAGGAGGGTGTTCCCCTTGTCGCGCAGGCTGTGCATGACGGAGACGAGGGCGCCGATGTCGCGGGCGTGGAGGCCGACGGTGGGCTCGTCGAGGACGAAGAGGGTGTTGGTGAGCGAAGCCCCGAGGCAGCTGGTGAGGTTGACGCGCTCGATCTCGCCCCCCGAGAGGGTGCGGGTGGCGCGGTCGAGGGTGAGGTAGTCCAGGCCGACCCGTTCGAGGTAGGAGAGGCGGGAGGTGATCTCGGCGAGGACGAGCCGGGTGGTGTTGTCGTCGGAGGGGGCGGTCTCGAAGGTGCGCCGGAACCACTCCGACAGCTCGTCGACGGGGAGTTCCCAGAGGTCGGGGAGGGTGCGGCCGGCGATCCGGAAGCAGAGGGCCTCGGGTTGCAGGCGGGCCCCGCGGCAGGCCGGGCAGGTGGTGTAGGAGCGGTAGCGGCTGAGGAAGACCCGGACGTGCATCTTGTAGGAGCGGCTTTCGAGCCACTCGAAAAAACCACGGACGCCGTACCATTCATCGTTCCGCCAGGCGTCCTCGGGGTCGTCCCGCTCGCCGTAGAGGATCCAGTCCTGCTCGTCCTTGCGGAGTTCCGCGAAGGGGGTGTGGAGGTCGAGGCAGCGGGCGCGGGCATGGCGTTCGAGGTCGGCCTGGCATTCTCCGCCGCGCTCGCCCTGGAAGGGCCTGACGCAGCCCTCGCGGATCGAGAGGTAGCGGTCCGGGACGGCCTTGCCGAGGTCGATGCCGATGACGCGCCCGAAGCCGCGGCAGTGCGGGCAGGCCCCGAGGGGGTTGTTGAACGTGAAGAGGGCGGGGGTGGGCGGGCGGGCCGAGAAGCCGGTTGCGGGGTTGGTCCATGTGTTGCTGAAGAGCCTCGTTTCGTGGGAGGCGCCATCCGCGCCGTGGCGGGTGACGGCGCAGCGGCCCTTGCCGAGATCGAGGGCGCGTTCGAGGGCTTCGAGGAGGCGGGAGCGGTTGCGGGTGTTGATTGTGAGGCGGTCCTGGACGACGTGGACCTCGGCGGGCAGGAGGTGGAAGCCCGCCTCGTCCGGGGAGTCGGTGCGGACGACCCGGCCGCCGAGCCGGACGCGCAAGTAGCCTTGCTGCGCGAGGGACGAGAAGAAGTCTTCGAGGCTCGTGTCGGGCGGGACGGGCACCGGGATCAGGATGAGAACCTGCTCGTTCGGGCAATTCTCGGAACACCATGCGGCGATCGAATCAGGATTGTCGGGCCGGATGATCTCGCCGGTCGAGGGGTCGACGGCATGGGCGCAACGCGCGAAGAGGAGCTTCAGGTAATCGTTGATCTCGGTGATGGTGCCGACCGTGGAGCGGGTGGTGCGGACGTTGTTCTTCTGCTCGATGGCGATGGCGGGCGGGATGCCGTCGATGCGGTCCACGGCGGGCTTGTCCATGCGGTCGAAGAACTGCCGGACGTAGGGCGAGAAGGTCTCGATGTAGCGGCGCTGGCCTTCGGCGTAGAGGGTCTGGAAGGCGAGGGAGGACTTTCCGGACCCCGACGGACCGGTGATCACCGTGAGCTTGCCCCGGGGGATCTCGAAGTCGAGGCCCTTGAGGTTGTTCTGGCGCGCTCCCCGGACCACGATGGCGTCGTGTTCGGGGCGGGCCTTGCGGCCGGTTTGCTTCCTTGCGGGCACGCGGGGAGCTTACGCCGGAAGGGACGCTTGGCCAGAGTTCTTGAAATCCGGAAGCCGTCACAAATGAGTCAAGTTTTCCGGCAGCAAGGTTGCCCTGCCTGATGCAGGGTGCAAGATTCAGGATGCAGTCCCGTGTTCCCTGCATCCTGCATCCTGAATCCTGCATCCTGAATCCTGCATCCTGAATCCTGCATCATGAATCCTGCATCATGGTCCGAGGCTTGCCTTGCTGGCGCTCGGTCTTCTGCTCCTTGTTGTCGTCCTTGTTGTCGTTTCCTTGTGGGACGGGGACGGGAGGATTTTCGCCGTTGAGGATGGCGTGGAAGCGTTGGGGGTCGTCGGAGGCGGCCTCGAGTTCGCGGGTGAGGAAGCGGGCGCCCTCGCGGTCCACGACGCGGGTGAGGGTTTCGATCCGGGATTCCAGCTTGTTGAGGTATTCGTTGCGGGCGCGTTCGAAGTCGGGCCGGAAGTCTTCCCAGATGCGGTCCTGTTTTCGGAGGGCGCGCTGGTGGATATGGACGACGGAGTAAGGCGAGGAGGCGGGCACTTCCGGAGGGACGCGGCCCTCTTTTGCAACGGTGTCGAGGCGTCTTTTGACGAATTCGCTGACGGCTTTGCCCATGACGGCTTTCGGGGCGTCGACCTCGTCCTTGATGTCTTTGATGAAGTCTTCGACGTTGCGGTCCCAGCGGGTTTTGAATCGTTGGTATTGGGTATTGTATTGGCGGCGGATTTTTTCGCGGAGGGCGGCGAGCCAGTCATCGGCGTTGGACGGGGCGCGTTGTTCCTCTTCGCCTGGCATGTTGCGCCGGGAGGGTGCGGACCATTCGAGGATGGCGTATGCGATGTCGCCGGCCGTTTCGGAGGAGGGGGAGTATTGGAGGGCGGGGCTGTCGGGGGCGCGCCGGATTTTGAGGAAGCGGAGCGAGGGGTCGTCGCCGGGTTCGTCCGGGGCCCAGTTGACGAAGTCGAATTTCTCGCCGGTGACGAACTCCCAGCGGTGGTAACGGGGGGCCTGCAGGCGTCCGCCGACCCAGCATCCCTGACCCGGTTCGAGAGTGGAGCGGAGGATCTCCGTGATCCCGGCGGCCTCGTCGGGAGAGGAAGGGACGGCGAGATGGGCGCCGGCCGAGGTGGCGAGGGCGGAGGCGCGGTTCCATGACCCGTCATGGGGCACGAGGAGGAAGCGGGAGCCGTTGATGTTGCGGGCGCCCGCGGGGAAGACGGGGCTCTTTCGTGCTTCGAGGTCCGCGGCGGTGCGCTGGAGCTGGCGGGCGAGGGATCCGGCGTAGGTCTTGTCGTCCCGCCACTCGATGACGAACGGGAGGGATCGGGACCCCGGCAGATCATCCAGTTGCGGGAGACCGGGAAGAAGGGCGGCGAAGTCCTCGCCGTCGTCGTTGGAAGGGGTGTCGTCCGGTTGGCGGGGGGCCCACGGAGCTTCCTCGGCCGGGCGGCCATCGATCCAGTGCCAGCGGCCCTCGGTTCCGGAATCGGAGAGGCCGAGCCACACCGGCTGATCGGAGTCGAACTGCGAGGCGGCCCAGTCGAGGTCGCGGGGCGATTCGAAGACGGCGAGCTGACCGCCATGGCGTTCGGCGAAACGCGCGGCCTCTCTCCATGGCAGGCTGGTCGGGACGAGGAGGAAATGCGATGCCCGGCGCTGGATCGTTCCGGGCGGGAGCTTGGTCAGATCGCCCCGCTGGAGATTGGGTTGCAGTCTGGCCAGAGCCTCGGTGACGCTTTCGGGGGGTGGTTGTTCGTCCGGGGGTTCCTTGTCCGGGGTGGTCGAGCGGGGGACTTCGTTTTCGGGCGCCGGGGAGGTGGCGGCCGCCGGAGGTTCTTTGCGGGCCGGCCGGACCGGGGGGCGTTTTGGAGGGGTCCTTTCCGGGCGGGGGGACGGCGTGGAAAGACTGCTCCGGGGGGGAGGCGCGGGCCGGGATGCCCGGGGGCGGTCGCG
>Ga0180429_10002033_pt1 | contig 16896 bp, 10 predicted proteins | sample SS_ome_FD_132428 | JGI IMG/M metagenome (GOLD analysis project Ga0180429, IMG submission 132428) | Hypersaline lake sediment archaeal communities from the Salton Sea, California, USA - SS_1_S_1 metaG | ecosystem: Environmental > Aquatic > Non-marine Saline and Alkaline > Hypersaline > Sediment ...
CACGGCGTCTTGTCGGTGACCAGCGGCGGCATGATCCCAACCGGCGCAGCGCCCTCCCCGCAAACGCATCCCGCGAAGTAGAGGACCCTGTACCACCAGCGCTGCAGCGCCTTGTCTTCGAGTTCGATGCCGCTCCTGCCCCAGAACTGCTGCCAGCCATTCTCATGCTTCGCAACAAGCGCGGCTTCTTCCTCGGCCACTGTTCTTCTGGCGAGCTCAATCGCATGCGCCAGCACATCGCCGCCGTCAATGTCGAACGAGGTTACCAGCGACACCGCCTGCAACTCTCCCCGGGCAGCGACCGCCGTGGCGTAGTCCATTCCCTTGTAGTCGACATCGCCGGGCAGCTTCATCAGCAGCCAGGAAACGCCATTGGTCGTGCCGAGCGTGGCGTCGGGCAGCGTCTTCGCCTTGATCTCTTCGATGATTGCATGGCCTGCGCCCTTGACGAGAATGACGTTCCTGTCATGCATAACGCGGATTGCCGTGCTTGTGCCCTCTCCGGAACTGACAGACACAACAGCCTTTTGTATGTCGAGATGGGCCCTGGTGCCTTCCGGTGCCTTCCCCAAACGCAGTGCTGCCGCGCAGCGCGGCTGGGGGTATTGAACACCGTAACTCGGCGGTGCCTTTACCGGTCCGCTGATCTTGTGGGTAACAACATCTACATGGGGCAGTTCACCGTCTCGCGAAGTATCTACGCGCGCATCCCAGATGTCGTTCTTGGTTACGCGCATGCACAACTCGCCGTCATTTACCCACGCGATCCCGTACAAGTCACCATTCCCCACAATCAGGCTCTCCCGCTGAATATCCTGCATTCGCGTGAGGCTTACGTCCGACTCCTTCAAAGCGGAAGGGAACGGTACTCCAGGCTGGGTTGACGTGCCGGCCCCACATGTAACGCCATGTAACAACATCACGGCTGCGCCAATCGTTGCTTTGCTGTTCATAAGCTCATCACCTTTCGTAAACGAAGTGTTTCCTACATCGTAGCGTCTGGCCATCGCGCCGTCTATCGCTGATCTTACCGGAATCACAACGGCTCCTTTCTTCCTTGCCGCTCTTGGACGCAAGGCCAATTCGGTCAGTACCGCACTGATGCTGCTGGTGCTGCGAACGCTGCCACTGCCGGAACGATTGCTGCTGGTGATCGACGATTCGTTCACGAAGCGGTATGGACCGAAAGTCGAAGGCGCCGATGCGCATCACAATCCAACGCCGGGGCCGGCCGACCAGCCGTTTCTGTATGGTCATGTGTGGGTCGCGATTTCGCTCGCCCTGCGTCATCCCAAGTGGGGCCCGCTGGCGTTGCCCTTGCGGGCCATGCTTTACGTTCGCCAGAAAACTCTGGCCTCGATTCCAACAGAGCGTCATTGGCAGCGGTTCGCCACCAAGCTTCAACTGGCGGCAAGGCTGGTAGAATGGCTGGCTCCGATCCTGAAAAGGGCCGGGAAAACCGCCTGGATCGTGATCGACGGCGGCTACGTAAAGCGGCCGTTCCTGGGGCGCGCTTTGAAAATCCCGAAGGTGGTCATCGTCGGTCGCTTGCGCAAGGATGCGGCGTTGCGCGACCTGCCGCCCAAGCTCAAACGAGGCGAGCGTCGCTCTCGCGGCCGGCCGCGCAAGTATGGCAAGAACAAACTCAGTATCGCCAAGCGAGCGGGACAACGGCGTGGATGGCAAACCGTCGATTGCCACGTGTATGGCCAACAGCAAGTTCGCAACATCTGGGCCAATCTGGCCGCGTACAACCTGAATCTCCGGATGCACACGCTGGTGGAGTTGTGGGCGTGGGACCGCAGCCGCCAGCAACTCTGCAACCGAAGCGACTCGCCTTGGGACGATGCCCAGCGTCGCCCTTCGCACGCCAACCGACGTAAAGCCTTGCGACAACACATCCTCCGAAACGAATTATCAACCATCACGGCCGCCTGGCAGTTGCCGCGAAAAATAGTCCGACTGGCCAAAAGCCTCATGGCTTTGACCGCCTAACAAACTCCATTTATCAGAAAGTGCAGTCACGTCATGAAATGTCTTTGCTGCTTCGTAGCGACCGGGTACCAGACAGCCTTGCGCGATTCCTGGAACAACTCGATACGGACTGCTGGTGATCCGTCAAAGCTGCCGCGACAGGTACGAGAGGATGCAATCCCGTCCTACGAACCTGTCAAACGAAGATTGACGGAGTACTAGCGGGCCAGGGCCAAATGCACCAGTTCGGCGATGGAGTGGATGTCCATCTTCTTCATCAGTCGTGCGCGACGGTCTTCGACAGTTCGAACGCTCAAGCCGAGGATCGCGGCGATCTCCTTGTTGAACTTGCCGTCGACGATCATATTGAAGACCTCGCGTTCGCCGGAACTCAGCAGCGAGACCTTCTCTTCGGCCTGCTCGCGTCGTGCCTTGCGGCTGCGATTCGTCTCGTCCCGTTCAAGTGCTTTTCGGATGCTGTCCCAGAGTTCTTGCTCCTGGAACGGTTTTTCCAAGAAGCTGACCGCGCCGGCCTTCATGGCGTCGACGGCCATCTGCACGTTTGCATGCCCGGTGATGAACACCACGGGCAGGTCGATCTTGTCCTCGCGCAGTTTGCGGTGCAGTTCCAGACCGCTCATTCCCGGCATGGCGACGTCGAGCACCAAACAGCCGGGCCGGTCGTCGCCGTGGGCGTCGAGGAACTCGGAAGCCGACGAAAAGACCTCCACCCGGGGAAAAATTATTCCCACCAGCGCGCTTAGCGACCTCAGCACGGCCGGGTCGTCGTCGATAACAAAAACGGTTGGTTCGTGGCTCTGCCTAACCACCTGTTGTCTCCTAGAATCGGCCCGGTAGCCTGAAGGGAATCGTGGTTCCTTATCTCGATCCCATACAATGGCCGATGGTGGTATCACCGCGGTACCTTCGCCCAAAAGTACAATCCATACCTAGAAAGCACTAGTACATCATGCAAGGTAACGTACTACAATACCATGTAGTGTAAAACCCCAGCTTTTGGAAAACCAGTAATTACCCACGGCACACAACGTGTATACCACGCATTTTCGTCGGAAATCTGTCAAACTGCGGCAATTAGTTCGCCCTGACATGGCTTGGCGTACCGCACTGCCCCCCTCTGTACAACTAGCCGGTTACCTCAGTTTCACTCCCGCCGACCGGCACAACCTGATAGACTTCAACAGATTGAGATAATGGACCTGTCAGAAAACCTCCCTGCTTTGAAAGGAACGCGAATAGGTGTCTTCCCTAAAACGGATTCTGGTGACCGGCGGGGCCGGTTTTCTCGGCTCTCACTTGTGCGAGCGGCTGGTCGAGCAAGGCCACGACGTAATTTGTCTGGACAACTTCTTCACCAGCCAGAAGACAAACGTTGCCCATCTGCTCGCCCAGCCGAATTTCGAGTTGATACGCCACGACATTACGCTGTCGATCTACCTGGAGGTCGACGAGGTATACAACATGGCCTGTCCCGCCGCTCCGGGCCACTACCAATACAATCCCATCAAGACGATGAAGACGTCGGTAATGGGAGCCATCAACGTGTTGGGGATGGCCAAGCGGTGCCGCGCGAAGGTTTTGCAGGCCTCGACCAGCGAAATCTACGGAGATCCCGAGGTCCATCCCCAACCGGAGTCCTACCGCGGTTCGGTGAACACTCTCGGCCCCAGGGCCTGCTACGACGAGGGGAAACGAGCGGCGGAAACCCTCTTCATGGACTACTATCGCCGCAACCGAGTTAACGTCCGCATCGTGCGGATCTTCAACACCTATGGGCCGCGAATGCACCCGTTCGATGGCCGCGTGATCTCCAACTTCATCCGACAGGCGCTCGACGGCGAGAACATCACCATCTTCGGCGACGGCTCTCAAACACGATCGTTCTGCTACCGCGACGACCTGATCGAGGGTATCATCCGCATGATGGAAGGTCCCGACGAATTCATCGGGCCCGTGAACCTGGGTAATCCAAACGAGTTCACGATACTCGAACTGGCACGGTTGGTGCTGGAACTGACCGGCTCGCGCTCGCAACTCGTCTACGAACCGTTGCCCGACGACGATCCGACGCAACGTCAACCCGACATCGCTCTGGCGCGGAAGCACCTCGATTGGAAACCGGCCGTCGAGCTTCGCGACGGGTTGCTCAAGACGATCGAGTGGTTCCGCGCGATCGACATGAGCCACTACCGGCCGCCTACGCCAAACTACTAACCTGGTGCATTTGATGGCAGTCAACTACCAAATTGGCGATGAACCCGTCCCCGGCTCGGGATACCGATTGGTCGATTTCCTGGGACGAGGAGGTTTCGGCGAGGTTTGGAAGGCCAGCGCCCCGGGCGGGGCCGAAGCGGCGCTGAAGATCATCCGCCTCGGCGGGACCGAGGGCCGAAAGGAGTTTCGCGCCCTGCAACTCGTCAAACGGGTGCGGCACGTCAACCTGGTGCCGATCGTCGGCTTCTGGCTGAAGAGTGAAGACGGCAGCGTACTGGACGACGCATTTACCGACCGGGAATCCACGGTCGGCGGCGATACGCCGGGAGCCTCCGCCCCGCTGCGCGAGACGATGCAGGCCCCGCCCGATCAGGGTCGATCGCGGGCCACTGAATTGATTATCGCCATGGGGCTCGGTGACCAGAGCCTGTTCGACCGGCTGCAAGAGTGTTGCTCGCAAGGCCTGGCGGGAATCCCTCTGGACGAACTGCTCGGTTACATGGAGGGCGCGGCCCGGGCGATCGATTTCCTCAACAGCCCCACCCATGACTTGGGCCACGAAGCGACGGCCGCCATCCAGCACTGCGACATCAAGCCGCAGAACATCATGATCGTCGGCGGCGCCACGCAACTGTGCGATTTCGGACTGGCGAGAATGATGGGCGCCGACCGCACGACCACGGCCGCCGCCACCATTGCTTACGCGGCGCCCGAGTGTCTCGTCGAAGGCAAGCCGAGTTCCACGACCGACCAGTATTCGTTGGCCGTCAGCTACTACGAGTTGCGAACCGGCTCGCTGCCCTACTCGGGCGAAACGCTGGGGGCGGTGATGGACGAGAAGCGAAATGAAGACTTCGATTTCTCCCGGATCCCCGAGACGGAACAAGAAGTCCTGCGCCGCGCTACCTCGTACGATCCGCAGGGGCGATACGACTCGGCCCTGGAGATGGTCGAGGCGCTGCACGGCGCGTCGGCCGAGATTATTGCCGCGCCGGTCGCCCCCCAACGGCCAAAACACTACCTCACCCGCGGCATCGCGCTGGTCGTGGCGATCGGCCTGATCGCGCTTCTGCTTGCGCGGCCCTGGCACCGCGCGGCCCCGCTGCCAATAGGGCCGGAAACGCCCGGCGCGGATCATTACCTGCGGGCGACCGTACATGAGAAAGAGGGCGAGTACGGACTGGCCGTCGACGATTGCACCGAGGCAATTGCGGCCGACCCGGATAACGAACGGGCAATTCTCCTGCGGGCGCGCTGCTACGTGAACCTGCACAAATACGACGAAGCAATCGAAGACTTCCAGAAACTCGACCCCGCCGAACACGACGTTCGCAACCTTCTGGCCGAAGCATTCTTCCAGCGGGCCGATTCTCGCGTGGCCGGCGGCAACGTCGACGCCACCGCCAACGCCGCCGCCACGGCCGACTTCAGCGAGGTCATCCGACTTCAGCCCAAGCACGGCAAGGCCCACCTCGGCCGAGGTCGCTGCTACTTGCGCAATAAGCAATACGACGAGGCGATCGACGACCTGGATCGCGCCCGGCACTTGATGTCGGCGCAGGCATACGGCACGATCGTCGACTTCGCCGAGGCGTACTTCCATCGCGGTTGCGGCTACGGCGACGAGGATCTCGCTTCGGCCATCGCCGACTTCGAGGAAGCGATGCGGCTGGACGCCGAGAACTCGCTGGGCTATGGCAACCGGCCGGAATACGCCGATCCTTACCTGGCCCGCGGCACGCAAGCGTTGGAGCAGTTCAATTTCGACGCGGCGATCGAAGATCTGAATCGTGCCCGTGAATACACGCCCTCCGACGCCCGCGTTTTCAGCCGCCTGGGGGCCGCCCGGTTCGGAATCGAGGACTGGAAGCAGGCCGAGGCGAGCTTTACGAAGGCCATACAACTCGATCCGAACGACACCGACTACGTCAGCCGTGGCCGCACGTATCGGGAACTCGAGCGGCACGAAGACGCCATCGACGATTTCCAGCAAGCCATCGCGATCAATCCGCACAACGCGGCCGCCCACATCGCCCTGGGCGCGTCGCACATGGAGCAGGGAAAGACCGACGAGGCCATCGCCGATTTGACCACGGCCATCAAGGTCTGCTCTGAAGATGCCGATGCGAACTTCTCGATTGCGAAGGCCTACGTGCTAAGGGCATCGTCGCACATGATGGGCGGACCGGATCACTTCGATCAGGCCGACGCCGATTTCTCCGAAGCGATCCGCCTGAGCGATCCGCGGGACGTGGCCTACACTCACGCCCTGCTCGGCACACTGGCGCGCGGCTTCGCCCAGCAGGGCCGGTTTCCTGAAGCAATCAAGTGGGCCAAGCAGGCAGTCGAGTTCGCTCCCGACGAAGACGCCAAGATACGTTACAATGCCGATCTTGCGAAGTATGAGGCCGGGAAGTTCTAGCCCGGATTATTCAAGACGTGGCACGGATTGACAATCCGTGCACGAATTCAGGACGGATTGACAATCCCTCCTGCAATGTGACACTTAATGCCGTGCCGATTCCAAATCGTTTCTATTTCACCTAAGAAGGAGTGTTTTGATGAACGTCCGTTTCCATTTTGTTGTGCCGTTGAGCGTTGCCGTAACCTCCCTCGGCCTCATGACCGGCTGCGCTCCGGAGGGCCAAACCGGCGGCGATCGGGGTGCCACCCAGTCGGATAGCGATGGCCAGCAGGCCGAATACGTCGATCCGCACGACGTGCCCATCACGGAAGAGCAGAAGCAGCAGCTTCGGGAAGAAACGGCGAAGTTCGCTGATGCCGTCGCCAAAGTCAAAGAACTGCGAGACATCATTAAGCGGGAGACCGGGGACGGCATCCCCGCGAACCCGTTCGAGGCCCACCAAGCGCTGGACCGGGCCGACATCGTCGCGCAGTGGTTACCCGAGATCGCCCGCGATTCGGGCGTTGCGAAAGAGCATTGGGAGGCGGTCAATACCGCGGCCAACGAACTTCGCGAAGCGTTCGGCAAGGTCCACCTGAATATCGACGCCAAGGTCGATCCCGACTTCGCCTCGGTCGAGCAGCAGATGGACGCGAAGCTCGCCGAATTGGAGGCGATCGGTCAATAGCAACCGGCCGGCCGGCAACTGGCCGTCTCCCCGATCACTCCCGAGAGGAGAGAATGCGATGCGTGTCGCACGATCGACATGGCTGGTCCGTACCGGCGCCATCCCGGTATTCACGATCGCCGTGGCGGCGTCGCTCGGGCCGACTTTCGCCCACGAGAACCACGCCCCGTTGCCGACCAAGGGCGTGACCGTGGCCGGCAACAACATCCTGCTATCGGACAAGGCCCGCCAGGCCATCGGCCTGACCACGGTGAAGGTCACCCTCGGCGACTTGCACCGTACCGTGGAGGTCAACGCCCGGGTGGAACTGCCTTGGAACCAGCAGGCGATGATCACTTCGCTTGTTCCGGGCAAGATCGACCAGGTGCTGGTGCGGCCCGGGGAAACGGTCACGACCGGCCAAGAGTTGGTCCGGGTTGTGAGCATGGAACTGGAATCGCTGCAACTCGCCATGCTGCGGGCGGCCAGCGAAGTGGACCTGGCCGAGCGGGTGGTTCAACAGCGAACGGGCCTTGACGCCGAGGGGGTGATCGCCGGGAAGAGTCTGCTGGAGGCCCAGGCATCCCTGGCCCAGAAGACAGCCGAACTTCGCATCGTGAAGGAGGAATTCCGTGCCCTGGGTATTAGCGGAAAGACGCTGGAAACGAGCCGCGCCAGCGGCCAGCCGCTGCGGTTCATTTCCATCACCAGCCCCATCGACGGCATCATCACGCATGCCGACGTCCGTACGGGGCAAGTCGTGAAAACGACGGATCACTTGAGTCACGTGATTGATCCGTCGCGGGTGTGGATCGTCGGCGAGGTGCTCGAATCCGACGTGCGCTACCTGGAAAAAGGCCAGCCGGTAGCAGCCCATTTCGCGGCATGTCCCCTCGAGCAGTTTGACGGTGTGATCGACCATGTACGGCTCAAGATGGACCGCCGCAGACGCACGCAGTCGGTTGTGATCGAGGTCGCCAACCGCGAAGGACTGTTGCGGCCCGGCATGTTCGGTCGCGCCGGTATCGCGGTGCGGGTCGCCAAGGAGGCAATCGTCTGCCCGGCCGACGCACTCATCAAGAGCCGTAGCGGCCGGTACGTGCTCGTTGAGCGGAAACCCGGCAAGTACGAAAAACTTCCCGTCAAGCTCGGGCTGGCCAAGGGCAAGCGGGTTGAAGTGCTCGAAGGGGCCTTTCCCGGTGACAAAGTGGTAGTCACGGGTGCATACCTCCTGGCATCACTCCTGGGCAACGAGCACAAGGCACGTACGTCCGCCGCCAAGGAGAACGCCCGGGAAGCAAGCGAATCCCAACGGCAGCTAATCACGGTAGCCGACGCGACCGTGGAACTGCCGACCGATCGGCAGGCGTTTGCCGGGCCGCGCATCAAGGGGCGTATCCGCCGCATCAACGTCGAGCCCAGCCAACGGGTGAAAGCAGGGCAGGTGTTGGCGGAAGTCGACAGTCTGGAACTGCGAACGGTACAACTCGATCTGCTGCAAACCGTCTCTCGGCTGCGACTTACCGAGCAGTCCTTGGCTCGCCTGGAACAACCCGGCGATCACAACATCACCCCGCGGCGGCATATCTGGGAACTTCAGAACCAACGAGACACGCTTCTATACCAAGTCGGAAGCCTCAAACGAAAGCTCGCTTTCATCGGGCTGACGGAGAAGGAGATTGCCGAACTCGAACGAATCGACCTTACCCGAGAAAACGCCGAGGCAAATCTGCTCTCCGCCGTGCCGATCCGTGCTCCGGCCGCCGGCTGGATCGTCGGATTTCACGTCGTCCCGGGACAGGTCGTCTATCCCGAAGGACAGTTTTTCGAGATCCACGATCTGTCGAAGGTTTGGGTGAAGGGCTATGTATTCGAGCGGGACGCCGATGAAGTCGCTGTTGGGCAGACGGCGCGGGTCACCTTCTCGGCCTTTCCCGACCTGGAGGCGATCGGCAAGGTAGTCCGCATCGCCCCGATGATGGACGACAACGAGCGAGTCCTGCCCGTCTGGGTCGAGGTCGACAACCCCGACCGACTGCTCAAGGAGGGGATGCTTGCCCGCGTTGCCATACTAGCCAAGCCTGGCACCGCCGGCAGCGCGGCGGCTGAGACCTCGCAGTTGCGCCCGGTCGAACCACGGAGGTAACGAGTCGGCGACTCGTGCCGGAGGATTACCGTTGCTGAATCACATCATCGCCTTCTGCCTGAGGAACCGCCTGGTCGTGCTGGCCGTGACCGTGGTGCTGGTGATCTACGGTGGTCGCGAAGCGGCCCGGCTGCCGATCGACGTGTTTCCCAACCTCAACCGGCCCACGGTCACGATCATGACCGAGGCCCACGGCCTCGCACCCGAGGAAGTGGAAGTGCTGGTCACCTTCCCGATCGAATCGGCGATGAACGGAGCGGGCGGCGTGCGTCGCGTGCGGTCGGCCTCCGGCATCGGGCTTTCCATCGTGTGGGTCGAATTCGACTGGGGCACCGACATCTACATCGACCGGCAGATCGTCGCCGAAAAGTTGCAACTGGTTCGCGAACGGTTGCCCGGCGAGGCCCGTCCGGTCATGGCCCCCATCAGTTCGATCATGGGTGAGATCATGTTGGTGGGCCTGCAATCCAGGGGCAACACTTCAGCGATGGAGTTGCGCACGGCCGCCGACTGGGAGGTCCGCCAGCGGCTGTTGGCCGTCACGGGCGTATCGCAGGTGACCGTGATGGGCGGCGTGATGAAGCAGTATCAGGTGCTCACCTCACCCGAAAGGCTTTCCCGGCACGACGTAACCCTCGACGAATTGACGGCGGCCGTGGAGAAGTCGAACATCGTTACCGGCGGCGGGTTCCTGCTGAGCAAGAACGAGGAGGCCCTGATCCGTATCGTCGGCCGGGCCAACACGCTGGACGACATCCGCGACACGGTCGTGCGTCCGGGCGATCCGGTCCCGATCACCATTCGCGAGGTGGCCGAAGTCCGCTACGCCGGCCCGGTGCGGCGCGGCGACGGTAGTATCGGAGGCAAACCGGCCGTGATGCTTTCTATTTTGAAGCAACCGGGAGCCAACACGCGTACGCTCACGAAAGAGATCGAGAAAGTCCTCGACGACGTCCAGTCCCGCTTGCCCGACGTAGTCATCGAGACCAACAGCTTCAAGCAGGCCGATTTCATCGACGCCGCCATCGACAACGTCAAGGAGGCGATCCGCGACGGGATCGTCTGGGTTATCGTTGTGCTGTTCGTGTTCTTGTGGAACTTCCGTACCAGCCTGATTACGCTTGCGGCGATTCCGCTTTCGCTCATCCTGACCCTGCTGACTTTCAGCTACTTCGACATCTCGATCAACACAATGACGCTCGGCGGCCTGGCCGTGGCCATCGGCGAACTGGTCGACGACTCGATCGTCGACGTCGAGAACATCTTCCGGCGGTTGAGGCAAAACCGGCTGAAGCCGAACCCCGACAACCCGATTCGAGTGATCTTCCTGGCATCCTGCGAGGTCCGCAACAGCATCGTTTACGCCACGTTGATCGTGGTTCTTGTCGTCTTCCCGCTGTTCTCGCTTGCCGGGTTGGAAGGCCGCATGTTCGCGCCGCTGGGGCTGGCATATCTGACCACTTTGCTGGTCTCGTTGGTCGTCTCGCTGACCGTCACGCCCGTGCTGGCCTCCTATCTGCTGCCGAGGGCGAAGTTCCTTCAACACGAGCATGACCCGTTCCTGCTCAGATGGCTCAAGTGGGCCGACACCTATCTGTTGAAGCTCACGCTGCGGCACGGCACGGCGGTCTTTTCGATGGTCTCCCTACTGGTTGTGCTCTCCGTAACAAGCATCCTCTGGATGGGCGGCGAGTTCCTGCCCAGCTTCAACGAAGGCACGCTCACCATCAGTGTGAGCGCTCCACCGGGCGTGAGCATGGAGGAATCGAACCGGATCGCGGGCAGGATCGAGGATATGCTGATCGAGATCCCGGAAGTGAAGCACGTCTCCCGGCGAACCGGCCGGGCGGAGTTGGACGAGCACGCCGAGAACGTCAACTTCTCCGAGGTCGATGTGGGGCTGATCCAGCCGGAGAACCCGAAGCCGGGCATCCACCACGAGATTCTGCGCGCGATTCCGGGTCTCAACCGCTTCGGCGTGGAAAAGGTCGGCCGGTCGCGGGATAAAGTGATGACCGAAATCCGCGACATCGTCGCCGAGGTCCCCGGCGTGAAGGTCAACATCGGCCAGCCGATCTCGCACCGGCTGGACCACATGATGTCCGGCATCCGAGCACAGATCGCCGTGAAACTCTTCGGCCGGGACATCGAGGAGCTTCGCGACCGTGCCCAGGATATCGCCGAGATGATGGCCGAGATTCCTGGTGTCGAAGATCTCCAGATCGAGCCGCAGGTCGACATCCCGCAGGTCCGGGTGACGATCCGCCGGCGCGAAGCGGCCCGATATGGCCTGGCCCCCGCCGACGTGGCCGAGGCCCTGGAAACCGCCCTGCAGGGCCGCACGGTCTCGCAGGTGCTCGAAGGGCAAAGGACCTTCGATCTGGTCGTCTGGTTCGACGAGGAGGTCCGCCACGATCTCGACGCCATCCGCTCGACGCTGATCAGCACGCCCGACGGCTCGCGAGTCGCCCTGGGGACGGTCGCCGACGTAATCGAGACCAAGGGGCCCAACACGATAAACCGCGAGAAGGTCAAACGTCGCATCGTGGTTCAGTGCAATGCCGCCGGGCGGGATCTGGTGGGCGTTGTCGAGGACATCCAGGCCGGGGTGGAAGAGAAAATCAAGCCGTTGCTGCAAGACGGCTACTACATCGAGTACGGCGGCCAGTTCGAGGCACAGCGGGACGCGAACCGACGACTTGCCTTCCTGGCTTGCTTCGTCGTGGCCGGGATCTTCCTGCTGCTGTTCCAGTGCCTGAGTTCGTGGCAGGCCGCATTGCAGGTGATGGTGAACATCCCCCTGGCCGCCATCGGTTCGGTCATCGCGCTGCTCTGGATCAACCAACCAAGCGCGGCGTCGATCGCCGCCGCGGCGTGGTGGGAGTTGCCGGGCGTTTGGCTGGGGGCTTCCACTTTGTCGGTCGCCCATTGGGTCGGTTTCATTACGCTGATCGGCATCGTCAGCCGCAACGGCATCATGATGATCTCGCACTACATTCACCTGATGAAGTACGAGGGCGAAGTTTTCGGCGAGCAGATGATCATTCGCGGCAGCCTGGAGCGCCTGGCCCCGGTATTGATGACCGCGCTAACGACCACCATCGGCCTGGTGCCCCTGGCGCTGGGAGCCGGGCAAACGGGAAAGGAAATCCTCCACCCGCTGGCGATTGTGGTCATCGGCGGGATGCTGAGTTCAACGCTGCTGGACCAGATCGTCACTCCCGCCCTGTTCTTCAAGTTCGGCCGCAAGGTCTATGAGAAGACCGGCGACGAGTAGTACGAGCCGCGACGCTACCGCTTTTTCATCGTCACGCCGATACCGGCACGTTCCATCAGCAGAAACGACGTCTCCAGCTTCGGGTTCTTGGTGATCGCTTCCACGTAGCGCGGGTCGGCCATTCGGATGCTCATGTTGTGGGCGATTATCAGCCCGCCGGGACGGATCAGCGGCATCAGCTTGTTCAGGTAGTCGATGTAGCCCGCCTTGTCCGCGTCGAGGAACAAGACGTCGATCGGCTCCTTGTGTCGCTTGATCGTCTCGTGGGCGTCGCCCTCGATGATCGTGATCAGGTCGTCGACGCCGGCCTTCTCAAAATTCGCTTGCGCGGTCTTGGCTCGTCCCGGGTCGATCTCGTGCGTGAAGAGGTGGCCCTCGGTCGATCGCAGCGCGAGAGCGAACCAAACCGCCGACTCGCCGGTCGACGTGCCGATCTCGACGATGAGCTTTGCACCGGCCGTTTCCGCGAGCAGTCGCAGGAGGCGTCCGTCGGTCGTCGAAACGTTGCGATACCGCTCGCCCGCCTGCATCTCCCGCATGGTGGCCAGGACCCTCTTCTCCGCGTCGTCCTTCGGCAGCGGCGGGGCTTTGAAGTCCTCAGCCGTGACCTTGGGACCTTCCGGCGGACCTTGGGCCAACGTCGTGTTGGCGATAACGGCGGACACTGCCAGCACTACGGCGGCGGATACAACACACTTCATCGGGCTTCTCCTCAACTGGTTCTGGAACTACGGATCATACTAACGAACATCTATGCGACTCACGTATAGTCTATCATCATCGGATCGCCATCGCTACCAGATTGTAGGGTGGCTGCTCCGCGCCCACGCGCATCTGGCTCCGGCACTTGCCGCGCAGCCTCCGACCGACCATAATACAGAAAATCAACCGGTCCATGGGAGCCAAAATGAACGAAAACCACAACCGACGAATCACTCCGACCACAATCGCGGCAGGCGCGGCGATGTTGCTGCTCGGTTGGGCAACCATGGCCCAAGCGGCGGCCGTGAAACAAACCGGTCCCAACGTAATCCTCTTCTTCACCGACGACCAGGGCACGCTGGACGTCAACTGTTTCGGGTCGAAAGACCTCTACACGCCCAACATGGATTCGCTGGCGGCGACCGGCGTCCGTTTCACGCAGGCATACGCCCATACGGTCTGCTGCCCGGCCCGGGCGCTGCTGATGACCGGCCGGCAGCCGCAGCGGTCGGGCGTGACCAACTGGGTGCAGGGCAACGCTAAAGGGCCGCGAGGGCGGAACATGGCGCGCGGGGAGGTTACGCTGGCCGAGGCGCTCCGGGCGGCCGGATATCGTACCGCCCTGTTCGGCAAATGGCACCTCGGCGCCGCCTTCGACAGCGGGCCGACCGAGCAAGGGTTCGACGAGTTCTTCGGCCTTCGCGACGGCTTCATCCACAACTACAATCACTACTTCCTGCACGGCCGGGGATACCACGATCTGTACCGCGGGACCGAGGAGGTGTTCAAGCCGGGCGAGTACTTCCCCGACCTGATGACCGAAGAGGCCGTCGGTTTTCTCGAAAGAAACAAGCGCAACCCGTTCTTCCTCTACGTGGCGTTCAACCTCCCGCACTATCCCGAGCAGGCGGACGAGAAGTTCGACGAGAGGTACAAGGATCTGCCGATGCCGCGCCGGTCCTACGCCAAGGTCGTCTCCACGACGGACGACCGGATGGGGTGGATTCTATCGAAGCTCGACCAGCTCGGGTTGCGCGAAAACACGATCGTGGCATTCATGAGCGACAACGGCTACTCCCAGGAAAACGCCGCGATCCGCGTGGACGGACATGCCAGCGGGTTGCCCAAGGACACGTACTACGGCGCCCACGGCGGAGGCGGAAACACCGGCAAGTGGCTCGGCTGCAAGGGGACCTTCCTTGAAGGCGGGATTCGCGTGCCCGCGATTATCAGCTTCCCCAAGCGGCTGCCCCAAGGCGTGGTTCGCGACCAGGCGATCACGGCGGCCGATTATCTCCCCACGATTCTCGAACTCTGCGATGTGCCCTTGCCCGAGGTTGAACTCGACGGGGCAAGCCTGTTGCCGATCATTCGCTCCGCCGACGTCGCGTCGCACCACAAGGTGATGCACTGGCAGTGGTCCAATCATTGGGCCGTTCGCGAGGGCGATTGGAAACTGATCGGACGCGGCGCGAAGCCCTACTTCCTCGGCACGCTGGCGGGCGAGAACCCCGAAAAGGACAACTACCTCGGCGAGAAACCCGACTTGACCGAGCGGCTGCTGAAATTACACAACGAATGGCTTGACGAAGTGACGCCGGGGGAAGATCCCGCCAAGTGATCGTAGCTGCGCCGGCGGGTGGCAATGCTGAACGGTGATGTGATTGGGTGGCACTGCCGGCTTGTCCAGCAGTGTTGCGAGGCGGTAGAATATCCCCCGTGCGCCACGGAACCGCCGTCCGTGCTCTGCAGTGTCTCACGTTCAGCGGGACCGGGAATCCTTGTCCGCACGACACTGATGGACAAGCCAGCAGCGGCACCCGGTGGAGAGAGTCAACGCCGCCGCCACCAGGCGTAACCGATAGCCAGCGTGCCGAGTAGGGCCCAGATGATGAAGGTGGAAGGTTCGGGGATCATCACCGGGGCACCAGAGGGAGTATTGCCCTTCGGCACAACGCGGTACTCGTGAGTCAGGGCCAACGTGAGATCGTCGGTGTAGCCGGTCACCTCCCCGCTGGCTGCGTACCACGCGGTGATATCGCCGAAATCGACCGCGTCGATCATGATTGTCCAGTCGGTTCCGGTGACCCCGCTGACGGCAATGCCGTCGGTGTTGTATCCGTACCAGTAGTGCCCCTCGAACCAACCCGGACTGACCTCCACAGCTTCCCCGGGGTCATCGGACTGGGAGACGTACACGTCTGAATCGCTGTCGACGATCCGAAAAAACAGGTCCGCATCGTTACCGGCGTCCGGGCTGTTGTCTTTGGAGAAGATGAATCCGAATGTGAACTCGCCGGTGCCGCTGTTCTCATGCACCCAGAAACTGCTGTTGTAGGTCCCCAAATTGACGTTGGTTGGATGCCCGGACGCACTGGTGTAATTGTAGTGTGATTGGCCGGTTTGAGCCGTGACGATCGTCTCGATCTGTCCGATCGGGGTGACCATACTGACGTCCCAGTCGTAGACGTCCAGGGTCAGGGAGGCCTGAACCCGCCCCACTCCCGTCAACACAATCAGTGCCGCCAGTCCGATAGTGCAATGTTTCAACGTTCCATCCTCTACGTATTGGAGACCAATTGCTAGAAACCCACTTACCTGCGTACCGCTGTAAGCTATAGGCCGCTGAACCCAATTCCTGACAAAGAAAATAATAAGTTTCGACAAATTGGCTTAATAGGGGGGGGCATTTCTTGCGGTCTCAACACCCGGCAAATGGGAAGACTCCCCAAGCTGCAACACGGCTTTCGGTTGCAAAGTCGGGGGCGCCGGGTGCCACTGCCGGCTTGTCCAGCAGTGTTGCGTGGACAAGGATTATTGGATTGCCTCAACCGTTGGGAGTGCGGGGCATGGATTGCAAAGCGGCAGGGCATCGGGTCTGTTCTTACGCTGCACGGCACTGCTGCGGACCGGCAGGGCATCGGGCCTGTTCTTACGCTGCACGACACTGCTGGACAAGCCAGCAGTGGCACCCGGCGCTTGATCCCGTACGTCAGCCTTTCCAGGCTGACAGAAGTACGTTGGCCTTCCAAGACCGACCCACTTTGGTCAGCCTGGAAAGGCTGACGTACGGGCGATTTCGAGCGGCACGGGGCACCGGACAATGGCACGCAACTTCCGTGCGGCAATGCCCGAGTAGGCATGCGAGCGGATTATGCTCGCGGGTGGCACCGATTCTTGAATCGGTGTGGCTCCGCCACGGGAGGTTGGGGCGAGTCAGTTTGCGCGGGTGGCCCAGATGATTTCCCGGAGAAACGTTGGCCACGTTGTTTGGCTTGTTCGGGAAATCGTCTGGGTGACGCAGTCACAAGAGGTAGCCGAGACCCTGTTTCCGACCTCGCACAGGCGGGCGGGTGGCACTGCTGAACGGTGACGTGACTGGGTGGCACTGCCGGCTTGTCCAGCAGTGTTGCGTGGGCAAGGATTATTGCATTGCCTCAACCGATGGGACTGCGGGGCATGGACGGCGGACCGGCAGGGCATCGGGTCTG
>Ga0180429_10002034_pt1 | contig 16887 bp, 14 predicted proteins | sample SS_ome_FD_132428 | JGI IMG/M metagenome (GOLD analysis project Ga0180429, IMG submission 132428) | Hypersaline lake sediment archaeal communities from the Salton Sea, California, USA - SS_1_S_1 metaG | ecosystem: Environmental > Aquatic > Non-marine Saline and Alkaline > Hypersaline > Sediment ...
GGACGGCCAGCCAGAAGGACCCGGTCTTCTGTTGCAGCACGGCCGCCAGATAGGCCCCCACCATGTACAGGGAGCCGTGAGCCAGGTTGATGAGGTTCATGACCCCGAAAACCAGCGTCAGACCCGCCGCCATGAGAAACAACATGACGCCCAGCTGCAAACCGTTGAGCCCTTGAATGAGAAGCAGAACCGGGTCCATGTTTCACGCCTCGCTCGGGGAAGCCCTCCGAAGAGGGCTCCCGTCTCGCAATGAACGGATGGAGCCAAGGGGCTGGAAGCCGCCTTGAAGCAGCGCCCGAACGAAAAAGCCCGTTCAGGCGAAATCCGAAATCGGAAGCTTGTGGCCGAGTATTTACTTTCGGCTCCAACCGGAACGAAGGGACGGCTACCACTTCATGGAGCATTTCTCGTGATAGGCGTCGGCGTGGTCTTCGAAGGCCACGCCCATGAGCTTGTTGGTGAGCACCCCGTCGTCGTTTTTCACCACTTCTCGGATGTAGAAGTCCTGGATGGGGAAATGGTTGTTGTTGAACTTGAAGTCCCCTCTCACCGACTGGAAATCCGCCTTGCGAAAGGCGGCCCGAAGCTCGTCCTTCTTGGAAAGGTCGCCTCCTACGGCCCGCACGGCACTGTCGATGAGAAGGGCCGCGTCGTAGCCCTGAGCGGCGAAAAGGGAAGGCAGCCGGTCGTAGGCGGCTTTGAAATCGGCCACGAACTTTTGGTTGACGGGATTGTCCAGGTCCGGGCTCCAGAAGCTGGAGTTCCTGAGCCCCAGGGCCGCGTCGCCCATGGCCTGCAAAACCGATTGGTCAAGAGTGAAAGCCGTGGTGTAGAGAGGAATTTCCTCCTTGAGGCCCGCTTGTGCGTACTGCTTCACGAAGTTGATGCCCATGCCTCCCGGATAGAACACGAAGACGGCGTCGGGCTTGGCCGCGCGCAACTGCGCCAGCTCCGCCGCGTAATCGGGCTGGTTGATCTTGGTGTAGACCTCGGCGACGACTTCCCCCTTGAAGTAGCGCTTCACGCCGACGAGAGCGTCCTTGCCCGCCTGATAGTTGGGAGCCATGAGATACAAACGCTTGACGCCCTGGTCCTGGAGGTACTTGCCCATGGCCGAATGGGTCTGGTCGTTCTGCCAGGAGACGGTGAAAAGATCGGGAAGACAGCCGGCCCCCGCCAAGGGAGACGGTCCGGCGTTGGCGCTGACGAGAAAAACCCCCTGGTCCGTGATGCGCTTGGCCACGGCCATCATCACGTTGGAAAAGACGATGCCGGTGACGAGGTCCACCCGTTCCTTTTCCAGCAAGCGGGTGGCCACTTGCACCCCGATTTCCGGCTTGAGCTGATCGTCGCCCACCACCAGATCCACGGGCAGCCCCCCGAGCTGGTCGCCGCAATGGACCATGCCCAGCTTGAACCCGTCCAGAATGTCCTTGCCCAGGCTGGCGGCGGGCCCGGACATGGTGGCCATGTAGCCGATCTTGAGGGTTTCGGCCCCGTGGCAAAGCCCCCCGCTGAAAATCAACGCCGCAGTCATCAACAACGCCAGTCTCTTGCCCATGGATCCTTCTCCTTTCGCATTCACTTTCAATCTCTAAGTCCCCTGATGAAATCCCCCACCGCGTCCACCCCCCGCTCGTCGATGAGCCGAATGGTCTGGGTCCCGATGACGGCGATGTCCGCCTTGCCCTTGAGAAAATCGACATCCGCCCTGTCCTTGACCCCGAACCCCAAAGCCAGGGGCAAATCCGTGGCGGCCCGGCAGCGGGAAAGGTAGTCGTCCAGCTCCGCGGAAAAATCCGTTCGCGCTCCCGTCACCCCCTTGCGCGCCACGCAATAGACGAGCCCCCGGCCGTAGGAAGCGATCTCCTTCATGCGCCGGAGGCTGGTGGTGGGCGAGTAGATGAGAACGGGGTCCAGGCTTTTCCGGCTCATGGCGCTCCAGAAATCCTCGCCTTCCTCGGGAGGCAGGTCCGGCACGATGGCCCCGCGAATGCCCCCCCGGACCATGGCGTCGGTAAACGCATCGATCCCTTTCCGGTAGCAAATGTTGTAATACGTCATGTACAGGAAGGGAATGTCGAAGCGACCGGCGACCTCCGCCCCGAAATCCAGACACTGGTCCACGGTGGACCCGCAAGCCAGGGAGCGCTGGTTGCACCGCAGGATCACCGGACCGTCGGCGATGGGCTCGGAAAAGGGAATCTGAAGCTCCATGAGGTCCACCCCCGCCTCCACCATGGCTTCCACGATGCGAAGGGAGTCTTCGAAGCTCGGATAGCCCAGGACGATGTGGGTCATGAGCAGAATGTCCTTCTCCTTCAACCGATTTTTCAAATAAGTCTCAAGCACGGTAGCTCTCCGCTTTGGAAACGATGAACTCCCTCCACCGGGGATCCTCGAAGGCGTCGGCGATGGTGAAAATGTCCTTGTCCCCCCTCCCCGACTGATTGACGACGACGCACTGGCCCGTCCCCAGGGAAGGCGCTTCCTTGAAGGCCTGCACGAAAGCGTGGGCGGACTCCAGCGCCGGGATGACCCCTTCCTTGCGCAGGGTCAGGGACAGGGCGTCGATGACCTCCCGGTCGGTGGCCGCTTCGAAGCGCACCCGCCCGTTTTCCCTGAAGGCCGAAAGCATGGGCGAGACCCCCACGTAGTCCAGGCCGGCCGCCACGCTGTGGGTCTCCCGCATCTGGCCGTCGTCGTTCTGGAGGAAATAGGTCTTGTAGCCCTGGGCGATGCCGATGCCGGCGTCCCGCGAGCAAAGGCGGGAAGCGTGGCGCCCCGACTCCAGCCCCTCGCCCCCCGCCTCGACCCCCACCAGCTCCACGGGATCGTCCAGAAACCCCTGGAAAACGCCCAGGGCGTTGGACCCTCCCCCCACGCAGGCGTACACCCTGGCGGGCAGATTGCCCTCCCGCTCCAGGATCTGCCGGCGCGCTTCTTGGCCGATGACGGACTGGAACCAGGAGACCATGGCCGGAAAGGGGTGGGGCCCGCAGGCGGTCCCCAGCACGTAATGGGTGTTGTCCATGTTGGTGACCCAGTCCCGAAAGGCTTCGTTGATGGCGTCCTTGAGGATGCGGGTCCCTTCTTTGACGGGAATCACCTCGGCCCCCAGCCGCTCCATCCAGAACACGTTGGGGCGCTGTCGCTCCACGTCCACTTCGCCCATGTAGATGGTGCAGTCGAAGCCGAACTTGGCGGCCATGGTGGCCGTGGCCACGCCGTGCTGGCCGGCCCCCGTCTCGGCGATGACGCGCGTCTTGCCCATGCGCCTGACCAGGAGCCCCTGTCCCATGACGTTGTTGGCCTTGTGGGCGCCCGTGTGGTTGAGGTCCTCTCGCTTGATGTAGATGCGGGCCCCGCCGAAATGCCGGGTAAGGTTCTCGGCGAAAGTCAAGGGAGTCGGGCGGCAGGAATAGGTGGACATGAGGTCCACGTACTCTTGCCAAAAGGAAGGGTCCCTTCGGGCGTCCTCGAACGCCGTCACCAGCTCGTCGAAAGTGGCCACGAGGACCTCGGGGATGAACGCCCCGCCGAATCCGTCGTAATAGCCTCGATCATTCATGGGCCATGCCTCCGAGGGTCTGAGAGAAAACAAAGCGGTCCGTGCGGCAGAAAAGCTCCGAGTAAACCCCGTTGGAGACCGGCTCGAAGTGGATGAACCGCTGGACCGCGAGGATGGGCGTGGAGGGGGCCACACCCAGCACCCGGGCCTTCTCTCCGTTGAGGTGCTCGATGCGGAAATTCTGCTTCCCTCCCACGGGCTTCAGAAAATACATTTCGTCCACGATCTGGGAAAGGGAGCGGTCCTCGAGATCCACCTGGTCGATGCCGGCGAAGATCTCCGGATGCAGGTAGATGTCTTCCAGAAGCACCGGATCGGTCCCCACCCGGCTCAAACGGGACAGGAAGTAGGCCCGCCCCCCCGAAAAGGGGTTTTCGTCGTCTTCGGGGACGGGCGTCAGAAACATTCCCCGGAGGATGCGGGAAGCCACGGAAATGCCTTTCTTGTGAAAGGCCGAGAGGGTCCCGGCCAGGGAAAAGAGGTCCACCTCCTCCTGCGGTGCCCTTACGTAGGTTCCCGAGCCGCGCTTGCGCGTCAGCACTCCTTTGCGCACCAGCCAGTCGGTGGCTTGCCGGGCCGTGGGGCGCCCGATGCGGTAGGCGGCGGCCAGGGCGTGCTCGGACGGGATGCGGCTTCCCGGCGGGTATTCCCCCGAGCGGACTTTGAGCAGCAGGAGGTCCGCCAACTGGCGATAGAGGGGGATGGGGGATCGGGGGTTGAGCTTCATGGTCGGGGACCTCGCTTACTGGTTAATCTTCTTGCGTTGGTGGAAGCATGCCGGAAAAAGGTTAAGTTGTCAATACAAATCTTCCCCTCGTCCCAACACCGCCCCCCGGCAACGAACCGCAACAAAAACGTCACCCATTTGCCCCTTGCACCACGAAGTTCTGAAAGGGCAAACTGGATGATCATCGAAATGAAGATTCCTTTCGCGAACCCTCAATGGTTGTCGGAATTTGCCCATGAAGCCAATCCAATACTTCCTCGAATTCGCCGGAAACAGAACGCCGGGACAACTGGTCGTCCAGTTGACCAACCATTGCAACGCTCGCTGCCCCCAATGCGGCATGCGGGTCACCGAACCCTTTCCCCGCTCCACCCTTGCCAAGGACACCGTCAAGCGCATCATCGACCAGGCCGCCCGCAACAATGTGGCCGCTCTTTCCTTCACGGGCGGAGAAGTCACCCTTTTTCTGGACGATCTCGCGGAGCTGATTCATTATGCTCACCAAGCCGGGATCCCTTATATCCGAACGGGAACCAACGGCTTCCTTTTGCGATGGACGGACGAAAAGGCAAGCCGAATCAGAATTGAGCGAGTGGTGGAAAAGCTCGCGTCCACTCCCTTGAGAAACTTCTGGATCAGCATCGATTCGGCGGTTCCCCGGGTCCATGAAAAGATGAGAGGCTTCTCCGGACTGATCAAGGGGATCGAAAAAGCCATTCCCGTATTTCACGAGCACGGCTTGTACCCCACCGCCAACCTGGGCATCAACCGCAACATGGGCGGAGAAAAGCCCGAAGAAAGCCGGGGAAGAGACAAGAGCGAAAAGGCGGGCGACCTTCCCCGGGAGGAATTCGGAAGGGATTTCGAAAACTACTTCCGCTTCGTGTGCGACTTGGGATTCACCATCGTCAACGCCTGCTACCCCATGAGCGTCGCCCCCGAACAGGAAGCCCTTTCAGCCGTTTACGGGGCCACGTCCACGGACGACGTCGTTTCGTACACGGAAGAGGAAAAGGCGGCCCTTTTCAGTGCCTTGGGGGAGGCCATCGAGGCTTTCAGGCACCGCTTGCGCATCTTCACTCCGCGCAGCTCCCTTTACGCGCTGGCGCGCTCCTACGGCGGAGACAACAGCTTCGAGCCCTATCCTTGTCGAGGCGGGCTGGATTATTTTTTCGTCGATCCGGTGGAAGGCGACGTTTTTCCCTGCGGCTACCGAGGCAAGGACAATCTGGGCAAATACTGGGACCTGCCGAGGTCTACCTCCCATGACACCCCCCCTTGTCGCCGTTGCGATTGGGAATGCTTTCGGGACCCGTCGGAATTTCTGGGACCGGTGCTGGATCTCTCGTTCCGCCCCTCCAGGATGGCGAAGCGTCTGTGGAAGGACCCCCGCTCCATTCGCCTGTGGCTGGAGGATCTGAGCTATTACCGGGCGTGCTCCTTCTTCGACGGTCGCCGGGGACCGGACGGAAAGCGGCTGGAGCGGTTCCGCAAGAGAAGCTAGCCGAGCGTTCGGGACTTCCGAATCGCGAAAATGGCGGCGGCATCTGTTGAAAGCCCCGGGAAACGGGTCTATGATGGAAAGAAAGCTTTCCCGCCCAATCCCCGAACAAGGAGGAAGACATGAAACGTTTTCTCGCCGCCGTCGTGTCCGTTTCCATCCTCTCGAGCTTCCAAGCTTCTCTCGTCCAGGAGGTTTCCGCCGATCAACTTCTCATTCGGGGATCGTCCACCATCCTTCCCATCGTCCAGAAGATGGCCGGCCCTTTCGCCCGACAGCACCCGGACATCCGCATCGCTCTTTCGGGAGGGGGGTCGGGATACGGGATCAAGGCCATCATCGACGACACCACCGCCATCGCCATGGCGTCGAGCCCCATGCGGGAAAGAGACCTGCTGCTCGCTCGAAAGCGGGGGGTGGCCCCGAAGCTTCTGGTGATCGCTCACGACTGCGTGGTCCCGGTGGCTCACCCGGACAATCCCGTCGCTCGGGTGAGCCTGGAGCAGCTCAGAAACATCTACGGCGGCAGGATCGACAACTGGGAGGCCCTGGGAGGCCCCGACCGGAAGATCGCCGTGATTTCCCGCGACACCTCCTCGGGCACCTACGCCGTTTGGCAAAGGAAGGTCATGGGCGACGAGCGGGTCTTCCCCGGCGCCCTTCTTCAAGCCTCCAACGGAGCGGTGGTCCAGGCCGTGAGCAGGAACCCGGCGGCCATCGGATACATCGGGCACGGTTATTTGAACGACTCGGTCAAGCCCCTCGAGGTGGACAACGTACCGGGGACCCCTCGAACGGCTTTGGACGGAACCTATCCCATCTCTCGCCCTCTCTACTTGTACACTCCGGGAGAGCCCCGGGAGGACGCCAAGGCGTTCATCCGGTTCACTTTGAGCGGCCAGGGGCAGGAATTGGTGAGGGACGCGGGCTTCGCCCCCTTGGAAAAATGACGGGGCACCGCTCCCTCCTTCCCGCCACCAAGGACAGGAAAGGCATCTCCATGCGTCAACCGCACCGTCCCCTGAAAACCCTCGCGATTCCGGCCGTTTTTTTGGCCCTGACTTTCGTCCCGGCCTTTCCGGGCCGAGCCGCCCCGGCTTCGGGAAGCCTCCGTCAAGCCGTGCGGCAAATGATGGCTCACCCGGACATGAAGCACGCCGCCTTCGCCATGCTGGTTCTTCCCCGGCAGGGAGGGAAGCCCCTTTTCGAGCACAACGCCGATCTGAACCTGTCTCCCGCCTCCGTCGTCAAGCTCGCCGTCACGGGGGCGGCCCTGTCCCTTCTGGGGGAATCCTTTCGATTCGAGACGGTCCTGGCCCGGGACGGCAAGGTGAATTCCCGGGGAGCCCTCGAAGGGAGCCTCGTGATCCGGGGAGGCGGAGACCCCACGCTGGGCCTGGACGAATGGGAGCCTCTCTTCACCCGATGGACGGCCAAGCTTCGGGAAGCCGGGATCCGATCCATCGAGGGCGACGTCGTGGGAGACGCGAGGCTTTTCGATTCCCGGCTGGCGGCGGACCGATGGTGCTGGGAGGACGTGGGCAACTACTACGGCGTGGGAGCTTCGGGCTTGTCCTTCCATCGCAACCGCTACTGGCTCCATCTCCGACCGGGGAAAGCCCCGGGGGCCCCCGCGGCCGTATCGAGAACCGAGCCTTTCGTCGCGGACCTTCGCTTCGTCAACGAAATGACCACGGGCCCCCAAGGCTCCGGAGACCGTGGTTACATTTACGGCGGTCCCTACTCGACGGTCCGCATCCTTCGCGGCACCGTCCCGGCGGGAAGGAAGGAATTCGCCATCGCCGGAGCCCTGCCCGATCCCGCCCTCGCCTGCGCCTCCACCTTCAGGGATTTTCTCGTCCGCGACGGCCTTCCCGTGAAAGGCCGGGCCCTCACCGCCCGGCTCCTGGAGGAGGGCGGGAAGCCTTTGTTAGGCGATGCGACTCCCCTCTTCACCCACCGATCGGAAACCTTGGGGGAAATCGTCAAGCTCACCAATCTGTGGAGCCTCAACCTCAACGCCGAAGCCATGCTAAAGATGCTCGGGTTGAGGGTGAAAGGGGAAGGAAGCTCGCGGGCGGGCATCGAAACCGTCAAGGAGCACTGGAAGTCCCGGGGCGTGGACATGAAAGGTTTCTTCCTGGAGGACGGCTGCGGCCTTTCGCCCATGAACGGCATGAGCCCCCGCCATCTCGGGGAAATCCTGGTGAAAATGGCCCAGACCCCGGTGTTCGAGACATTTTACGAATCCCTTGCCGTGGCGGGTCGAACCGGCACGTTGAAAAGCTTCGGCAAGGGAACGGCGGCCGAGGGGCGCATACGAGCCAAGAGCGGCTCCATGACGCGGGTGAGGAGCTACGCCGGGTACGCCGTCGGCCGCAAGGGCCGCCCCCTGGTCTTCGCCGCGATGGCCAACGATTTCGACGGGTCCAGCCGCAACATGAAGCGTCGTCTTCAGGAAGTGCTGGCGAAGATGGTGGAATCCTACTGATTGGAACGGAGACATGGGAAAGCGGGACCGCCCGAGGACGGTCCCGCTTCCTTATTGCTCCAAGGCTCGACAATCCGGACGGATCAGGCCGCCTTTTCCAGCTTCACGGCGCAGACCTTGAGCTCGGGGATCTTGGCGATGGGGTCGTGGGCCGTGTTGGTGAGGACGTTGGCGGCGCTTTCTGCAAAGTGAAAAGGCATGAAAACGAGGCCTCGATCCACCCGCTCGGTGAGCCCCACGCGGGTGAGGATGCTGCCGCGGCGACTGGACAGGCGTACCGTTTCCCCCTCTTGAATCCCCATGGAAGCAGCGTCGTCGGGATGCATCTCCATGACGGCTTCGGGGGTTTCGCGGTGGAGATGGGGGGACCGGCGGGTCATGGTGCCCGTGTGGTAATGGGTGTGCACCCGCCCGGTGGTGAGCCAGAAAGGATAGTCGTCGTCGGGGGTTTCCGCCGGAGGACGATAGTCGATGGCGTGGAACAGCCCCAAGCCCCGGGCGAACCGATCCTTGTGCAGATAGACGGTGCCGGGATGGTCGGGAGCGGGACAGGGCCAGCACAAGCCGTCGCCCTGGAGCCTCTCGTAGCGCATGCCTCCGTAGGAGGGCGTCATCCGGGCGATCTCTTCGAACACGTCCTCGGCGGTTTCGTAGCTCATGGGGTAGCCCATGCGCCGGGCGATGTCCTGGAAGATGCGCCAGTCGGTACGGGCTTCTCCGGGAGGTTCCACGGCCTTGCGCACCATCTGCACCCGGCGCTCGGAGTTGGAGAAGGTGCCGTTCTTTTCGGCGAAGCAGACCCCGGGAAGGACCAAGTGGGCCATCTCCGTGGTGGGCGTGGGAAAGATGTCCACCACCATGAGGAATTCCGCCTTTTCCAGGGCGTGCTTCACGTGACCGGAATCGGGGTCGCTCACCATGGGGTTTTCCCCGAGGATCACCATGGCCTTCACCTTGCCTTCTTCCAGGCCGGGGACCATTTCCGTGACGGTGAGCCCAACCTTGGGGGAAAGGCTCGCCCCCCAGGCTTCCTCGAATTTCTTGCGGTTCTCGTCCACGGTGACCACTTGGTAGCCGGGATAGACGTTGGGAAGCCCCCCCATGTCGCAGGCCCCCTGGACGTTGTTCTGACCGCGCAGAGGATTGACTCCCGTGGACGGCCGGCCGATGTGACCGCAAAGCATGGCCAGGTTGGCCAGGCTCTTGACGTTGTCAACGCCCGTGGTGTGCTGGGTGATGCCCATGCAATAGATGATGGAGCCCGCCTCGGCCTTGGCGTAGGCTTCGGCCATCTTCACGATGTCTTCGGCTTTCACTCCGGAGATCTCGGCGGCGCGCTCGGGAGGAAAATGCTCCACCACCTTGCGCAAATCCTCGAACCCTTCGGTTCGCTCGTCGATGAAGGCTTGGTTGTGCCAACCGTTTTCGAGGATGACGTGCATCATGCCGTTGAGCAGGGCCACGTCGGTGCCCAGTCGCTGGCGCACGTAAACGTCGGCGAAGCGGGCCATGTGGATTTCCCTGGGATCCGCCACCAGGATTCTGGCGCCCTTGGCTTTGGCCCGGTAGATTCGAGTGGCCACCAGAGGGTGGGCCACGGTGGTGTTGGATCCGATGATGAAGATGCAGTCGGCGTCTTCGATCTCGGCGAAGGAATTGGTCATGGCTCCACTGCCGAAGGAGGCGGCAAGACCTGCCACCGTGGAGGAATGTCAGAGACGGGCGCAGTGATCGACGTTGTTGGTGCCGACGGCGGCCCGGGCGAACTTCTGAAGGACGTAGTTGTCTTCGTTGGTGCACTTGGCCGAAGTGAGGAAGGCGACGCTGTCGGGGCCGTGGGATTCCTTGATCCGCTTGAGCTCCGAGGCGGCGTAATCCAGGGCCTCGCTCCATTCGGCTTCCTCGAGGCCACCCCGGCGCCTGATGAGAGGTTTCCGGAGGCGGGCGGGATGCTGGACGAACTCGTGAATGTTCCAGCCCTTGACGCACAACTTCCCCTCGTTGACCACGCTGGTCTTGGACGGCAGGGTGTTGACGATCCGACCGTCCAGGACCTGCAGGTAGAGGCCGCAACCGCAACCGCAGTAGGTACATGTGGTGAGCACCGTCTCGTATTTCATGGATGGCTCCTTGGATGAATCGCTGCTCCGGGGCTTTCCCGGGACGCCCCGCGATTTGATACAAATTGCACATGGTTTTCCACGCTGTGTACCACGAACTTCAGCGCGAATCAAGCAAGAAGGCTCTTGACAACCTCTCGGGGCGTCTTCTATAAGAAAAGTCGCCCATATCGTCGTCCGCTTTTTTTCGAGAATCCGCTGGAGCGAGGTTTTTTTTTCGCACGAATTGTTCTTATTTTCACATTGCCGGGGGCGTGCCCGGAGCTTCTTTTCCGCATCGGGGCGCGTCCCGCATCGATCAACCTTCTTGACAACAGGGAAACCAGGGAGCGTATGAAAGTTCGAGGTCTGAGAGTCTCAAATTCATTTCCCGTCAGCTCCGGGGCCGTGGACGCGGTCCCTGCGCCGGAGCGCGTGGTTCTGCCGCTGGCGACCCACTGGGGAGAGCTTTCTCCGTCGGTTCAGGTGGGAGAGGCGGTCAAATGGAGACAATGCATCGCTCGAGGCGAGGATTTGCGCTTGCCTCCCCTGCACGCCTCCGTTTCGGGAACCGTGGAAGAGATCAAGAGTGGGACGGGCCCCCGGGGGCGGGAGTGCTCCTGCGTGGTGATCCGTTCGGACAACCGGGACGAAAGCGAGGAGGTGCAAGGGCTGGACGAGAACGCCTCCCCCCGGGAGATCCTGGACAGGCTTGTGACCGGCGGCATCCGGGAAGCCGACGCCGGCAGATGGCCGTTGGCCCTGCGCCTGGCCTCGCCGGACCTTGTCGCCCGGATCCATCCCTCGCCCCGGGAAGCCCTCACTCGCCCCGTCGAAACCCTCGTCGTCAATGCCATGGACCGCCAGCCTTGGGTGTCCGTGCGCCAGACGATCACGGAGAAGCGGGCGTCGGAGCTTCTGGAAAGCCTGCCCTATCTCCAGAAGGTGTCCGGGGCCAAACGGACGGTGCTGGCGGCTTCCACCCGGCAGTTCCTGCCCGAAGCTCTGGAAAGGGGATTGCGGGAGCTCAAGGCCGAGGTGGTTCGCTGTCCGGACAAGTACCCCGCCGCTCTCGAGCCCCTGCTGGTCCAGCGCGTTACGGGCCGGCAAGTGCCCCAGCCTTTGGGAGACGCCCGCAAGGTGAACGCCGTGGTGGTGGACGTGACCGCGGCCCTTCGGGTGTTGGACTTGATGAAGAAGGGGTGCCCCCCCACGGAGACGCTGGTGGACGTGGTCTTCCCCGAAACGGGGCTGACCCAGATCGTTCGCGTGCGCGAGGGCATGCTGGTGGAGGACTTGGTCAACCACCTTCAACCGAAGCTCGGAAATATCCGGAAAGCGGTTTTGGGAGGGCCTTTCCTGGGATACGCCCAGCCTCATCTGCGGGTCCCCTTGACCATGGAAACGGATTCGCTGCTTTTGCAAGCGGCCAAGGAAGTTTCCCGCTACGACTACCAGCCCTGCATCAACTGCGGCAATTGCGTCCATGCCTGCCCCATGCGGCTCCTTCCCAACGAGCTGAGCAAGTACTGCGAATTCAACGCCTTCGAGGAAGCGGAGCGGAGCCACCTCTTTCACTGCATCGAGTGCGGCATCTGCGCTTACGTCTGTCCTTCCAGGCGGCCCATGGTCCAGTTGATGCGGTTCGGCAAACAAGAGATCGAAGCGATGAGGGTGGAATCATGAAACGTCCCGATTTTTACGTGTCCATGTCCCCCCACGTTCACGGGGGATATTCCATACCCAAGATGATGTACGAAACCATCCTGGCGTTGGTCCCGGTGATCTTCGCCGCCTGGTTCTTTTTCGGAATGCCCGCTCTCAAGGTGATTTTCATCACCGGCGCCAGCGCCGTGGCGGCGGAAGCCCTGTGGCAGTTGGTCGTCGGGCGTCCCGTGAGGGCCTGGGACGGAAGCGCCCTTCTTTCGGGGCTGCTCCTGGGATTGCTCCTGTCTCCCGACCTGCCTTGGTGGATCCCCATGCTGGGAGGCTTCACGGCCGTTCTGGTAGGCAAGCAGCTCTACGGGGGCCTGGGGCAGAACCCCTTCAACGTGGCGCTGGTGGGGTGGGCCATCCTGCGGGTCTCCTACGGAAGCTCCATGGGAATCTTCCCCATGACGGATCCCCAGTTCATGCTGGAGCCCAACGAATTTCTGGAATACCCGCCCATCGAGATCCTGAGGTTCGACGGTCCCGACGCCCTCATGGACGTCAGCTACGCGGATCTTTTCATCGGCAACGTCCCCGGGGCCCCGGGGACCGTTTCGGTACTGGCGGTGCTCGTCGGCGGAGCCTACTTGCTCTACCGGCGCATCGTCACCTGGCACGTCCCCGTGTTCTTCATCCTTTCGGCCTGGGTGTTCGCGTTCGTCTACTACAACATGGATCCGGACCTGTACGCCCATCCGAACTTCCATATCATGGCGGGCTGGATCATGCTGGGGGCCTTTTTCCTGGCCCCCGAGAAAGGGAGCTCGCCGGTGACCGTGCCGGGGATGATCCTGTTCGGCGTCGCCTGCGGCGCGCTCACGGTGATCATACGCATTTACGGGTCCTACGTCGAAGGGGTTCATTTCGCCATTCTGTTGGCCAACTCCTTGACGCCGTTGCTGGATCGCATTCGTCCACGAGTCATAGGGAGGGTGAAAGAAATTGCGTGATCTCATCAAAATGGTGGTGGTTTTGACGGTGATTTGCAGCGCTTCGGGGTTCGTCCTTTCCTTTGTCAACACGGCCACGGAAAGCGCCCGCGAGTATCAGCTGCTCAAGTACGTGAAGGGACCTTCCATCGACGCCGTTTTGCCCGAGCACGACAACGACCCCATCAAGGAGGCCGTCGTGATGGCCATGGGACAGGACGACAAGGGCCGGCCCATCGAAAAGAAGATCTTCCCGGCCAAGAAGGGAGGCAGCCTCGTGGGATTGGCCTACGATTCGGGAGCCGAGGGCTATCACGGCGTCATTTCCCTGATGGTGGGACTGAATCCCGAAGGGAAGCTGACGGGCGTGAGCGTCATGACCCATACCGAAACGCCCGGTCTGGGAGCCCGAATCACGGAATCGTCGTTCACGGAGCAATTCGAGGGGCTTTCCGGGGAGATCGGCGTGGGCGCCGACGTCCAGGGCGTCAGCGGCGCGACCATTTCCAGCAAGGCGGTGGTGAAGGCGGTCAACGAAGCCATCGAGCTTTTCCCCCAAGCCATGAAGGAGGTTTCCTGAGATATGAGCGTGATGCAAGAATTCACCAAGGGTCTTTGGAAGGAGGTCCCGCCGTTTCGTCTGGTGCTCGGGCTGTGCCCCGTCCTGGCGGTCACCACGGCGGCTTCCAACGGGTTGGGCATGGGTCTGGCGACCACCTTCGTGCTGGTGTGCTCCAACACCATCATCTCGCTTTTGCGCAGCATCATCCCGGGGAAGGTGCGCATCGCCGCCTTCATCGTGGTCATCGCCTCCTTCGTGGTCATCGTGGAGCTGACCATGCAGGCTTACTTCTATCCTCTGTACAAGATACTGGGCATCTTCATCCCGCTCATTGTGGTCAACTGCATCATTCTGGGCCGGGCCGAAGCCTTCGCCTCCAAGAACAGCCTGATTCCCTCCGTCGCCGACGGGCTGGGCATGGGTCTGGGCTTCACCATCTCCCTGACCTTTCTGGGAGGAGTCCGCGAGCTGCTGGGAGCGGGCACGGTGTTCGGGTACGCCCTCATGGGCTCGAGCTTCCAGCCCTTCGAAGTCATGGTCAAGCCCCCCGGGGCGTTCCTGTGTCTGGGCCTCATCCTGGGGCTGATGAACTTCATCAGCGCCAAGAAGTGAAAGTCCAAGCGGCTATCCCGTAACCTCAAAGCGAAAGAGACGAGAGAACCATGACCGAATATTGGCTTTTAATCGTCAGCGCCGTTTTCGTCAGCAACATCGTGCTGGCTCGTTACCTGGGGAACTGCCCGTTCCTGGGCGTTTCCAACCGCATGGACACGGCCACGGGAATGAGCATGGCGGTGGTGTTCGTTACGGTTCTGGCCACCGTGATCACTTGGCTGGTACAGAACTACGTTCTGGTTCCCTTCGAGCTGGAATATTTGCAAACCATCGCTTTCATTCTGGTCATCGCCTCGCTGGTGCAGTTCGTGGAGATGTTCCTGCAGAAGTTCGTGCCGGCTCTCTACCGGTCCCTGGGCATCTTCCTTCCCTTGATCACCACCAACTGCGCCGTCCTCGGCGTGGCCGTTCTGGCCACCCAGCACGACGACTGGTCTTTTGTGAAGATTCTGGTCTTCGCCTTCGCTTCGGGTCTGGGCTTCGGGCTTGCCCTGGTTCTTCTCACGGGCGTCCGCGAGCGCTTGGCGGTGGCCCCGGTGCCGGTGCATCTCAAAGGCATGCCCGTAGGCCTCGTCACGGCCGGAATGCTGGCCCTGGCCTTCCTGGGCTTCATTGGAATGGTGTGATTTGACATTCCCGGAACCGTCTTTTAGACTTGCCTGAAGAAGGCGGGTAGAGGGGCGGTTCCCGGCTTTTCGCGCCCGAGCTTCCCGCCATGCATGGGGCCTCGGGCGTTTTTGGAAAGGCACAAAGGGGGTTACGAGCATGATTCCGGCCATTTTAGCCATCGGAGGTATCGGTTGTGTCGCGGGGATCTGTCTGGCGGTCGCCTCGAAGATCTTCTACGTTTACGTGGATCCCAAGATTCTCGCCGTGGAAGACGCCCTTCCGGGCGCCAACTGCGGAGGGTGCGGCTACCCCGGTTGCAGCGGAGCGGCCGAGGCCATTGCCACGGGCAAGGCGCCCCCGAACATTTGCGTGGGCGGAGGCCCCGACGTTCAGATCAAGGTCGCCCAGATCATGGGCGTGGAGATCAAGGAGACGGAGCCGGAGATCGCGCTGCCCGGCTGCTATTACGGGGTGGGCGAGGCCGACCTCAAGTACGAGTACGACGGTTTTCGGGACTGTCGCGCGGCCATGCTCCTGGGGGGCGGGCCCAAGATCTGTCCCATCGGATGCGTGGGGCTGGGCACCTGCGTGCAAGCCTGTCCCTTCAACGCCTTGTCCATGGGTCCCGAGGGGCTTCCCGTGGTCAACGCCGATCTGTGCACGGGATGCGGCACGTGCGAGCGCATCTGCCCCAAGAACATCATCACCCTCACGTCCGGCTCCCAGCGCCTTCAGCACGAGTACACCACGGAAGAATGCACGGCCCCTTGCCAGCGCGCCTGCCCCGCAGGCATCGACGTGCCCGCCTACCTCTACGAGGTCGCCCGGGGCAACTACCTGGAAGCTGTGCGCGTCATCAAGGAAAAGAACCCTCTGCCCCTGGTTTGCGGCCGAATCTGCGTGCATCCCTGCGAATTCGAATGCAGAAGGGGCCTCACCGACGAGTCCGTGGCCATCAATCACATCAAGCGATTCGCCGCCGACTACGAGATGAACAGCGGCCAGCGCATCCAAGCGAGCAAGGCCCCTCCCACGGGCAAGAAGGTGGCTCTCGTGGGCGGCGGAGCCGAAGGCCTCACGGCGGCCTACTTCCTGGCCCGATTGGGTCACGAGCCCGACGTGTACGAGGCCATGCCCCAACTGGGCGGGCTCCTGCGCACGGTCATTCCCGAAAACCGGCTGCCCCGCGACGTTCTGGACTGGGAAATTCAAGGAATCCTGGAAACCGGCGTCAAAGCCGTCACCGGAAAGAAGCTCGGCCGGGATTTCTCCGTGGACTCCCTCCTCAAGGAAGGCTATTCCGCCGCTTTCGTGGCCACGGGCGGGTGGGACACCCAGCTTGCCAGCGGATTCCGCGCCGAGCCCGTGGAAGTGCTCCCCGGCGTACAGCTCCTGGCCCACTTCACCCTGGGCTGGATGAGCGGCAAGAAGCATCCGGTAGGCAAGCACGCCATGATCCTGGGGGGCGGCAACGCCTCTCTCGACGCCGCCCGCCTTTGCCGCCAAGCCGGAGCCCAAGAGGTCCACATCCTTTTCCGCACCTCCCGCGAAGAAGCCCCCTTCACCGAAGAAGAGCTTCTGGCGGCCGAAGGGGAAGGCATCCGGTTTCGCTTCCGCAGCGTCCTGACCCGCATGATGGGCGAGGACAGCCGGTTGACCCATGCGGAGATCGCCGGACTGCGATCCTCCGGCAAAGAAGACGGCGGCATGGAGATTCGGGAAGGCTCCGAGGAGCTTCTGCCCGTGGAAACCCTGCTCATGGGCGCAGGCCGATTCCCCGAGCTGATCTACGTCCCCGTCCGGCAAGAGGAAGAAGAGGAAGGCACGCCGGCAACGGGCCCCGTGAAATGGCGGACGGTGGCGCCCTACGCCGGACCTTTCGCCAGGGAGGACGCGGGCATTTTCCGCCCGGGGGAAGCCACCACCGACTACAAGGCCGTTGTGGAAGCCATCGGCTCCGGTCGCCGCGCCGCCGCTTCCGTGCATCGGTTCCTCATGGGTGAAGCCGTGGAGCCTCCTCCCCACATGATTCGCAAAAACACTTACGTCTTGAGCGTGGACGAGCTGGATCCC
>Ga0180429_10002035_pt1 | contig 16882 bp, 15 predicted proteins | sample SS_ome_FD_132428 | JGI IMG/M metagenome (GOLD analysis project Ga0180429, IMG submission 132428) | Hypersaline lake sediment archaeal communities from the Salton Sea, California, USA - SS_1_S_1 metaG | ecosystem: Environmental > Aquatic > Non-marine Saline and Alkaline > Hypersaline > Sediment ...
CGCACCGTCGGGTCCAGCACGTCCCGCAGGCCGTCGCCGAGCAGGTTGAAGCCGAGCACGGCGAGCGTGATCGCGATCCCTGGCGAGAAAGCCATCAGTGGCTGGACCGACAGGTACAGCTGGGCATCGCTGAGCATGCCCCCCCACTCGGGCGCGGGCGGTTGGACGCCGAGCCCAAGAAAGGAGAGGCCCGACGCCACGAGCAGGGTCGAGCCGCTGCGCAGGGTGGCGAACACGATGACCGGGGCGATGACCGACGGCAGCAGGTGGCGCAGCATGATGCGCCCGCCGCCTGCGCCGAGGGCGCCGGCAGCCTCGACGAAGGCGCGCTCCTTGACGGCCAGCGTCGACGCCCGCGTCAGTCGCGCGAAGACCGGAATGCCGAACACCCCGGACGCGAGGATCACCGGCCCGACGCCGGGACCGGTGAGCGTGACGAGCCCGATGGCGAGGAGGATGCCCGGGAACGCCAGCATGACGTCGACCAAGCGCATGGAGAGGCTGTCGACCCAGCCGCCCGCGAAGCCGGACCACAGGCCCCAGGCGCCGCCCACCAGGGCACCGAGGAGGGTCGCCGCCAGGCCGATGGAGATCGAGAAACGCGCGCCAGCGAGAACGCGGCTGAGGGTGTCGCGGCCGAACGCGTCGGTGCCGAGCCAGTGCCCGGGCTGGCTGCCGGCCGTGAGCAGCGTGTAGTCCGGTTTGGCGGGGTCGTAGGGCGCGATCCAGGGCCCGGCGATCGCGAGGACGACGAAGAAGGTGGTCAGAAACAGCCCGACGGCGCCGCTGCGGTGGCGCAGCAGGCGTGTCAGCACGCCGGCGCGGCCCCGTGTCCGCGACGGGGCGCCGACCGGCGCGGCGGCGGCGTCAGCCATAGCTGATCCTCGGATCGATGACCGCATAGAGCATGTCGACGACCAGGTTGATGAGCACGAACTGGAGCGAGAACACGAGCAGCAGGCCCTGGATGACGGGGTAGTCGCGCGCCTCGATCGACTGGATGAGCAACCAGCCGAGGCCGTGGAAGTTGAACACCGTCTCGACGATGACCGTCCCGGAGAGCAGGAACCCGAACTGCAGGCCCACGATCGTGAGCACCGGGATGAGCGCGTTGCGGATGGCGTGTTTGCCGATCACCCGACGGGGCGCCAGACCCTTCGCATGGGCGGTCCGGATGTAGTCGTTGCCGAAGGTCTCGAGCAGGCTCGAGCGGGCGAAGCGGGCGATGGTGCCGAGACCGGCGGCGGCCAGCGTCGCAGCCGGCAACGCCAGCCCACGCGGCGAGACGCTGCCGGCGACGGGCAGGACCCGCCACTCTACGGCGAAGAGGTAGATGAGCAGGATGCCTAGGAAGAACGACGGCGTGCTGATCCCCAGGATCGACGTCGAGGTGATGGCAAGGTCGACGAAGCTGCCGCGCCGCAGCGCCGCGGAGACGCCGAGGGACACGCCCACGAGCGTCGCGGCCGAGATGGCGATGGAGGCCAGCACCAGGGTCGCGCGGAAATGGCGGGCGATGACCTCGGACGCGGGCAGACGTGCACGGAACGACTGACCGAGGTTGCCCTGCGCCAGCCCGCGGACGAAGAACACGAACTGCTCGGGGAGGCTTCGGTCGAGGCCGAACTGCTCCCGTGCCGCCTCGACGGTGGCCAGGTCGGCGTCGGTCCCGACGTACAGTCGGGCAGGGTCGCCGGGCAGCGCGCGCACGAAGAAGAAGATCAGCACGACCACCCCGAGCACCGTCGGGACGGCCTGCACCAAGCGCCTGAGAACGTAGGTGGTCATCGGCGAACGGAAACTCCTCCGGCGGGGAATCGGCGCTCGGCGCGAGATACCGGCGGGCTCGGTTCACGCACCTCGCACCCTGGGGTGGGCGCCCGTCGGTCGGACGCCCACCCGCTGCACCCTGGAACCGCGTGACCCTAGCGGAAGGCCGCCCGGCGCGCGTCGATCGTGTTGTCCGGGGAGTTCACGACGCCCGTGACGGTCAGCGACCGCCCGGCGATGGTGTTGGGGCTGTAGAGGAACACCCACGGCGCGTCCTGCCAGATGATGCCCTGCGCTTCGGCGTAGGCCGCCTCGCGCTCCGCGGGGTCGCCCGTCGTGCGCCCGGCGACCACGAGCTCCTCGACGCGCTCGTCGCTGAAGAAGCTCCAGTTGTTGGAGGCCGGCGGGAACGAGGCGGCCGTGAACGACACCGTGAGGGCGAGGTCGGCGTCGCCGGTGGACGCGCTCGCGCCGACCAGGGCCGCCTGCGTGGGGTTCTCGTCGATCGGCTTGAAGATCTGCTCGACCAGCGAGCCGCGTTCCTGGGCGTCGAGGGTCATGCGGACGCCTACCTCGGCGAACATCTGCTGCAGCACCTGGCCGGCGGTGCGGTACTCGTCGCCGGTGAAGGTGAGGACCGTCATGTCGAAGCCGTCCGCGAAACCGGCCTCGGCCAGCAGGGCCCGCGCCCGCTCGGGATCGTAGCCGTACGCCGGCTGCTCCGCGTAGCCGAAGGCCGTCTCGGGGATGGGGGCGGTCATGACGGTGGCGTTGCCGCCGAAGACCACGTTGACCAGCTGCTCCTTGTCGACGGCGTAGTTGAGCGCCTGGCGGACGCGGACGTCGCCGAAGGGCTCCTTGGTCGTGTTGAGCTGGAGCATGCGCAGGAAGTTGGCGGGGGTCGAGAGCACCTCGAGGTTGGGGTCGGCCTCGATGGCGGGCACCAGCTGGGGCGGGAGGCTCTCGATGAAGTGCACCTCGCCGCTCTGCAGCATCGCCACCCGGGTCGCCGCGTTGTTGACGACCAGGAACTCGATCCCGGCGACGTCCGCGGGAGCGCCCCAGTAGTCCGGGTTGCGCTCGACGATGATCCTCTGGCCCTCGTCCCACGACACGAAGCGGAACGGGCCGGTGCCAACGGGGTTCTTGCTGAGCTCGTCGCCATACGCGTCGATCGCCGCGGGGCTGGCGATGCGCGCGTTGCTGGTGGCGAGCAGGTAGATGAACGCGCCGTTCGGCTGCGCGAGGTGGATGCGCACCTGGTTGGGCGCAAGCACCTCGACGCGCTCCATCGCGCTCAACAGGCTGCGACCGCGGGCCCCGCGGGAATCCGGGTCCATCACCCAGTCGTAGTAGTCCTTGACCGCCTGCGCGTCGAACGGCGTGCCGTCGTGGAAGGCGACGCCCTCCCGCAACGTGAAGGTGAACGCGGTGGCGTCGTCGTTGGCGCTCCAGTCGGTCGCGAGCTCGGTGACGAGCACGCCGTCCGTGAAGCCGACCAGGCCCTCGAACATCGTGCGGATGACGGTGGCGTCGGGCAGACCGGTGGCCTCGGCGGGGCTCAGGATGTTCTGGGCCAGCGACTGCGCGATGCGGACGTTGTCCTGGGCCAGCGCGACGCCGGCGAGCAGCGCGAGCGCGGTGGCGACGGCGACGAGACGGTGGCGGAAACGGGACGTCATGATGGGCCTCCTTGGGCGATCAGGTTGCGGTACGCGGCGGGACGGACGTGCTCCAGGCTCGGCAGGGACGCGCGCACGGCGTCCACGCGGGAGAGGTCGAGTGTGGCCAGGGTGACGCCTTCACCGTCAGGCGCGCACGCCACAACGGTGCCCCAGGGGTCGACGACGAGCGAGCGACCATAGGCCATGAAGCCGCCCTCGCCGCCGCCGTCGCCGATCGTGGCCGGCGCGACGACGAACGCGCCGTTCTCGATGGCGCGGGCGCGCAGCAGCACCTCCCAGTGGTCGCGGCCGGTGCGTTCGGTGAAGTTCGACGGCACGAAGAGGACGCGGGCACCGGCTGCGGCCAGCACGCGGTAGAGCTCGGGGAAGCGGAGGTCGTAGCAGATCGTCAGCCCGACGCGGCCGAAGGCGGTGTCGGCCGTCACGGCCTCTTCGCCGGGGCGGTTGCGGCTGGACTCCCGCGCGGCGAAGCGGCCCTCGACGGCGACGTCGAACAGGTGGATCTTGCGGTAACGCGCGAGCTGCGCCCCGTCCGGCCCGAACAGCAGGCTGGTGTTGAACGTGCGCCCGTCGTCGGCGTCGTCGTGGAGCTCGTTGAACGAGCCGCCCAGCAGATGGATGCGGTGACGCCTTGCCGTGTCCGAGAGCGCCCGCGACAGGGGCCCCGGGATCGGCTCGGCGTTCGCGCGCTTGACCTCGTTGGGGCCGCGGCAGTGGAAGGTCTCGGGCAGGGCCACGAGGTCGGCGCCGCGCTCGGCCGCCTCCGCGACGAGCGCCAGCGCCCGGGCGACGTTCGCCGTCTTGTCGGGGCCGGGATCGGTCTGGATCAGTGCGACGGTGACGCGCGTCATGTGGAACTCCTCTCGTCGCGGACCCGACGGTCTCCCCGCCTCATGCTTCGCTCCCCGAGGGGACCACTGTGGCGGTGCGACCCGTTGCTGGCGCGGCGGAAGGCCCGGCTCCAGCCGCCACGGGGCTTGGAGCGGCGCCCCGCGGTCGCTCCTGCGGAACCAGGTTCAGGGAGCTCTCGTACCAGTCGCCCAGCTGCCCGAGGTGCGCGTGCATCCGCTCGGCCGCCAGCGCGCCGTCGCGCGCCCTCAGAGCCTCGGCGATGCCCTCGTGCTCGGCGATGAAGCGGGTCATCTCCCGGACCGCCCACCGCTGCTCGCGAACGCCGTCGAGAACGCGACTGACGAGGATGAACTCGTAGATGCGGGCCAGCAGGAACTCGATCAGGCGACTTCCGGTGGCCGCCGCCACGGCGCGGTGGAAGGCCTCGTTCGCCGCCATCGTCCCCCCCAGCAGCCCGGCCTCCAGGGACGCGCGGGCCCGCCGGTTGATCGCGTCGATCTCGTCGAGTTGCTCGTCGGTCGCGCGCTCGGCAGCCAGGCGCACGGCGAGCGTTTCGATGCCCAGACGGGCGGCGACGGTGTCGTGCAGGTCGCGCTCATCGACGCGGACGGCGGTGTGGCCGCCTCCCTGCCGCGGCGACACGAGGCCCTCGCTCGCGAGCATGCGCAGCGCCTCGCGAACGGGCGTCCGACTGACGCCGAGGCGCTCGGCCAGATCCGTCTCGAGCACCGGCGCCTCCGTGGGAAAACGGCCCTCGTAGATCTCGCGCTTGAGACGCTCGTACACCTTCTCGTAGAGGTTGGTGGCTCGGATCACGTGGCTCCCGGTCGGCGGTCGTTCGGCGGGTGGCGCGCTGGGATCGGCTCGGATGGCACGCCGCGCGGCAACGTGTGTACACGGATACAGACATACGCATGCTAATGTGCGCCGCGACGGTCGTCAAGGCGCCACCACCGCACCCGGGGCGACCACCACCCTGGAGGTCGCCATGACGCCCGCGGACGACGCCCCCGCCCCCACCGTGCCGACGCCACCCCTCCCCGCTTGGCTCGAACCGTACCGGGGCGTGACCAGCGGTACCCTCGGCCACCTCGGCGCCGATGGCTTCCTCGACTGGGAGATCCAGGCGCTCTTCCGTCCCGTGTCGATGATCGGCATCGCGCTGACCGTCGCTTGCCAACCCACCGACAACGGCCCACTGGCCGAGGCGACCGGCGGAGCGACCCCCGGCACCGTCCTGGTCGTGGCGCGCCACGGCGACCGACGCCACGCGCCATGGGGCGGCCTGATGTCGCGCAGCGCCGCCAACCGCGGGCTGGCCGGGGCGGTCATCGACGGCGCCGCGACCGACCGGCGCGAGATCGTCGAACTCGGCTTCCCGGTGTTCGCCCGCAACCTCTCGGCGCTCACGACGCGTCGCCAGGGGCTCCCCGGCACCATCGGCGAGCCGGTCGTGGTCGGGGGGGTGCTGGTGCGCACCGGCGACGTCGTCATCGGCGACGACGACGGGGTGGTCGTGATCCCCGCGGAGGGCGCGAAGGAGGCTCTGGCCAGCGCCCAGCGCTTCGAGCGCCGCGAGCACCACATGCGGGAGGGCCTGAAGGCCGGGCTCTCGGTCGCGGCGGCTCGCGAGCGTGCCGATGCGGCGATGGCGGCGGAAGGCTGAGGGCGGCGCCCCGGCGACCTCGATGCAGCCGATGGATCTCGATCTGCTGTCGCTCGGCGCGGCGTACCGGCGCGGACGCACCAGCGCCACGATCGTGACGCAGGCGTTGCTCGAAGGCGCCGCACCCGGGCCGATCCTCCGGCTCGTGACCGCAGACCGCGCCCTCGCCCAGGCCGCGCGAGCGGACGCGCTGTTCGGGCGCGGCGTCGACCTGGGGCCGCTGCAGGGGGTCCCGGTCGCCCTGAAGGACCTCATCGACACCCAGGGCGAGGTCACGGCCGCCGGCTCGGCGGTGCTCGCCGCCGGTCCCGCCGCCGCGGCGGACGCGACCCTGGCGCACCGCCTCGACGCCGCCGGCGCCGTCTTCGTCGGCAAGACGACGATGACCGAACTCGCGTTCTCCGGGTTGGGCCTCAACCAGCACGCGCCGATCCCTGCCAACGCGCTCGATGCGACCCGGATCCCGGGTGGATCCTCGTCCGGGTCGGCCATCGCGGTGGCCTCTGGCCTCGTCAGCGTCGCGCTCGGCTCCGACACCGGCGGTTCCGTCCGCATCCCGGCCGCCTTCAACGGCCTCGTGGGCCTCAAACCGACCGTGGGGTCGCTCCCGATGGACGGCGTCGTGCCCGCCGTGCCCACCCACGACACCGTGGGGCCGATCGCCACCACGGTGCGCGACGCGTGGCACGCCTGGCGGGCGCTGCTCGGCGCGGAACCCGGGTGGTTCGTCCCCACTGACGTCGCGGGTATCGAGCTCCTGGCACCGACGAACGTCCTGCTCGACGACCTGGAGGACGAGGTCCGCAGCGGCTTCGAGCGCGCCGTGGCGGCGCTCGAGGCGCTGGGGGCACGGGTCGTGCGCCGCGACGTGCCCACGCTGGAGGCGATCGACGCCACGTTCGGCCGCATTCACTCGATCAACTCGATCGAGTACGGCGCGGCACACGGGGCGCTGGCCGAGCGCGCCGCGGAGCGCATGGACCCGCGTGTCGTGCGCCGACTGCGTGCCTCAGCAGGCTGTCCGGCCGCGGCCTACCTCGACCTGCTCGACGAGCGCGCGCGCCTCGAGCGCGCGTTCTGGCAGGAGGTCGGACCGGCCGCCGCCGTCGTCTCCCCCACCGCCCCGATCCTGCCGCCGCCGCTGGAACCGCTGCTCCGGAGCGACGAGGCCTTCGACCGGGCGAACCGCATGGCGGTGCGCAACACGCGGGTGGCCAACTACCTCGGTGCGCCGTCGGTCACGGTGCCCGCCCCCGGTACGGCCCACGGGCTCCCGGTGGGGTTCTTGGTGACGGCGCGCGACGGCGCGGAGCACCTGGCGCTGTCGATCGCCGCGGCCGTGGAGCGCGCGGCCGGCTGATTCGCCGCTCCAACCGCCGCGGCCGGAGGAAACGCACGGCACCCCGCCGCCGACCGGCGCTACCCTCACGTCGTGCCACCCCGTGACGCTCGCCCCCGGTTCCGGGTCACCGGCGTCGCCGCGCCCATCGTGCTCGGCTTCGGCCTCCTGCTGCTCGCCGCATGCGCGCCCCGCGTCGTGGTCTCGCCCGCGACGGGCATCACGGCGACCACCGGCGCCGCCAGCGACGCGGCCGCGCGTGTCCATCCGCGCCTCTCCCCCGCCTGCTTCGCAACGACCGCGCACCCGATCCCCGATCGCCTGATCGTCCGCGGCCAGGAGCGCCTCGTCCTCAGCCACGCCCCCAACGGACCCGCCCCAGAGCCGCGCGACCTGGTGATCGCCTTCCACGGCCGCACCAACGACGCGGCGCGGGCCCGGCGCTACTTCCGGCTCGATGGGGCCCTGCCCGAGGCGGTCATCGTCTACCCGCGGGCCCTGCCCGCGGGCTCGGGCACGTTCGCCTGGAGCGACCCGGGCGATCCGTCCGGTGCCCTGCGGGACTTCGAGTTGGTGGAGGCGATCATCGCGGCCGTCGGCCAGGCACGCTGCATCGACCTGCAGAGGGTGTTCGTCGTCGGCCACTCGCTGGGCGCCTACTTCGCCAACGACGTCGCCTGCGCCCTGGCCGACCGCGTGCGGGCCGTGGCGTCGGTCGCCGGCGGGCTCCAGGGCGGGGCGTGCAGCGACGGGACCGCCGCCCTGCTCATCCACCACCCGAAGGACGCCCTGGTGCCCATCGGCGCCGGCGAACGCGCCCGTGACGCGTTCGTGGCGGTCAATGGCCTGGCGGACGCCGCGGCCACGTCCGCCGCCGATCCTGCCTTGGCCACCCTGGGGTGCGTGCGCTACGGAGGCGACGACGTCTTCGATCCCGTCGTGTGGTGCGCCCACGACGACGCCACCTGGCCGGGCGGCCGGTACGACCCCCACACATGGCCCGATGGGACCCCCGCGGCGATCGCCGCCTTCTTCCGACACCTGCCCTGACGTCCGAACGGCGCCCGGGAGCATCGCCCCTTGGCCGGTTGCGGCGCGTCGTATTGGCTGAGGATGCAGCCTCGACGCCCGCGGTGCAGCGACCTTCGCCCGCTCGGTTCGGGGCCCCCTCGGCAGACGGCGCGGGCCGAGGCGAACGACCGCACGCCGCGAGGAGTGACGCGATGGCCCTCGCCGACGAGCCCGCCCGCCGCTACCCGGACACGCCGCTGCTGGAGGACGTGGTCGCGCGCATGGCGCGCAGCCGCGCCGTGCACGGCGCCATCCTGTGCGTCGAGAGCGGCGACCAGAGCCTGGCGTGGTGCGGCGCGGCCGGCAACCTGCAGGCCGCTCAACGCTACTTCATCGCCAGCGTCACCAAGATGTACGTCACCGTCGTGGTCCTGCGGCTCCGCCAGGAAGGCCGGATCGACCTGGACGACCCGATCGGACGCCACCTGCCGACCGACCTGATCCGTGGGCTGCATGTGATGGACGGCGTCGACCGGACGGGCGAGATCACCGTCCGGCAGTTGATCTCCAACACCTCGGGCATCACCGACTCCTTCTTCGGCAAGGGACCCGACGGCAAGCGCTCGGCCGACGCCCTGCTCGGCGGGCAGGACGAGGCGTGGCCCGTGGAGCGGATCGTGGAGCGCGTGCGGACGCTGAAACCCCGGTTCCTGCCCGGGCAACGGGGCAAGGTCCACGACTCCGACACCAACTACGAGCTCCTCGGGCAGATCATCGAGGCCATCACCGGGCAGCAGATCGACGAGGTGTTCCGCGAGCACATCTTCGACGAGCTCGGGCTGCGCGACACCTACGCCTTCAGCGACCCGGCGGACGTCACGCCGGCGCCGATGTTCTACAAGGACGACCCCGTGCACGTGCCGCGTTACATCGCGTCCATCACCGCCGAGGGCGGCATCGTCTCCACCGCCCCCGAGGTCATGATCTTCCTGAAGGCGTTCTTCACGGGTCGCTTCTTCCCGCGCGAGACCGTCCAAGAGCTCGAGCAGTGGAACCGCATCTACTTCCCCGGCCAGTTCGACTTCGGGATCGGCCTCGAGAAGCAGTGGGTCCCCTGGATCCTGTCGCCGCTGAACCCCATCGGCGAGCTGCTGGGGTTCTGGGGCCAGTCGGGCGCCTTCGCCTTCCACAACCCGCAGCGCGACCTGTACTTCACCGGCACGGTCAACCAGCTCAGCGGCTTCGGGCACGGGGCGGCGGTGAGCGCCATGGTTCGGATCATGAAGGCGGTGCGCTGACGAGGGGCGCGAACCCGCAAGGCGTCGGCTCGTGGGGTGCGGGGGCCGGGCCCCACATCCCACGAGCCGACCCTGTGCTCAACCCTGGATCGCCGCCCGCACCACCCGCTCCGGCGCCTCATGGACGCCGTGGGACCGGAACGTCCGGCACAGCGACGCCGCGTCCCGGGCCAGCAGCTCCATCGCCTCCCCGTGATCGGCCTCGACCGCCTGCGGCAGGTCGATCACGACGACCTGCCCGCGCCACCAGAGCAGGTTGTAGGTGGAGTAATCGCCGTGCACGATGCCCTGGCGCCACATCGCCGCCAGCGCCCGTAGGGCCTGGGCGAAGGCGGCGTCCGCGTCGTCGCCCGCGAGGCGCACGTCCGACAGTCGCGGCGCCGGCCCGTCGTCGTCGCCGACGAAGCGCATGAGGACGACCTCGCCGGCCGCCCCGATGTCGGACGGGTCGGGGCCGACGAGCGGCTCCGGCACGGGAATGCCCGCCGCCCACAGGCGCCAGAGCATCGCGTACTCGTGGGCCGCCCACAGCCGGCCCTGCGCGCGTCGACCGGCAGCGCTCCGCTGGGCGATCGCCTTCTCCATGCGGGCGTCACCGATGTAGCGCCCGGCGCGGTAGCGGGCGTCGTTCTTGAACGAGCGCACGGTGAGGTCGCGGTAGACCTTGACGGCCGCCAGGCCGACGCGCGTGCGCCCCAGGTAGACGGTGGCCTCCTTGCCGCTCTTGAGCTCGCCGATCACCTCGTCGAGGTAGCCGCGGCCGAGCATCCAGGCGATCTCGGGCACGCGTGCGCCGCCGTCCCCGTCGGGGACGAGCTCGTCGGCGCGGAGCCGGCCGCGTGGCTTGCGGCGGTCGCGCCGCCGGCCGATAGGTTCGGTGTGGACGTCGAGCGTGTCGATCCCGTGGATACGCTTCAGGGATTCCTCCTGCGCCCGGGCGGCCGAGGGGCAGCCAGGGGGCGCCGGCCGGGGGCCGACTCGGGAGCTTGGATGGGCCGAGGACCGCGGTCCCGGGCCGGCCGAAGCTCAGCCCGCAGGAGCGGTCTCGGAACGGCGGTGGTTTGACGCATGAGTCTCATTCATGGCGCCACCTCCTTTCCGCGAACGTGCGTAGCCTAGAGGATCGCGCCAGCCGCGTCAAGGACGCGCCGACCGGCCGCACCGCCTACGCAGCGGGTTCGACGTAGCGCATGGAGAACAGCGCGAACGACGCGAAGTGGCGCGCCCCAGAACGGGACCCCCAGCGGGTTCGCGGTCTCGTGCTCGACGAACAGCCGCCCGAACCCCGCGTCGCGGGCCCAATCCACCGCGCGCTGCAGCAGGGCGCCGCCGATCCCACTCCGGCGTGCCTCGGGCACCACGAACGTCGACCGCACCTGCGCCATCGTCGTCCCGGCCCGCAGGCGCCCTTCGGTCCCCCCCGGACCCACGATCAGGTACGCCAGTGCCGTGCCCCCGTCTCGGACCACGAACGCAGCGTCGCCCTCGGACCGGTGCGCCTCGAGATCCGCCGACGCGGCCTCGAGCGAAGCGTCCTCGACCATGAACAGCGGGCTCGCGCGGCAGTCCGCCGCGTGCTCCGCGCCGAGCGGCGCGAAGGCGTCCCACGGCACCACCTGCGGCACGCGCTCGACGCGCGCGAGCCACGCCTCGTGCTCGCCGCGCGCGCTGTCCGCCACCACGTGCCCGACCTCGGGCACGAGCGCGGCGACGGATCCGCGGAAGCCGAACCGCGGCCCCGCGACCATGAAGCCGCGCAGCGCGTCACCACGCCACGCGGCGACGCCGCCGCGTCCGCAGGTAGGCGGCACGGAACAGCGCCAAGCCCTCCGTCGCCATCGACGGATCGGTCGGCAGCAGGCGATGGCCCGTCACACCCAGCAACCTAGCCCGTTCGTGTTCGTTCCCACCCCACTGCGCGGCCGAGGCACACGGACCCGAAACACCGCTACCATGCCGACACAGGAACCCGAAGGGAGCCACGCATGAAGGTCCTGATCTCGGTCGACATGGAGGGCATCTGCGGCGTGACGAGCTGGGTGCAGGTCATGCCCCCGGAGGTCGACGGCCACCCCCGCTCGACCGTCGAGTACGAACGCGCCCGCGCGCGGCTGACGCGGGAGGTCAACGCGGCGGTCGAGGGCGCGCTCGAGGGCGGCGCGGACGAGGTCGTCGTCAACGAGGCCCACGACGGCATGCGCAACCTCGTCGCCGACGACCTGCACGAGAGCGCCCGCTTCATCACCGGCTCCGACAAGCCCCTGGGCATGATGCAGGGCGTCGACCTACCCGGCGTCGGCGCCGCCTTCTTCGTCGGCTACCACGCCAAGGCCGGAACGCCCCACGCACCCCTCGCGCACACCTGGACGGGCTACGTGAACGACGTCCGGCTGAACGGCCGCTCGACCGGCGAGTTCGGCATCAACGCCGCCCTCGCGGGCCACTTTGGCGTGCCCGTCACGCTCGTCACCGGCGATGACCAGGCCGTCGCGCAGGTACGAGCGTGGGTCGGCGAGCAGGTCGTCGGCGTCGTGGTCAAGGAGGGATTCACGACGTTCTCCGCCCTCCACCTCCACCCGCGGCGTGCCCAGCAGCTCATCCACGCGGGCGCACGCGAGGCGGTCGCGCGCGCGGGCGGCGCCACCGCGTGGCGGCTCGCGGCCGACACCCGCGCGGAGATCGACTTCGACCACCAGGCCCGCGCCCAGGCATGCCTCTTCCTCCCCGGCGTCGATCGCGCCGGCGAGCGCACGGTGGCGTTCACCGCCCGTGACGCGCTGGCGTTCAACCAGCTCTTCCGCGCCGTCATGAAGGCGAGCGCGATCACCTTCTCGCCGTAGGCGGAGCAGCGGCGGGGCCCGGTGAGCGGACGCGGAAGCGCGCGAGACGGTGTCCCCGCGCGACGCCCGCCACGCGGGCCGCGCCCAGGGCCCGGTGGTACCGTACGCACCGCGAGAACGCGATTCCGGAGGTGTCCCCATGGAACTCGGCATCATCGCCGACGAGGTACCCGGGTCCTTCGCCACCGCCTGCGAGCACATCGCGGGCTGGGGCCTGCCGCTCGTCGAGGTGCGCAACGTCGACGGCCGCAACGTGACGCTGCTCGACGACGCCGCGCTCGACGCGGCGGTGGCGACGGTCCGGCGGCACGGCCTGCGCGTGAGCGCCGTCGCCTCGCCGGTGTTCAAGTCCGCCCTCGACGAGCGGCCGAGCGACGCCGCCGCCGACTTCGCCGTGCCCGGGCTGGTGACGGTGGCCGACAACCTGGCGCTGCTCGAGCGCGCCTGCTCGGCCGCGCGCCGCTTCGACACCCGCTTCGTGCGCATCTTCACCTTCTTCCGCGTCCCCTGGAGCGACGCGGTCGTCGAGCAGGTCACCCGGCACGTGGCGGAGGCCGCGGAGGTCGCGCGTCGGCACGACGTCGTGCTGGCGATCGAGAACGAGCCGGTCTGCGTGGTGGCGACGGGGTCGGAGCTCGGCCGCTTCATGTCGCTCCTCGATGCGCTCCTGGCCCCCGACCTGCGCCCGCACGTCGGCGCCCTGTGGGACCCGGGCAACGCGCTCGGAGCCGGCGAGGCCACGCCCTACCCCGACGGCTACGCGGCGCTCCCCGCCGACCGGCTCGTCCACGTCCATCTCAAGGACCTTGGTAACGAGCCGGCCTCGTTCGGGACCTTCGTGCCGCTCGGCCGAGGGCGCATCGACTACCGCGGTCAGTTCCGCGCCCTCGCGCGCGATGGTTACCGCGGCAGCGTCGTGCTCGAGCCGCACTACGCCCCGCCCGGGGTCGACCCGCTCGACGCCGCGCGGACCTGCATCGAGGCCGCCCGCACCGAGCTCGCGGCGGCGGAGGCCGAAGCATGACGGGCCGAGCCATCGGCGTCGCCCTCGTCGGCGCGGGCAACATCGCCGCCGCTCACGTCGACGCCGTCGGCGCCGACCCGCGGGCGCGGCTCCTGGGGATCACCGCCGACCGGGAGGCCCAGGCTCAAGCGCTGGCCGAGCGGCATGGCATCCGTCACTACCCCGACGTCGCGGCCATCGCCGCCGACCCCGACGTCGACCTCGTAGCAGTCTGCACGCCGTCCGGTGCCCACCTCGAGCCCGCCGTCGCCGCCATGCGTGCTGGCAAGCACGTCGTCGTGGAGAAGCCGCTCGAGGTCACCAGCGAACGCGCACACACCCTGATCGCCGAGGCGGATGCGGCTGGCGTCGTGCTGTCGACGATCTTCAACAGCCGCTTCGCCGACGCCAACGCCTTCGTGCACCGGGCGGTGTCCGAGGGACGGCTCGGGCGCATGGTGCAGGGCGACGCCTACGTCAAGTGGTTCCGCGACCAGGCCTACTACGACAGCGCGGACTGGCGCGGCACCCTCCGGCTCGACGGCGGCGGGGCGCTGATGAACCAGGCGATCCACCACGTCGACCTGCTGCTGTGGATCATGGGCCCCGTGCGCGAGGTGTTCGCCTACGCGGACACGCTCACCCACCGAGGCCTCGAGGTCGAGGACACCCTGGTGGCCGTGTTCCGCTACGAGAGCGGTGCGCTGGGGCACATCGCCGCCGCCACCTCGCTGTGGCCGGGGCGCCCGAAGCTCCTACAGATCCACGGCGAGGACGGCGTCGCGGTCGTCGAGGACGACGTGCTCGTCGATTGGCGCACGCGCGCAGGCGGCGAAGCCGAGCGCGCCGACGCGCTGGCTCGCTACGGGGGTCAGGCGACCGGCGGAGCGGCGGATCCCACCGCGATCTCCTTCGAGAACCACCGGCGCCAGTACCGCGACGTGTTCGACGCGCTCGCCAGCGGGCGCGTGCCCGCCATCGACGGTCGCGAGGGCGTGCGCGCGATCGAGGTGATCGAGGCGATCTACCGTTCGGTGCGCGAGCACCGGCCGGTGTACCTGAGCGGCGACAGCATGCGTTGACGGTCCCGGGCCCCGGTCATACCATCGGGTACAACATCGGTCCGATGTCGGGGTGATCGCGGAGCGTGAGAGCGCCGGTCGTGGAAGCGGTCGAGGTCGTGGATGCCGGATCGGCATCGGATCCGTGCCGGGCCGTGGGCCCCGGGGAAGGGAGCAGTCGCGTTCGGCCCGCAGGTCGCCTCCACACCGAAGCGTGTGGACACGCAAGGGGCGGGATCGCTGGCGCGGTCCCGTTGCACGCCTCCCAACATCTCGAGGAGAGCATCGTGAAGCGAATCTTCCGCAACCTCATCGCCATTCTCGTCGTGCTCGGCCTGGTCGGCGGTCTCGCGGCCGCACAGGACTACCCCTGGCAGCCGGACCGTCCCATCACGATCATCGTGCCCTGGGCGGCGGGCGGCTCGACCGACCAGGTCACCCGCGTCATGGCCAGCGAGCTCGAGGGCGCGCTGGGCGTGGCCGTGGTCGTCGTCAACCAGCCGGGCGCCTCGGGCTCCATCGGCACCGCCAACGCGCTGGCCGCCGACAAGGACGGCTACACCTGGGCCGCCGGCGCCATCCGCGACGTCGGCACCTACGTGGTGCTCGGCATGCTCGACACCAAGGTCGAAGACTGGCACCCCTACTTCGCCGTCTCCAACACCAGCATCGTCGTCGTGAACCCCAACACGCCGTACCAGACCTTCGACCAGCTGCTGGCCGCCTTCGAGGCCAACCCGGGCAGCATCACGGTCTCCACCGCCGGCCTGTCGTCCGCGGGCCACACGGTGATGGAGAACATCGCCCAGGCCGCCGGCCTGAGCTACTCGCACGTGCCCTACGACGGCGGCAACCCGGCCGTCATCGCCACGGTGGCCGGCGAGGCCGAGGTCAACACCCAGCTGGCGGTCGAGCAGGCGGAGATGCTGCGGGCCGGCCGCCTCCGCCCGTTGGCCGTGTACGCCAACAAGGCGCTGGTGCTCGACGGCGTCGGCGAGATCCCGCCGATCACCGACTGGATGCCCGACCTGGTCATCCCCTCCAACTACTTCGGCATCTGGGCGCCCGTGGGCATCCCCGACGAGGTCGTCGAGACGATGAACATGGTCTGGGAGAACGTGATGATGGACTCCGAGGCCCTGCAGTCGTACGCCGCCGAGCGCGGCGCGCTGTTCAACCCGATGTACGGCGACGCGGCCATCGCCGAGGCGGGACCCTCGATCTCCCACCAGGCATGGACGCTGTACGACGGTGGCAAGGCCGTCATGTCCCCCGCCGACGTCGGCATCCCGCGCCCCTGACTTGCGTGTGGTTCGCCCCGGGCACCGAGCGCCCGGGGCGAACCACCCCCCTTCCCCATGCAACGCGCTGACCTCATCATCGGGATCATCCTCACCCTCTTCGGCGCCGTCGTCGTGCGCGAGTCGCTGGTCATGCCGCGGTTCGCCAGCATCGGCGCCGACCCCGTCACCGCGCCGGGACTCGTCCCGGGACTGCTCGGCGGCATCATCGGCCTCCTCGGCCTGCTCATGGCCGTACGCGCCGCGCTGGCGCTGCGGGCGGCCACGGCCGCGGCGCCGGCGTCCGCCGCCCCTTCCGAGGTGACCAACGGCGGAGACTCGGACGACCACGCTGGGCCCGCCTACGTCGTCGAATCGCCGCACGCCGGCCGCAATCGGCTCGCGACGATGGTCGTGGCCGGCCTGGTCTTCGCGGGTCTGGCCGTGGGCCGCCTGCCCTTCTGGCTCGCCACGTTCCTGTTCGTCTTCGTCGCGGTCGCGGTGCTCGAGTTCCAACGCTACGGCGGAGGCCGCGGCCTGTGGCAGCGGCTCGTGGTCGCCCTGGTGATCGCCGGCGGCACCTCCTGGGCCGTGGTGTACGTCTTCGAAAGTATTTTCCTGGTGCGACTCCCATGAAAGCCGAGGTGTAGACGACCATGGAGGGCCTCGGCTACTTCTTCACCGGCATCCTCGGCTTCCTCGACTTCACGTCGCTGTGGGACATCCTGTGGGCGACCCTGCTCGGCATCGTCGTCGGCATGCTCCCCGGCCTCACCGCCACGCTGGGCGTGGCGCTCCTCACGACGCTGACCTTCGGCCTCCCGTCGGACGAGGCGATCCTCATCCTCGTGTGCATGTACGTGGGCGCCATCTACGGTGGCAGCCGCAGCGCCATCCTGCTCAACATCCCCGGCACGCCCGCCAATGCCGCCACCGCCCTGGACGGCAACCCGCTCGCCCGCCACGGCGAGGGTGGCAAGGCCATGGGCATCGCCACCGCCGGCTCGGTGCTCGGCTCGTTCATCGGCATGATCATGCTCGCCACGATCGCGCCGCTCCTCGCCGAGGCGGCCCTGC
>Ga0180429_10002036_pt1 | contig 16882 bp, 17 predicted proteins | sample SS_ome_FD_132428 | JGI IMG/M metagenome (GOLD analysis project Ga0180429, IMG submission 132428) | Hypersaline lake sediment archaeal communities from the Salton Sea, California, USA - SS_1_S_1 metaG | ecosystem: Environmental > Aquatic > Non-marine Saline and Alkaline > Hypersaline > Sediment ...
GGTATCATCCCTGATGTCCCTTTTAGCATGACCATGATCACTACTAAAACAAGCAGGACTTTTGATACAGTGTTCGGTCAATTCATTTATCATAAGATTAAGGCAGATGCATTCTTTGGCTTCGATACTGTGACATTAATTGCTGAGAGAGAGAAGGCTCTGGTCGATTATTTTTACTTTAATACCAAATATTTCGTTCCAAATTTTAAATTCTGGGAAGAACAGAGATTCCAGAATTTAGATGAAGTAGATTTTTCCAAAGCATATAGCTTCCTGGAAAAATTTAATGTCAAAAAATTAACAGTCCTGCTAAGGAGTCTCGAAGAATATGCAGCAAATATTAAAAATAATTGAGGGTTTGAAAAGAGAAAATCCTTTAATCACATCAGAGGAATTAATTAATGCTTCAAGAGAATATCTCCAAATAATAGTTTTAGAAAGCATATATCACTCAAAATTTGGCCGCTTTCTTTCATTTATGGGAGGAACATGTCTTAGATTATGTCATAGCCTGAAGAGATATTCAGAGGATTTAGACTTTACATTAGATATCAGATCAAGTGAGTATGACTTCAAAAAACTGAGTCTTATTATTCAAAAAGACCTGATGCTAAGAAATATAAAAAATGAAATTAATGTAAGTCAAGATAAGATTGTACAAAAAACATTTATAAAAATCGTTGATCTTTTAGATATGCTGGGTTTGTCCAGGGTGAAAGGCCAGAGGCTTCATATTAAATTAGAAGTAGATACAAATCCTGTTGATATAAGATTTGGCAAGAGAGAATCCTTCTTTGTTGCTAAATATAATGAAATCTTTCCAATCTTAAAACATGACTTGCCAACACTTTTTGCAGGAAAAATCCTTGCAGTTCTAAATCGTCCATACAGAAGGGGTAGAGATTATTATGACCTTATCTGGTATTTAAGTCAGAAAATTAACATTAACATTACCTATTTAAATGAAGGTATGAAGCAATCCAGAACAAAAGAGAAGTTCTTAGATGAGAAAGAAATTTTTAAAAGGATAGAAGAGAAAGTATCACAGATCGAACCTGATTTTATTCTGAAAGATATTGGCAGATTTTTAGAAGATCCTAAAGATATGGCCTGGATTAAAAATTACAGACAAGTTTTTCTGCAATTAAAAAATTTAAATCTTAACCGCCCAGCCGGATAAAAAATTTTTTGTAGCTATGGATTTTGCTTTAAAAAAACTTTTGCCAGTGGATTTATCCATCTAAGCCGGAAAGTTTTTACCTCCGGAGGCGGGCCGCACATCTTCCTGTATACGTAAAGACCTTTATAAACTATTCCCGCATCCTGCAGCCAGGTCATATCGTTTTCGAATTCACGGGCTCCAGCTTATTTATCTTTTTTATCTCCATTGCCAGGAGTATCCCGGTCACTGCGATGGAAAGAAAGTCAGCTATGGGAAATGATATCCAGATACCGCTTATGCCCATTGCCAGGGGAAGAAGCAGTATCAATGGTATCAGGAAAAGGACCTGCCTGGTAAGCGAGAGCGCTATTGACTCCACTGCCTTCCCTATGGACTGGAAGAACCCGGCCCCTATCACCTGGAAGCCTACCAGCGGAAAAAGCAGCACTATCATCCGGAAGGGAAATATGCCGCTTTCTATAAGGGCGGCATCCGTGCTGAAAAGCCCTATTATCCTGTCCGGTATTATCATAAACGGGATAAAAAATACCAGCCCTATGACAAATGTGGCGGCAACTGATGTCCTGAGCGTCTCCTTAACCCTTTCAAACCTGCCTGCACCATAATTAAACCCTATCATGGGCTGGGATCCTATTACTACCCCGAAAAGCGGCATAGTCACAAACATTATAACCCGGTTTACCACGCTGAAAACGGCAATTGCAATATCCCCGCCATATAACTTAAGGGAATTGTTTACTACCACTATCAGGATACTCATGCTTACCTGCCTTATAAACGAGGCAAAACCCAGGCTTATCATCTCCTTCAGTATGGCAAACTTAAGCCTGAAGTGATGCATCCTGATGGAAAGTGAGCTTCTCTTAAGAGCATAATAAAGTACTATATAGGTAAATCCGCAAAACTGGGCGATTATGGTTGCATAGGCAGCGCCCCTGATGCCCAGGCCCAGCACAAAGATAAATACCGGGTCCAGGGCGGTATTTATACCGGTGGCCAGAAGCATCACCACCATGGCATTTTTTGCGTCTCCTTCAGCCCTTACAATATTATTGCTGGATACCAGGAAGGGGAAATATATAAAGCCGAAAGCGACCACAGAAAGGTATTCCCTGGCATAGGGAAGAATATTTTCAGTAGCTCCAAATGCTCTCAGTATGGGATTTAAAAATATAAATACCATAGCGGCGGCAAAAGTGCCGAATAGCAGGGAGGCGATAAAGGAGTTTCCGGCTATATTGGCTGCCCGCCCGTAATCCTTTTTCCCCAGGCTGCGGGAGATCATGGATGCGGCCCCCATGCCGAAAAGCTGGGCTATGGCCATTATTATCATCTGTATGGGAAACACTATCCCTATGCCGGCAATAGCCAGGGTGCCCACTCCCCTGCCTATAAATATGGTATCCACCACATTATAGAGGCTGTTGGCTATCATGCCTATGGTAGTGGGTATGGCCAGCTTGGCCAGGAGCGGCCCTATGCGCTTATTCCCCAGGTCCAGTATGTTTTTTTCTATGCGGTTCAAGAAAACCTCGCTTTTGGATGAATGCAGAGATTCTATTTAAGATGACGGGGAATGTCAAATTGTCATAGTACTGATTTTAATGTATTTTCCAGCCAATGACAAAAGATTATATATGCACCCTATAACTATATTTTTTCTTTTATCGATCCATCTACTTTTATGGTTATATCCTCAACAGGTATATCCTTGCCTGATGCCGCCACTGCATCATGCAGAAGCTTTACCATGCCAAAGCAGCATGGCACTTCCATATGGGCTACAGTCACTGACTTTATGTCATTATTCTTTATTATTTCGCTTATCTTTTCACGGTAAAATCCGGCGTCATCCAGCTTGGGGCAGCCAACCAGGAGTATCTTGTCCTTTAAAAGGTCCCTGTGGAAATTGCCATAGGCAAAAGGCACGCAGTCAGCCGCCAGCAAAAGGTCTGCCCCTTCAAAATAGGGGGCATTTACCGGCACCAGGCTTATCTGCACCGGCCATTGCCTGAGTTCCGACCTCTGCCTGGCACCTCCGGCATCCTCTTCCTCTTCGGATTCATCCCTCATGTCCCTTACGCTGGAGCCGGGACAGCCGCAGGGAAGTTTTTCTTCTGCTTCTCCCTCCAGTGGATTTTCGAAACCTTTTTCCTCCAGGTAATCGGAAGCCTGTTTTAATAGCTCTGTCTCCCCATGGTCTTTTAAATGTCTAAGGTGTGCTTTTATAGTGTTTTTGCCCTGTTTTACTATATTTCCCATAACCCTTGCCTCATCATAAGGTTCTGCTTCCCGGTTCTCCACGGATATGGCATTTTCCGGGCATTCTCCTATGCATGCTCCCAGGCCGTCGCAGAAAAGGTCGCTTATAAGCCTGGCCTTACCGTCTATCAGCTGCAGGGCTCCCTCGGGACAGCCGGGTATGCAATTCCCGCAACCGGTGCACTTTTTTTCATCTATGGTTATTATGTCTCTCTTTGCCATTTCTTCTCTCCCTTATCATCCATCAGCGAGCTTAAGCTGATGGACTGTAATCTTTTTTTTACATCTTTCTCGATATCATCTATTTTTCTCTTCAGTATGCAGCTATCCCTGTTGGGGCATATTTCCCGGTTAAGGACGCATTCATTCATGCTGAACTTTCCCTGAAAGACCTGGACCAGGTCGATAAGGTATACATCTTCCGGCCTCTTATTAAGGCTGAATCCGCCATTATTTCCCTTATATGATTCTACTATGTGATCCTTTGCCATTTTCTGCATTATCCTTCTAAGCATGGGCCTGGTTATTCCCAGCATGTCTACCAGTTCAGTTACCGGTATCCTGTTCCTGCCGGATTCAGCAATATACTTCAGGGCTCTTACTGCATAATCTATTTCTCTGGTTATTAGCTTCATCAGTGTTCACATCTATAATGATACTATTTTTATATCATTTGTCAAGAATAATTACTACTATTTTTATAGACTATAAAATATGATTTCAGGGTAGGTCTTATTTACCTGTATACCGGCTTATAGACTACGGTTCAGATTATATTAAGAGCAGGCGCTAAAGAATCAAATATCTCTGACTTTGACACCCTTACATCGCAGATAACTTTTTAATTCTTTTATATAAATAATGTTAAAATGGAATACTGATGCGGCCAGAAGAATTGTTGCCCCCGCCTCGACAGCCTGCAAAAAGTGTTCCATCTTACCGGCGCCGCCGGATGCCACAATGGAGGCTGAACAGGCATCGGCCATAGCTTTGATAACCGGAAGGTCATAACCTGTCCGTGAACCGTCCCCTGCCTTGCTGGTAGGCAAGATCACCGAAACGCCCAGGCCATCGACTTTTTTTGCCCATTCGACTGCATCGGCTCCTGTCTTTGTCCTTCCGCCGTCAATATAGACCTCATAACCGGATGGCATTGCCCTGTTGACATCTACATCTATGGCCACGGTTACTTTTTTTGGGCCAAATTCCTTTACCATCTCTTTGATCATCTCAGGATTTCTAAAGGCGGCACTACTTGTTGATATGCTATCGGCTCCGGCATCAAGCACCTTTGCAGCAGATTCAACATCTGAAATTCCTCCACCTACAGTAAAGGGGATCGTGGTAACTGTGGCTACTTTCTTAACAATTTCCAACATTGTCGGCCTGTTTTCGATTGTCGCTGTGATATCAAGAAGTGCAAGTTCATCTGCTCCTGCCCTGCAGTAAGCTTCTGCACACTCCACCGGATCTCCGGCATCCTGGATGTCAACAAAATGAACACCCTTCACTACCCTTCCATCCTGCATGTCCAGGCAAGGCATGATACTTACTTGTCTTCCCATATTTATCCCCCGTGACCAGTATTATACATAATTTGTGACTATTTTCTGGGATTATACAGTTGGTAATTAGCTTTTTCAAGTTATGTTTGACAGCCTATCTGTTTTATAGTTTAATTTTTTTCAAACTACGGTTCTTTCATTTATACAGGAGCTTAAAATGCCAAAACGCAGCGACATCCATAAAATATTGATCATCGGTTCCGGACCTATAATTATCGGCCAGGCATGCGAATTCGATTATTCAGGTACACAGGCCTGTAAAGCACTCCGAAAACTTGGGTACGAGATCGTGCTTGTAAATTCTAATCCTGCCACCATCATGACAGATCCCGGCATGGCAGATGTGACCTATATTGAGCCCCTGAACCTTGAGACTATAAGCAAGATAATAGAGAAGGAAAAGCCTGATGCTTTACTGCCTAATCTCGGCGGTCAGACCGGTTTAAATCTTTCGTCGGAACTGGCAAAAGCCGGCATCCTGGATAAATTCGGCGTCAAAGTCATCGGTGTCCAGGTGGATGCAATAAAACGCGGCGAAGACAGGATCGAATTCAAGAAGACGATGAATAAACTGGGTATAGAGATGCCCAGGAGCATGCCGGCTTTCAGCCCCGAAGAAGCTGAAGCCATTGCCGGTGACCTTGGTTATCCTGTTGTCATCCGTCCTGCATATACCATGGGCGGCACCGGCGGGGGTCTTGTATATAATGTAAACGAGTTGAGGACAGTTTCAGCCAGGGGGCTGGCAGCCAGCCTTGTGCATCAGATCTTGATCGAGGAATCTGTCCTGGGATGGGAAGAGCTGGAGCTGGAAGTTGTAAGGGATGCAAAAAGCCAGAAGATCACCGTCTGTTTCATTGAGAATGTGGATGCTATGGGTATCCATACCGGCGATTCTTACTGCACTGCTCCCATGCTGACTATTGATGATGATCTCCAGAAGCGTCTTCAGAAATATGCATATGCTATTGTAGAAGCAATTGAAGTGATCGGGGGGACTAATATACAGTTTGCCCACGACCCTGAAACCGGCCGGATAGTTGTAATAGAGATAAATCCACGGACCTCCCGTTCATCCGCCTTAGCTTCAAAGGCAACAGGATTTCCCATTGCACTGATCTCTTCCATGCTGGCCAGCGGTGTCACCCTGGATGAGATCCCATACTGGCGGGACGGGACACTGGATAAATATACACCCGCCGGAGATTATGTGGTTGTGAAGTTTGCCCGCTGGGCTTTTGAGAAATTCAAAGGAGCCGAAGACAAACTGGGTACCCAGATGCGGGCTGTGGGCGAGGTCATGAGCATAGGAAAGAATTATAAAGAAGCTTTCCAGAAGGCTATCCGTTCTCTGGAAAATGGACAATACGGATTGGGATTTGTTAAAAACTTCAACACCCTTTCCCTGGATGAATTGATGGTGCGCCTGAGCACTCCCACCAGCGAACGCCAGTTTATCATGTATGAAGCCATACGCAAAGGTGCTCCCATCGAATTGCTTAATGAAAGAACACATATCAAGAAGTGGTTTATTGAACAGATGGCCGAATTAGTGAAGCTTGAAGAGAAGCTTCTTGCCTATAAAGGCAAGTCCATTCCAGATGCTTTATTGATACAGGCCAAAAAAGACGGTTTTGCTGATAGATACCTGGCAAAGATCTTAGGCCTGGGTGAGGATTCGATACGCAGCCAGAGGATAAAGCTGGGTATTACAGAAGGATGGGAACCGGTACCGGTCAGCGGTGTAAAAAATGCCTCATATTATTTCTCAACATATAATGCTCCGGATAGAATTGAAACCAGTAAAAACAGAAAGATCATGATCCTGGGCGGCGGCCCTAACCGGATCGGCCAGGGAATAGAATTCGACTATTGCTGTGTCCATGCTGCTTTCGCAGTCAGGGACGAAGGTCTGGAAACAATCATGGTCAACTGCAACCCTGAAACAGTATCGACCGATTATGACACATCAGACAAGCTGTATTTCGAACCACTTACCGTTGAGGATGTCCTGAGCATCTATGAAAAGGAAAAGCCTGAGGGTGTCATAGTGCAGTTTGGAGGTCAGACTCCGCTGAATATCGCAGGACAGCTTGAGAAAGCCGGTGTCAGGATCATAGGCACATCCCCGGAGACTATTGACCTGGCTGAAGACCGTGACCGCTTCCGGGAAATAATGGAGCGTCTTCACATACCCATGGCAGAATCAGGCATGGCAAGCGATCTTGACGAGGCGCTGATGATAGCTGAAAGGATCGGCTACCCCCTGATGGTCCGTCCATCTTATGTCCTTGGCGGCCGCGGGATGGAGATCATACATGATGACCATATGCTCCGCGAGTATGTCGGTGCGGCTGTCGAAGTCACCCCTGAGAGGCCCATTTTAATCGATAAATTCCTTGTAAATGCCATAGAGGCTGAAGCCGATGCCATTGCCGACGGAGATGATGCCTTTGTTCCGGCGGTAATGGAGCATGTTGAATATGCGGGGATTCATTCCGGTGATTCAGCATGTGTTATCCCTCCTGTATCAATACCCCGAAAACATATTGATACCATCAATGACTATACGCGCAGGATCGCTATCGAGATGAACGTGGTGGGCCTGATGAATATGCAGTATGCTATCGCCGAAGATATAGTATATGTACTGGAAGCCAATCCCCGGGCATCGCGGACTGTTCCATTGGTCTCGAAGGTCTGCAATATCCCCATGGCCCGGCTGGCAACCCGGATCATGCTTGGAAAAAAACTGGCTGATCTGAACTTAGTCAAAAAACCAATTTCCCACTTTGGGGTCAAGGAAGCAGTCTTTCCCTTCAATATGTTCCAGGAGGTAGATCCCCTGCTGGGTCCGGAAATGCGTTCAACCGGTGAGGTGCTTGGATTGGCAGACTCTTTCGGCCTGGCTTTTTTTAAAGCTCAGGAAGCTACCCAGCAGCCTCTGCCTTCAGAAGGTACTGTACTTATAACGGTTGCCGATGCGGATAAAGCTCATATCACTGAAGCCGCCAGATTATTCTATCAGCTAGGTTTCAAAATAACAGCAACAGATGGTACCTGCAGGCATCTGATGGACAATGATATAAAAGCAGATAAGATACTCAAAGTCTATGAGGGCAGGCCAAATATAATCGATGCCATAAAAAATAATGATATCCAGTTAATAATCAATACACCCATAGGCAAGCAGAGTCATCATGATGACTCTTATATCAGGAAGGCTGCTATTGCATATAAAATACCTTATATTATCACTACAACTGCGGCAGTTGCCACAGCTAATGGGATCAAGGCCAGGCTGACAGGCGAGACTACGGTAAAGTCGCTCCAGGAGTATCATGCTGACCTGTTATAAGGCTTTGCAGACATTTCCTGACTATCCTGGAACCCTTAATAATGGCTACGGATATATCCCCCTGAGTTCAACAGCCTCCGCCACCCTCTCAACTCCCAGGATGGTGGCAGCCCGCCTCATATCCACTTTCCTTTCCTTTGACACCTGATAGACTTCGTAGAAAGCCTTCTCCATGATATCCCTTAGCGACAGATCCACCTTTCGTTTGGACCAGAAATAAGACAGATTACCCTGTACCCATTCGAAGTATGATACTGTCACCCCACCGGCATTACAAAGGATATCCGGGATAATAAAGATACCCCTGTCATTGAGTATTTTATCTGCCTCCAGGGTAGTGGGGGCATTGGCGCCCTCGGCGATAAACCTTGCCTTGATCTCGCCTGCATTAGACTTCTTGATCTGGTTTTCCAGGGCAGCCGGGATAAATACATCGCAGTCGACAGAGAATATGTCATCCCTGTCCATATTTTTGGCATCCCTGTATCCGGCTACAGTGCCCGTCTCTTCGGTATGTATATAGGCCTTATGGGGATCTATCCCCGATTTATTGTATATGGCGCCTCCCACATCTGATATGGCAATTATCTTAAAGCCCAGATCATGCAGTATTTTAGCAGCATTGGAACCCACATTACCGAATCCCTGTACAGCAATATTCAGATCAGTGGAGTCTATTTTATGCACCTTTAAGGCAGATAAGAGCGAATATACCACTCCCCTGCCGGTAGCTTCTTCTCTTCCCTGGCTTCCTCCCAGGGCTATGGGTTTACCTGTCACCACTCCTGGTACGGCATAGCCCTTGTCTGTGGAATAGGTGTCCATTATCCAGGCCATGACTCTGGCATTGGTGCCTACATCAGGAGCAGGTATATCCCGTTCGGGACCTATTATGTTTATGATCTCAAAGGTGTATCGGCGGGTAAGGTTCTCCAGTTCGGCCTGGGAAAGCTGTTTGGGGTCTACCGCGACACCTCCTTTGGCTCCGCCAAAAGGGATGCCGGTTACAGCACATTTTAAGGTCATTAGCAGTGCCAGCGCTTTTATCTCATCAACATTTGCATCAGGATGGTAGCGTATGCCTCCCTTGGCTGGTCCCCTGTTTGTATTGTGCTGCACCCTCCAGCCTTTGAATATATCAATATCTCCCTTGTCCCTTTTTACGGTAACAGCTACTTCCACTACCTTCCTGGGCTCTTTGATATATTCCTTAAGACCCTTAGAGATCTTAAGGTCTTCCATAACATAATCCAGACGGTCTTTGGTCATGTCCCATACTGATTTTTTCTGCTTCAGGCTGTCTGGAGTAATTTTTGATGCGTCATTTTCTATCATAGTCAAATCCTCTTCTATTTAGTTTTTGCTTAAGTCTTTACAAGATAGCCGATTTCCCTGATTCCGATGTACGGACACGGATGGCATCCTCTACCGGCAGTATGAAAACTTTTCCTGCTCCTATCTTTCCTGTGCGGGCAAGAGCGACGATAAGGCGGGTCACCTCATCTACGATGTCTTCGTCTACCACTATCTCAAGCTTGGTCTTTTTTCGGAATTTGACTTCCTTTGAGGGTTTCTCTCCATTCAGCCGGCCTCTTTGCCTGCCGAATCCCTCCACTTCTGATACGGACATCCCATCTACGCCTGCTTCAATAAGAGCATCTTTGATCTTGTCCAGCTGTGACGGCTGGATGAAGCATTCGATCTTTCTTAGCATTTAGGTCTTCCTTTCTATGGGTTCCCTTTTATTGCTGATAATTTTTAAGATTATCGATTATATAGACTTATTTTTCAATAGGAAGTTCCACCCACCTGCCTTCATCATTGGATATCATGCTGGCTTCCAGCACCTCCTGCACCTTATACCCGGAATGTATGTCTGAAACAGGTTTTTTTCCTTCTGCCACATTGGTTATAAAATCAAATGCATTTCCGGAATGATACCTCATCCAGCCCACTGAAAACTTGGGTCCGGGGAACTGGGTAGCCGGCTGGGGATATCTCTGTACTGTCTCTATGGCAGTAAAGCCCCTCCTGCCGCCTATAGGCTCTCCGGCATCCCTGGTATCATATACCTCCAGGAAGTTTGGCTGCATACTGTTAAACTTGATTGCCCCCTTTTCACCATGTATCTCAATACGGTATTCATCATTGGCTCCTGTGGCCACCTTTGATCCTTCAATGGTCCCTATGCAGCCGTTCTGGGATTCGAACATGATAAGAGCCAGGTCATCTACGTCAACTTCCCCAAACTCTCCCGGTTTTCCCGGAAGCGGCCTTTTCTTGGTAAATATCTCCAGCCTTGAGAAGACTTTCTTGAAATCGCCCATAAGGAACCTGGTAAGGTCTATAACATGGCTTGCCAGGTCATAGAGCGACCCGCCCCCGCAGTACTTTTTCTGGATCTTCCAGTAAAGCGGCCGGCTGGGATCGGAGTTTCCTGAATGAAGATATACTATCCTGGCGCTGTATATGCGGCCCAGAAGACCCTCTTCTATAAGTCGTTTGGCTCTCATCATGGCCGGCTGATAGCGGTATTCAAAAGTTACCTGCGAAATAAGGTCGGGATGGGCATCTGCTTCTTCCACTATTTCCCTGGCCTCTGCCAGGTCCATAGCCAGGGGTTTTTCACAGTTTACATGCTTTCCCGCCTTAAGTGCCTCTATTATTATTTCCTTGTGCAGGCAGTTGGGAGTACATACTTCGATAATGTCGATGTCATCCCTGGCGATAAGGTCTCTCCAGTTGTCAGTGGCAAATTCAAAACCTGCCTGCTGGACGCCTTCCTGCGCATCCTTTATGGGCACAGATGCCACCCCCACCATCTTCAATCTGGCAGGCATGGGTTTATAGTAATAGGGGAGATTGAGGTAGGAAAGAGTATGCACCCTGCCTATAAACCCGTAGCCCACCATGCCTATGCCTAATGTCTTCATATAATTCTCCTGTGATCTAGATTGTTAAAGAGTCTATCAATAGCCGTATTCTTTTTCCACTTCGCTAATGGCTTCCTCTATTATATCCAAAGCCTTGGTAGCCAGGTCCTCTTCCATGATAAGGGGCGGCGACATCCTCAGGTTCTGCTTGGCCGGTATCCAGGCAACGCCTTTGGCAAATGCCTTCTGGTATACCTTATTTCCTGCTTCTTCGAAGGGCTCTTTTGTCTTCTGATCTTTTACCAGCTCCATTCCCAATAGACAGCCCTTGCCCCTGACCTCGCCGATTATCTTGTGTCCTTCTTTCATCTTATTAAGCCTTTTCATGATGAAATCACCCAGCGAAGCTGATCTTTCAACAATATTTTCTTCTTCAATCACTTCCAGTGAAGCCAGGCCGGCTGCCGACGCCATGGGGTTTCCGCCATAGCTGGTGGATGCGGATATCTTTTCCAGGACATCAGTGTATTCTTCCCTGATGGCAAATGCGGTACATGGAAAACCATTGGCCATACCCTTGCCCAAAGTTATGATATCGGGCACGACATCATAATTATCCACACAGAACATCTTTCCGGTCCGGGCACAGCAGGTAAGGACTTCATCAACTATCATAAGTATCCCCAGCTTGTCGCACATCTTCCTTATTTTGGGAATATAATCATCAGGATATACTATTGATCCTCCCCATCCCTGTATTGGCTCCAGAACTACGCCAGCTACATTACCCGTTCCTTCCATGATTATCTGTTTTTCCAAAGCATCCACGCAGAAGAGCCCGCATTCCGGATATTTTTTGTCAAAATGACATCTGTAGCAGTGCCCGTTGGGAGCCATATGGCTTCCGGTTGCCCTGGGCCCTGAGGTATAATTGGCTACTTCCGTAAGTGAGACAGCACTTAATGTCTTGCCGTGGAAATCCCCATAGAATGAGAAAAACTCATATTTTCCGGTATGGGCTCTGGCTGCCCTCATGGCTGCCTCAACCGCTTCCGTACCGGCGCAGTACATCTGGATCCCATTGAGGTTCCCCGGTGTCACCGATGCCAGCTTCTCCAGGAATAATGCCTTTATTTCAGTAGTATAATCATGGCAGTTCATGAGCTGTTTGGTGTATTTCTGTATATATTCGACTACCTTGGGATGGCCGTGGCCCAAATTGGTGACATATATACCCGACGAAAAATCAATATAGGTATTGCCGTCGGCATCAGTCAGGGTTACTCCGTGCCCCGACTCAAAAGAAACCGGAAAAAGTTTTACCTGGGAAGAATATCCCTTCATATACTTTTCTGCCCGGGAATGCAGAGCCTGTGACTTCGGCCCCGGAGCCGGGACTTTCATATCAGGAAGGGTACCTGCATCCACTTTGGCCCAATCTTTGTCATAATCCATAATATTTCTCCTCTCAAGTCTTTTTGCATTAAACATGCAATATTATTCAATTTCATTCATATTTTGAATTATATAGCTTTTTGTGTCAGAAATAAAGGGGGATTTTATGAAAATAATGTTAAAAATTGGACAGACACTGGTTATGGATCAGTGAACCTTCCATCATCTGTGGAGTGGGGCAGTTTTCGGATATTTTTATCCAGCCAGCCCTTTTTCAGGTCATCACTTGAGTCAAATTCTCCCACAAAAGGCTTGATATCCAGAAGCGGGGTCCCGTCAACTATATCTATATCTTTTATATACAGACTGCTGCCGGAGACCCTGCCCAGCCTCACCACGGACAATCCAATAGGATTTGGACGGGACGGTGACCTGGTAGCAAAAAGTCCTCGGGGCACATCATCCATAAAAGGTATGACCTCCAGGGAAAACTTTTTTGACAGATGAAAAAAATAAATAAGGATAATATGTGAAAATCCTTCTAAATCCTTAAGGCCTTTCTCATATTCTTTAAATACCTCCACTACACCCTCTATATCCCTGGCGGCAGAAGGCTGGATGGGGGTACCTGAAGGTCTTTTGTGGGGGGAGCGGATGATGCCTATGGGGTTAAATATTATTTTTTCTTTGTAAGTATTTTTCTTGCCTGTCATCATTCGGGAGAAAATATTATGAAATTCTGTTCCGGCAGAAAGCCGAATTCTTCCACTATCCTGTACCCGGCACCTGCCAGTTCCTGGACCAGGGTGTCCCTGGATACATAATGGGATGATAATCTGCAGAGTAATTTTTTTCTTTTTCTTTCTTCTTTATAATCTATGACAGCTATCCTGCTTCCGGGCTTTAAATATCTTTTCAGCCTCCTGAAATATCCAGTCCTTTCATGGATATGATGAGTCACATCCCTCATGAAGACAAAGTCAAGGCTCTTTTCCGGTATCTCTATATCCCCGCCGTCGGAAAGTATGGCAGTTATGTTTTTAATGCCTTTTTGGGAAGCAGCGGAAATAATAAAATCAAGATGGCCTTTATTGGTATCGACAGCATAGACCCTGCCCTTATCCCCCGCTATCTCAGAAAACCTGATTGAATAATAGCCGCCTCCAGACCCTATGTCAGCAATGACCATGCCTGGTCTTATGGCAATAGCCTCTATTACCTGGTCGGGCTTATACCTGGGATCGGATGCCTTGCGGTTAAACATCTTTGTCCTGAGCACTTTTACCTGCTCCTTTCTTTTCTATAGACTACTATATCGCCCATGCTATATCCATTGCCAATGCTTTCGGCTATTATAGGACACTTTATCTTTAGAAGGAAAAATATATTTTTATCCTCATCGCTTAAGGCTTCATAATTTCCCTGGCCTTTGGCAATTACCAGATCAGATGATTCATATTCCTCCAGGAAATCCCGGGAACACAGGGGCAGGCTGGCTGCCGGCATATCCAGGCCGGTAGTTATGACCTTTACCGTCTCGTCCATCCCTGTCATATGGGCATCCTCAATGGTGGCATCATTCAAGGCAGGGCCGCCCCTTACCGCAAAGATTATCTTTTCTACGGGCAGGTTTTCAATAAACAGCCTGTCCAGGACTATCTCCCCGGCATTATCCCCTATATATAATATCTTTTCTGCTTTTTTTATCTCCTGCCTCAATTCCTCTACAAAGCTGTTTCCAAGTCCCTGGACCAGGGCTTGTTCAATGTTTTCCATTATTATTTCCCGGTCAAGGCTGGCTTTGGGACCAAAATCTATGATATTGCCGGCAAGGGCTATTCGGAGCCCGGTCTGGAAAGGGTCGCTGCTTTCCAGTATTTTTTTCCTGAGAGCTCCTGCCAGCTCGAGGCATATATCATTAAACTCTTCCTTTACTTTTTTATATGGATTGCCTTCAGGTGCAAACCTCTTTATTATCTTCTGGATCTCATACTGGGTCATAAGACTTATAGCATCAGGGTCAAAACCTGCTGCCGCCTTGATGGACTCCCTGAGTACTTTTTGGTGCAGGACTTCATCATCCGTTACCATCCTTATTGCTTCTATGGCCTGTCTCAGATAGCAGGGTATGCAGTCTAGAAATAGTCTCATAGATCTATTATTCCCGTACCATGCTGGTCCCGCATTTGGGGCAGCTTATCTCATTACAGGGCACTCCTATCTGATGCTCGGATTTTGCGCCGCAGGAAGGGCATACGCAGCTGCCTCCGGGACCCAGACTGGATCCCCCCATCCTGCCTCTTCCTCCGCCCCGGCCGAGTCCTCTCCCCGTGCCGGCTCCCTGGCCTGCCGGGCCTGTTCCGTCTCCTCTGGGCATGGTATTACCTCCTTTTTATTATGGGCAAATGTTCAAAATTATTATATGAAGCATATTCCCATTTGTCAATTAAACTTAATATTATAAGCCTATTACAGTTTTATTGGGATAGCTTGCATGATATAATCTTATTATGAGTATATGCTCATAATAATTTATATGTGAAAGGCGCGAGATGAAGATCTTCTATGGCCCGGTACTGTCCAGACGTTTTGGCTATTCCCTGGGGGTAGATATAATCCCATATAAGATATGCAGTTATGACTGCATATACTGCCAGCTGGGTAGTACCACTAAAAGCACTATAGACAGGAAAAGCTATGTCAGGATAGATACAGGCCAGTTCAAGAAGTCCCTGGTCTCGGTCATAGAAAACAATGAAAAAATAGACTATATCACATTTTCCGGCTCCGGAGAGCCTACCCTTAATAAGGACCTGGGCATGCTTATTGATGAGGTAAGACAAGTGACAGATATACCGGCAGCAGTCCTGACCAATGGAAGCCTGCTTTACAAAAAAGATGTAATAGATGACATATGCAGGGCAGACCTGGTAAAGGTATCAATGGATGCTTTTGACCAGGATAGTCTTGAAGCCATAAACAGGCCCCATACGGCAATAAAGTTTTCCCATCTTTCCCGGGGCCTTGATCTGCTTATGAAAAGCTTTGATGGCAGGATATGGCTGGAGATAATGCTGATAAAGGGTGTCAATGATTCTTTAGAAGCGGCCTGTGGATTTGAAGCTTTTATAAGCAGCCTGGCGGACACAGACACAAAGGCAGACCTGGAAAAGATACATCTCAATACTCCGGTGAGGCCCACCGAAGGAAGCGGTATCGAAATACCTGACAGTGATAGAATGGAAGAGATAAGAGAGATGCTGGGGGAAAAAGCTGAGATAATAAAGGAGCGGGAAGCCGGCGGCGCCCAAAAGAAAGAAAAGGTCCTGGAGGATGATATGCTGGAGCTTGCCAGGAGAAGGCCTGTTACCGCCAGGGATATAAGCAGGTCCCTGAGTGTAAACATCAATGAAGTGATAAAGGTGCTAAAGATCCTTATGGAGCAGGAAAAGATAGGCTCCAGGATGCATGATAACCGGAAGTATTATTATTTGTAGATGAAGACATTTACAGAAGCCAGGGATCTGTAGATAATCAGGTGTTGAATTACTCCAAATTTTACGTTATTATTTACGTATAATATTAAGGAGTATAATAATGATCACATTGACTAAAGATGAAATAGTATCATCAAGCAAAGCCAGTAAAAATTTTGGCCAGTTGCTTAATAGATTGAGATCCGGTGAGACCGAGAAAATTATAATATCAAAAAATAATGAACTAGAAGCCGTAATGATCACTTTTGAGGAATATGAAGAAATGAAGCAGTTCTCTGAGCTTCTCGAGCACTTAGAGATATCCCGGATCATTGAATCAAGAAAAGATAAAAAAACGGAAATAGGTCTGGATAAACTGTTCTTAGAAAATAATTTGAGCAGGAGGGATCTGGAAAAATAGAAGGCCTATGAAATTCAAAGTAATACTGACACAGGAATCAAAAAAAGACTTTGACAGACTTGATGGCAGTATTAAAAAAATCGTACTTAAGAAAATGATCCAGCTTGAATCAAATCCTTTTTTAGGAAAACCCCTTGGCAATAAAGCAGGCATAGACCTTACCGGATATTACAAACTATATGCAGCAGGTAAAATCAGGATAGTATACCAGGTCATCAAACAAGAATTAATGATCAGTGTGATATCTATTGGGAGAAGGGAGGATCTTGCTGCTTATTATCTTGCATATTTTAGGAAGTGATCGTGCCGGTATTAATAAAGGACCAGTTTCCTTTTCTCATTATTTATA
>Ga0180429_10002043_pt1 | contig 16870 bp, 18 predicted proteins | sample SS_ome_FD_132428 | JGI IMG/M metagenome (GOLD analysis project Ga0180429, IMG submission 132428) | Hypersaline lake sediment archaeal communities from the Salton Sea, California, USA - SS_1_S_1 metaG | ecosystem: Environmental > Aquatic > Non-marine Saline and Alkaline > Hypersaline > Sediment ...
CGGAGATCGGCGAGCAGCAGGTGCTCGGTCAGGTCCGCCGTGCCTACGCCGGTGCCGAGTCCAACCGGACCGTCGGACGGGTGCTGCATGATCTGTCCCAGCGGGCTCTGGCGGTCGGCAAGCGGGTGCACTCCGAGACATGTATCGACGCCGCCGGCGCCAGCGTGGTGTCGGTCGCACTGCATGTGGCCGCCGAGCGGCTGTACCGGCCGGAGCTGGGCCCGTCCTACACCGCGTTGGTGGGCCGGACCGCGACCGTGATCGGCGCCGGGTCGATGGGCGCGCTGACCGCGGCCCACCTGGTCCGGGCGGGAGTCGGTGAGGTCAACGTCGTCAACCGTTCGCTGCCCCGGGCGCAGCGCCTGGCCGCGAATATCGCAGTGCAGGGTGCCCGCGCCCAGGCGATGACACTGGACCAACTTCCGGCGGCGCTGGCCGCCTCCGATCTGGTGGTCAGCTGTACTGGCGCGGTACGACCGGTGGTCACGTTGGCCGACGTCCACCACGCACTTGCCGCCGCGCAGCGTGACGAACTGGCCGAGCCGATGGTGTTCTGCGATCTCGGGATGCCGCGCGATGTCGACTCCGCCGTTGCCGGCCTGCCCGGCGTCTCGGTCGTCGACATGGACCGGGTGCAGCGCGAACCCTCGGCACGGGCCGCCGCAGCGGACGCTGAGGCCGCCCGGCGCATCGTCGCCGCCGAGGTCGCCGCCTACCTGGCCAGCCAGCGGGTGGCCGAAGTCACCCCGACGGTGACCGCCCTGCGCCAGCGTGCCGCCGAAGTTGTCGAGGCCGAGTTGCTGCGGCTGGACAACCGGGTACCGGGTCTGGATGTCACCCATCGCGAGGAAGTCGTCCGCACCGTGCGCCGGGTGGTCGACAAACTGCTGCACGCCCCCACCGTGCGGGTCAAACAACTTGCGGAGGCCCCCGGCGCCAACACCTATGCCGAGGCGTTACGCGAGCTCTTCGAGCTCGACCCGCAGGCCGTTGATGCGTTAGCTGCGGGCGAAATCGCTTTGCCTGCAACGGAATCCGACGCTTGATCCGAATCGGTACCCGGGGCAGCCTACTGGCTACCACCCAGGCCGGAGTCATCCGGGACCAGCTGATCGAGCGTGGCCGGGCTGCCGAATTGGTGATCATCAGCACCGACGGTGACCGGTCCGCCAAGCCGGTCGCCGAGATCGGGGTCGGCGTGTTCACCGCCGCGCTGCGCGAGGCGATCGCCGACGGCCGGGTCGATATGGCCGTGCACTCCTACAAGGACCTGCCGACGGCGGCCGACGCCCGTTTCGCGATCGCGGCGATTCCGCGGCGCGCCGATGCCCGGGATGCCCTGGTGGCCCGCGACGGGTTGGTGCTGGGGGAGCTGCCGGCGGGATCTGTCATCGGGACATCTTCGGTTCGTCGGGCGGCGCAGCTTAGAGCACTGGGTCTCGGTTTGGAAATCCGCCCCCTAAGGGGCAACCTTGACACCAGGTTGAACAGGGTAAGCAATGGTGATCTCGACGCCATCGTGGTCGCCCGAGCGGGCTTGGCCCGTCTGGGGCGACTCGGCGATGTCACTGAGACGCTGGAGCCGGTGCAGATGCTGCCGGCGCCGGCTCAAGGTGCGCTCGCGGTGGAGTGCCGATCGGGGGATACCGCGCTCGCGGAACTGTTGTCGGAGTTGGACGATGCCGACACTCGCGTCGCGGTGACCGCCGAGCGAACCCTGCTGGCTGACCTGGAGGCGGGTTGCTCCGCACCGGTGGGCGCGATCGCCGAGGTGGTCGAGTCCATCGATGATGACGGCCGCGTTTTCGAGGAGCTGTCGCTGCGCGCGTGCGTGGCGGCGGTGGACGGATCCGACGTGATCCGTGCGTCCGGTATCGGCGACCCCGACCGGCCCGCAGAGCTGGGGCTCGCGGTGGCCGCGGAGTTGTTCGAACTCGGTGCGCGCGAGGTCATGGCGATACGACTGCGGGAAGAGCGGTAGAGCGGGAGTGAAGATGACTGGTCACGGGAGCGGCCGTGGGCGCAAGGTCAAGCCGGGGCGGATCACGTTCGTGGGTGCGGGTCCGGGTGACCCGGGACTGCTGACCACGAGGGCCCGGACCGTGCTGGCCAACGCCGCCTGCGTGTTCACCGACCCCGATGTCCCCGAGGCGGTGCTGAAACTGGTCGGCGTCGATCTGCCGCCAGCCGTGGGGCCGGCCCCCGAGAGCGCAGCGACGTCCGGTGGCGACCGGACCGCACCGCTGTCGGCCGCGACGGGGCACGACGTTCGGCCCGCGCTCGGCGAACCCGCTGAAGTGGCTAAAATCATGGTGGCCGAGGCGAAGTCGGGGGCCGACGTGGTCCGTCTCGTCGCCGGCGATCCGATGTCCGTCGACTCGGTCATCACCGAAGTCAGCGCGGTGTCCCGGTCCCAGTTGGGGTTCGAAATCGTCCCGGGACTACCCGCGACGGTGTCGGTTCCGAGCTACGCCGGGCTGCCACTGGGCTCCACGCACACCGTCGCCGACGTTCGTGGCGAGGTGGACTGGGCCGCTCTGGCCGCGGCGCCGGGCCCACTGATCCTGACCGCGACGGTCTCCCATCTCGCCGACGCCGCGGGCACCCTCATCGAGTACGGACTGTCCGAATCCACCCCGTGCGTGGTGACCGCTCAGGGGACCACCTGCGTGCAGCGCTCGGTGGAGTCGACCCTGGCCGGCCTGGCCGACCGCACCCCGCCGGGTACCGGTGACCCGGCCGGGCCGTTGGCCGGTCCGCTGGTGGTGACCATCGGGCGCACCGTCACGGCGCGGGCCAAGCTGAACTGGTGGGAGAGCCGCGCCCTGTACGGCTGGACCGTGCTGGTGCCGCGCACCAGGGAGCAGGCCGGCGAGATGAGCGAGCGGCTGGTCGCCCATGGTGCGTCGCCGATCGAGGTCCCGACCATCGCCGTCGAACCGCCCCGCAGCCCGGCCCAGATGGAACGCGCGGTCAAGGGCCTGGTCGACGGGCGCTACCAATGGTTGGTCTTCACCTCCACCAACGCCGTCCGCGCGGTGTGGGAGAAGTTCTCCGAATTCGGCCTGGACGCGCGGGCGTTCTCCGGGGTCAAGATCGCCTGCGTCGGCGAGGCCACCGCCGACCGGGTGCGCGCGTTCGGGATCACCCCCGAACTGGTGCCCGCCGGCGAGCAGTCCTCGCTCGGTCTGCTCGACGAGTTCCCCGAGTACGACAACGTGTTCGATCCGGTCAACCGTGTGCTGCTGCCGCGGGCCGATATCGCCACCGAAACCCTGGCCGAGGGCCTGCGGGAGCGCGGATGGGAGATCGAGGACGTCACCGCCTACCGGACCGTGCGGGCCGCCCCGCCGCCGGCGGCCACCCGGGAGATGATCAAGACCGGCGGTTTCGACGCGGTCTGCTTCACCTCCAGTTCCACGGTGCGCAACCTCGTCGGCATTGCCGGTAAGCCACACGCGCGCACCATCGTGGCCTGTATCGGACCCAAGACCGCCGAAACAGCCGCCGAGTTCGGGCTGCGGGTCGATGTCCGGCCGGAGACCGCGGCGGTCGGGCCGCTCGTCGACGCACTGGCCGAGCATGCCGCCCGGCTGCGTGCCGAGGGCGCCTTGCCACCGCCGCGCAAGAAGAGCCGGCGCCGGTAGGCCCGGTCCCTGCGATGGCGTTTCCCAGGCAGCGTCCGCGTCGGCTGCGGGCCACCCCGGCACTGCGGCGACTGGTGGCGCAGACCTCGCTGGAACCGCGGCATCTGGTGTTGCCGATGTTCGTCGCCGACGGTATCGGCGAGCCGCGGCCGATCGCGTCCATGCCCGGCGTGGTGCAGCACACCCGTGACTCACTGCGGGCGGCCGCTGCGGCGGCGGTCGAGGCCGGCGTCGGCGGGTTGATGATCTTCGGGGTGCCGCGGGAGGTGGACAAGGACGCAGTCGGATCCTCGGGTCTGGACCCCGAGGGCATTCTCAACCTGGCGCTCGGCGATCTCGCCGCCGACCTCGGCGATGCCACCGTGCTGATGGCCGACACCTGTCTGGACGAGTTCACCGACCACGGGCACTGCGGGATCGTGGACCAGGCCGGCCGGGTCGACAACGATGCGACCAATGCCCAGTACGTGAAACTCGCTGTGGCGCAGGCGCAGGCGGGCGCGCGGGTGGTCGGACCGAGCGGGATGATGGATGGCCAGGTGGCCGCCATCCGGGACGGCCTCGACGAGGCCGGTTTCGCCGATGTGGCGATTCTCGCCTACGCGGCGAAGTTCGCCTCATCGTTCTATGGTCCGTTCCGGGAGGCGGTGGCCTCCAGCCTTCTCGGTGATCGCCGCACCTATCAGCAAGACGGCGGCAACGCCCGCGAGGCGCTGCGCGAGATAACCCTGGATGTTGAGGAAGGTGCCGATATGGTCATGATCAAGCCCGCTATGGCCTACCTCGACATCGTGGCGGCCGCCGCGGAGGTCTCGCCGGTGCCGGTGGCCGCCTATCAGGTCTCCGGGGAGTACGCGATGATCACCGCCGCCGCCGCCAACGGCTGGGTGGACGGACGCGCCGCGGCGCTGGAGTCGTTGACCGGGATCCGCCGGGCCGGCGCCGATATCGTGTTGACCTACTGGGCCGCCGACGCGGCGGAGTGGCTGTCATGACCGGGCAGCCGCCAACCAATTCGCCGGCTCGCCCGGCCGATGTCGACACCGGCTTCTGGCTGTGGATGGCGGCCCTGCCGCTGTTGATGATCGGCCAACTGGCCGACGCCTACGCGGCCGCCGAGGCTGCGGATTCATTCCTGATCTTCACCACCACCGCGGTGCTGACGGTCATCATCGGCGGAGTGGTTCTGACCTTCCTGCTGCTGCTGCGGTCCGGCCAACGCTGGGCGCGCACGCTGCTGACCGCGGGCGGGATCGCCACCATCGTCTACACCATGATGAGCCTGTTCGGCACCCAGCGCCCAGCGGTGGCCGCGGTTCTCTACGCCGTCACCGGCATCGTCGGATGCGTGCTGGTCGGCGGCGGGATCTTCGCTCTGCACCGGCCGGACTCGACCCGTTTCTTCACCGGCTGACCTAGGCTGACCGGGTTATGACAGCCAACGATGTCCGGCCGGCAGGTGTCGGTATCGCTGTCTGGGTGCTGGTGGCCGGTGGCGTGATGCTGATGGTGGGCGGGTTGCTGTCGGCCAGTATGAGTTTCGATGCGCTGCGCCAGGCCGCCCCACCGGCGGTGTCCGATGACGCCGTTCGGGACTACGCACTGCTGTACCGCAGTGCCGGGGTGTTGTTCTGTATCGCCGCCGCCGCGTTGATCGCGCTGGCGGTGCGCTCCCGGGGTCCCGACCCGCGATTCCGGCGGGCCGCGATGGCGCTGGGTCTGGCCACCGTGGTCATCGTGGCGGTGGCATCGGTGCTGGCCGGTACCCACATCCTGGCCTTACTGAGCCTGTTGCCGATCATTGTCGGCACGTTGATGCTGGGGCGCCCGACCGCGCCGGGACGGAATACCGGTGGATGAGGGCGTCACGCCGGTGCAACAGCCGGCGCAACCGCTGTTCTTCGAGAGCGGCGCCAGTTGGTACTGGGTGCTGGCCGGTCCAGCGGCGGCGTTGACCATGGTGTTCGTTCAGTACCGTGCCGGCCTCGGCTTCCGGGCGTTCGTTCCGCTGCTGTTCCTGGTCATGGTCGGGGGCTTCATGGCATTGCAGATCAAGGCAGCGCGCACCCACACGAGTGTGGAACTGACCGCGAAGACGCTGCGGGAGGGCACCGAGGTGGTGGACGTGGACCGGATAGTGGCCGTCTATCCCGACCCGGAGAACACCGTGCGAACCGCGGGCCTCGTGGACAAGTGGCAGGGTCGCGCTTTGGGGATCACTGCGACCGGTCCGCTCGAGAAATGGCAGACCTCCCGAACACTGGGGGAGATCAGCGGGGTGCCGCGCGGACGCACCCCGGTCGGGATCAAGTTCGCCGATGGCGGCTTCGCCCAGGCCTGGGCCCGGGACCACGAGGGTCTGCGGGCCGCGCTCACCCGACTGCTGGAGTCGCGGTGAAACAGCGGCGGCATCTGGTGTATCTGTTGCTGGCGGTCATGGCGGGGGCCGGTGCGGCGCTGTGCTGGTCCGGGGTTTGGAGCCTGGTCGACGTGCCGCCGATCGCAGACGGCGAGCCCGCCACCGTCTCGATCGTCTACCACCCGCCGTTGCTGGTCATTACCTGGTTGTTGGCGACGACGGCCGGGGTGCTGACGGTGCTGGGAGTGGCCGGTCTGCGCCGCCGCTACCACTCGGCAACCCTTGTCGGTTATACCCCCTAGGGGTATGATGGCCGGATGGCTACAACCGATCTGAGACTGACCGGCATGAGTTGCGCCTCCTGTGCTGCCAAGGTCGAGCGAACCCTGAACAAACTCGACGGCGTGGCGGCCTCGGTGAACTTCGCCGTGGAGCAGGCCCATGTCGAGCACCCAGCAGACATCACGAACGCGGATCTGGTGCACGCGGTGGAGTCCACCGGCTACCACGCCTCGGTGATTGATCCCTCCCGGCCCGCGCCATCCGCGGGTCATGAGGATCACATGAGCCATGACATCCCGGAGTCCCAGTTGCTGCCACGGCTGATCGGTTCGGCGGTACTGGCCGTCCCGGTGGTGCTGCTGTCGATGGTGCCGGCCTGGCAGTTCCCGGAATGGCAGTGGCTGGTGCTGGTGCTGACCACGCCTATCGTCGCCTGGGGGGGCTATCCGTTCCACAGGGCGGCTCTCAACAGCGCCAGGCACGGTTCCTCGACCATGGACACCCTGGTGTCCCTGGGCACGCTGGCGGCCTACCTGTGGTCTGCGGTCGTGCTGGTCACCGCAAACGGTGACCATGTGTACTTCGAGGTGGCTGCCGCGGTCACCGTCTTCCTGCTGCTCGGGCGCTACGCGGAGGCGAAGGCGAAGCGTTCCGCCGGTTCGGCATTGCGGGCGCTGCTATCCATGGGCGCCAAGGACGCCGCCGTACTGCGGGACGGCGAGGAGGTCCGGATCCCGGCCGGCGAGCTGTCCGTCGGCGACGTGGTCGTCGTACGCCCGGGCGAACGGGTCGCCACCGACGGGGTGGTCGTCGAGGGCCTCTCCGCCCTGGACACCGCGGCGATGACCGGTGAGTCGGTGCCGGCCGATGTCCGGCCGGGGGACGAGGTTCTCGGTGGCGCGGTAAACACCTACGGCCGCATTCTGATTCGGGCGGACCGGGTGGGCGCCGACACCCAGCTGGCGCGGATGGCCCGCATGGTGGCCGACGCGCAGGGTGGTAAGGCCTCCATCCAGCGGCTGGCCGACCGGGTTTCGGCGGTGTTCGTGCCGGTGGTCCTGGTTATCGCGGCGGCGACGCTGGCGGGGTGGCTGCTGACCGGGCACTCGGTCGCTGCGGCCTTCACCGCGGCCGTCGCCGTGCTGATCATCGCCTGCCCGTGCGCATTGGGTCTGGCCACACCGACGGCTATCCTGGTCGGCACCGGTCGTGGGGCCCAACTCGGGGTGCTGATCAAGGAACCCCGGGTGCTTGAAACGGTCAGCGGTATCGACACAGTCGTGCTGGACAAGACCGGCACCGTGACGACCGGTGTGATGCGCGTCTCGGGGGTGGAAGTAGGCCTGGAGGACAGTGCCGGCGGGGGCCGCGACGACGGCGGCGAGGTTCTCGCCAAGGCGGCCGCCGTGGAGGCGGCCTCCGAGCATCCGGTTGCCGCGGCGATCGTGGCCGCGGCCCAAGAGCGCGGGCTGAGCGTCGCCCCGGTCACCGAGTTCGCCAACGAACCCGGCACCGGGGTGCGCGGTGTGGTCGGCGGGGTCGCCGTCCAGGTGGCCCGGGCGTCCGACAGCGACGGAAACACCAGCGTTGCGGTCAGCTGGGACGGCCGCGAGCGCGGGGTCATCCGCCTGGCGGACAAAGTCAAGCCGGCCAGCGCGGAGGCGATCGCCGAGCTGAAGTCCATGGGTATCACCCCGATGCTGCTCACCGGCGATAACCAGGCGGTCGCGGCCCGGGTGGCTGCCGAGGTGGGTATCGCTGCCACTGAGGTGATCGCCGGGGTGTTGCCTGCGGAGAAGGCGGATGCCGTGACCCGGCTGCAAGCCCGTGGCCGGCGGGTCGCGATGGTCGGGGACGGGGTCAATGACTCGGTTGCGCTGGCCACCGCCGATATCGGGATGGCGATGGGCACCGGAACCGATGCCGCGATCGAGGCCGGTGATATCACTCTGGTGCGGGGTGACCTGCGGACCGTCCCGACCGCGCTGCGGCTGTCGTCGCGGACATTGCGGACGATCAAGCAGAACCTGTTCTGGGCTTTCGGGTACAACGTGGCGGCGATCCCGCTGGCGGCGTTGGGCCTGCTCAACCCGATGATTGCCGGGGCGGCGATGGCGTTATCGTCGGTCCTGGTGGTGGGCAACAGCCTCCGACTCAAGCGCTTCCGCTGACTCCGATCCGATCGGTCACACGTGACCCCGGTCCTGGGGCACCCCATTTTTGCCCACCTTTGAGCGACAACTCCGATATCAGGCTGCCTTTTGTCGCTCCGAGGTGGGCAAATCGCACCCACGTGGATACTCCGGCTACCCGGTGGCCTCGCCCGAGACGGGCGGACCGCCGCCCCGCTGGGTACAAAGTGCAGAATCTGTAACACTGTCACATATGGCAGAGCTATCCCCGGAGCTATCCCCGGAGCTATCCCGGACCCCGAACGGCAGTCAAACCCACGCGCCCGATGCCCTGCCACTGGGGCCCGAGTCGCTGATATGGCGATACTTCGGCGATCGGCGAATCGCGCTGATCGGCCCACGGCCCGCCGTACTGCAGAACATGCTGGCCGAACTCGGTCAGGGCGTCACCGACCATTCGGTGTTCTTCGCCGATACCGCCGCCCGGATCCGGCGTTCGTTGCCCCCGATCTACCGGACCGTCTATGGCAGTGAGGACGACAACGACGGTCCGCGGGTTCGGGAGTTCCACACCGGCATCAAGGGCGAACTGCCGGCGGAGTTTGGTGGCGGTCGCTACCACGCTCTCGATCCTGAGACCTACTTCTGGGCGCACGCCACCTTCTTCGATCAGGTGCTCTACTTCACCGACACCTTCGTCAGGCGGCTCTCCCGGGCGGAGAAGGAGCAGATGTACGCCGAGTCCAAGACCTGGTACCGGCGTTACGGAGTCAGCGATCGTCCGATGCCGGCGGATTACACCGCATTCGAGCAGTACTGGGATCACATGATCAACGATGTGCTCGTCGCCCACCGCAGTGCCTTGTACGGCATCGGCTACGTCACCAAGGGTTTTCCCCGACCCAAGGGCGTCTCGCCGTTGCTGTGGAAACTGGCGGCACCGATCTTCAACCCGCTGGCCGCTTTCCTCACCACCGGCGGGATGCCGCCGCCCACCCGCGCCGTCCTCGGTCTGCCCTGGGATGACCGCAGGGAGCGGTGGTATCAGCGGTTCGCCGCCGTGTGCCGCTCCCGGGCGGCAAACCGGATGTGGGAGCGAGTGCCGATGAAATACCGCTACGTCCCGTATGCCCGGGAGGGTTTCGCCCGGTATGCCTGACGCGGCAGAATCGGCGATCCTCGATGCCGCGCTGGCGGAGTTCGACAACCACGGCATCCGCAAGGTGGCCCTCGGTGATGTTGCGCGGCGCGCCGGAGTGAGCAGAACCACGATCTACCGGCGATTCGCCAACCGCGACGACCTGATCGCCGCGGTGATGGATCGGGAGAATGCCCGGCTGTTCGCCGATATCGCCGATGAGCTCAACGGCGCACCGCCGCAGGCGAACTACTACGTCGAGGCCTTCACCTCGGCGATCCTGCTCAGTCGCCGGCATCGGGTGCTCAACCGGATGATCATCGAGGAACCCGCGCTGACTCTTGACCTGGCCCGCCGCCACTATGGGGCTGCGGTCGTCCGCATCGAGCAGGCGTTGCGGGCCGTCTTCCCGCCCGGGTTCGCCGACCGGATCGGCCAGGAGACGGTCAGGGAACTCGCCGACGACACCTGGCGTTACGCGATGATGGCGCTGCTGCTGCCGAGCGTGGACCCCCTCGACACCCCAGACGACATCCGAGCCTTCGCCACCCGGCACTTCCTACCCAGTTTGCCGGCTGCACTGCGGACCGACTGATCGCACCCCGGCGGCTCACCCGGCAAATCGATCAGAACGATGACATAAGGGTACGCTAACTAACTGCGCACGGCCGCGGCTGCAACACTGGACACCATGAGCAGCACCGAGCAGGCGGCACCCTCGACCGTCTCGGCCAGACTGTTCGACGAGGCCTGCGCCGTGATACCCGGCGGGGTGAACTCGCCGGTGCGGGCGTTCAACTCCGTCGGCGGTACGCCGCGCTATATGACCTCCGGGCAGGGCTGCCGGCTCACCGACGCCGACGGCAACACCTATATCGACCTGATCTGCTCGTGGGGGCCGATGATCCTCGGCCACGCCCACCCCGCGGTTGTCGAGGCGGTACAGCGGGCGGCGGCCCGCGGTCTGTCCTTCGGAACCCCGACCCCGGGCGAGACCGAGTTGGCGGCCGTGATCGTCGCACGGGTCGGCCCGGTGCAACGGGTCCGGCTGGTCAATTCCGGCACCGAGGCCACCATGAGTGCGGTGCGGCTGGCCCGGGGTTTCACCGGCCGTCCCAAGGTCGTCAAGTTCGCCGGCTGTTACCACGGACACGTTGACGCGTTGCTGGCCGATGCGGGGTCCGGCGTGGCAACGCTCGGACTGCCGTCCTCGCCGGGGGTCACCGGCGCCACCGCCGCCGACACGATCGTGCTGCCGTACAACGATATTGCGGCCGTGGAGGAAACCTTCGCCCGGTTCGGCGACGATATCGCCGCGGTCATCACCGAAGCCGCGCCGGGCAACATGGGCGCGGTGGCCCCGCTGCCGGGCTTTAACGCCGCACTGCGCAGGATCACCGCCGCGCGCGGAGCGCTGCTCATCGTCGACGAGGTGATGACCGGTTTCCGGATCAGCCGGTCCGGCTGGTACGGCCTCGATCCCGTCGATGCCGACCTGTTCACCTTCGGCAAAGTGATGAGCGGCGGGCTGCCCGCCGCCGCGTTCGGCGGGCGCACCGAGGTGATGGAACGCCTGGCCCCGCAGGGACCGGTGTACCAAGCCGGCACCCTGTCGGGTAACCCGGTCGCGGTCGCCGCCGGACTGGCCACCCTGCGGCACGCCGACGACGCCGTCTACGCCGCCCTGGACACCGCGGCCGACCGGCTCGACGGGCTGCTGACCGAGGCGCTGACCAAGGCCGGAGTGGCGCACCGCGTTGCCCGCGCCGGCAACTTCCTCTCGGTGTTCTTCACCGAGGCACCGGTCACCGACTTCGCCTCGGCGCGGGCCAGCGACACCTTTCGGTTCCCGCCGTTCTTCCACGCGTTGCTCGATGCCGGTGTCTACGCCCCGCCGAGCGCGTTCGAGGCCTGGTTCGTCTCGGCAGCCCTGGATGACGACGCCTTCGACCGCATTGCCGCGGCCCTGCCCGCGGCGGCCCGCGCCGCCGCGGAGGCGACCCCGTCGTGACCGGTCCGAACGATTCCGAGAGTCCGGCCGGGGCCGACCGGACCGTCGTGCACGTCATGCGGCACGGCGAGGTGCACAACCCGCACGGCGTCCTCTACGGTCGGCTGCCGGACTACCACCTTTCCGAGCGCGGTCACGCGCAGGCCGCGGCCGTTGCCGCCTGGCTCGCCGCGCGAGACATCACCTATGTCGTGGCCTCACCGCTGGAGCGGGCCCAGGAGACGGCCGCCCCGATCGCGGCGGCCCACGACCTGGCGGTCGACGTCGATGAGTCGCTCATCGAGTCGCACAACGTTTTTCAGGGCCAGCGGGTCTCACCGGGTGACGGTGCGCTGCGCGACCCGCGCAACTGGTGGCACCTGCGCAACCCCCGGTTACCGTCGTGGGGTGAGCCGTACCACGAGATCGCTGAGCGGATGCAAGCCGCGATGCGGCGCGCGCGGCTCCGGGCGGCGGGCCACGAGGCGGTATGCGTGAGCCATCAGCTGCCTGTCGAGACACTGCGCCGGTCGATGAACGCCCAACCGCTGCACCACTTCCCGACCAGAAGGATGTGCAATCTGGCCTCGGTGACGTCGTTCTACTTCGACGGCGAGGAGTGCGTCGGGTGGGGATACGCAGAACTCGCCGGCCGGTGAGGCGACTGCTGGCCACCGTCATCCTGACGGCCTGTCTGGCCCCGTCCGTGCTGACCGGCTGTGCCACCGGCGATGACGCCGTCGCCCAGGGCGGCACCTTCGAGTTCGTGGCACCCGGCGGGAAAACCGACATCACCTACGATCCACCGTCGTCCCGCGGCCGACCCGGGCCGCTGTCCGGGCCGGATCTGATGGACACCACGCGCAGCATTTCCCTCGAGGACTTCGCCGGCGAGGTGGTGGTGATCAACTTCTGGGGCCAGTGGTGCGGGCCGTGTCGTGCCGAGATCACCGAGTTGCAGAAGGTCTACGACGCCACCCGCGACCAGGGTGTGGCATTCTTGGGAATCGACGTTCGCGACAACGATATCGACGCACCGCGCGATTTCATCACCGACCGCGGCATCACGTTTCCTTCGATCTACGATCCGGCCATGCGCACCGTGATCGCCTTCGGCGGCAGATACCCCGCGACGGTGATCCCGTCGACGGTCGTGCTCGACCGCGAGCACCGGGTGGCCGCGGTCTACCTCCGTGAACTCTTGGCGGAGGACCTGCTCCCGACGGTGGAACGCCTGGCCGCCGAACCGGCGCCGGAAACATCATGACCGGGCTCGCCGAGACCGCCGCGGCCGGTCCGCTGGCCCTGGCCCTGGGCCTGGCCATGCTGGCCGGTCTGGTGTCATTCGCCTCGCCATGTGTGGTGCCCCTGGTCCCGGGCTACCTGTCCTACCTGGCGACGGTGGTCGGCGTCGACGACACCGGCGCCGCATCACGGCGCTGGCGGGTCGTCGGTTCGGCGCTGCTGTTCGTGGCCGGATTCACCGTCGTCTTCGTGCTCGGTACCGTCGCAGTGCTCGGTATGACCACCACGTTGATCACCAACCAGGTTGTGCTGCAACGCATCGGTGGTGTCATCACCATCATCATGGGCCTGGTGTTCGTCGGCTTCATCCCGGCGCTGCAACATCAGGTCCGGTTCACGCCACGGCTGCTCGCCGGACTGGCCGGTGCCCCCCTGCTCGGTGCGGTGTTCGCCCTCGGCTGGACACCCTGTCTGGGGCCCACCCTGACCGGGGTGATCGCGGTGGCCTCGGCCACCGACGGCGCCAGCGTGGCGCGCGGGGTCGCCCTGGTCATCGCCTACTGCCTCGGACTGGGCGTCCCGTTCATCCTGTTGGCGCTCGGATCAGGCTGGGCCGTCGGTGCATTCGGTTGGCTGCGTCGGCATACCCGGGCCATCCAGGTGTTCGGCGGCATCATGCTGGTCGGCGTCGGCATCGCACTGCTGACCGGTCTGTGGAGCGACTTCGTCTCCTGGGTACGCGACGCACTGGTCAGTGATGTGAGGCTGCCGATATGAGGGTGTCCTCGCTGCTGCTGAGGGGTTGGCGGTCGCTGACCTCGATGGGCACCGCGTTGGTGTTGCTGTTCCTGCTCGCCTTGGGTGCGGTGCCCGGTGCCCTGCTGCCCCAGCGCAGCCTCAACGAGTCCAAGGTGGACCAGTACCTCGCCCAGCACCCGACCCTCGGGCCCTGGCTGGACCGGCTGCAACTGTTCGACGTGTTCTCCAGCTTCTGGTTCACCGCCATCTACGTCCTGCTCTTCATCTCGCTGGTGGGGTGCCTGACCCCGCGCATCCTGGAGCACCTGCGCAGCCTGCGGGCCACTCCGGTACCCGCGCCGCGCAACCTCGGCCGGCTGCCCAAGCATGCCGAAGCGGCTGTCGAAGGTTCGGCCGACGGTGTCGCGACGCGGGTGTCGGAGCGGTTGCGCGGTTGGCGGCGGGTCACTCGTACCGACGGCGAGGTCATCGAGATCTCCGCGGAGAAGGGCTATCTGCGCGAGTTCGGCAATATCGTCTTCCACTTCTCCCTGCTGGGCCTGCTGGTCGCCGTCGCGGTGGGAAAGCTGTTCGGCTACGAGGGCAATGTCATCGTCATCGCCAACGGGGGGCCGGGCTTCTGTTCGGCCTCACCGGCGGCCTACGACTCATTCCGGGCCGGTAACAACGTCGACGGCACCGGGCTGTATCCGATGTGTATCCGGGTCAACGATTTCCAGGCCACTTACCTGCCGACGGGGCAGGCCACCAAGTTCGCGTCGAATATCGACTATCAGGCGGGGGAGGATCTGCAGACCGGCACCTGGCAGTCGTACCGGCTGGAGGTCAACCATCCGCTGCGGATCGGCGGCGACCGGGTCTACCTGCAGGGCCACGGCTACGCCCCGACCTTCACCGTGACCTTCCCCAACGGCCAGGAACGGACCCAGACCCTGCAGTTCCAGCCGGACGATCCGCAGAATCTGCTGTCATCGGGCACATTGCGCTTCGACCCGCCGGCCGGTCTGTATGAGGCAGATGAGCGCCGCGAACAGCAGATCGCCATCACCGGACTGTTCGCTCCGACCCAGCAGATGGACGGCAAGCTGCTCTCGTCGAAATTTCCGGCGATGAACGACCCCGCGGTCGCGATCGACATCTACCGCGGCGACGCGGGATTGGACACCGGCCGGCCGCAGTCGCTGTTCTCCCTCGATCACCGTCTCATCGCGCAGAAAAGACTGACGAAACTCGAACGGGTCAACCTCATCGTCGGTCAGCAGGCGACGCTGGACGACGGCACCGTGGTGCGGTTCGACGGTGCCACCCCGTTCGTCAACCTGCAGGTCTCGCACGACCCGGGGCAGCTGTGGGTCCTGGTGTCCTCGATGACGATGATGGCCGGGTTGATGGTGTCGTTGATCGTGCGCCGGCGCCGGGTGTGGGCCCGCATCACCCCGGCCGGGCCGGGTACGGTAAACGTGGAGTTGGGCGGACTTGCGCGCACCGACAATTCGGGGTGGGGCGGGGAGTTCGACAAACTTCGCCGGCGGTTCCTGACGGAGGCTTGATGACTAGCGATATCGACATCGACCTGTCCCGGTATTCGGACTGGGCGTTCACCGGATCGGTCGTCGTGCTGGTCCTGGCGATGCTGCTGCTCGCCGTCGAGCTGTCCGCCAGCCGGGTCCGCCGGGTCGAGGAGCGTGAGCTCGTCGCGGCCGGGTCGGCCTTTTCAGCTGCACCGTCAGTCGACGCACCGTCGGGCGACGCCCCCGACCGTCCCGGCGTCGTGGTGGCGGCGCCGGTGATCCCGCCGGCCGAACGGGCCGGCAAGGCCGGGCTGGGCCTGGTCTACCTCGGCACGGCGCTGCTGTTCGCCTGCATCGTGCTGCGCGGGCTGGCCACTTCGCGGGCCCCGTGGGGCAACATGTACGAGTTCATCAACTTGACCAGCTTCTGCGGTCTGGTTGCCGCCGCGGTGGTGCTGCGCAAACCGCAGTACCGCGTGCTGTGGGTGTTCGTCCTGGTGCCGGTGCTGGTCCTGTTGACGGTGTCGGGGAAGTGGCTCTACACCCACGCCGCCCCGGTGATGCCGGCGCTGCAGTCCTACTGGCTGCCCATCCACGTCTCGGTGGTCAGCCTCGGCTCCGGGGTGTTCCTGGTGGCCGGCGTGGCGAGCCTGCTGTTTCTGCTGAAGACCTCGAAGTACGGCCAGCCCGAGGAGGGGGCCGACGGCGCGGGCCGGGCTGTTCCGGACGGCATCCTGGCCCGGATCACCGCGCGGCTTCCCGACGCCCGGATCCTGGACCGGATCGCCTATCGCACCACCATTTTCGGATTCCCGGTGTTCGGCTTCGGGGTGATCTTCGGGGCCATCTGGGCTGAGGAGGCGTGGGGCCGATACTGGGGCTGGGACCCCAAGGAGACGGTGTCGTTCATCGCCTGGGTGATCTACGCGGCGTACCTGCACGCCCGGTCAACGGCGGGCTGGCGGGACAAGAAGGCGGCATGGATCAATGTCGTCGGGTTCGCCGCGATGGTGTTCAACTTGTTTTTCATCAACCTGGTGACCGTCGGGTTGCACTCCTACGCCGGGGTTTGAGCGCTCCGAAATCCGGGGCAGCGCACGCAGCGAGGGTTCAGCGCGGCTTGTTGTCGCCGCGACCGAGTTTCCACAGAAAATCCGGGTCGTCGTCGGGGCCGATGACCCGGGTGGTGGTCTGGTCGGTATTCGCTCGGACGGCCCGGAACACGGTATAGCCGACCGCCACGAGAACCAGGAAAAGCAGCAGGTAGAGCACGCCGAAAACCTCCTTGGTCCGAATATACGCTCGTCGGTAGTCTTGGTGCCGTGACGGATAACCAGACCGGTGGCGCCGGTGGCCGCATGGCGCGTGATGTCGCTGTCTACACGCTGGCCAGACTGCTCATGGTCGGGGTGCTGACCGCGATCATCGTCGTGTTCGCGCGGCTGTTCGGTATCGAGATTCCGATCGTGGTGGCGATGTTGTTCGCCATCATTCTGTCGTTGCCGGTCGGGATCTGGCTGCTGGGTCCGCTGCGCCGGCGGGCCACCGCCGGTATCGCCGAGGTCGATGACCGCCGCCGCCAAGACCGTGCCCAGTTGCAGGCCAGGCTGCGTGGGGACCAGCCCGCCGAGCGGTCCCGGGACAAGGCCCGGGACGAACCCGGGGACAGCACCGAATAGCGATCAGCCTGCGAAAGCCAGAGCCGCCGCCACGCCGACGGACCACACCAGCATGGCCAGCCCGGTGTCGCGCAGCACCGGGATCAGCTGCTTACCGCCCTTACCGCCGCGTACCGGTGCCGCCGCCC
>Ga0180429_10002044_pt1 | contig 16862 bp, 18 predicted proteins | sample SS_ome_FD_132428 | JGI IMG/M metagenome (GOLD analysis project Ga0180429, IMG submission 132428) | Hypersaline lake sediment archaeal communities from the Salton Sea, California, USA - SS_1_S_1 metaG | ecosystem: Environmental > Aquatic > Non-marine Saline and Alkaline > Hypersaline > Sediment ...
GGCGTCAGGATGTTCCTCGGCAACTATATTCTCCTCGGGCTCGAATTCATGATCGTGAGCGACATCATTCACAGCTTCCTGCAACCTCAACTGGAGAGCCTTCTCGTTCTCGGCGTTCTCGTCCTGATTCGCACCCTGATCAGTTTCTTCCTCGGCAAGGAACTGGAACACGTTCGCATCGAGGAGGAGAGTGCCTCCGCCTGAAACGCAACCCGCAACCCGTCACAACATGAACGAACGGCAACTCGTCTGGCACAAGGTGCTCGATCTCCCGGGCCTCGAGGAGGGGCGGGTCACCACGGTCACCGCCGGAACCACCTCGATCGCGCTCTCCCGTTTCCGTGGGCAGTATGGCGCGGTCGACAATGCCTGTCCCCACCAGGGCGGGCCGTTGGGCGAGGGTTCGATCGAGGAAGGGGTCGACGATCAATGTTGGTTGCGGTGTCCGTGGCACGGATGGGATTTCAATCCCCTGACCGGAGAATCTCCCGGCGGGCACGGCGACGGCTTGAAAACTTTCCCGGTCGAGGAACGGGACGACGGCATCTACGTCGCGGTCGAGGGTGAGCCACCTCACGTGAGGACGAATTCCGATGTCATGGCGGAAACCCTGGTGAACTGGGGTGTCCGGCACGTCTGGGGTATGGTCGGACACAGCAATCTCGGCCTGGCCGATGCCCTCCGCCGCTGCGAGGAGAGTGGTGAGTTGGCATTTTACGGGATTCGTCACGAAGGGGCGGCCTCCTTTGCCTGCTCCGCCTATGCCAAGCTGACCGGCAAGCCGTCGGCCTGTTTCACCATCGCCGGGCCCGGGGCGACGAACCTGATGACGGGTCTCTACGATGCCAAGGTCGATCGAGCTCCTCTTCTCGCATTGAGCGGGCAGGTCGACACGCAGGTGCTCGGTCCGGGAGCCTTCCAGGAGGTGAACCTGCAAGGGGCCTTCAACGACGTGTCCTGTTTCAATCACACGGTCTATGCCGACTCGAAGCACGGCGAGTTGATTTCGCTGGCCCTGAAAAATGCGATACTGACCCGCAATCCGGCGACGATCATCCTGCCCGACGAGGTGCAGACGATCGAGAATACCGAGGGGCGCGCGGGTGCACCGGAAGGCCGGGTCGCTGCGCTCGACGTGGCGCCGCCGGCATCGGAACTCGAGCGGGCGGTCGAGGCGATTCGGGCCTCGCAGCGACCGCTGATCGTCCTCGGGCATGGGGCCCGATTCGACACCGGTGCCATCATCGCCTTCGCGGAGTCGATGAACATCCCCGTGGTCACGACCTTCAAGGGCAAGGGCCTCATCTCGGACTCCCATCCACTCGGCTGCGGCGTGCTGGGCCGTTCGGGAACGCCGATCGCGAGCTGGTTCATGAACGAATGCGATCGCCTCATCGCGATCGGTGCCTCGTTTTCGAACCATACCGGGATCGCTCCCTACAAGCCCATCATCCAGATCGATTTCGACCCGATGGCGCTGGGGAAGTTCCACCCGGTCGACATCCCCGTCCTGGGAGAGATCGGACGGACGATGGCGCTGCTTTCCGAGGCGTTCCCCGGGGGCGTGGACCGGCCGGGGATGCGGGAGGAAGTGGCGGAGCGCTGGAGGATCTGGCGCGCGGAAAAAGAGAGTCGTCTCACCGACGATCGCGGTGCCGGGATCAATGCCGCATCCGTCTTCGCTGCCATGAATCGCCAGGTGCAGGAAGACGCGATCCTGGCGGTCGATGTGGGCAACAACACCTATTCCTTCGGTCGCTACTTCGAGGCAAGCGGCAGGCAGGCCGTTCTCATGAGCGGGTATCTCGGCTCGATCGGCTTCGGGTATCCCGCCGCGATGGGCGCGTGGTCGGCGACGACCGAGGAGGACACGGAGTGGTTCGGACGTCCCGTCTGGTGCGTCACCGGCGACGGAGGCTTCGGCCAATACATGATGGAACTCCTGACCGCGGTGAAATACGGGATGAACATCACCCACGTCCTTCTCCACAACGACGAGCTCGGGAAGATCACGAAGGAGCAGCGAGCGGGCGAGTTCGAGGTGTGGAAGACCGACCTGCACAACCCGAACTTCGCGGCCTACGCCGATCTTTGCGGAGCGAAAGGGATTCGCGTCGAGCGGAAAGAGGAACTCGACGAGGCGCTCATCACGGCGCGCGACCATCGCGGTCCGGCCCTGGTCGAGGTGATGACCGATGCCCTTCTCGTCTAGCGAAACAGCACAACCAATCACTTTTGGCCACCAGAACCCGACAAGACCATCACACAGACGAATCGAGATTATGGACCTCAAAGCAGCTATCGAAGACATCAACCATCTCATCATGAACGGAGGTCTCTACGACGCGTTCGAAAAGTACTACGCCGAAGATGTGGTGACGCTCGAGAAGGACCAGGTCGTCGCCCGGTCCCGCGAGGAGAACATCGCCCGGGAGAAGGAGTTTCTCGGGGGAGTCGCGAAGTGGAACGAGGCCAAGATACTCCACGTCGCCGCGGGTGAGAATGTGACCATGAGCGAGTGGCACCTGGACTTCGAGCACGAGGTCTATGGACACAAGAAGGGCAACCAGGTCGCGGTGCAGGAGTGGCGGGACGGGAAAGTGGTCCGGGAGCAATTCTATTCGCTCTACTGAAGCAGCCGGGACGAATCCCTCTCGCCATGGATTACGCCGAGTCATCATTGCTCATCCACGAGAAGCTCCGTGGAAAGATCGCCCTGTCCTCCAAGCTTCCCGTGGAGACCCGGGATGATCTCTCGATCGCCTACACGCCGGGTGTCGCAGCACCGTGCGAGGCGATCGCCGAAAACCCGGAGCGGGCTCGCGATCTCACGATCAAGCACAATGCGGTCGCGGTGGTGAGCGACGGCTCGGCGGTGTTGGGCCTCGGCAACATCGGGCCCCTCGCTGCCATTCCCGTGATGGAGGGCAAGGCCCTCCTTTTCAAACAGTATTCCGGCATCGATGCCTGGCCGATCTGCGTCGACACGCAGGAGACCGGCGAGATCGTCGAAACGGTTCGGCGCATCGCTCCCGTGTTCGGAGGAGTCAATCTCGAAGATATCGCCGCACCGCGTTGCTTCGCGGTCGAGGAGCAGCTCCAGGACCTCGGAATTCCCGTCTTTCACGACGACCAACACGGGACCGCGATCGTTCTTCTCGCCGCCATGCTGAACGCCGCGCGGGTAGTGGGCAAGAATCCCGCCGACCTGCGCGTCGTGATCAATGGGGCAGGCGCTGCAGGGACGGCGATCGCCAGGCTTCTACGCTGCATCGACCAGGACCCTGACGTCTGCACACCTGTAGCCGATGTCGTGATCTGCGACAGCCGGGGAGCGATTCACCGCAACCGTTCCGACCTGAACCCCCAGAAGGAGGGTCTGCTCGCCTACACGAATCCCACAGACAGGACCGGATCGCTCGGTGAGGTTCTCGCCGATGCGGACGTGTTCGTCGGAGTAAGCAAGGGCAACCTGCTCTCCGCGGACGACATTCGAACGATGGCGAAGGATCCGGTCATCCTGGCGATGGCGAATCCGGTTCCCGAGATCATGCCCGACGAGGCACGGAAAGGCGGGGCGGCCGTCGTCGGAACGGGACGGAGTGATTTCCCGAACCAGGTCAACAATGTCCTCGCCTTCCCCGGGATCTTCCGGGGCGCTCTCGATGCGCGGGCCGCGCAGATCACGCCCGAGATGAAAATTGCGGCAGCCCGCGCGCTCGCTGGTGCCGTCGAGGATCTCGGCCCCGACAAGATTCTCCCCTCTCCCCTGAATTCCGCCATTGCCCCGATCGTGGCGCGTGCCGTCTGCGCCGCGGCTCCCGGGGGATGTCATCCCGACTCGCTCCCGGACAAATCATGATCCCGATTCTCCTCGCTCTTCTCGGACTCTATCTCCTGGTTGGCCTCGTCTTCGGCATCGCGTTCGCCTTCTTCGGCGGTGCCAGGCGCATCGACCCGGGCGCCGCCGAGGCCACCTGGGGATTTCGCTTTGTCATTCTGCCAGGATGCCTGGTCTTCTGGCCCCTCTTGTTGGGGCGCTGGAGGAGCGGCTCCCCACCGCCGGAGGAACGGTCGGCTCATCGCCTGGCCAGTCGTGATTCATAACCGAGACGAACGAAGATGCAGGCACACCATCGCACCCGACACCGAATTCTCTGGATCGCTCTCGCCCTCGGCGGGATCGCCATACTCGTCATCGCCCTGACAAATCCCTACCGGGCGGAAGTAAGGAATCTCCTCGAGGGAGCGGGGGTAGAGGAGCCGGCACAGACCAACGAACAGCCATGAGTGTTTCCTACAAAGCGGTGGGGTGGAACCCCTTCAAGAGGCGCTACGACATCATCCTTCTCGCGATCGTGGTCGCCTATCTCGCTCTCTTCACGGGCATCACTCTCGCGATTCACCCGGCGGCGACGGTGGAGATCGTCCTGATTCGCGCCTTCGGCACAGCCGGGATTCTCCTGTTGCACTTCATCCTCGCGATCGGTCCGATGGCGCGGCTCGACCGACGCTGGCTGCCGCTTCTCTACAACCGGCGGCACCTCGGGGTCACGATGTTCTTCCTCGGTTTCGTCCACGCCTTCCTCGCGATCGTGACCTATCACGCGGGCGGCGATACCAATCCGGTCGTGAGTATCTTTGTGGGTGACGCCGGAAGCGGGCTGGGGGCCTTTCCTTTTCAGGCCTTCGGATTCTTCGCCCTCGCCATTCTTTTCGTCATGGCGGCGACCAGTCACGACTTCTGGCTGGCCAACCTGACGGCCCCGATCTGGAAGACCCTCCACATGGGTGTCTATGTCGCCTACCTTGCCCTGCTGATTCATGTCGCGTTCGGCGTTCTTCAGTCGGAGTTGTCTGTGGTGTATGCCGCTCTCACGGTGCTGGGCTTTGCCTTCCTGACGGGTTTGCATCTCGTCGCGGGATTTCGGGATCGCGGCATCGATCGTCCCGTCAAGGGTGACCCGGCCGATGACGGCTTCGTCGAAGTCTGCCGGGTGGACGAGGTTCCCGTCGACGGGGCGCACGGTGTCTCGCTGGGTGGGGAGCGTGTCGCGGTGGTGCGCTGGGAGAACAAGCTCTCCGCGGTTTCCGGCGTGTGTCAGCATCAGAACGGGCCGCTCGCCGAGGGAAAGTTCATCTACGGTTGCCTCACCTGTCCCTGGCACGGATACCAGTACAAACCGGACGACGGGCGATCTCCCGAACCGTTCACCGAGAAGATACCCACTTTCCGGATACGGGTGAAGGACGGCTCGGTCTGGTTGCATCCGAAACCGAATCCGGCCGGAACGCACGTGGAGCCGGTCGTCATCGCATCCTGAATGATGAGCACGAGTGAAGCCGAATACTGCCGGCTCCTGATCGAGAAGAGGGATCGCCATGACGGGGCCGGCCTTTCCCTGCTTCCCCGGTTGAAGTGGAAACTGCTCCTCGTGGTGATCACCGCGGGTTATTCCGTGTGGGCCTGGAGAATCGACAGCGGGGTGGGAAAAATGGGGGCCTTTCTTGCCGGCGGATTCCTGGCCGGCACCCTGGTGCGCGACGTCCAGTGGATGCGCGTGCTCGAGCGGGACTGGCCGAAGATCAGCCGTTTCATCGATTGGACGAAAGTGGAAAAGACCGCAGCGGAAAAGCAACAGAGCAAAGAGTCATGAGTGCAGAAAAAGACAGAGAGTTCTTCATCGGTTGGCAGGGGAAGGCTCCGCCCGCGACGGGACGCTACCTGCGGAAGTCCTTGCTCGGTTTCGGCATTGGCGCGGTGGCGCTGGCCGCCCTGTTCGCCGGAATGCAGCAGACGATCGGCCGGGCCTGGTTCGAATTCGGCAACGTGAAGGAGTTCCAGGGGATCCTGATGCAGTCACCGGTTCCCATGCTCGTCACCGACGAGCCCGATGAGACGAGCGGCGAGTCGGTGTTCCTGCTCGTGAACCCCTTCAAATTCGGCTATCCGGCGGAAAAGGCGGAGGAGTTTCACCTGCAACCCGTGACCCTGCGGGGCACGCTGATCTACAACGAGGACTCGGGCGGGGCGATGATCGAGGTCGTCGAGACGGTCGCTCGCGAGGGTGGAGATTCCGGCGAAAGTGGCGGCGGCTGGGACGCGGGTCCCGGGGAGACGGTGCAGTTGACCGGTGAGATCGTCGATTCGAAGTGCTGGCTTGGCGTGATGAATCCCGGTTCGCTCAAGCCGCATCGCGCCTGCGCCATCAACTGCATCCGGGGCGGAATACCGCCGGTCCTGCTCGTGGACCGGAAGGAGATGGTCCTGCTCGTGGGACCGGGCGGCGAGGCGATCAATGATGACGTGCTGGAGCATGTTGCGCTTCCCGTGCGGATGAAGGGCACCCTGCACGACTACGGTTCTCTCCGGGTTCTTCACGTCGACCCCGGCGAGATTCGCCAAATTGGGCATTGAGCGGCGTTGGGCAAGACGCCAAGATTACGGGATGCACGTGACGATGATCGCGGCGATGGCCCGGGACCGGGTCATCGGCACGGGAAGTGGAGGGATCCCCTGGCACCTTCCGCGCGACGTGGCCCGGTTCCGGGAATTCACCGCGGGAAAACACCTCCTGCTCGGTCGCCGCACCTACGAGGAGATGTCGGGTTGGTTCTCCGATCACACCCCGATCGTGCTGACGCGGAACGAGGAGTTTCGGGCTGATCCCGGGCGGGTCGCTCGCTCGGTCGACGAGGCCATCACCGAGGCGGCAGAGGACGGCGCCGACGAATTGTCGGTCATCGGCGGAGCCAGCGTCTATGCGGCGGCGCTTCCCTACGCCGACGACCTCTATCTGACCCGGATCGAGGCCGATGTGGAGGGACGCGCCCGGTTCCCCGACTACGCGGACGGGATCGAGTGGGAGACCATCACCGAAGAGAGTTTCGAGGCAGACGCGGCGAACGAGTTCGCGATGCGCTTCGTCCACCTCCGCCGGGTTCGACCCTCGTCCCTCCGCCCGTCCCGGTTTCACCGGCCGTAGCCGATGATGGCCGAGAGCCCTCACCCTGACTTCTTTCCACGCATGAGCGCATTCGACATTACCTGTCTCGTATGGGGGCGGAGACCGGTGGTGCGATCGCGGTGTTCTCGGAAACGGTGCCTCCGGGTGGGGGCCCGCCACGCCATGTCCACCGCGATCAGATCGAGGTGTTTCATGTCATCGAGGGAGAAATCCGGTTCGAGCTCGATGGAGAAACGGTCGTGCGGGGAAGCGGTGCATCGGTCCTGGTCCCGGCAGGTGCGGTGCATGCTTTTCGGAATGATGGTGAGACTCCCGCCACGATCCACTTCGAACTCCTTCCCGCCGGGAGGTCGGAAGAATTCTTCTCGCGCCTGGTGGCGGGGGAGAAGGGCGATCCGGGCGCGTTTTTCGACGCTTTCGGGATCGATCTGTGCGGACCCCCGCTGGCGTAGGACCGAGTGAGCGTAAGGAGGGGAAGCTTCCCGAGCATGTGCACGTTGACATGGTGGATCGAGAGCTCCGAGCGGTACGAGGTGTTTTTCAATCGCGACGAGAAGAAGGACCGCCCGGTGGCAGCTCCCCCGTCCGAGGGCCACGTCGACGGGGTTGCCTATCTCGCCCCGACGGATCCGGGAGCCGGGGGGACGTGGATCGTGGCGAACGAGTATGGGGTGGTTTTCGCGCTGCTGAATGGCTACGACATCGAACCCGGGGAAGAACCCGCCGGGGGGTGGCGAAGCCGGGGGCTGCTGGTGCGTGACCTGGCTTCGATAACGAGCGGGGAGGAATGCCGTGAGCGGATCGGGCAGGTTGACGGACGGGCCTATCCTCCTTTTCGCCTGGCGGGGTTCTTTCCTTCGCAAGAATCGGTGGAAGTCTTCGGCTGGCTGGGCGACTGTTCGCGCGCCGTGTCCCGCATTCCCCCCGAGATGCCCATGTGTTCCTCTTCTTTCGCCACGGCGGAAGTGTTGGACGCGAGGAAGAGAGCGTTTCACCGCGTCGTGGAACCGTTGGAAGGGGCCGCCGCAGGCGAAGGCGAAGACAGGTGCGGTGCCCACTGGCGTTTTCATCATGACGCGTCCGGTGGGGCGGATGCCTACACCGTTCGGATGAATCGTCCCGATGCGCAGACCTGGAGTGTGAGTCGCATCACCATCACCCGCGAGCAGATCGCATTCCTTTACGAGGCCGAATCTCCCGGACTGACCGGTGCTCCCGGAGTTTCACGATCGGTCCTTCCCCGAACAGCATGATCTGCCGCACCTCCATCGGGCGCACGGCGATGCGAGTCCTCCTGACGGTCCTGGCGGTGGCATCGGTGCTGATGTGTGCCGGCTGTTCCCCCTCGGAGGCCGTGTTCGAGCGGCTCCGCGAGGCCGAGAGCATGGATGCGTGGCAGATCGGCGTGACACTCGCTTTTGCCACCGTGGTCAGCGAGGATCTCACGTGCATCACCGGCGGGGTGATCGCGGCAAACGGTCTCGCCCCCTTCTGGGTCGTCGCGCTCGGGTGCTTCCTGGGAATCTGGTTCGGGGATGTCGGCCTCTATTGGCTGGGTCGAATCGGGGGGAAGGGCTTGCTCAGCCGGCCTCCGCTTCGGTGGTGGCTGCGGCCCCGCCGGGTCGAGCAGGGAAGGCAGCTGTTTCTCCGGCACGGGGGAAAACTTATCGTGACATCCCGGTTCCTGCCGGGCTCGCGTTACCCGGTCTACCTCGCTGCCGGGATGCTGCGCTACTCCTTCTGGCTCTTCGGTTTCTGGATGGCGGTGGCGGGAATCGTCTGGGCACCCCTCCTCGCCTTCTGCGCGATGCTCGCGGGAGAGGTGCTGTTGCACTGGTTCGCCACCTACGAGAAGATCGCACTGGTGGCTGTGCCCCTCATCATCGTCGCCGTCTGGATGGGCGTGCAGATGATCGAGTATTTCGTGACCCACCGTGGACGGAGGCTTCTCTACGGGGCGTGGCGCCGTTTCTGGGAGTGGGAGTTTTGGCCGATGTGGCGGTTCTACCCTCCCGTGTTGCTCTACCTGCTCTGGCTGGGCGTCCGGCATCGCAGGCTGACCCTGTTCACGGCGACCAATCCCGCGATGCCACACGGAGGTTTCGCGCTCGAATCCAAGCGGGATATCCTGACGAGGCTGTCGGCGACGGAGATCGGGAGGGAACGGGTCGCTCGCTTCGTGTCGATCCCGGAAGGAGAGAGCGAAGCGAGAATGGCGGTGCTGGAGGAGTTCCTGGCGAAGGAGTCGATCTCGTTCCCGGTGGTGCTGAAACCCGATCTCGGAGAGCGAGGCCAGGGAGTCGCGGTGGTGCGGTCACGGGAGTGGGCCCTCCGTTACCTGGAGACCTGTCGTCACGAAGTCATCGCACAGGAGTTTGTCGAGGGGCGGGAGTTCGGCGTCTTTTACTACCGCTTCCCCGGAGAGGAAGAGGGGCATCTGCTCTCCGTGGCCGAAAAGTCGATGCCGACGGTGACGGGAGACGGGGAACGCACGATGGAGGAACTGATCCTCGATCATCCTCGAGGAGTCCGGATGGCCAAGTATTTCCTGGGTCGGTGGGCGGCACACCTGGTTCGTGTTCCGGAAAAGGGTGAAGAGGTTCCCCTCACCAATTTGGGGACTCACTGCCGGGGAGCGGTGTTTCACGATGCCCGGGGCCGGGCGACCGGGGAGTTGCGCGCCGCGATCGACGAATTGAGCCGGAGCTATGAAGGTTTCTATTTCGGGCGCTACGACCTGCGGGTGGCTTCCGCGGAAGACCTGGAACGCGGTCAGAGATGGAAGGTTCTTGAGTTGAACGGTGTGAGTTCGGAGTCCACCCACATCTACGAACCGGGGTATCCCCTGTGGAAGGCGTATCGCGACCTGTTCGACCAGTGGCGAATCGCCTACGCGATCGGTGCCGCGAACCGGGAACGCGGGGTGGAGCCCTCACCGGCACGCGAGTTGTGGCGAACGATCCGCCAGCATGCACGGCACGAGTGGTTCGAGACGCACTCGGAGCCCTCGGTCGAGGAAGACGTGCCCGACGACGAGCAGGACGATCGCGGGCGCGGGGACGAGACGATCACTTCGGCCGGATGAAGTCGGACAAGCGGACGATCGACATCCGCGAGGAGCTTCACTGGTTGCAGGGTGAGGGAATTCCGTTTCGCCTGCTCCTTTTCCTGGTCGAGTCGCTGCTGGGTGTAGGCCGGCTGAATCGACACCTGCAACGAGCCGGCGAGCGGGATCGGGAGACATCCGTAGCGGATTACCTCGAAACTCTGCGGCGTGAACTCGGATACGAGGTGCACGCGGAGGAATCCCCCATCGGACTCCTTCCCCGGGAGGGTGCGGTGATCGTCGTGGCCAACCATCCCTTCGGAGGTCCCGACGCGGTGGCACTGGCGCATTTTCTCACGCATCGGCGGGCCGACGCGCGGGTGCTGGCGAACGAGTTTCTTTGCAGCGTCGAGTCCGCGCGGGAGATCATGATACCCATGACGGTCTTCTCCGACGACCGTCTCGAACGGCGAAAGAACGTGAGCGCGATTCGTTCCGCCCTCGTCCATCTCGCTCGGGGAGGGGCCCTGGGCCTTTTTCCTTCCGGGGAAGTCGGACACTGGGTACGAGGAGAGTTTCGCGCGAGCGAGTCGGCCTGGTCGAACCTGCTCGTCACGCTCGCGCGCCGCTCCGGGGCCCCGGTCGTGCCGGTGGGGATCCCGGGAACGAATTCCGTGCTGTTTCACCTGCTCGGGTGGGTTCACCCGTTTCTACGAACGGCCTGGCTTCCCCGCGAGATCCTGCAGAAGAAGGGACACCGGATCGGTCTGCGAGTCGGGGAGAAGATGTTTCCGGTTGAAGCCGAGACGGACGAGCAGTTTCTCCGGAGGGTGAGAGAACGGGTGCTTGAACTCGCAAAGTCACCATGAAAAAGGGCCGACGGTTCCCCGTCGGCCCTTTCGTGGAAATGCCGGATTGCCGTATTCCGGTGGCGACCGATCAATACCGGTAGAGTTCGGGCTTGAACGGGCCTTCGACCGGGACGCCGATGTAGTCGGCCTGCTCGGGCGTGAGTTGCGTGAGTTTCGCCCCGATCTTCTCGAGGTGGAGGCGGGCCACCTCTTCATCGAGCTTCTTCGGCAGGACGTAGACGCCGGGAGCGTAGACCTCCTTGTTCTTCCAGAGATCGATCTGGGCGAGCGTCTGGTTCGTGAAGCTGTTCGACATCACGAAGCTGGGGTGACCGGTGGCGCAGCCGAGATTGACGAGCCTGCCTTCCGCGAGAAGGAAGACCTGGTTTCCGTTCGGCAGGTTGTAGCGATCGACCTGCGGCTTGATGTTTTCCTTGGTCACTCTTTCGTGAGAATTCAGCGGCGCCACCTGGATCTCGTTGTCGAAGTGTCCGATGTTGCAGACGATGGCCTGGTCCTTCATCGCGAGGATGTGCTCGAGCCGGATGATGTCCTTGTTCCCGGTAGTCGTGACGTAGATGTCGGCCCAGCCGAGGGTGTCTTCGACGGGAAGCACGCGAAATCCCTCCATCGCGGCCTGGAGGGCGCAGATGGGATCGATCTCCGTGACGACCACCTGGGCACCGTGGCCCGCCAGTGTCTGCGCGCAGCCCTTGCCGACATCGCCGTATCCGCAGACGACGGCGACCTTGCCCGCGATCATCACGTCCGTCGCCCGCTTGATGCCGTCGACGAGTGACTCGCGGCAGCCATAGAGGTTGTCGAATTTCGACTTCGTCACGGAGTCGTTCACGTTGATCGCGGGAATCCGGAGTTTACCGGCTTCCGACATCTGGTAGAGGCGGTGCACGCCGGTGGTCGTCTCCTCGGAGACTCCCTTCCAATCCTTGAGGTAGCTGTTCCACTTGTCCGGGGTCTCGGCGAGGACCCGCTTGAGGAGTTCCTGGATGACCGCCTCCTCCTCACTGCCGGCTTCGGCGTCGACGAAAGAGCGATCGCCTTCCTCCAACTCGGCTCCCTTGTGGATGAGGAGCGTCGCGTCCCCTCCGTCGTCGACGATCAACTCCGGTCCCTTCCCGTCCGGCCAGGTCAGTGCACTGAGGGTGCACTCCCAGTATTCCTCGAGCGTTTCACCTTTCCAGGCGAACACGGGAATACCCGCGGCGGCCACGGCGGCGGCGGCATGATCCTGGGTCGAGAAGATGTTGCAGCTGCACCAGCGGACATCGGCGCCGAGAGCGACGAGGGTCTCGATGAGGACCGCGGTCTGCACCGTCATGTGGAGGGAACCCATCACGCGAACCCCTTCGAGCGGTCGCTCGGCGGCGTATTTTTCCCGGGTGGCGATGAGGCCGGGCATTTCGTGCTCGGCGATTCCGATTTCCTTTCGTCCGAATTCGGCGAGGCCGATGTCGGCGACTTTGTAGTCCTGTTTGGCTGCTTCGAGTGTGGCTGTCATAAAATGGTTTGAGGCTTGGGAGTGTTTTGGGTCGTGAGAGCCGGGCCCTCCGTCCGAGGTTCTACGCCTGTCGGTTCACTGGCAGGCGCTCTTCAATTCGTCGACGTGTTCGGTTTTCTCCCAGGTGAGCGCATCGGTGTCCTCCTCGCGGCCGAAGTGTCCGTAGTTCGTGCTCTTCCGATAGATCGGCCGGAGCAGATCGAGGTGGCGAATGAAGTCGGCCGGTTTGAAGGAGAAGAGGTCGCGGTTGTTCAGCGCAGCCTCGATCTTCTCTTCGCCGACCGTGTTGGTGCCGAATGTATCGACGTGAACGCTGACGGGATGGGGGTGGCCGATCGCGTAGGCCAGCTGGAGTTCGCATTTTTCGGCGAGGCCGGCGGCCACGACGTTCTTGGCGACGTGACGGGCCATGTAGGCGGCGGACCGGTCGACCTTGCTGGGATCCTTACCGGAGAAGGCGCCTCCACCGTGGCGTCCCATACCCCCGTAGGTGTCGACGATGATCTTCCTGCCGGTCAATCCACAATCTCCCTCGGGACCGCCGATGATGAACAGTCCGGTTGGGTTGATGAGCAATTCCGTGTCGTCGGTCAACAGTTCTCCGGGGAGAACGGCCTCGATCAGGTCCTTCTTGAGGAGTTCGCGAATTTCGCTGGTCGTGATTTCGGCGGCATGCTGCGTGGAAACGACCACCGCCGTGATGCGGTGGGGTTTTCCGCTGACATATTCGACCGACACCTGCGTCTTGGAGTCGGGACGCAACCACGTGTGGGTGCCGTTCTTGCGCAAATCGGTGAGAGCTTTTCCGAGCTTGTGCGACCAGGCGATGGGCGCCGGCATCAGTTCGGCGGTTTCCGTGCAGGCGTACCCGAACATGATACCCTGGTCGCCCGCTCCCTGTTCATCGGTGGTCTTGTTGTCGGCGGCTCGATCGTCGACGCCCTGTGCGATGTCGGGCGACTGCTGACCCAGCGCATTGAGGAAGAAGAAATCGGCTGCGTTGAACTTGCAGTCGTCGTTGGTGTAACCGATCCCTTTGATGGCCTCCCTGACGACTTCCTGATAGTCGAACTCGGCGCTCGTGGTGATCTCACCACCCAGGGCGACGATGTTGTCCTTGACCATGGTTTCGCAGGCGACGCGAGAGGTCGGATCCTGTGCGAGGCAGGCGTCCAGGACGGAATCGGAGATCGTGTCGCATACCTTGTCGGGATGCCCTTCCGTGACGGATTCGGATGAGAAGATGTATCGGTCTGCCATGATGTATTTACAAATCGTGATGCGTTGATAGCATACGGTGAGAGTCCATGTCGTCAACGCTAAAAACCCTCCGCCTGATCGGTGATCCCACCCGGTTGAGAATCCTTGCGCTCCTGCGGCACGAGGAACTCTCCGTAGTCGAATTGCAGGAGATCCTCTCGATGGGGCAATCGAGGATTTCCTCGCATCTCTCCCAGTTGAAACACGCGGGGCTGGTGACCGACCGGCGGTCCGGTAAGAACATGATCTACGCGTTCGGGGGTGGGCCGGAACCCATCGACCCGCGAATCGACGGGCTCCTCGATGCCGCCTCGGAGGAATTGCCGGAGACCGCCGACGACATCGCCGCCCTCGCCCTCGCCCTGCAGAAGCGCAAGGACCGGGCGCGGGCCTACTTCGATACCCTGGCTGGCCGTTTCGGGCGGACCTACTGTCCGGGCAAGTCCTGGAAGGCGGTCGCCGAAACTCTGCTTCAGCTGATGGAGCCGATGGTGATCGCCGATCTCGGAGCAGGCGAGGGGACCCTCTCCCAGTTGCTCGCCCAGCGGGCGAAGCGGGTGATCGCGATCGACAACTCTCGCAGGATGGTCGAGTTCGGCAGCCGGAAGGCGGGGGAGAAGGGTTGCACGAATCTCGAGTTCCGCCTCGGTGACATCGAGGATCCCCCGATCGATGACGAGATGGTGGACCTGGCCCTTCTGAGCCAGGCTTTGCACCACGCCCAGAAGCCCGAGCGTGCGATTGGCGCCGCGTTTCGCGTCTTGCGTCCGGGAGGCCGAATCGTGATCCTCGACCTGCTGAAGCATTCGTTCGAGGACGCCCGGGAACTCTATGCGGACGTCTGGCTCGGGTTTTCCGAACTCGAGATTCGGCGATTCCTCGGGGATACCGGGTTTCGCCGAGAACGAATCTCCGTGGTCGACCGGGAGGAGGAGGCGCCTCACTTCCAAACTTTGCTTGCCATTGCGGAGAAGCCGGGTGGAACCTGCCACTCCTGATTGGGCCAAAGATTCGCCCTTCTTTTTTCGTTCCTGGAATGTTCCGTTCCCCGTGCATGAGACTGTCGCGCCTGATCCCCTTTGCCTTCCTCTCGGCGGGTTCGCTCTCGTTATGCGCTGGTGACTGGAAGGTCGAGGAGACCACTCCGCCGGGACTCGCTCGAGGTGAGCACGCTGCATTCCAGAGGCTGAGTGTGCGGCGGCAGGGCGAGAACGGATTCTTCAGTCGTCGCAGCCTTTCCCTGGTCTGGTTCGACGGGAGACGATCGCGATTGCGGATCATCGATAACGGCGATGAAGTGGAGCCGCGCTATCCCACCCTCGCCGAGGCGATGCGCGTCCATGGCTGTTTCGCGGGCTGCAATGGCGGATTCTTCCTGGAGAACTTCGCTCCATCCGGCCTGATGGTGAGCGAGGCGAAGGCGACGGGCAGGTGGGGAAGCGCCAAGCTCCTCAGCGGAGCCCTCCTGGTCGATTCGTCGGGCAGCTTGCGGATCATTCGTCGCAGCGAATACCAGGGAGGCGCGATCGAGCTGATCCAGGCGGGTCCCTTTCTCATCGACAGGGGCCAAACCGTGGCCGGTTTGTCGACGAAGAATGCGCGGCGTCGAACTTTCGTCCTCCATGATGGGGGGCATCGCTACGCGCTCGGCACCAGTGACTCCTTCACCCTCGATGATCTGTCCCGGATCCTGGTCGAGGCATTCGGGCCGCGTACGATCGAGCGCGCCCTCAACCTCGACGGGGGGACATCGAGCGGGTTCTACTACAATCCGGGGACAGGCGTCGATGGTGTCCGCATCGAGCCGTTCAAGCGTGTCCGGAATTTTGTCGGGATCGTTCCCGTTCCCTGACTCCGGCGGTGGCCCTTGCTCCGCGATGAAGTCATCGACAGGGGAGCGGGCACGGCCTACAATCTTTCCTCACAAACCCACACCAGTATGATCAAAAAGAAACTCACTGTTTTCGCTACCGTGCTCACCGTTCTCGCCCTCGTCGCGCTCTCGTCGACTTTTCGGCTCTCGGTGGCCGATGAGAAAGGGGATGAAGCGAAAGCCGGCGAATGGACCGAACTCTTCGACGGGAAGTCGCTCGATGGCTGGAAGCCTTCTACCCTGGGATCGGCGAAATACTCCGTGGAGGGTGGCGCCATCAAGGGGGAGACGGTCGAGGGCAGTCCAAACACCTTCCTGCTCAGCGAGGACCAGTATGGCGATTTTATCCTCGAGTTCGAGGTGAAGGTCCACGACAGCCTCAACTCGGGTGTTCAAATCCGGTCGCGCGAGAAGACCGAGGAAGATCTCGCGTGGTCAGGACGCGACGGCAAGCCGGCGAAGGACCTGAATCGCTTCTTTGGACCGCAGGTGGAGATCGAATCCTCACCGGGCCAATCCGGCTACATCTACGGCGAAGCGACGGGGCGGGGGTGGCTTTCGCCCGAACCGAAGGACAAGGGCCACTCACACGATTTCATCAAGAATGGCGAGTGGAATCGCTACCGGATCGTGGCCAAGGGCGCCCGGATCCAGACTTACATCAACGGTAATCCCGTGGCGGATCTCGCGGACGAAATGATCTACGAGACGCATGCGAAAGGCCACATCGGCCTCCAGGTTCATGGCATCAAGAAAGGCACCGGTCCGTTCGATGTCTACTGGCGCAAGATTCGCATCAAGGAGATCAAATAAAATAGTAGGGAATTTTCTTGCGCTGGCGACGCGAAACGCCTACAAGCGATTTGAGCGAAAACGGCGGCACGTCAACGTCTTAGCGTTCGTCGCGATTGCTCTAAGGAGGAGGGCCTCGGTGTCGCCGTGAGGCGGCACCGAGGTATTCCTTATTTTTTCGCTTGTAGGCGCTCGCGTGGAGCCCTCGCCCAGCCTGGGGGGATAGTGGCCGGGAAGGAGTTGTTACCTTCGATTGTTCCCTTCCCGTGGAGTGTGACAGCACGGGCAAATTTTCGTCGTCTTTTTTTGCTCCCCAACGGGGCGTTGCCCCCACCGCGGGCCGGGAGTAGAATCGTTTTGCCCGGGAACGGGAAAATCCGAACGGGAAAACCCCGTGACAACATGGCTTCGCGAACTGGTGACATTGCAACGAATCGGAAGGCGCTGCGGGATTTCCATGTCATCGACAAATACGAGGCGGGAATCGAGCTGAAAGGTACCGAGGTCAAATCGATCCGTGCGGGCAAGATCAATCTGGCCGATTCCTTCGCCC
>Ga0180429_10002045_pt1 | contig 16857 bp, 18 predicted proteins | sample SS_ome_FD_132428 | JGI IMG/M metagenome (GOLD analysis project Ga0180429, IMG submission 132428) | Hypersaline lake sediment archaeal communities from the Salton Sea, California, USA - SS_1_S_1 metaG | ecosystem: Environmental > Aquatic > Non-marine Saline and Alkaline > Hypersaline > Sediment ...
AGACGGTCCTCACAAAGGGTACGTCGCATATCCCGACATCGACATGATGATTGAGATGACCGATGCCATGCAGGCGGTCCGTGCTTACGAAGCCAACTTGGGGACAATGGAAATTACCAAGGACCTCGAACTGCAAACACTAAGGATTCTGGCCTGATGAACCCGATCAACGGTATCCAAATTCCGACGATCTCGCCCAACCAAGGTATCGGTCAAGGTATCGGTCAAGGTATCGGCGGGGCGGAGTCCGCGCGGGACTCGACGCCGTTCAAGGATTTCCTGATCGAGTCGATGCGGGAAGTCAATACGATGCAGCAGGACGCGGACGCCGCGGTCGAGAAACTGGTCACCGGCGACGACGTTACGCCCGCCGAAGTGCTCACCGCCGTGCAGAAGGCCGACATTGCTTTCCGCCTGATGATTGAGGTCCGCAATAAGATGGTAGCTGCGTATGAGGAGGTCAAGAATATCAGGGTCTAGGAAGTAGTGGATAGTGGATAGTGGTTAGTGAATAGTGATGTTTAACGGGCGAGCATCGTTCGCCGCACTGAATCACAGAAGATACAAAGGCGACAGTTATGGCTGTCAATGACTATCGCGAGTTGATCGTCTGGCAAAAGGCAATGGGCCTGGTTGAAATGGTCTATCGGATGACCAATGGTTTTCCAAAAGCTGAACTTTGTGGACTGATAGCCCAAATTCGGCGAGCTGCAATCTCAATTCCAAGCAACATTGCCGAGGGGCAAGGGTGAACCACAACACGCGACTTTCTCAACTTCCTCTCAATAGCCAACGGCTCGCTTAAGGAAGTCGAAACCCAAGTTCTCATCTCCGAACGACTGGAGTACATCGGCAAAGGGGTTCAAGCAAAACTGATCCAACAAACCGCCGAAGTGGGCCGTCTAATCAGCGGCCTCAAGAACTCACTGAAGAGGAGAAACACATAGCCAACCACTAACCGCTATCCACTAACCACTATCCACTAACCACCGCCCACTCCGGAGTTCCAAGGATGGATTTCCTCAACCAAACGTCCGAGCAGCTAAAAGACCTGTTCGGGTCGATGACACCCGGCTCACGGATTACGGCCGCCCTGCTGCTGATCGTGGTGGTAATCAGCCTGGGTTACCTGTTAACCGCGCAGGTGTCGGGGCCGGACCTGGACCTGATGAACGGCGAGCCGGTGACCGTCGGTCAACTGCAGGCGATGAAGGGGGCATTCGCCAAGGCCGGATTGAATTCGTATGAGGTCCGCGGCACGCAGATCTTCATCCCTCGCGGACGGCGCGACGCCTACATGGCTGCATTGCTCGACGGCAACGCCCTGCCGCCGAACATCGCCACGTTGTTCGGCGACCCGGAAAAGGGCTCCTCGGCCTTCGAAAGCAGGGAGCAGAGAAACGAGCGCGTGCAGGTAGCCAAGCAGAAACGGCTCTCGCTGGTGATCAGCAAAATGAACGGGATCGAGAACGCGGTTGTCTTCTTCGGCACCGAGACGCTCCCCGGCTTCACGCGCCAGAAAATCACTACCGCCTCGGCCACCGTTTGGCCGCACGCCGCCGGGCAACTCGACAGCGACCAGGTCTCCTCGATCCGACATTTTCTCTCCGGGGCCATTCCAGGGCTCAAGTCGCAGAACGTAACCGTGATCGACGGCAACAGCAATCGCACCTGCCACGTCATCGACGCGGAGAATCCCGACGGCAACGGCACGTTCCTTGCCGATCTGCAGAAGACCTACGAGGAACACTGGCGCGGCAAGATCCTCAACGCGTTGTCCTACGTGCCGGGTGTGGTCGTCACGCCCACCGTCGTGCTCGACGCGGAGCGGAAGCGCCTTTCCCGGGAAACCACCATCAATCCGAAGGCCGTCACCGTTAGGCAGAAGGACGAGAGCAGTTCCACGAGCAGCACGGGCAGCAGTCCGGCCGGACCTCCCGGCATGCGGGCCAATGCCGCGCCGAATGCCCCGCAGGCGTTGAGCGGCGTCCCGGGAAACAGTTCCAACGCGGAATCGGAGGAGACGCGCAGCGAAATTGAAAGTATCGCCTCCGGTACGGAAACGGAAAGCGAAACCACCGGCCACTTGCCCAAACGGATCTCGGTTTCGGTCAGCGTTCCCAACAGCTACTTCGAGAAGGTTTGGCGGAAACTGAACCCGGCTGAGGAAGGGCAAGAGCCGCCTGCGCCCGACCAGGCCGTGCTGGACAAGATCCGCACGGAAGAATCGGGCCGAATCCAGAAACAGGTGGCCAACCTGCTGCCACCGGTCGCGAACGTGACCGACCCGCTGGAGTTGGTCAATGTCTCCGCCTATCCGGATCTGCCCATCGCCCAGCAACCGCTCCCCGGCGTGAGCGAGAACGCCTTGGCATGGCTGGGACAGCACTGGGGCACCGTGGGAATGATCGGTCTGGCATTGTTCAGCCTGGTGACGGTCAGATCAATGATCAGGTCGGCTCCCGTCGCGTCCGAGACCGCGGAGGGCCCCCGAATCCTCTCCGCCGAAGGCGACGAAGACGACGACGAAGCGGCGGCCATCGCCGCCAGCCAGTTGTCGCGATTCTCCGGGTCCGGACCCTCGTTGCGAGACGAACTCAGCAATCTGGTTCAAGAAGACCCCGACACGGCGGCAAACATACTCAGAAGCTGGATCGGAAATCCCAACTAAGATATGAATCGTCAACAAGAACATGCCGAGTCAGGAATCCGCAAAGCGGCGATACTGGTCGCCAGTCTCGACATGGCCGGCGCCGACGCGATCCTCGATCAACTCGGACCCGAGCAAGCCGCCCGCGTGCGCCGCACCGTGGTCGACCTGGGCCAGGTCGATCCGCAGGAGCAACGCCGGGTGATCGACGAGTTCCGCCGCATCGGCCCGATGGTCCCGGACCGACAGCCTCCCGGCATCGAGTTGGACGACCGGCTCGCCCGAAAACTGGCCGCGCAACCGAACCGCGTGTCAAGTTTGAGCCCGTCGGAGAACCCCACGGCACGCGATCGAGCCGCCGAGACCGAAAACGGCGCTGCGACGGCAAGACCGTTCAGCTTCCTCCAGAAAGCCGAGGCCGACAAGCTCGCCCGAACGCTCGACGGCGAACGGCCGCAGACGATTGCCCTGGTGTTGTCCCAGGTTCCCCCCGAGCAGGCCGGCTGCGTGCTGGCACGGTTCTCCGCCGCCCTGCAAGCAGAGGTGATCCGGCGGCTGGTCGAGCTAGAGGAGACCGACCCGGAAATCCTTCGCGAAGTGGAACAGGCGTTGCAGTCGCGCTTGTCGGTACACGTCGGGCCGCGTCGCCGTCGGGTTGCCGGCATGAAAGCGGTAAGCGATATCCTCAAGGCGTCCGGCGGCGGGATCGGCGCACGGATTCTGGAGAACCTGGCCGAGCACGACGGCACCCTGGCCGAGCGTCTTGGTCCCCGGGCGATTCAGTTCGAGGAGTTGACCGAACTGGACGACTCGTCGCTTCGGGTGATATTCCAGGCCGCCGAACCCGAACTGACCTTTGTAGCCTTGGTGGGCGCATCGCCGCGGCTGATCGAGCGGATCGCCCGTCATTTGTCTCCGGACGAAGCAGCGATGCTTCGCCACAAGTTGGACCACCCCGGTCCGATTCGTCTTAGCGACGTCGAAGACGCCCGCTGCCGTGTTGCCGAAACGGCCCGGCGGCTGGCCGCGGAAGGCGTCGTTGAATTGCCACCGAACGACTTGAGTTCAGTCTTGTAGACCGAGCGTGCCGATGTCGACAATCATCCGAGCCACCGATCACAACCGCGCCACGCAGGTGGAAGCGTTCAACTTCGACGACATTGCCGCGCGGGCAGACGCTTACCTGGCCGGGGTGCGCAGCCGTGCCCAAGGCCTGGTGGCGGAATCCCAGCGGCAGGCCGACGAGATTCGCTCCCAAGCCCGGCAGGAAGGATACCAGGCCGGTATGGCGGCGGTGGAAGAACTCGTCGGCAAGCGATTGGCCACCGTGATGCCGGCGCTGGGGAAGGTGATCGGCGATATCCAACACGCCAAGCAGACATGGCTGGCCCACTGGGAAGCGAGCGCGATTCACGTTGCCACGGCCATCGCCGAACGGTTGATCCGCCGCGAGTTGCCGCGGCATCCCGAAATCGCGCTTACCATGATCCGCGAGGCCCTGGAGTTGGCCGCCGGCAACGCGCAGTTGCGGATCCACCTCAACCCCGAAGATCACGAGGCGATGGGCGATCAGGTGCGGACGTTGATCGAGGAGTTATCTCCCCTGGCGGAAGTCGAGTTGATCCCCAACGCAGACGTAACAACCGGCGGCTGCCGCGTGGAAACCCGTTTCGGAACCATCGACCAGCGGTTCGAATCACAGTTGAAGCGAATCGAAGAAGAGTTGACCTAACCCCATGCTCGACGTTGCAGAACAACTCGAAAAGGTGATGCCCACGGCGCTGACCGGTACGGTAGCGCAGACGGCGGGCATGACGATTTCGGCGGCCGGTTTCCCGGCCCCGGTCGGCGCCGTGGCGGAGATCCAGCGCGAGACCGGCGCTTCGCTGCTGGCCGAAGTGATCGGGTTCCGCAACGAGCTTACCGTACTATACCCTTTCAGCGATCTGGCGGGCGTGCGGCGCGGCAACCGGGTACGGCTGGCAAAGACGGCCCGCTGGCTACGCGTCGGCGACGAGTTGCTCGGCCGAGTGATCGACGCCGCCGGCAACGCCGTGGACGGCCGCCCCCAGCCGGCACTTCACCAACGGACGTCGTTCCACCGCCGGCCGCCCCATCCGTGCGATCGACCGCGAATCGATCGCGCGTTGAGTACCGGTGTTCGCTCGCTCGACGGTTTGATGACCTGTGGCCGGGGGCAGCGGATGGGGATCTTTTCCGGCTCCGGCGTAGGCAAGAGCGTGCTGCTGGGAATGATGGCCCGATACACCGAAGCCGACGTGATCGTGATCGGACTGATCGGCGAGCGAGGCCGCGAGGTGAACGAATTCGTCCACCGCGACCTCGGTCCCGACGGGCTGGCCAAGAGCGTGGTCGTGGTGGCCACCAGCAACGAGCCGGCGCTGCTTCGCATCCAGGCGGCCTACACGGCAACGGCCGTGGCGGAGTATTTTCGCGATCAGGGCAAGAACGTACTTTTGTTGATGGATTCGCTGACGCGTTTCGCGCTTGCCCAGCGAGAGATCGGTCTGGCGGCCGGCGAGCCGCCCACGACGCGAGGATATCCGCCTTCTGTTTTTGCCCTGTTGCCGAAATTGCTGGAACGAGCCGGCTGTAGCCCAAAAGGAAGCATCACGGCCCTTTACGCCGTGTTGGTCGAAGCAGACGATCCGAACGAGCCGGTCAGCGATGCGGTGCGGAGTTTACTCGACGGGCACGTTTGGCTTTCGCGCGACCTGTCCTCCCGCGGCCACTACCCGGCCATCGACGTGCTGGGGAGCCTCAGCCGCCTGATGCCCGAGGTTGCCGGCGAAGAGCATCGCCGGGCGGCACAGACGCTGCGCGCGATGCTTAGCACTTATCGCGATCACGAAGACCTGATATCGGTCGGCGCTTACCGCCGCGGCAGCAACCGATTGGTTGACGTGGCCCTGGAGATGCTCGACGACGTCAACGCTTTCCTGCAACAAGAGGTCTTGCAGCCCTCGACACTGGAGGATGCCGTGTCCGGCCTTGCGCATCTAGCGCAGGAGCATGCCCGGCACTTTGCCAACCAAGCGGCCATGCAAACCCAATCGGCCAGACAAACCCCAGAGAGCTGAATCCCCAGAGAGCTGAATCCCCAGAGACCTGAATCGTGGCTAAGTTCAAATTCCGACTGGCGACCCTGTTGCGGCTCCGCGAGGCGACTCGCGACGAGCGTCGCTCCGAGTTGGGCAAGGCGTATCAGGTCGACGACGTGCTGCGCGAGCAGGTGGGCCAGGTCGCCGAGGAACTCGAGTCGTTGAAGAACGCGTGCCGCCGGGAGTCAAGTCCGGGAGTCGTCGACGTCGACCGGCTGGTCGAGGCCCAGCGTTACGAACTCGCGCTGCGCTTCCAACAGAAACAACTGGGAGAACAACGCAAGGCGGTGGGCGAGGAAATTGAACGCCGTCGGCAGCGGCTTCTCGGGGCCGACCGCGACGTCCGCGTGCTGGAGAAACTCCGCGACAAGCAAACCCGGCGGCATCGCCAGGAAGAAGACCGGCAGGAAATCAAACAGCTTGATGAAGTCGTCCAGCAACGATTCATCCGGGAGGACGGCCCATGATCCGGCGACTGCTGGGAGGCGGCGTTTCCTTGCTGGTCTACGCCTGCGTGGCCACGGTCATTGCCCAGGCTATCCTGGCGGTGCATCTGGCGCTGACCTGGCGTCTCGACCGCACCCGATGGGTCCAGATGCTGGCCATTGCCCAGGGCGTCGACCTGTTTGCCATCAACGAAGAGGCGCAACGTGAACTGGTCGACCCCTCGCAGCAGCAGATTTCGCTTCAGGAGATCCTGGACACGCGGGCCGTGAAGGTTCACCACCTCGAACTCCGCGAACAGGCGCTTGAAGACGGGCTGACGCAACTCGCCTACGAGCAACGCCGCCTGACGGACGAGAAGAAGCGATACACCCAACTCCGAGAATCGTTCGACGCGGAACTGCTTTCGCTCAAGGAGGGTGCAGTCGCCGACGGGACCGAGAACGTCCGACTGAAGCTGGAATCGATCAAAGCCAAACAGGCCAAGGATCTGCTGGTGCGGATGCTCGACAACGACGAACTCGAAGAAGTGGTGATACTGTTGGCGGCGATGCCGACGCAGAAGTGCGCAAAGATCATGGGCGAGTTCAAGACGCCCGGCGAGATCGAGCAACTCAACGAAATCCTCCGCAAGATTCGCAACGGCTACCCGGAATTGAAGCTTGCCGCCGATACCCAACAACTCCTCGAACAACTGGGCGCAATCGGCCCTTAGGAGTCTTCGCAGTGAACAATATTCAGTTGGATGGCGCGTCCGGTTTTCGGCCGCTCGACCGGGTCCCCAGCGATGCCGACCTCTTCGAGATCATCGCGGCCGCCGGTGGATCTTTCGACGAGCACCTCGAACGCGCACAAACACAACCGATTCAGGCGGCCGACGACCACACCGACTCGAGCGCATCCGAAACGCGCCCCCCCGCCGACGACCGACAACGCGAAGGCGACGACGCGCCGAACGTCGATTCGCAAGAGACGGCCGAGGTGAAAACCTCGCAAGCGAACGAATCACAGAGCGACCATGACGACGGCGACTCGCCCGAAGCCGGCGGCGAAGTCGACGCGTCCGGGTCGCGGGAAACGGAAACCGGCGAGAACGCGGAATCGGAAACGAACGAAGTGGAGCCGGAAGTGGCCGTTGACGGCGGCAGTAGGCCGATCGACCCGATCAACGAGGTTGTGGAAAACAACGCCGAGAAAACCGAGCCGAAGATCGATTCTCCCAACCAGCAAGGAGATACCAATAAGGACCGACCCCCGCTGGCCGCTGAACAGCCGGGCGAAGAGGTTACCGAGAAGACACCACTTTTCGATCGGCAATCGGGCGGTGAACAAAACGCCCGGGCCCAAGGCGAAGTCCCGGTCGATGACTCCGGTGGGCCGTCCGTGAAGGCGGCCGAGGAAGTGATCGCCAAACAACTCGGGGAGCGGGACGCCCAGCCGGACGTGAAGCCGGCCGAGGAGCCGAGCGCCGATCTATCCCGAGGGCAAGAGAATCGCGCGATTGATACATCCGCGAGCGATGCAACACCGGTTGAACACGTGAACCGGCAGCCCAACGCGGAGGGGCAGCCACAATTGCAGGCGGAGGTCGCCCGCCCCGAAGCCGCCTCCTCGCGACAACTGCAAAAGAACAAAGACAAGACAAACGCCGCCTCGGCCGCGGAGAAAACGGCCCACGAGCAACCGATCCGGTTCGAGACCGTGCCGTTGGCCGAGAAACAAGTGGTTTCGAGGGAGCCGGTCGACGCCGCCGCGCGCCAACCGGGTGCGGCCGAAGAGGCGGCCAGGCCGGTATCCACGCCTGGTAGCGAAGCGGAACTCAACGCACCCGTGCGTTTGGGGCCAAACCAGCCCGCGCGCAGCGGCGCTGCGCGGCCCGCGTCGTCTCCGGCGGAGAGCGACCAGGTGGATCAAACGCGGTTTGTGCGTCGCGTGGCCGGCGCGTTTCGAGCGATGGGAAATCGTGAGGGTAGCGTCCGGGTACGATTGAGCCCGCCCGAGTTGGGTTCGCTGAGACTGAACATATCGGTTCGAGACGGCGCGATGGCCGCTCGCGTCGAGGCGGAGACTTCGGCGGCGCGGAACCTGCTGCTGGATAATCTACCGGCGTTACGCGACCGCCTGGCCCAGCAGGACATCAAGATCGAACAGTTCGACGTGGACTTGATGGACCGATCGCCGGGCGGACTGCCCGAGCGAACCGCCGGCCAGACGGAAGACGGCCGACACGGCGGCAATCGAACACCGTCGCACGACGGCGACGCCGACGGAGACCCGGAGGTCAACTCTCTTGCCGACGCCCCCGGCGGTCTTTCGGGGCGGCCCGGCGAAGGACACCAACTTAACGTAGTGATCTAAGGAAGCTTGTTGCCGACGCGACGGGCGGCGTTACAAATACGGAAGGAACCGGAAACATGTCGACAGATTCGATCGGTGCCATCGGCCAGCAAGGCCAGCAGAATCCCTTCGGCGGTGACGCGATGAACGACATCAGCGTAGACGATTTCCTCGAGATGCTGATTGCCGAGATGCAGCACCAAGACCCGTTGAACCCGATGGACAACTCCCAGATTCTCCAGCAGATCAGCCAAATTCGGGAGATCAAGTCGAACGACGAACTCAGCGAAACGCTCCAATCGCTGTTCCTCGGACAAAACGTGGCCAGCGCCAGCGGGATGATCGGCAAATGGGTCATGAAGGTCGGCGATAACGACGACGTCCAATTGGTCGGCCGCGTGGAACGGGTCATGATCGAAAACGGCGTTCCCACGCTGAACGTCGAGGGCTTCGACCTCGACATGGAGAGCACCTCGAAGATGCAGGTCCTCTCCGACCCCCTGGGAGAGAAGATGGACGAGGCCCTGAAGATGGTTGATAAGGAGATCAGGGCGATCACCGACGGGACCCAATTGCTGCCTCCCCAGGAGATCGTCGGCCGCGTGGACAACGTCGTGATTGTCGGCGGCACCGCGAAGTATCGCGTCGGCCGTCATATCGTCGATCCGGAGAACGTAATCGAGGTCATCAACGCGGCAGCTAACTGAACCGAAAGAAAACTCCAATCACAAGGAGATAAACCATGGGTCTAGCCTCTGCACTGAGTACGGCGCTGACCGGACTGAACGCGGCGGAAACCACCATCGACGTAGTGGGTAACAATCTGGCCAACTCCAACACGGTGGGATTCAAGGCCTCGACGGCCAACTTCGCCACCCAGTTCCTGCAAACCCTCAGCCTCGGCTCCGCCGCCACTACGGGCGGCGGCGGCGGGACCAACCCCCGGCAGATCGGCTTGGGAACCACGGTTGCCGACATCTCGCCCGATTTCAACCAGGGAACTATCGAAATTAGTGCCAATCCGACCGACCTGGCCATTCAGGGCGATGGCTTCTTCATCGTACAGGGTCAAAGCGGCGAAGAACTCTACACCCGAAACGGCATCTTCAAGATGAACGCCAACTACGAGATGGTCACCATTACGGGCAACCGTCTGATGGGCTACGGCATCAACGATCAGTTCGAGATCCGCTCCGGCATCATGCAGCCGCTGGCCATCCCCTTGGGGTCCACCGAGGTTGCCAAATCGACAGAGAACGTATACCTGGAAGGCACGCTGACGCCGACCGGCGATCTGGCAACCACGGCCGAGATCATCGAGACGAGCATCCTCGGCGACGCCGCCTATAGTCATCCCACCACCACGCCGGACACCGAAAGTGTCGTCCCCCCGTCCGTGGTCGGCGCCGGGGCGGCCGCCGGCATCGGCGGTGGTTCGACTCTTGCCTCCGGATCATATCGCTACCGAATCGTGTACGCCGACAGCGCCTATGGTGGTAACCCCGACACGGAGAGCCTGCTGTCGAACGACGTCGGCGGCGCTGCGGTCGTCGTCGCCAACCCACCCAGCAACCAGGTGGCCCTCAGCGCAATACCCAACCCGAATGACGATCCCAACGGGCCGGAGTACACGCATTTTCGCGTTTACCGGTCAACCGGCGCGGGGAACTTCTTCTACATCGGCGAAAGCGCGCTGCCGGTTGCCGGTAACATGACCTTCACCGACACCGGCCTCGCCGACGGCGCCCAGTACGACGACTCCACGATTAACGGCAGCCTCAGCTATTACGTGACCTTCGCCACCGCGGCGGGAGGCCCCGGCTCCGGCTACGAGAGCCGTCCCAGCGACCAGTTCGCGGCGCCGGACATCAGCAACGGCCGAATCCATTTGTCTAATCTGCCGACCGGTGACGCCTCGCAGTGGGCCGTGCGGCGGATCTATCGCAATCTTGACGGCGGCAGCACGTTCTACTACGTCGGCGAGGTACAGGGCATCGACGCGACCGCCCCTTCGACTTTCACCGACCGATTCACTGACGCCACCATATACAACGGCGGCGCCGGCGACGTGATCGATCTCGACGGTCCGAAAATCACCAACAGCACCCTGTTGACCAACGTGGTGCGCCGCGACGGCACCACCTACTACGAGGACATTTTCGAGGCCAGCAGTACCCTGAACTTCACCGGCAAGAAGGGCGGAAGGACCTTGGATACCAAGAGCTTGTCGGTCACCGCCAACTCCACCGTTTCGGACCTGCTGGACTTTTTCGAGGAGTCGATGGGCATCCTCACGACCAGCCCTGACACACAGAACCCCATCCCCAACGACGTGCCCAGCGGCAAGGCGCCGGGCGGATACGTCACCGGCGGCAAGATGCAAGTGGTCGGCAACACGGGTGTGGACAACGCGATCGAAATCGGCCTCTCGGGATTGCAGAAGATCGTAAGCGGCGAGATCATTCCGGTTAGCTTGCCTTTCAGTTCGACGCAAGATGCCGTCGGAGAAAGCGCCGTGGCCGACTTCATCGCTTACGACTCGCTGGGCATTCCGCTATCGATACGCGTTACCAGCGTCCTGGAGCAGCGCGACGGCGACAGCATGGCCTATCGTTGGTTTGCCGACTCGGCGGACAACGACCCCACCACCGGATCGAACATCGCGGTGGGTACCGGACTGATTACCTTTGACGGCAACGGCAACTATGTGTCGGCCAGCAATTCGACGATCTCGGTCGATCGCCAGGGAGTGCCCTCCGCATCGCCGCTGGAATTCGAGTTGAATTTCTCGGAGCTTTCCGGACTGGCCTCCGACAGCGCCTCGCTGGCCGTCTCGCAACAGGACGGCTCCGCGGCGGGGCAGTTGACCAGTTTCATCGTGGGTGAAGACGGGACGATCACCGGCGTCTTCAGCAACGGTATCACTCGAACCCTGGGACAGATCCGACTGGCCCGATTCGGTAACCCCGCCGGCTTGGAGCAGAAGGGTGAAAACCTCTACTCGATCGGCGTGAACTCCGGACTGCCGGTACCCGGCACCCCCGGCGTGGGTGGAATCGGCCGCATCAGTTCCGGAGCCGTGGAGTTGTCGAACACCGATATTGGCGCCAACCTGATCGACTTGATCCTGGCCTCGACCATGTATCGGGGTAACACGCGTGTTATCATCACGGCCCAGCAGATGCTCGACGAACTGCTGGCGTTGCGGCGATAAGCCATTATTGTTTGTGACCCTTGGGAGCGAGAAGCTCGATGATCCATCTCAGCCGGTTGGGAGGAGAACCGTTCATCCTCAACGCCGACTTGATCCAGTACGTCGAAGCCCGACCCGACACCTTCCTGACGTTGACCAACGGTGAACGCCTGGTTGTGTCGGAGTCGCCGGACGAGGTGTTGCGTCGAACAGTGGCCTACCAGCAGGCGAAGCACTTGATTCCCCGGCCGGCGAATTCGTCGGCCGGTCAGCCAAACCGGGAAACTTAAGCCATGGATATTGCCAGTATCATCGGAATGCTGCTCGGGGGAGGCCTGCTGCTGGTCTCAATCGTGCTGAAATCTCCGCTGGGGGCCTTCATCGACGTCCCATCGATGCTGGTTGTCGTCGGTGGTGCGGTGTCGGCGGTGATGATCTCGTTTCCGCTCCGGAGCGTTATGGGGACGTTCGGCGTCGTCAAGAACGTCTTCTTCAACAGGCAGGAGAACATCGCCTCGTTGATCGAGCAGATCGTCTCGTTGGCCGAGACGGCCCGGCGAGACGGGCTGTTGGCGCTGGAGGGGCGGTTGGAGGAAGTCTCCAATACGTTCATTGTGCTGGGAATCCAGATGGCGGTCGACGGCACCCGGCCCGAGGTGATCGAAGATATCCTGCGAACCGAGATAGACGCCGTGGCCACGCGTCATCGAAACGGGAAGAACGTCTTTGACCAGATGGGGCGGTTCGCTCCGGCTTTCGGAATGATCGGCACGCTCATCGGCCTGGTCATCATGCTCGGCGACATGAGCCCCGATACGATCGGCTCCGGCATGGCGGTTGCCCTGCTGACCACCCTTTACGGCGCGATCATCTCGAACTTGTTCTTTCTTCCCTTTGCCGAGAAGCTGGGTTTCATAAACAAACATGAGTTGTTGGCCATGGAGGTTGCCGTCCGCGGGATCATGGGCATCCAGTCGGGAGACAACCCCCGGGTAATCGAGCAGAAGCTGAACACCTTCGTGCCGCCGAGGATGAGAACCGCGGCCCAGGAGGCGGCCTGATATAGGATGGCAATAGCAGAAGAAGCGGAAGCTGGGATTCCCGAGTGGGTAGTTACCTTCGGCGACATGATGTCGCTGTTGTTGACTTTCTTTATCATGTTGTTTTCGATGAGCGAGATCAAAGAGCAAGAACGCTACCAGGCAATGCTCGAAGCGATGCACAGGCGATTCGGATACGAGGCCACCTCGGAGAGCTTTGTTCCCGGACAGAGCAGGCCCCGGAATTCGCAGTTGGCCAAGTTGGCCAGCCTGGGCCGCTCGAAGCGTATGGACACGATGCGAGGCGGCGACAAGGTCCGCGCACCGGTTGGCGAGAACCCCAAGGTCGAGGCGATTCGCCCCGCCGAACACACGACTATCGGCGGTGTTCTATACTTCCCCGGCGGCGGCTCGGAGTTGTCCGAAGAGAATCAGCGAAAACTCCAAGAGGCCGCCCGGGAGATCGGCGGCAAACCCCAGAAAATCGAAATTCGCGGACATACCTCCACCCAACCGCTGGAGACCGATTCACCCTACGGGAATTGCTGGGACTTGGCCTACGCCCGATGTGCGGTTGTACGGGATTTTCTGGTTAAACTGGGGATAAATCCGCGGAGAATACGGATTGGCGTTGCCGCCAACAACGAACCGGTCCGACTAGGCGACGACCCCCTGCTGCAAAAGAAGAACTCGCGCGTGGAGATCTTCATGCTCAACGAGTGGATCCGAGACCTGGAGGGCACCGGCGACGAGAAGGACCGGCAGTATTCCACCGAAGTTGCGCCATAAGGCCCGCAATATCCTATATTTGTAGTGATGTCAGAGCAAGCATCCATCCCGAACGACGATCCGACGGCCGCCGACACTGGAGCGGCTCCACGGAAGCCGTCTATCCTGGCGAAGATCAAGATCCTCCTGTTCGTGGTGGTCGTGATCGTCGTGGAGTGTTTGGTGGCCTGGCTGTGGTTGCCCGACGCCGCCGAGGTGGCTGCCATGGCCTCTGCCACCATGCAAACCGGCGACGCCGACGCGTTGTTCGACGAGGATGGTTCGCCGCAGAGCAACGAACCCCTGGTCGACCAGTTCGAGGTCAGCTTGGGGGAATTCAGCGTCACCGCATTCCAGCCGATCTCGAACACAACCTTGCGGATCGACTTCCAGTTGTGGGGAACGGTAAGCATTGATGACGAAAAAGAGTTTCTCATGTTACTGGAAGACAATCATCACCGTTTCCGGGAACAAGTCATTGTCACCGTCCGCAGCACCGACATCACCGATCTGACCGACGCCGGATTGGGACTGGTCAAAAGAAAGATCCTCGAGAGAACCAACCGTATGCTGGGAAAGCCGCTGCTTCGCACGGTTATCTTCAGCGACTTCTCATTCATCGAACAATAGTCTACCCAGGGAATGGATTCCGATGGCAAACGACGACCTGATGGATCAGGACGATATCGAAAAGCTGCTCAATCAGGCGAAAGGCGATGCTCCGGCGGAAACGCCCGAGCCCGCGCCGAAGCCAGAGCCCGCGCCAAAGCCCGCGGACGGGGCACTCGACCAGAGCGAGATCGAGTCTTTGCTGGATGGAGCCGGCAGCCCGGAACCGGCGGCGGCGGTCGAAACCGCGGCGGCGGAAACCGCCGAATCCGATCAGGCGCTCGGGCAAGACGACATTGAGCAGTTGCTTGCCCAGGCCGGCGACACGGCGGCGCCGACTTCACCGAGCGGTTCCCAGAAGCCTTCCGTCAACGCCGAAGACTTACCCGGCGAAGGAGAACTACCCCAAGGCGACGTCGACTACCTGCTCTCCCAGGCCGAGGAAGCCCTGGCATCGATAACCACCGCGGCCGCCGACGAGATGCCCCAGGGCGTTGCAGCGTTTCGCCTTGAAGAGTTCGCCGGCGTCCCGGCCTCTACCGATAACGCTACGCTCGATCTCATTCGCGACGTCCAGTTGGATCTGAAAATCGAACTTGGCCGCACCCACATGTACCTCGAAGACATCCTGAAGCTGCGCAAGGGCTCGGTCGTTCCGCTGGACAAGCTGGCCGGCGATCCGGTCGACATCCACGTCAACGGGCGTCTGATCGCCCGGGGCGAGGTACTTGTGCTCAACGACAACTTCTGCGTCCGCGTGGCGGAACTTATCGCCGGAACCAGCGTTTGCGCGTAGACCGGCCGCGACGGGGCTTATTGTATACCCCGATCGAAAACCCAATAACCTATCAACCCACATCTATTGTCGGTCGCCCGACGCGGCCGACATTAAGAAAAGCAAAAGAGAGCACGGATGCCTTCAATTGCCGGAACCCTCGGGCCAATCATACTGATTGCCTTTGCCGCGTTGACGGCGGCGGCGCAAACCTTCTCGCCGACGCGGCCGCCGAACATCTACCAGAAGGCCCCCCAGTCGAGCAGCCAGCCGGGCTGGGCCGAGGCGGCAGACGCACGGCGGCCCGTGGTGTATCCGCCCCAGGGCGACCCGTTGCCGGGCGGAGTAATCCCGGCGGGGTTCGATTCGACGCTGCCGCCGGACGATGCTCCCGCGACATTTGAAGACCCCGGCGCGGCAGCCCTGGGCGGATCGGCCAGCCGCCCCTTGCCACCCCGGGGAGGCGAGTCGCCGCGACGCCTGCCGCCGCCCGGCTACGCGAACGAGGATGATCGGTCGAAACAGGCCAAGGGTCTGCCCTCGATGGTAACGGTGGTCGGCAGCCTGGCCACGGTGCTGGGGATCTTTTTCCTGGTGGCATGGGGGATGCGCCGGGTCGGACCACGCGGCCTGACACCCTTGCCCGGCGACGTCTTTGAACTCCTCGGACGCGCCCCACTGGTCGGCCGGCAACAGGTTCACCTGCTCCGCTGCGGCAAGAAGTTGCTGTTGGTCTCGGCAACCGCCGACGGCGTAGAGACGCTCACCGAGGTAACCGACCCACTCGAAGTGGATCGGCTGTCCGGTCTTTGTCGCCAGGCGCATCCCGGCAGCGCCACTGCAACGTTCCGCGAGGTGTTCGGGCAAATTACCCGAGTGCGATCATCCGACGAGCTTCCTTCCGGCAGCGGAGTCGACCGGCGGCGAACGCCGCGACCCGGCTCCCCGGCCTCTCAACTCGGATTGGAGGACCGCAATGTCTGAAGCGAAAGCAGATCGTCGGCGGCGCTGTGCCAGGGTTTCCCAATGGCGCAACGGCCGCTGTCGCCGGCTGCTGGCAGCCGTGACGCTGGCACTGGCCTGCCTGAGCCTGTTTGTCCCGGCCGCCGCCCAGGACGTTTCCAATCAACCTCTGTCGATGGGGCTTCCCGAAGGTCTGGCCGCCGGGCCGGAGCATTGGACCTCGCCGGAAGGGCTCAGTTCGACGCTCCAGGTGATGTTGCTGTTGACGGTTCTCAGCCTGGCCCCGGCCGTGTTGCTGATGACCACTTGTTTTGTTCGCATCGTGGTCGTGCTCTCTCTGTTGCGTCAAGCAATCGGCACCCAGCAACTGCCACCCAGCCAGGTCATCACCACGCTATCGTTGTTTATCACGCTGCTAATAATGACGCCGGTGTGGAAACAGGTGTACGACGAGGCGATTGTCCCGTACACGGCGAGGGAGATCGACTTGGACCGGGCCTGGGCCCGGGGCGTCCAGCCGGTCCACCGGTTCATGTGCCGCCAGATCGAGTTCACGGGCAACACCGACGACATCTGGCTGTTTCTCGACTACCTGCCCGACCAACCCACCCCGGCCTCCTACGACGACGTTCCGCTGCAAGCCCTGCTGCCGGCCTTCATGCTCAGCGAACTGAAGACCGCGTTTTTGATCGGCTTCCAGATCTACCTGCCCTTTCTGATTCTCGACATGGTCATTGCCGCCGTGATGGTTTCGATGGGCATGCTGATGCTGCCGCCGGTGCTGATCTCGCTGCCCTTCAAATTGCTGCTCTTTGTTCTCGTCGATGGCTGGAACCTCGTGGTCGCCAACCTGCTTAGCAGCTTTGTGACAGCGACTGGTGCGGGCTAGCTGCCTTGAATCGACAGGAGCATTGCGCGCAGACGGAATCGACGGACAGGCAACGAAGTGGACTAAA
>Ga0180429_10002050_pt1 | contig 16848 bp, 17 predicted proteins | sample SS_ome_FD_132428 | JGI IMG/M metagenome (GOLD analysis project Ga0180429, IMG submission 132428) | Hypersaline lake sediment archaeal communities from the Salton Sea, California, USA - SS_1_S_1 metaG | ecosystem: Environmental > Aquatic > Non-marine Saline and Alkaline > Hypersaline > Sediment ...
AACTGAACGTGCCCAGTTATCGTCTCGAAAACGCAAAGAAACCCGACACCGGCCAAGCTGGAAAGAAGACCAAGTCGGCGAACAAGTAGTCGGAACAAACTAGACCGGAATTCTAATTGTCGCTAAAGAGGAGAAGTAGTTGTCGCCGAACAGCGGTGATTGTCCCATATACGAAAAAGAATGACTTTATTATACCCGAACCCGTTCCTGATCCCGCACCAGCGCCAACGCTTGACGGTTGGCCCTTCTCCGCTGATGAAGCCAGGAAGAAACAGGGCAGAGCTACACCTGTCACGCTTGATCTGGGCGACAGCGTAACCATGAGCCTTACCGCAATCCCGGCCGGTTCTTTTGTAATGGGCTCAAACGAAGAAACGCCCGTTGAGCGGCCAATGGCCGTGGTCAACATCAAAGAACCGTTTCTGATGGCGACGACCGAGGTGACCCTGGAGCAGTACCGTCAGTTTGATCCAGACCACCTGAACGGTGTTTATGATATGCACTCCAAGGATCAGGTGCTCCGCGGCTACTATATGAACCACATGAAGTTCCCTGTCATCCGCGTCAGTTGGGAAAAGGCCAATGCCTTCTGTGCTTGGCTTTCGAAGAAGACAGGCAAGCGTGTGACCCTTCCTACCGAGGCACAATGGGAGTGGGCTAGCCGCGCCGGCTCTGCGACTCCGTTCAGCTACGGTGACCTGGATACCGACTTTGCGCGTTACGCCAACCTCGCCGATGCGACGATCAAGGAACTGGCTGTGGGAGGGATCAACCCTCACCCGATTCCCAAACCCAAAGACCAATACAATTACGAGCCGAAGGAAGGGCGCTTCTGCGACAAGGTGCTCCATCTGGCGACGGTCGGCTATTTCAAGCCCAACGCCTGGGGACTCCATGATATGCATGGCAACGTCGCTGAGTGGACTCGCTCTGACTATAAGCCTTACCCCTATGCCGACACCGACGGCCGCAACGACGACGAGATGATCAAGAAGGTCGTGCGCGGCGGTTCATGGCACGACCGCCCGATCCTCTCAACATCCTCTTACCGTCTGGGATTCCCCAAATGGCAACAGGTTTACCACGTGGGATTTCGTGTGGTGGTCGAGAAATAGAGAACGGAGAGACACTGAGATGATACGCCAGATCGCCCGGATTTTCGCGTCCCTGATCGTCCTTGCTATAGGCTTAGCACGTGGCAATGAATCAACCGGCGCCGAACTCCCGTCTCGTCCCAATATCGTCCTCATCATCAGCGATGATCAGGCGTGGAGGGACTACGGGTTCATGGGGCATCCCGATATTCGGACGCCGCATCTTGACAGGCTGGCCAAACGGAGTCTGCTGTTCGAGCGAGGTTATGTTGCCGCACCGTTGTGTCGTCCGTCCCTGGCTTCAATGGTGACGGGGCGCTTCCCGGGGGAACATGGAATAACAGCCAACGATGTTACCGGCGGGATGTCTGTCATCAATGATCGAGGTGAGACGGAGCTGCTAAAAACGAAACGCGAGTCATTGGACAAGCCGGTTCGAGATCGTTTCCACAAGCTGCCGAGCTTTGTCCGTAGCCTAACCGAGAGTGGCTATCTTACGCACCAGTCGGGCAAGTGGTGGGAAGGCTCGTATCGGGACGGTGGCTTCACTCATGGCATGACACAAGGGGAACGCCATGGGGATAAGGGACTGACGATCGGTAGGGAAGGGATGGAGTCGATCGAACAGTTTGTCGATCACGCGATGGAAGAGGAAAAACCGTTCTTTCTCTGGTATGCCCCTTTCCTGCCCCATACCCCCCATAACCCGCCGGAGCAATTGCTTCGGAAATACCAAACGGATGGCCGGGCTGACGATGTGGCGAAATATTACGCCATGATCGAGTGGTTTGATGAGACCTGCGGGCAGCTCATGCAAATCCTCAGCAGTAAAGAAGTCCTTGAGAACACCGTAGTCATCTATATCTGCGACAATGGCTGGGCCCCTGCCAGTACTGCCGGTGACTGGCCGAGGGAGCAAGCCTTTGAGCACTTTGCGATGCGCTCAAAGGCGTCGCCCTATGAAAACGGTATTCGTACTCCCATTCTCGTCTCATGGCCTGGCGTGCTTGAGCCTCGGCGAGTCAGCGGTTTTGCACACAGTATTGATCTCTTTCCTACGATTGCCGCTATCGCAGGTTTTGACGTCCCCGAAGCTCTGCCCGGTATCAATCTGCTCGACTCGGAGGCGGTACGGGAGCGCAGAACTGTTTTCGGCTCCTTGCACGCCACGCACAACATGACGGTGGCAGATCCAAATGCTTCGCTGCAATACCGTTGGTGTATCGAGGACGACTGGAAATTGCTTGTTCGTTACCCTGGGAAAGATACCACGAAATACAAGATCCTGCACGCATGGGATACCGCACCTTACAGGCTGTTTAACTTAGCAGACGATCCGGGTGAGAAGAATGATCTTGCGGTTGCAGAACCAGAGATTGTTGAGCGACTGCGCAACAAAACCGAACAGTGGCACAGAGGCAACGAAGGAAGCAAGGCGCAATGAGTCTAGTAGGGCCCGTTTCCACCGCGGCGTACCGTTTCAGGCGGCCGGCAGGAACCGGCCTACATTATTTTGCAGTGAACACGGTTGCCGTAATTCAAGAGTAAACATGTTGAGCATCGCCATGAGAATTGTCATGTGCATCGCGGTGGCCGCGTGCACGTTTCAAGTAGGACTCGCTGCCGACGAAACCGACGGGGATCGACCTAACATCGTCTTTATCCTCGCCGATGATCTTGGCTTCAACCAACTCGGCTGCTACGGGGACACTCCGATCAAGACACCCAATCTCGATCGCTTCGCCGCCCGCGGCATCCGGTTTACGCAGGCCTATGCCGGCAATACGGTCTGCTCGCCTTCCCGGGTCTCCCTGTTCACGGGCAGGGATGGCCGTCTCATGCATGACAACTCGAACAAGGTCCAGTTGAGGGAAATTGATGTCACCTTCGCGCACGTTCTGAAACACGCGGGTTACGACACCGCTCTTTTCGGGAAATATTCCATCGGCTCTCAAATGGGTGTGACCGATCCGCTCGCCATGGGATTCGACACCTGGTACGGCATGTACTCCATCCTGGAAGGACACCGTCAGTATCCCCAAATCCTCTGGCGTGACGGCCAGAAAATCCGGATCCCAGAGAATGAGGGAGGCAAACGGGGTGCCCAGGACGGCTTCCGACACCAGAATGCCGGTGCGGCGCCTACGCGGCGCGCTGGGGCGCTTCTCGAACGCGCCACCCACTGGGGGTGCACTCGGCCGCTTTGAAAACGTATTCAACCATCAACCTCGGAGGAGACAGAAACCATGCCTATGAAACTGAACGTCGGCGTCTGCCGCAAGATCGGCCAGCCCGACTACGGCAGCCTCGGCGCCACCTGCAACGTGGAGGTCGAGTTGGCTAGTTCGCTGTTGCAGGACGACCTCGAAGGCTTTCACCGCCAGGTCCGCACGGCCTACGACGCCTGCCGCCAGGCGGTCAGCGATGAGTTGGCCAGGAACCAATCGGCGGATGCGGGCACAACTCGTGCCCAGACCAATACGCAACCTCCAGTGGAATCGACCACCGGCCACCAGAACGGCAACGGCCATGGCGGCAATGGCAACGGTGGTCGTGGAGCCAGCGAGAAGCAAGTTGCCTATATTAAGCAATTAGTTCGCCAGATCAAGGGTCTGGGCGTCCGCAGGCTGGAGACACTGGCCCAGAACATGTTCGGTAAACCACTGCCGGCTCTCTCAAGTCTGGATGCCAGCGGGATGATCGATTGCCTGAAGGGCATCAAAGCGGGCGAGATCGACCTGCAGGCTGCACTCAGTGGGGCTGCGACATGATCACAGCCCTAATGACCGACGAGTTGGCCCGGCAGCGCCAAGGCGGTGTGCGGAGCTACATCAGCCCCAGTCGGCTCGGCCTATGGCTGCGGTGCCCTCTCGCTTTCAGATTTCGCTACGTCGACGGCGTCAAGTCGCCGACCACGCCAAGCCTGTTTATCGGAAAGATGTGCCACCGCGGGCTCGAGACGTTCTACCGCCATCGGCAATTGGGGGTGACGCTGGAGGCGGAAGATGTGGCCCAGCGAATGATCGATGGCTGGGACGAAGCCATTGCCGAAGAGGGCATGCAGTTCGATGCCGAATCCGACGAGACAGAGGCCAAGCTGAAGACCGTCGACCTGGTCGCCGCGTACCTGGCCTGCGCCCCAGAGGATGAACCTCGTCCGCTAGCCGTGGAGGCCACCATGGAGGAGCCGCTGGTCGATCCAGTCACGGGCGAGGATTTCGAGATTCCGTTGTTGGGCATCGTAGACTTGGTGCTCAATGGGCCGGAAGGGGCGCTGATTATCGATTTCAAGACAGCTGCCCGTAGCGGAACACCGGCGGAAATTGCGCACGAGATCCAGCTATCGAGCTATTCGTATCTGTTGCGGCGGCTCGATGGCCGCAAGGAAGCAGGCCTTCAGATCCGCAGCCTGATCAAGACAAAGACGCCCAAGATCGAGTTCCACGAGTATGCCGCCCGCACCGACGCCCATTTCCCCCCGGCCACTCATGGCTGCAAGCCGGCGGACGGTTCTCGACAAGGAGTAGACGACTTCCACCTATAGAAGCCGGATTCCTGCGAATTGCGGCGAGAGAATGGGGGAATACCGACAATACACGACCGCCGCTCAACTACTGGACTTGCTTACTCCGACGGAACTAAGGCTACGCGGAAGCCGAGGTAGCTGTAGCGAGAGACGGGCGAAAGCTCAATCCGATTCGCCGATCGGCAGCCCCACGCGACGCTGTTCCAACTGCCGCCACGAAGCACGCGGTACAAGCCCGATGACGGACCCGTTGGATCGTCTGTAGTCGAGTTCATATAGTACCCCTCGTCGTACCAGTCCTGGCACCACTCGAAGACGTTCCCGTGCATGTCGTACAAGCCCCAGGCGTTTCCTTGCTTCCGACCAACCTGTTGCGCGCACTTCTCGCCAACGTCCAACGCACTACCACCTCCGTACCACGCATACAAACCAAGCGATGACCCGCTGTCGCCAAAACCGAAACGCGTTGTGTTCCCCGCACGGCAAGCATACTCCCACTCCGCTTCCGTTGGAAGACGGTACTGTAGTTCCTCCTTCTCCGACAGCTTCCTGCAAAACGACACCGCATCCTTCCACGTTATGTAACTCGCTGCGTAGTCCGAACCCTCCTTAACAAACGTCTTCCCTTTCCACGGGCTCGTACCCATTAACGTCTCCCACTGTCCCTGCGTTATCTCCGTCACGCCCAGGTAGTACGGCTTCGTGATCCGGACACGATGCTGTGGTTGCTCGTCATGGAAGTACTCCGCCTTCGTGTCGAATGCCTTTGCTAGCGATTCGGGCGATTCACCAGTACTCATCACGAACTCACCCGCCGGGATCAGCTTCAGCTTCATGCCGATGCTGTTGATGATCTCGCCGGACAACGGCAGCGCCTCGCGCGGTTTGTCGGCCTTCCTGGGCTGGTAGGCCTGTGAACCCAACCGGGCGACTTCCCGCGATTGGGCCGTTTGCTCCGGGGTACGCAATTCGGGCCTCGTGTTTGCGGTGGGAGTGGCTGGTTTGACGGTGGGGTCTATGCAATCGGAGTTGCGGGAACTTCCTGCGGCACAGTCAATATCATCGAGTTCGCCCTCCTCGCCGCTGCCGGCGTCCCAGACCATGATCTTTCCATGTTCTCTTGAACCGAAGAGGCTCCCCGCACCGGAGACGATCCGCCGCCCGTCCGGGCTGAAGTCCACACTAAGGACAGTACCCGTGTGTCCCTTGCTGGGCGGGGCGGACAAGGTGGATCGCCGGCAGCGTGGTTGGCCACGGGAAGTCAGGACGGCACAGTACAAACGTGGGGCCTTACAGCCACCTCCGCGATCTCTCCGCCGTCTACATCAGGCTGCGTCAACGGCGATCACGAGAGCCCCGGTGCCGTTGGCATCGTCATCACCATGCCGCCGTTCGGCGAGCGGCTCATACCGCCTTCCAGCGCCTTGCGGCCGCCTTCATAGTTGAATTCGAGAAGTGGGCATAGCCCTTCCGGCTGTGAAGCTACGCAGTGCGGCGTCGCGATCCACGGGCTCGTGATGTGCGGGACGACTTTCACGCCCGGGTATTGTCGGACGAGTTGACAGACCTTCAACCACTCCGAGATCCCGCCGCACCAGACCGGATCGGACTGCACGTAGTCGACGCATTTACGCTCCAGGAAGGGTTTGACCTGCCAATGCGTGTGCCAGTGCTCTCCGCCGGCGATGGTTACACCTGATTCCTCTTTGATCCTGGCATACCCATCCAGGTGCTCGGGACAGATCGGTTCCTCGATCCAAAATGGATTGTAGTCCGCAACGCCCTTGCACAGTTTGACCGAGTAATCCACGTCGTCATCGTACCGGATGCTGTGGTTGTCGAACATCAAGTGCGCGTCAGGCAGTTCTTCTCGCAGCACTCGCACGAGCTCAATGTTCTCCTTCAAACCGGAAGCCCCATCCTTGCCAGCTTTCGTGAAGTACCACTTCTGATGAAAGTAGCCGCGGTCGTAGGCCTCTCGTGCCCTCCGGCGGGCGTGGTCCAGCCCCTTATCCGCTTCGCCAGGTCGCCAATACACGGGGACCTCCGTCCGACAGCCACCACCTATGATCCGGTAGGCGGGCTGTTTGAGCAGCCTCCCTCGCAGATCCCACAAAGCGATATCCACAGTGCTGAAAGCCATGAAGACCCGTCCTGTCTTGGTGTGGCGACTGCCACGAGGCTTGTTCAGGATCAACTCGCCGGTCAATGGGTCGCGACCCTCGGCGTACAATCTAGCCTTGCCGGTATAGATCGCTTCCCAGAGCACCTCGCCACCTAATGTCCGGTCGAGGGGATCTCGGCCGATCAGCAATTCGCGAATTCGACGACCATGTGACTTGAAGGTGTCGAGATCCTGGGACCGGCTACCCTTGAAGCTGCCCGACGTACCGTTGTCTGCAACGATCGTGACGCCATTGGAGATCTGCACATCGAGGATCTTAACAGCGGGGCGGCCAGACGCCTGGCCCGAGCTTAGGCTGCTGAACAGTGCCAACCCGGCCGTGGTACCGCTCACCGCCTTGACAAACTGCCTGCGGTCCAGTGCGATCGTCGCTCTTATTCTTTTATCGATCATGTTCCTCCCTTTTGGCAGTCGTGCTACGGTCACTGATCCATAGCAAGCCGACCCCTTGAATCGTGCAGACGCCTCCGTCAGGCTCTGACCTTATCACGTTTCGCGGACGGTTCTTCACATGAGCGAGATCTCATCATAGCGTTCTTGGCGTCCCAGTTGTAGCTCGTGCGATCAAAGCGCGGATCCAGACAACACCACGGGTGTCGAGTGTACTGCCGTGTGGGCATTTGTAGAGAATGGACGGAGGTGTTACCATACGCGTTAGTCCTACCGGGTGAGAGGGTGATCGAGAGCCGGATCATGCTGTTCAGTGGCCGGCCCATTGTGCTTAGATGTTCCGGCTGTTGAAACGAGTCGCTTTTTAGGGGAGCCAAGACCATGAGATTCCTCGGCCTACTAATCTGCCTCCGTTGCGCCGCCCTGACCTGCTTGCCGTGCCAGGGCGTTGATGCCGGCGAGGGGCGCAAATATGCAGTCGCCTACGCGACCTATCTCGGCGGAAGCGCATGGGACCAGGCGCGGGAGGCGATACCAGCTCCTGACGGGGCGGTGCTCGTAGGCGCACAGACCTGCTCCGCAGACATGCCGACGTCAGCCGGCGTTGTACAACCAAAATACGCCGGCGACGACCCACATCTGGGCCACGGGGGAGTGTACGGCGGCGACTGCTACTTGGCTCGCCTCAGCCCGGATGGTCGGCAGATCCTTGCGGCGACATACTTCGGTGGTTCAAAACAGGAACGGAATGTCTATGGGATGGAGCTGGATCGCGCCGGTAACGTGGTGATCACCAGCATGACACGGTCGCGTGACATTCCCACGACCGAGGGCTGCTTTCAGCCAAAGCATGGCGGCGGCCGCGGCAGCACTTTCGCCGCGAAGCTTTCCCCGGATCTCAAGAGGCTCATCTGGTGCACGTACATCGGTGGTTCCGGCGACGAAGCGCCACGCGGTGGGCTGGCGCTGGATGCCGACGACAACGTGTGCGTCTTTGGCACGACCGCATCAGCCGATTTTCCTACGACCCCCGGGGCCTTCCAGCTTCGACGCAGCGGGCCGCGCGACGCCTTCGTGGCGAAGCTCAAGGCGGACGGTTCCGGACTACTGTGGTGCACGCTGTTTGGCGGCAGCGCCGAGGACTACATGCTGGGGGGACGCATCGACAACAGCGGCGCGGTCTACTTCGCCGGGCACACCACGTCGGCCGACCTTCCCCGGACATCCGGCAGCGCGCAATCGAAGCACGGCGGACAGCATGACGCCTACGTGGTCAAACTGTTGAGTGACGGCTCCAGGCCGGACTATGTCTCGTACGTCGGCGGCAGCGCAAATGAGTTTCCGGAGCATCGTCCCAGCGTCACCGCCGATGGCGGCCTGCTGCTGCCAGGAGTCACCGGCTCGCCTGATTTCCCCACGACCCCTGCTGCGCTGCAACGCAAGCTCCGGGGTAAGAACGACGCGTTCCTGACGAAGCTTTCGGCTGACGGCGGTCGATTCATGTTCTCTACACTCCTGGGTGGATCAGGAACCGAATTCTGTCTTATGCCAACCTCAACCCCCAACGGTGAAATCATCGTTGTAGGGCAGACCGAATCGCGGGATCTACCAGTGACCCCGGCCCCACTTCAGAAGAGCCATGGCGGGGGTCGAAGCGATGGTTGGCTCGCCATCTTCAGCTCAGATGCCTCAAGACTGCTCTATTGCACGTACCTCGGCGGCAGTGGCGACGACATGGTCCGCAGCGTCGCTTTGGGACTGAAGGGGGAGTTGTACCTTGTCGGCAACACGGCGTCGCGAGACTTCCCTGTCACGGACGGTGCGGCGCAGCCACAGTACGGCGGTGGGAACGGTGACGCTTACGTGGTGAAGCTGATACGTTTCGGACCCTAACAGCCCGTTGATGAAGCGGAGGTTTTGGCCAGATGCGGCTTGCGAAAGCGCATGCTTGCGTAGCCAGTACATGTACATCCGCGACCGATGGCGCGGTGTCATAGATCCCCTGATGCGTTCCGAGTAGATCCGTATCGCGTCATCTCATCGAGCATGGCCTCCACGTTCTCAATCGGAACATCGCCGGCGATCTCGCCTCGGGCAATCAGGCCGCCTTGAAAACGACCGTAGGTGTCTATGTCTTTGCGCACCGCGTCGCGAACGTCCTGCGGCGTGCCGCGCGGGAGCGTCCACTGGCGGTCCAGGTCGCCCAGCAGACAGACCTTGCCTGCGATCAGCGAACGGAGCCGCTGGCTGGGCATACAGTTGCACTGCGGGTTGAGCACGTGGGCGCCGAGCTCGATCAAGTCCGAAATGATCTCGTCGATCACGCCGTCGCTGTGGAACCAAACGTGCTTGCCCGACCGGCAAACCACGTCGAACATCTGTGCATAGGCCGGCTTGAAGAACTCGCGCCACAGGTCCGGACGAATCAGAAGCGCCTGCTGCGTGCCCCAGTCGTCGCGAAAATGCACACCGTCGAGCCCGTCCAATGCGGCCAGCCGCCGAAGCCGTCGCAGGATCACCTCGAGGATCACCTCGCGCAGTCGGGCGCAGCGCTCCGGCTCCGCCAGCAGGTCTTCGTTGGCGGCCTGGAAGCCACGGAGATAGTACATCCGCTGCCAGAGCGTGTCGCCGTCGGCAAGCGTGTACTTCCGGCCGTCGTTGTCTTCGATCCGCTTCACAACGCCGGCGATGATCCGGTCGTCGGCCGTATCCGGCGGCAGGTACCCGTCTAGCGCCTCCCAATCGGCCAGTGGATGTAAAACGACCTGGCCCTTGTGCTCATCGTTCTGCCGCACCCAGCGGCTCCCCCAGGGATCACGGCTGGGAACACCGATCTCGGGCCCGAACTCTCCGGACGTGGCGCTGCCCACGTGCACCACGTCGTCCGGATACTTGCGGTAGAGTTCTTCCAGGGCAGCCCCGTGGCGGTTCCGAGCCCCTGGCAGCGTGTCGTGCATCAACGGAACCCGATCGGGCCCGCTCATTTCAATCGCACATCGCACGCGCCGGCGGCTGTTCATTGTTCCGGCCCCCAGCGTCGGTATCTGGAAGCATAACCTCGAACTCCACCAGCGAGGGCACCACACGCGTAGCCCGCCTCGGACGCCCGGCGCAAGATTGCGATTGCGTTCTCGATGTTCTCGTCCACGAGCATGTTGGTGGACAGATAGACCCAGCGATGCGTCAGCGCCGGTTTCGCCCGGTCCTGGGCTTGCCCAACGTCCGCCAGGGTTGCGGGCAAAACCGCGAGTGCCAACGTGGTCGAAAGAAGCCACCGGCGGAGTTCCATGGTCTTCATCATCTCCTATTGTGTAACATGCACGGCTCTCGGCTGGCCAACACGCCGCCTCTTACGGAATCGCGTACGTTTCCTTCAGATGCGAGAGTGTCTTCTCCAGCTCGTCATCTGTCAGCGGGCGCTCATACACGAGAAAGCGAGCGATTTCGCCGTCGAAGGATTCCTTGCCTGGGTGGTTGGTGGCGTCACGTTCCTGGCCGATGGCCAGCTTGGACGAGTTGGCCTCCGGACTGACTGGAAAGGGTTTGCTGGCCACGGGCTGGGGCTTGTTGATGAAAATCTCGATCTGGACTTCCCCAGTCCCTGCACCCATCCGCCCTGCCACTACGTGGTACTGGTTCTCTTTGAGCGGCTCCGGTGCGAGCACCATGGGATTATTATGATCCCAACGGCCAAAAGTAATCCCATTGCGTGCCCCGATCCACACCCGGTTGTCATCGGTGAGGTTGCCCCAGATCCCTTCGTAGTTCCCGCCATTCTTCAGATTGCCAAAGAACGAGTTCACGTCCTTCAGTTGAACCACTTGCTTGTGGACGCTGATCACGGCAAACCACGTGTAGCCGCTTCCAGTGAGAAGATGGTCAAATGCGTCTTCCTCGTGATTGACCAACTCCTGCCGTTTGAATATCAGCGTGTTGTGGCCGCCGATGGCCGCAACAGACTTCTTCAGGGTCGGACGACCTGAGCCGGGTTCCTGCCGCCCCTTGTCCCGCTTGAGAAAATCCTTCGCCGTGAACCCAGCGACTTGATTGGTCCATTTGACCACGCGGTCGCCATCCTCCACCTCCACGCCTTTGTCGGCATCCAGGTCCAGGATGAGCCCTTTTTCAACTACCTGTGCCTCCGCCGCGGCAGCGACGCAAAACAGGAGCAATACCCGGCACATGGTTTTCACGGCTTTCTCCTCGTCTCTACAGTCGACTGTGGATCGAATTGGCGTTCCAGGTGACGATCTTCATCCGCGTGCCAACTGACTGCCCAATGTCCCACTCCACTCGACGTGCCTCGGTCACGCCGGGTACGTCCAGCTTCATCGCCGCCTCTCCAAGACAGCTTCCGGTACTGACGCAGTTCGAGCACGGTTCCGATTCACCAGTTCGTCCCTGGCAGTCTCATTGTACACGATCCGCACGTGTGCCCGGTAGTCGCGGAGCAACGGGCCTATTCTTGATCACATGAACAATTTTGGATTGGGCTGCCTCTTCCAGCGTTCAACCTCAGCCCGGGACGAACAGACCATCGAACTGGGCGATCCGACCCCGGATGCTCCGGTCGACGCCCCGGGGCAAGGGGCTTCACATGAAAGCACTACTGTCACGGACGCGGTGCAGGCAACATGTTCTTATTGCATACTTGCCCGTCAAGTGATGGTAGTGCTGCCACATTTGCGGCGGTTTCGCCACCGGCGTCAGCCGCTTGATGGCCATGCGAGTTGCCCGATCCCCTGAGACCGCTTGTGCGCTTCTTGGCGGCTCGCTGACGGCTTCCTTCGCCTGAGACGACTGCCTATGCCCCCTCGGCGAGAACGCCAGAGAAGCGATCCTGGGCGATCTGGTAAGGCTGGCTCGTAATGGGGGTGCGGCATCGGAGGCCATGCGGCCATCGCCTTTCAAGTCGTTCATGGTGAGGGCATCTTTGTGGGTCTCCTTGCGAATCTCGCTGGTAACCAGAATCGGAAAGCCGCGAGGCTGATCGGGATCGGCCGTCTTCTTCATCACCTCGCTGAGCAGATCCAGCCGGTAATGATCCGTGGCGGCGCCATCCGCGACGTCTCCGAATGGGATGATCTTCTGAAAGAGATCGAACACCACCACGATTTGGTCGACGTCATCCAGGACCAGCAGACGGTTACAGTCGTCTATGACGTCACCGGCTCGGAGCCCTTTGCGGTACGCCTTTGCGTCTTCCTGATACGGATCCCGTTCATACTTGAAACTCCTTTCGACGACCCGCAGGCGAGGTGCGATCGAACTGCGGATCCGCTCGTGGGCCTCGGAAATCCGCTGCCTGACGTCTGCCGATTTGTCGGGATCACGGAAGCTGCGATAGGCGATGCCTGTTTCAAGGCAGAGCAATCGCTCGTAAATCCTCGACTTCGCCATGTCCAGCGAATAGACGACGGCCCCAAGATGGGAATCGCGGTTCATGGCCGACCAGACGATCTGCATTCCCAATGAGGTTTTGCCATCGCCTTTATCGCCGCCGATGAATGTCAGGCCCCGCAAGCCGTCCAGCCGTTCGTCGAGACCGGGCAAGCCGGTGTGGAGCCCCGGCAGCCCGGCACTTTCCTCCTCGTGGTGCATTCGCTCGAAGAATTCCCAGTCCGCGGCGGCCGTGCAGTTGCGGTTTTCGAAGTAGGCCTGTTGTGCGACGTGGTACTGGGCCTGGTGGCGGAATCCTTTCGGGATCAGATCGCCCAGCACCAGGTCGTAGTCATCCGGCTGTCGCCCATATTTGCGCATTGCGTCGCTCCACAGTTGATCCGAGACATTGCCTTCACCGGCTGCGGCGATACACAGTCGCAACACGGCATCTTGCGAGGGAGGCTCGAAACTAGGCACTTCCGCGTCAAGTCGCAGGGATTCCCCGTCTCGGGTGAGGCGATCGTGCAACCCCGAGGCGGACTGGCTCTGCTTCGCCGCCTTGCGAGTGCTGTTGAGCACCGCTTCCAGCCCGCCGCCGGGGTGAAGAACTGCCGGAAGGTCGGATCCGGCGTGTTGGTCGGTTGTGCGATTGGGGGTCGGTTCATTCATGGTTCTGGCTCCCAAACCAGTAAACCAAGCTGAGAGACCTGTCTGACAAGCACGGACACTTCAAAGACGATGACCCGACCGCCCGATCCGAATCGGGCATCGCGTGCGGGTCATCCTTGCCGCAGGGCACGCACCATTCGACTTCCCGTCCCGTCATCCAGGCAACCATCGCCGCCCAGTGTGGAATCGGTTGGCCATCCAAGCGGCAGTGACAGTAGAGGCCTTTCTCGATCGCGATCTGGTCAGGCGTCTTGAACGTCTCTTCGCCGATCACTTCTTCGTCGGGGATTTCCCGCACCACGTTCGACAGCACTTGACAGTCGCAGAAGGCTCCCATCGCCTGGAGGATGCGCGAGAGGTTCTCGAAGTTCAGACCATGCGCTTCTGCAAACTGCTTGGTGTACCGCAGCCTGAAGTCACACCACCACTCTCTCGTCTCAGGTATTTTCTCCTCTAACCACTTCCCTTCGGCCTGCGCGCTGAAGCACTTCCACACGTTGGGAAATCCTCCCTTTTCAGCCGTGGATTCAAGATAACGGTACAGTTCGCAGTGCAGCCGATGGGCCAGCCGCTGTCGGCCCTCGGCATCCAGGCTCTTGCGCTGGATGTTCGAAGATGCCAGGATGGCGAGTCTATCGCGCTCGCTGATGTCGGAGACGACCACGACAGCGGGCACCAGCATGCCCTCGTCGAAGCCGTCGACGCCGTCCCGCGCCAACAAACGCAACGTTGTGACGCGACGATGGCCGTCGAAGACCAAGTAGCGGCCGTCACCCAGTGCCACCACCAACACGGGCGTGTGAATGCCGGCCTGGGCCTTGATGTCTTCAACGAAGTCCTTGAGTCGCCCTTCGGTAAGGGCATCGTCGTCCCGGAATGAGTAGTCCTCGGCACGCACCACAAGGCTCTTCAGAGAAACCTGCAGAAACTCTTTCTCAACGCCTTCCAACCGATACGGCTTTTCGGGCGATTTGGTCTCGGTAGACATGGTGTCTACTCCTCTCGTAAAATGAAGTTTGCTGAAGTCCGGTCAGCCATGCGCTGGCCGGCAAAGGTGCCCCTGCCGTCACCGGGTCACAAATCGGAGGACGGCAGGGGTCTTGTTGTTTTGGACGGCATGGCCGCTTCGGTTCTTCTGCGGCCGTAAACAGTGCTCAGCCACGCGTGGGCGGCGGGCGCGGCCGAGCGTTCGGGTTCGGGCATTGACTGGCTGGCTCACTAAGTCGTTTCATGAGTCACCTCGTCGACGGCAATGAAGGTCTTGTCCCGGCGGGACCTGCCGCCGTTTCGATAGTCGGCGCGGAGATCTTCAGTGGATCGAGATTCTCCCCCAGCGCCTTGGTCAGCAGCATGGCGACGAACTTCGGGTCCGCGCCGTTCTTCTCGATGGCCGGGGTGCAGACCGTCCTGGCATAGTCCTGGATTTGCTGAGTGACTTGATCGAGAAGCAAGTCGATGCTGTTGTCGATCGCGGTCTGGACGAACTGGTCCTCCGACGAGAGCCTGTTCTCGGAGAATCGCCTCAGATGCTCGCACCGCTCATGGTGGGCGTTAAACTCAGCAGTGAAAGCGACGTTGAGTTCGCCAGTCGCGGACTCGGCTGCGTTTACATCATCTTTCTGGCCCTCGGGGATGAGGCCCATCTCCGGCGTGCCGACCGGCGCGGCCACCACGGCAGCCTGGTCGTTCACGGGTTTGCCGTCCGTGCCGGATGTCTCTTTGGGATCAGTAGCAGGCAGTCTTAGGCTCATGGTCTCTCACTTCCTTCGTATTTGTCCGGCCCCTCTGCCGGCAGCGCCAATCTCAAAACCCTTGGGCATCCAATTCATGTTCCACGCGTTGCACCTCGCGCGTCTGGTCAGCACGCCGTCGACTCGAGTGGCCGTTTTCCCTTCCATTGAGTCTGGCTACAAACCGCTCGACAGCCTCCCTCGACGTGTACCGCACGCCTCCGACTATCAGCGATTCCAGCTTTTGGCCCTGGCAACCTTTGAGCATCCACCGGAACACCGTGGACAGGGATACGCCGTTCCCTGTGCGTCCCGGCAACATCCGGCAGACATCCTTAGGCGACACGGGCTTTTCGGTTTCCAGGTCGATCATTGGTCTCTCCGCAGTTCCGCAACAGACGCCAGCTAGAAAACGAACCGCCTACAACTACCACAAACCGGATCGCCGGCGCCCAGAAACGCATCGTCGTAACCTGCGTTCAGCACTGGGCTTACGACGTGACCGGATCGAATCGGATTTTTGAAAGTGATCCAATTCTTGATCCGGTTCTTGGTGAGGAGAGTCAGAAACCGGGCCTTGGATGCAGAATTGACCCGCTGCGGATCCGGATCCTGATCAGGAGAGTTGGAGCTAGAACTCGGCTCCGTAGAGAAGAACGTGAACCTGCCGCCGGGGCACCGAAGCAGTGGCGTGTAGTCTGGGTGTCAGTACTCGGCGGGCAGGTATTCGCCACGCTGCCTGAATGATTCGATGATCTCAGCCAATTCCTCTGGATCATCGTTGCTGACGATGCTATCGATACGTGATTGCTCCACGCCGAGCGCCCACAAGTTGTCAGCAATCTTTTCCCAGAGTCCGCGACGGGCCCCATCCTCGGAGAAATACAAATCGCCGGCCAATTCCTCCAAGCCCTGGAGGCGGTCTCTTAGACCAGCCGTCCCGTTGCTTCCGCACTCTTCTGTTATGAAATCTGCTTCTACCTGGTCCTGTCGAACGACACTCCTGCCAATGCGCCCTGCACGAGGTTTCTTGCGTTGCGTACCATGGTATCGTCGAGCAGCCGATAAGTACCTTATCCAGCTCTCGAATTGTGGCAAGTCGTACTCTGCCAGGCCATATTCCTGTAGCCATTCGTAGGCTTCCTTGTTCCTGGCATCATATCGCAACTCCCCACAGGCATGCTCATAAGCCTCATAGGCCTCTTTTTCACACGGTTTGAGTCTCTTAGGTGGCCGAGTGATTTCCTCAGTTGCCGTGGCCGCCGGTTTCTCTGTTGCCTGCTCATCTTCGGGCACACGATCTACATCATCCAGAACAAGGGTAATGCCTCCTGAATCGTTGCGAAGATCACTTGCCAGACGGTCCAGGATGTCGCGAGTGGCCGCCGCGGGACCGACGAACTCCACCGTTACCGCCGCAAGGAGTTGCTGCAGACCTGAGTCGCTGTAGAGGCGTTCCGCCAAATCTCTTAGCAGCCCGAAGCCCCGTTTCGGGTGCGAGCCCCGTCGCAGACGTCTGGTTCTCTTCCGGTTTCCCATCACGCACCTCCAGTCCAGACAGAACTGCGTTTGAATGCAGAGCCGTTTCTCATAGCTGGTACGCCTGATTGTCCGCATAGTAGGAGAAGCGAGAGCCGGATGGCAAAAGGGAAACGAATTCGCGGAATTTTTTGCGCGTCCCGTCGCAACAACCGCCGCGAATCGGAACCAGAAGAGGCCCCGGGAATCAGCAGAACGCTTGTTTGCAGGCCTTGGACGAAGCGGCTGCGTCGCGGGAGGGGGGAGCGGTTTTTAGGGGTTGTATGATGTTTGCGGGGCTGGGACGTCGAGGTTCTGGCGTGTGATACGCTTGGATTTCCGGCCGTTGTGGCC
>Ga0180429_10002051_pt1 | contig 16846 bp, 10 predicted proteins | sample SS_ome_FD_132428 | JGI IMG/M metagenome (GOLD analysis project Ga0180429, IMG submission 132428) | Hypersaline lake sediment archaeal communities from the Salton Sea, California, USA - SS_1_S_1 metaG | ecosystem: Environmental > Aquatic > Non-marine Saline and Alkaline > Hypersaline > Sediment ...
GCATTCATTCCATCTGCGAATCACTCCGCCGGGTGACGACGCCCCCGCGGCGGCGACGATCGGCCCGATTCGCTTTCGATCCGGCCCGTTCAACTGGAACGAATACACCCGGCTTGTCGGCGGTGGCGATGGTGCGGCGGCCGGCTCGAAGTCGGACGGCGTGCCGCGGCGATCGATCTTCCCCTGGAACTTCGCCCCGCGGGACGAGGGGCTGCTCTTCGATCAGGATGGCATCCGCCTGGAGGTCCTCGATTTCTACGCCGATTCCACCGTCGTGCTCGCCCCGAGCGTGCGGCTGGAGATCGGTAGCAACGATTTTCAAGCCGGCGGCGGCGAGGGCCGCGGCATGTGGACCCCAGTGGAGCTGACTTACGATCCCAACCCGTTGGCCAGCAGGTCTCGCAGGCATCGCCAGCGGGTCGGCGGCGGCGAGGTCGTGTTTTGGAAGGTGCGTTCGAAGGCCGAGCGGGAGGCCTTCGTAAAGGGAATCCCCGATCCGCAACTCGGCTTCGGCGAGCAGGGCCAGCTCGTGCTGGTCGCCGACGGGGTGGTTGAACGAGTGCTTGTCGACGAGGCGATCGCGGCCGGGCCGAAGCAAATCGAGGGAACCGACGTCCGCTACGAACTGGTCGATTTCCAGCCCAAGCTCTCGGCGGTGCGGCTGCGGGTCGGCCGGGGCGAGAAGTCGCCCGGTGAGGAGATGGTGCTCGTCGCCGAGATGCCGGAGGTGAGCGTGCAGGCCCGCACAGCCGGCGTCTACGGCGGGCTGTGGATCGAGCCTGTGGTGGCCGACGCAGCGTCACGAATGCTCGGCGGATCCAAGAGCCGAATCGACATCATCCAGGGAGAACAACCCTCTGCAGGCGACGCAAAAATCTATTACCGCTGCTGGCAGCCGCCGCGAATCACCGCCGGCGAACTGCCCACCGACGGCCGGGGCGTGCCGGCCTTCCGCATGCCGATGGCAAGTCTCGAGATGCGGGTCGAGCGATTCCTGCCCGCCCGTGATCTGCAACTGGTGACCCTGCCGCTGCCATTCGACAAAAAGAAGCCCCCCTCGGCCAAGCGGCGGGCCGCCCGGGTGAGGCTCTCGGTTGACGGCACGAGCGAGACCTTCTGGGTCTCGGGGATGCCGATCCAGCCGATCGAGGAGCCGGCCGGATCCGCGGAGAAAAAGGTGGTGCGGGGGTCCCGGCGGCAGGTGGCGGTAACCCTCGAACCCGACGCGGTCGACATCGGCTTCGACGTGCAACTCGACAATTTCGAGCGACGGCTCGATCCGGGCACCAGCCAAGCTTCCCACTTCTCGAGCATCGTGGAATTTCTCGATGGCGGCGGCGAGCCGCTCGTCGACAGGCCGGTGACGATCACGATGAATGCCCCGGTCGATTTCTCCGACCCAGACAACGGCCGCTCCTACCGTCTCTTTCAGGAAAGCTTCATGGGGCCCTGGCTGCCGGGCGATCCGCTCTACGAGCAGTTCACCGCCGAACTGGCACAGCGGGGAGTTTCACCGCCGGAGCGGCTCGAGGCCTCGGTGCTGACGGTCAACTACGACCCCGGCCGCGGCATCAAGTATGCCGGCAGCCTGTTGATCGTGGCCGGGATCTTTACAATGTTCTACATGAAAGCGTATTTCTTCGGACCTCGTTCGCGGCAGAGTGCACATGGCGGCACGACGTCCAAACCGACGTCGGCCGTGGCCGCGTTGCTGGCAGCGGCCTGCCTGATTCCAGCGTCGGCGGTCGCGGCGGAGCCTGATGATCCGCTCGCCGCCTGGCGGGCGATCCCGGTGCTCGATGACGGTCGGCTGATGCCGCTGGACACCTTCGCCCGCCGGCGAGTCGAGACGATCACCAATTCCCAGCAGCCCCGGCTGGCCGGACCGGATAGCGAGGAACCCCGCCGCCGGGATGCCGCTGGGCTGCTGCTGGCATGGCTCGTCGATGGTGAGTCCTGGGAGGACGCTCCCATCCTGATCGCCGAGCACGAGGAAGTTCGCGGCATCCTCGGCCTGCCGATCTTCGAGGAGACCACCGAGGGACGCCGGCGTCTCAAATACGCCAGTCCTTCCGACGTTGACGCCTCGGCCTCGCTTCGCGACCGGCTGTTGGAGATTGACCGGCGACGCCGGCAGGCAGTCGCCGCGGGGGACGAGTTCCGTCTCGAGGGTGTCGATGCCAAGGTTGACCGCCTCTGGCGGGCCTATGTGACTTTCCGCCGGCTGACCTACTCGTCTGAGAGCCCGATGGGCCGCAGTCGGTTTGCATCGCTGTTTGAACGGCTCGTCGACCGCTGGCGTCCGCTGCGAAGCCAACTCGAGGCGGCGGATGTCGATGCCGCCGGCATCCAGCAAGGTCTTCAGGCGATCCTTGACGGGATGGGCGAGTCGACCCGCTTCCCGGTCGGTGCCGTGCTGCCGGCGGTGCTCGCGGTGCGGTCCCAGGCTGATCAGGTTGCCGCGAAGCTCGAGGACGAGGGGCTGCCCTCCCGCCTTGTCGCCGCGGCCCGTCGCTTTGCCGAGCGGGCCACCGTGCTCGGCGAGGCGGTCTTTGACGAGGGCGGGTCACCGGCGGTCGTGCCGGCCCTGCACCCCGGGGCCCTGGAGACCGAGCGGGATGCCGATGAAGACCTGCCTCCCTGGCTGGGGCTGCGGGTGGTGCTCGACGCGCCGGCAGAACTGCTTGCGGGCTATCCTGAAAATTTGCTGGCGGATGTCCGTGAAAGGTTCTCCGCGCTCGCCGGGACGGTCGGCAGCGAATCGTTCGATCCGGCGATTGCGGGCGATTTTGCCGCGGCCCTTCGTGCCCTTGGCGAGGCGATCGAGCCGGTCCGCCGGGAACTGCCGCTGGAACGACTCGACGCCGACCTGCTCGAGTGGACCGCCTATCCGCAGCCGGGCAGCACCGCCCGCGAGGTGGCCTACAACGAGCAGGACCCGTTTCTCTATTCGTGGGTGCTGAGCCTGCTCGCGATGGGGGCCTTCGCCGTGGCGGTCGGCCGGGTTCGCGGGGTGATGTTCTGGACGGGCGTGAGCCTTTTGCTTGGGGAACTGGTGTGGACCGCGATTGCGTTTGCGTCACGAGTCGCGATCACCGGCTGGGCACCGGTCACGAACATGTACGAGACGGTGATTTACGTTCCCTTTTTCCTCTCGCTGCTGGGGCTCTTTTTTCTCCTCGCGCCGATCTCCGCACGTGGGGCGGCCGCGGCGTGGCGGCTGACGGCCCTGCCGCCTCCGGCCGGGGCGGTGATCCCCGGGGAGGCGGGTGGCTCTTCAGCCGGCTGGATTCTGCTCGTGCCGCGACTGGCGATCTCCGCCGGGGTGCTCTGGCTGCTGGCGATGGCCCCCTACGCCGCCGGCGGCCACACGATCATCAATCTTCTGCCGCAGACCGACATCGACTCCTCGGTTCCATCGGCCAACAATCTCGTCGTTTGGCTGGTGGGTCTTTCGGTGCTCGTGCCGACGGTCTGGTATCTGCCGCGGCTGCTGATCTCGGCGGTGCTGTCGCTGGCGACGATCCCGCAGAGCTGGGCCGACGGGCAACTTGCCGCCCGTCTCGAAGAGGTCTACGCCCGGCGATCGTTCGGGCTGGTCGTGACGGCGGTGGCCTTCGCGGGGACCTTCATCGCCTGGTTCTTCCCGATTCCCGGCAAGCAGTTCAGCCCGCTGCAGCCGGTGCTCCGCGACAACTTTTGGCTCACGATCCACGTGCTGACGATCGTCTCGAGCTACGCTGCCGGGGCCCTGGCCTGGGGTCTCGGCTGTCTGTCGCTGGGCTACTACGCCTTCGGCCGCTATCGCGAAACGGCCTCCGGACGCAGGCCGCCCGAGGCGACCGTGGCGCTGGGGGGCTTCATCTACAAGGCGATGCAGGTCGCGGTGTTGCTGCTGGCCGCCGGCACGATCCTCGGGGGGCTGTGGGCCGATGTCTCGTGGGGACGCTTCTGGGGCTGGGATCCCAAGGAGGTCTGGGCCCTGGTCTCGCTTCTGGCCTACCTCGTGATCCTCCATGGCCGCTACGCCGGCTGGATCGACAACTTCGGCCTCGCCGCCGGCAGCGTGCTGGGAGCGGCGGTGATCGGGATGTCGTGGTACGGCGTGAACTTCCTGCTCGGGGCCGGGCTGCATTCCTACGGCTTCGGCCAGGGGGGGCAGACCGAGTTCTTCGCCTTCCTCGCGGCCAACCTGCTGCTGCTGGCGGTCGCCGGCTGGCGGTATCGTCTCGCTGCACGCGGGGCGGCTGCCGCCTGAACCCGCGGTCCCTCGAGGCGGCGGCCCGGGCTCCAGCCATCGCCATTGGCTCGCGAGAGCCAGATCCCCGCGGCATTCATCCGCACCCGGATCGCCGGACCGTCGCCGGTGGTGGCAACGACCGCCGGACTCCTGCCGCCGGTGGCTTCATAGCTGCGGCGGACCTCCTCCCACCCGCCGCGGACGAGGCCACTGACGAGCACCAGCCGCGGCTGGACCGCCTCGGCCAGCCGCGGCGGCAGCGAGGTGCGACTGCCGTGATGAGGGGCCAGCATCACGTCGCAGGCGGGAACACCCTCGGCAAGCAGTGAGTCGACCGCAGCCCCCTCGATGTCGCCGGGAAGCAGCACCCGGCGGGTCGCCGACTCCACGGCGAGCACGAGGCTCGTCTGGTTGTCATCGGCCTCCGGATCGATCGCCGCCGGCGGATGGAGCACCCTGGCGATGCAGTCGGGGCCGAAGCGGAGGGTCTCACCGGCGGTCACCACCTTCAGCGGGATCCCACGGCGGCGGACATCGGCGAGCAGGCTGCGGGCTTCGTCGGCGGGGCTTGCGAGAAAGGCCGGCGTGACGACCAGCCGACCCAGGGAAAATCGCACGAGCAGCTCCTCGACGGCATTGAAGTGGTCGGCGTCGGCATGGGACAGCAGCAGGGTGTCGATGTGGCGGCAGCCGTCGCTCCAAAGCACCGCCGCCAGGGCCCGCCGGGCCGCCGCAGGGGCTCCCAGGCGGCCGGCGTCGTAGACGATGTAGCGGCCCGCCGGCGTACGCAGCACGATACCGCTGCCATGCTGGAGCGACGCGACGGTCAGCTCGCAGCCGGCCCGCGGCCAGGCCGACGCGATGGCCACGGCGATTCCGCCCACGATGCACCAGCCCCCCGCCACCGCCAGCCAGCCGGCCGGCTGCCTCGAGACCCACCAGGGGGCCGCGAGCAGACAGGCCAGCAGCAGATACCATCCGGCCACCCACCATCCCGGCGGCCCGGCCACCCAGAAATGCCCGCCGGGGAGGGCCGCCGCGGTCTCCACGATGCGGTCAATCAGCGCGAGCACGCCGCCGCAGCCGGCCGCGGCGATCCCCGCCAGGGCAGGAGAGACACACGCCATCACCAGGCAGCCGAAGCCACAGACCATCGCCGCGGCAAGCAGCGGGGCCACCACCGGGCTGAGCAGGATCGCGACGGGCGTCACCACGTGGTGGTGCATCGCCACCAGCGGCGCCGTCACGGCCCAGACTGCCGCCCCCGCGGCCACCGTCACGGCCAGTCCACGTGCCAGGCGACGCAGCCACCGCTCCAGCGGAGACCGGCTCCGCTCCACGAGTCGCCGGATCGGGTCGACCGGCCCGGCCGCGGCCGACGAAAGCAAAACGAGCACGGCGGTAGCCAGAAACGAGAGCTGGGTTCCCATGCGAAACAGCGACTGCGGATCCCAGACGAGGACCGCGACCGCGACCACCGCAAGGGTATTGAGGCCCAGCGGCCGCCGGCCGCTCGCCGCGGCGAGACAGGCCAGCCAGACCACCAGCGTGGCCCGCACCACCGGCACTTCGGCACGCACCAGGAGCATGTAAAGCCCCGTCACGGCCGCGACTGCGGCCAGTGATGCTCCCCGCCCCACCGCCAGCAGCCGCAGCAGCCAGAACACGATCCCCGCCAGGATGCCGACGTGCAGACCCGAAATCGAAAGGATGTGGATCGTGCCGGTGAGGAGAAAGCGGTCGGTCTGCTCGCGGGGCAGCCACTCGCGGTTGCCCAACAGGATCGCCTCGGCAAGCGGCCGCGCGTCCATCGGGATGTGGGCCTCGAGCACCGCGGCCCCCCCGCGGCGAAGCCGCTCGATCCAGCGGCCGGGAGACCACATCGGCGGCTCCTCGATAACCTCGAGACAGTCGGCAAAACGGCAGCGGATCACCGACAGGCAGCGGAGGTTCCTCGCCCGCTCTCGGATGTCGAACTCGCCCGGATTGCCCGCTGCCGCAGGCCGCAGACCACGCCCGAAGATCCGCAGCCTGCTTCCCAGCTCCACCTGTGGCGGTGACCCGTCGACCATCACCGCGGCCCGGCCGGCCGCCCGCTGCCAGGTCGTCCCGACCCGCACGCGACGAATCGCCACGGTCAGTTCATGGGCCGGTCGGATCGGCTCGTCGGTGATCGGGTCGCGGCGGATGTTCCGCAAGGATCGCGGGGCCTCGAGCACCTCGGCCTCGACCGCCACCGGCTGCGGGTCGGTGGAGAGCCGCCAGGCAAGGTCGTCGACATCGAAGCGATCATGACGGATGCCTCCCCAGGCAGCAGCCGTGAAGGCGACCGCGGCGGCAAGCAACCAGCCGGCCGCGGGCCGCGAGGCCGACCAGGCCCACCACCATGCCGCGAGCATCACCGCCGCGGCCACCACCGCGAGCGGCGGAGTCAGCCAGGGCACCGCGGCCGCCGCGGCGATGCCCGCCGCCATCGAGCCGGCGACCGGCAGCATCGGCAGGCTGACACTCTCCAGGTTCGATCGCCCGCCGCGGACGCCGCGGCCCGAGCCACGGCCGACACCGCGAAAGAAGCTCGGCAGAAGTTTGGCTGCGTCCGGGCGGGGCATGGGAGAGCGGTCCGACGAGTCCCTCGGGAGAGCCCCCCACCTTACACGACTCGTCCCCCCGCAGAACTCCCGGGAGCGTCTGCTTCGTCGGCCCGGCGGGCCTGCACGACACGGGGTCGGCCGGCGAGGTCGGCAAGCGTGGGCCCGGCGACGAGTGAGTCACTCGCGGCGACCACCGCCGAAGACGCTTCCGGCGGGCCGATCTCCACAAGCAGCCAGCCCCCCGGCGCGAGGCGGGCGGCCGCCGTCGCCACGAGCGACTGCAGCACCTCCACCCCGGTCGGCCCGGCAACCAACGCCGAGCGAGGCTCGTGCTCGCGAACGTCGCGGGGCAGGGCCTCGAACTCGTCCTCCCGCACATAGGGCGGATTGCTGACGATCAGATCGAACGTTTCACCGGCCGGCACCGCCTCGAGCAGATCGCCGCAGAGGCAGCGGACGCGGTCGGCCACGCCGAGGGCCGCGGCGTTTTCGCCGGCGAGTGCCACGGCGGCTGGATCGATGTCGGTCGCGGTGACCGCCGCCCGGGGAAGCTGGCTGGCAATCGCCACCGCGATCGCACCGCTGCCGGTGCCGACGTCGAGAATGCGGGGGGCCTCGAGATCACGGGCGAGGTCGAGGGCCCGCACCACGAGCAGCTCGCTCTCCGGCCGTGGCACGAGGACCGCGGGTGTCACCCGCAACGGCAGCGAAAAAAACTCCCGCGAGCCGGTCAGATAGGCCACCGGCTCGCCCGCCGAACGCCGGCGGACGAGGTCGCGGAACACCCCGCGAACCGCCTCGTCGACCGGTTCGTCGAAGCGGGTGTAGAGCTGGATGCGGCTGCAACCGGCGGCCTTCGCCAGGAGCACCTCCGCGTCGAGCCGCGGCGATTCGACGCCCTTCGATCCCAGCCAGCCCGCCGTCCACTCCAAGAGCCGCTTGACGGTCCAGACCTCGTCGTCGCCCCGCTGGTTCTCTTGCATGCTCTCGCTCAATTGCCGGTTTCAGGCGGGGCTCTCCATCGCCTTCCGCTTGAGGTCCCGCTCGTGATCGGCGAGGGCATCGAGCACCAGTCCCAGCCGGCCGGCGAGCACCTGGTCGAGCGTGAAGCTCTGATTGATGCGGTGGTCGGTGACGCGGTTCTGCGGAAAGTTGTAGGTGCGGATTCGCTGGCTGCGGTCTCCGGAGCCGACGAGACTGCGACGGGCCGTGGCCCGCTTTTCGTGTTCGGCCTGCCGTCGCATTTCATAGAGCCTCGTCTTGAGCACCCGCAGCGCCCGGGCGAGGTTCTTGTGCTGGCTTTTCTCGTCTTGGCACTGCACGACGATGCCGGTCTCGAGGTGCGTCAGCCGCACCGCCGAAGCGGTTTTGTTGACATGCTGGCCACCCGGACCGCTGGCCGAGAAGAGGTCCTTGCGGTATTCGTCGGGCGAGATGGAAACCTCCACGTCCTCCGGCTCCGGCATCACGGCGACCGTGGCGGCGGAGGTGTGGATCCGGCCCTTCGTCTCGGTATCGGGCACCCGCTGCACCCGGTGGCCGCCGCTCTCGAACCGCAGCCGCCGGAAGACCTGCTCGCCGGAGACGCCCAGCACGAGTTCCTTGAATCCGCCGAGCTCCGTCGGGCTCGCGTCGAGCAGTTCGATCTCCCAGTTCTCCGTCGCGGCCTGCCTGCGGTACATCTCGAAGAGGTCGCGGACGAACAACGCCGCCTCGTCGCCGCCGGTGCCCGCCCGCAGCTCCATGATGCACCGCGTGCGGTCGGCATCCTCGTCGTCGCCGGCGGAATCGAGCAGCTCGTCCCAGACCGCATCCCGCCTGGCGGTGAGCTCGCCGAACTCGCTCTCGGCGATCGCCCGCAGCTCCTCGTCGTCGCCCTCGAGATACTCGCGATATTCTTCGATCTGCCGCTCCATCGCCCGCAGCTCGCGGTATCTCGCCGCCAGCCTTGCCAGCGTGCCGTGCTCGCGGGCAACCGCCGACATCCGCTGCGGATCGGCCTGCACCTCGGGGTCGGCGAGGTCCCGCTCGAGGGCCTCGAAGCGGATCAGTTTGGCGTCGAGTTCTTCGCGCATCGGGTGTGCCGGAGGGCCGCGGACGCATCGGCTCTACGGCCAGCCCTGCGGGCGATCGAGGCCTCAGGAGCCGGCCGTTTCCGCGGCCGCCTTCCCCTTCTTCTTTCGCAGGCTCGCATATCCGGCACCCGCGAACTTCGACTTGAACTTCTCAATCCGGCCGGCAGTATCGACAAACTTGAGCTTGCCGGTGAAGAAGGGATGACAGGCGTTGCAGATATCGACCTTCAGTTCGGGCACGGTGCTGCGGGTGGTGAAGGTGTTGCCGCAGCCGCACCGCACGGTGGTCTCGACGTAGTCGGGATGGATGCCGTCTTTCATGGATTCGCCGTCGCAGGTGGGGCGGGGGTCAGAGGGGCACGCAAAGCCGTCGGCCCGCTGAGTCCTCCGCGATGAATACCGCACTCTACACGCTGCCGGGTAGCCGGGCAACGGCTCACCTGTGGCCTGCCGCTCTCACCGTCTCAACGATCGGGCCGGCCGGCGGCCGCTGCGATAGTCTCCCGGCGAAGCCGCTCGGCCCTGATGCGGCTGCCGTACCGCTGGGGCGACTCGTCGGCCTCCAGCAGGGCGATCGCCCGCTCCAGCCGGCCCTCGGCGGCATACGCGGTCGCCACGTTGACCCGGGCCGCATCGGCCCAGCGGCCGTCGGGACGGGCATCGAGCGTCATCCGGTCGAGGAAGTCGATGGCCGCACCATACTCGCCCTCCTCGAGGGTCAGCAGGCCCAGCCAGTAGGTGGCGTCTTCCTTCATCCGCTCGATCACGATGCCGACCGCCTCTCGCCGGTCGGGCGGGGCTCCAGCGATGATTTCACGGATCCGGCGACGCCCCGGCCGGGCGGCGAGGTAGGCTCGCTTCGCACCCTGGGGGCCGGAGAGGTCTCCGCGAAACTCACGGACCCTCCCTGCGAAGAGCGGCCGGAAGTTGCCCGGTGCCTGCCGCCGGTTTTCGGGGTCGGCAAGTTCCACCGCCATCCCGGCCAGCTCGCCGGCAATCGCCCCGGCGACGGCGGCCATCCGCGAGCGTCGGGCCTCGAGCACCTCCCAGGGGAACCGCCACAGCAGGGCGGGGGGCGGGTCCCCGTCGAGGGCAAGCGGTTCACCGGCCCGTTCCACGAGTCTCGTGACATCGAGTGAGACCCGCATGGCGTTGGCTCCGGCAAGCTGCTGCTCAACCTGCCGCATCCGTCGCGAGAGGGTCTGCGGCGTGCCGGGCACCAGCAGCACCAGCCGTGTGAGGTCATCGCTCCTGACGGGGTAGCGTCGGCCTGCGACGTCGAGTGCCGCGAGCACCGCGGGGTTTTCACGAGCCTCCCGCAGGCTCGCGACTCCCTTGCCGTCGGCCGCCGGAATCGGAATCCCGTAGGCCGGCTCGAAGAGCCACGCCTCGCCACCGGAGATCACCGCGGGCACCCAGGCAACCACCGCCGAGGGCTTCGGCTCATCGCCCGCCGAGGCGTCGTAGGTCCCCAGCATCACCCCGTCGATCCCGGCATGCCGCAGCAGTTCGAGGAAGATCCAGGCCCGCTGCGGCGGGCTTGCCCGCCCGGAGAGCAGGATTTCACCCGGCAGAAACCAGCGGGATCCCGGGTTGCGATCGGTGGGCGTGGCCGGCGGGTCGGAGTCCGCGGCGAGCGAACGCACCGTCCAGGCAAAGAGACGCCGGGCGGTTTCGAGGTCGTCGATGGCGTCGCCGCGAATCCGATCGGCAAGATCGGCAAGCCACCGCTGGTCGCGGAGAAAGACGGGATCGTCCTCGGCGTTGAAGACCGACGCGGCGAGCGACCGCTCCGACACGAGCCCTGCAAGCGACGGAGGGAGCGTGTCGAGCAGCGGCGGCAGCGACCACTCCGGTTCGCCGATGCCGGCGTGGCTCCACTGGTTGAGCCGATCAAACACCTGGGCGTAGGCAGCCGGCTCCCGAAACTCGTCGAGCCTGCGGAGGACCGAGATCGCTCCGTCGAGCAGCTGGTGACGCACCTCTTCCGACACCACCGGCACCACCCGCACGCCGCGTTCGGCCGACGGTTGTGAGTCGCCACCGCCGCAGCCGCCCGACACCAAGCCGCACGCCAGGCTGATCAGCAGGGCCGCTTGGGAACGCCAGAGACTCATGACCCCTCCACCGCGGCAAGCCGGGCCTCGTGGATTTGCAGCACACGCCGCAGCATGTCGGCAAAACGGTCGAGCGGGACCATGTTTGCCGCGTCGCTCGGCGAGGAGTCGGGATCGGGGTGGGTCTCGAAAAAGAGTCCGTCGATCCCGACCGCTGCCGCCGCCCGGGCAAGCGGCTCGACGAGCGAGCGATCACCGCCGGTCAGGCCTCCGAGGCTCGCCGGACGCTGCACCGAATGGGTGGCATCGAAGACCACCGCGGCACCGAGCGACCGCATTGTGACGAGGGCCGTGAAATCGTTGACGAGCCGGCCGTAGCCGAAGAACGTGCCCCGCTCGCACAGCAGCACGTCACGGCAGCCGCCGGCGAGCAGCTTGGCAAGCACATGCCGCATGTCATCCGGGGCGAGAAACTGCCCCTTTTTCACATTCACCGCCCGACCGGTAGCCGCCGCAGCGAGCAGCAGGTCGGTCTGGCGGCAGAGAAAGGCGGGGATTTGCAGCAGGTCGCAGACCTCGCCGGCGGCCGTGGCCTGATCGGGGAGGTGGACGTCGGTGGTCACCGGCAGTCCGGTCGCGTTGCGAACCTTGTCCAGGATCGCCAGCCCCTCCTCCGCTCCGGGACCTCGAAAGGCGCCGCTGCTGGTGCGGTTGGCCTTGTCGAACGATGCCTTGAAGACCAGCTGGATCGGCAGTTGTGTCGCGATTTTCCCCAGGGCCTCGGCGATTTGCAGCGTGAGCGACTCCTCCTCGATCACGCATGGGCCGGCGATCACCAGCAGCGGGTGGCCAGGCCCGCAGCGATGGTCGGCGATCACGGCCGGCAGTCGGGGTGTCACGTCGCAGGTGCTCCGGGGTGGCTCAATCCAGCCGCCATCCTATCCGTCCTCGCTCTCGCCGGAAAAAGCGATCGATGGCCACCCGCATCCGACTGCCGCATTTTGCGTCGAATTTTGCGACGGTTGTTGCATTCCGCTGCGGTCGATGACCGCCGACGGAGCTGTGTCCATATCCCTCGTCAGATCACGTTTCCGTGCGGTTCCAGGGAGATTTGGCCGTCGCCATGGCAAACCCCCAAACTTTGGCACGGGAGGTGCATACGGTAGTACGCGGCGACGGATTCCGACGCCGCCATAGACCCTACTCAAGGTGGGGCCTCCGACTTTTTCCGAGACTGCGGTCGCCTTGCCCCTGACCCGTGGTTTCATGGCAGGAACGCCCTGCCGAGTCAGAGGCCCCACTTTTTTCTTTTGGGCCTTCGCGTGGCCGGGGCCTTTTTCGCCGGTTTTTCGCGGCTCCGGGCCGAAGCCCCCCGGGAGACCCTTGACTGGCCACGACCGCGTGCGCTAGGGTTTTGGGTTCGTTGAGGCCGCCTCGAGCCATCCTCCTGCCGCTGACCGGTTGTTGCCGGAGAGTCCTGCGGTGAGACCGCCTGGGGTCGCCTGCGCCAGCGTAGCTTCAATTGGCAGAGCACCGCATTCGTAATGCGGGGGTTGTGGGTTCGATTCCCACCGCTGGCTTGCCTCTTGGAATCCACCCCGCCCCAGGAATCTCCCGACCCATGGCAGCGACCGTCACCATCGACGTTGAAGAACTGATCACCGGCACCGGCGCCTTCGGCCCGAATGAACTGCGGAGCCTCGTGGAAGCCCTCGGCGAAGACGCCGCGGCCCACCGTGGACTCAAGGCCGCCGTCCGCGAACTCGAAGGGGCCGAGGGTCTCAGCCCCGCCGCGTCGGTTCGCCTCGGCGTGGGGCAGTACCTGCTCGGCCGCTTCAACGAGGCCGCGACCACGCTCGATGCTGGCGATGGCAGCGCGATGGCAAGCTACTATCTCGGGCGGGCGGCCATGGCCAGCGGTGACCACGACCGGGCGATCACCGCGTTTCGCAGGGCGCGAGAATCGGGCTACGACGCCGCGACCTGCGATGCGGCTGCCGTGGAGTGCCTCCGCGAGGCCGGTCGGATCGAGGAGGCTCGCTCGGCCCTCGAGGCGATGGCGGAATCGGGCGAGCAGTCGGCCGATTACTGGTGCCAGAAGGCAATTCTCGACGCGGCGACCGGCGGCGGGCCGGCGGAGGTGGGCGAATCGCTGGAAAAGGCGGTGGCCATCGATCCGGGCCATGCGGCGGCCAATTTTGAACTCGGCGTGCTCAACGACCGACTCGGCAATGACGACGAGGCCAGGGAGTGCTACATGCTGTCGCTGAAGCGATATCCCGCCCGCGTGGGCTGCCTGATCAACCTCGGCCTTCTGCACGAAGACCGCGATGAGTTTCAGCAGGCTCAGCGTTGCTACAAGCGGATTCTCGACGCCTTCCCGGATCACCCCAGGGCGCGGTTGTTCTACAAGGACTCCTCGGCTTCGAGCGACCTGCAGTTCGACGAGCAGCAGCAACGCCAGCGGGATCAGCTCGCGCAGATCCTCGATCTACCGGTCACCGACTTCGAGCTGTCGGTTCGCAGTCGCAACTGCCTGCAGAAGATGGGAATCCACACGCTCGGCGACCTCGCCAGAACTTCCGAGCAGGAAATTCTCGAGAGCAAGAACTTCGGCGAGACGAGCCTGGTCGAGATTAAGGAGATGCTCGCGTCGAAGGGGCTGCAGCTTGGACAACTGGCACCGGAGCCCACGGCCGAGGAAATCCTCGCCGAGCCCCTCGAGCCCTCGGCTGACGAGCAGGAGATCTATTCCCTGCCGATCAGCGAGCTCAACCTCTCGGTGAGGGCGCGAAAATGCACCACGAAGCTGGGAATCGCCACGATCGGGGAGTTGGTGCGACGGACCGCCGAAGACCTCATGGAATGCAAGAATTTCGGGGTCACCAGCCTCAACGAGGTGCGTGAAAAACTGGCCGAGCAGGGGCTCAAGCTCCGCGGCGAGTGATGCATGCCCACGCGACCTGACCCGGCGGGGCGGTGTCTGAAAATGTGGTGTATTTCCTGACACTTTTCTCGCAATAAACGGGAAAAACGCCCCTCATGGGGGGTGTTTTGCTTGTGTTTTGGCCCTGTTTTTGCTAGCATTTCATGTGTGACGCGGGCTCCGCCAGCGGCACATGCCCCGCGGCCGCCGCGAGATCTCCGACGGAAGTCGTTGTCTTGCAAGGCATTGCGGATTTTCGAGAGAACACCACGGATTTGTCATGACGACCGCAAGCCTTCGCGAAAAACCGGTCCGGGATCTCGCCCGCCTTGCCAAGCAGCACGGCGTGAGCGGGTGGCACTCAATGCGGAAGGATCAGCTGATCCGGGCCCTGGTCAAAAAGGCAAAGTCCCGGGGTGCCGCCCCCGCGGCCACGCTGCGGCCCTCGGCGGTCGCCGGCAGCAAAACCGCTTCGCGACGGGGCCCGGGTACCACGAAACAGGCCGACCGCAAGGGACTCACCAAGGCCGAACGCGACGCGGTGGTCGCCCGCCGGCTGAGAGACGCACGCGAGAAACTCGCCAAGGCAAAGAATCTCTCCACCGGGCGGGAGTCGGGGAAACCGGGTCGCCGGCACCGTGATCGGGTGGTGCTGATGGTTCGCGGTCCCCACTGGCTGCACGCCTTCTGGGAGGTGACGCCACGGAGCATCGCCCGGGCGGAAGCGGCCCTTGGCCAGGAGTGGCACTCGGCCAAGCCGGTGCTGCGGATGCTCCAGATCGAGTCCGGCTCTCAGGCCTCGCCGGCTGAACGTCCGGTCCGCGACATCCCGATCCACGGGGGCGTCAAGAACTGGTTCATCGACATTCGCGACCGAATCACCTGCCGCGTCGAGATCGGCTACAAGACCTCTTCGGGGCGGTTCCATGCACTCGGCCGCAGCAACGTCGTCTCGACGCCGGCGGCGTCACAGGGCGACACGCTTGACGTTCATTGGGGTGAGATCGCCGACGACTGCGAGAAGATCTATGCGTTGAGCGGTGGTTTTTCCTCCGAAAACAACAGCACAGAACTGCAGGAGCTCTTCGAGGAACGGCTCAAGCGACGGCTCGGACCGCCAGCCGCCCGCCGTGCCGGCCCTTCGTCGGAAGAAGAGGCGGTCGATCGCGAGGGCGATTTCCTCCTCCAGGTCGATGCGGAGATGGTCGTCTACGGTGTGGCCAAGCCGGGGGCGTACGTCACGCTGCAGGGCGAACCGGTGCGGGTGCAGGATGACGGCACCTTCCGGGTGCGTCTGGAGATGCCCGATCGCCGGCAGGTGCTCCCGATCGTTGCGAGCACCGCCGACGGCGTCGGGGAACAGACAATCGTGCTCGCCGTGGAGCGGAACACGAAGGTCATGGAGCCCTGCAACCGCGACGCAGGCGACCTCTGAGGCCCGGCTGCATGCCGGGGGGATGCTCCCGCCGGCTTTCGCCTATACTTCGTAGGTCGGGCTCCACTGTGGGGCTCGGGGCGATAAGTTTTCTGCCATGTTCGTGATGCCGTCGTTCAATGCCGGTGAGCTCTTACCGAGGCTCGTTGGGGGCCGATTCATGGTTCCGGCCGAGCGTACAGCCGCTGCGGACGCCACCCTTGCGGTGCGGCCGTGCGGATCACACTCCCCGGAGCACAAGGCACCCTCTTCTTCATTGAACGAGCTCTCCGCAGATCGCGACGCCACGGCATTGCGGTGGATGACTTATCGCCCCGGTCCCCCCCGCGATACCGACCTCGCCCGCCTGGAGGCCGCGCTCGACCGCCCCGGCGGCTGGCTGGTGGCCTTCTCCGGCGGCGTCGACAGCGGACTGGTGGCGGCGGTGGCCCATCGTCTTCATCCCAACGCTCTGGCGGTGACTGCCTCGAGCCCGAGCCTCTCCGCCCACGAACGCCGTGCCGCCGAAACGACGGCCGCCGAAATCGGGATTCGCCACCGCTTCGTGGAGACCCGTGAGTGGCAGCGGCCCGGCTATCGCGAGAACACGTCGCAGCGGTGCTGGCACTGCAAGCATGAGCTCTACACCACGCTCAGCCAGATCGCCTCGCACGAGGGGCTCGGCACGATCTGCAACGGCACCAACCTCGACGATCTCGGCGAGCACCGCCCGGGGCTGGAGGCGGCCCGCGAGGCGGGCGTGGTCAGCCCGTTGGTTGATGCCGGGCTCGACAAGGCTCGGGTGCGGCGGCTGGCCCGCCTGTTGGGCCTCTCGGTGAGCGACAAACCGGCCTCACCCTGCCTGGCAAGCAGGATCGCCTTCGGGCTCGAAGCGACTCCTGAGCGGCTCGCCCGCGTGGAACGTGCCGAGGCGGCCTTGCGGTCGCTGGGTCTTGACGACTTCCGCGTGCGGCACCACCAGGACGACCTGGCACGCGTCGAGGTGCCCGCCGCGGCCATTCCGCGGCTCGCAACCGAGGAGGTTCGCCGGCGGCTCACCGAGGAACTGCTCGCCGCGGGCTTCCGCTACGTCACACTCGATCTGGAAGGCCTCCGCTCGGGCAGCCTGCACGCGACGTCCGGGGGCCCGCTGGCGGTGATCGACCCGCCGGCGGCGGACGACGAGGCAGCCGACCGACGGCCGTGACCGCCGGCTCGGCGGGGGTCGCGGCTGTCGGTGGCTACGAACTCGGGAAGACCCGCTACGGCAACTCCCCGCCGCTCGCCATCAGCGGCGGTAGCGGCAGGATGAGTGCCTTCGCCCGAGCCCAGCCCGGCCTGGCCACCACGCCGGTGGCCATCCATCTGGTGGAGTGGGAGAACGGCACACCTTTCCAGCTGAAACCCAGCTGAAACCCAGCTGAAACAGAGAGCCCCTGAATCTTGTCGGCGAACTCAGCGATTTACCCCGGCGGCCCACGCCAGGAAGCTCTGCTGAGGAGGAGCCCGATAGACCTCGCTGAATGCCGCGGTGAAATCGCCC
>Ga0180429_10002052_pt1 | contig 16841 bp, 13 predicted proteins | sample SS_ome_FD_132428 | JGI IMG/M metagenome (GOLD analysis project Ga0180429, IMG submission 132428) | Hypersaline lake sediment archaeal communities from the Salton Sea, California, USA - SS_1_S_1 metaG | ecosystem: Environmental > Aquatic > Non-marine Saline and Alkaline > Hypersaline > Sediment ...
AGGCGCGCAAGGCGCGCATCCGCCGCGTCTTCCACCACCAATCGCTGACGATCGCCAGATCGCCACGCCCCCAGGTCACGCCCCCATAGCGCAGCGCCAGCGTGACCCACGGCTGCGGCTCACCCTGGAACGGAGCTGGCAGGAGATAGAGCTGATCGCGCTCCCCCGCCTCGGAGCCGCCGTCGCCACCGTCTAGCGCCTCGGCCCAGCAGAGCGTGGCGTCACTATCGGCGCGCCAGCCAAAGCTGCGCGGGCCGTCGGGCACCGAGCCATAGGCGATCGGCACCTGGTCGGCGAGCGGGCGATCGGCGATCTGGGCAACGATGCGCCCATCCAGATCCCAGACTTCCACGCGGTAAGGGAAGCGGTACTCGGGCAGCGAATAGGAATAGGGCCGATGCAAGGTCTCGACGAGCAGGTAGCGCCCATCCGGCGACGGCGCGGCACGCCGGATCATCGCCGGTTTGCCGAGCGCGACCGCGCGGCCGTCGAGCGCGATCCGCCGGACCTGGGCCGTGCCGTAATGCTCATAGAGCGCCTCGTCGTGCGCGTTCTGGAGCAGATCCTGGTACGTCCGCGCCGGTGCCTTGCGGCCGAGGTTCTCTTGCACGACGGGGCCTTCCGGCACCAGCGGCTCCTGCGGCGGATCACCGCGATCCGCGGGCACCGTCAGCGCCACCAGCGTACGGCTGTCGGCAAGCCATTCGTAGGGTGCGGTCAGGGCGCCGTTGAGCTTGACGTCACTCACCCGACGCGCGCGGCCGTCGGCCACCGCCGCCGTCCAGAGGGTCAGACCGTCGTCCTGTGTGCAGACGAACGCCACGCGCGTACCATCGGGCGACCAGCGAATGCGGGTGATGTGGGCCGGTTGCGGCAAGCCGGTGATCTCGCGTTCCGTATCGCCCGTGATGCGCCGCAAGCTCAGGGCGGTGAAATACCACTCGCGGCTCGGGCCGTTGGTGCGCGGGTTGATGCGGTTACCGGCCAGCCGCAACTCCGGCTGCGCCAGTTCCGCGATCGGGATGTGCAGCGGATACTCGGCGATCAACATCCACTCGTTGTTGGGGCCGAAGGAGACGAGCGGGGTGGGCGGCGCGTCGATCAACTCCATGACTTTGGGTGGAGGCATGCGATAGGGGACGCTGGTCGCGGAAGCAGCTCCGACCGCAGGCACGCAGGCAAGGCCCGCGAGCAGCGCCGCAGCCGTCATGAGCGTGATCAGGCCAACCGCCGGACGACCGTGCGCCGCCCCAGACAGATCTCGTTCGCAATGCATACGCCGATTCTCCTTTCTCGAGCGGCGGCTCTATTCCGCCCCCATATAGGGATAGGTGAACAACGTCGGCGGCACGAAGGTCTCCTTGATCGTGCGCGGCGTCACCCAGCGCAGCAGGTTCAGTACCGAGCCCGCCTTGTCGTTCGTTCCGCTCGCCCGGCTGCCGCCGAAGGGCTGTTGCCCGACGACCGCACCGGTCGGCTTGTCGTTGACGTAGAAGTTGCCGGCCGCATGCCGCAACGCTTCGTGAGCCCGCTGGATCGCGTAGCGATCCTGCGCAAAGACCGCCCCGGTCAAGCCATAGGGCGAGGTCTGATCGCAGAGCGCAAGCGTCTCCTCGTAGGCCTCGTCGGGATAGACGTAGAGCGTCAAGACGGGGCCGAAGATCTCCTCTTCCATCGTCTCATAGTGCGGGTCGTGCGCCACGATCACGGTTGGTTCGATGAAGAAGCCGCGCGACGCGTCGTTTCCGCCGCCGACGAGGATCTCCGCCGCGGAGGCTTGGCGCGCACGCTCGATGAAGCCGGTGATGTCGCCGAAGGCGCCCTCGTCGATGACGGCACCCATGAAGTTGCGGAAGTCCTGCGGGTCGCCCATGCGGATCGCCGCCACCGTGTCGGCCAGACGCTCCTTGACTCGAGGCCACAGCGAACGCGGGATGTAGCCGCGGCTGGCCGCCGAGCACTTCTGGCCCTGAAACTCGTATGCGCCGCGCACGAACGCCGTCACCAGCGCCGGTACATCGGCGGAAGGATGAGCGAAGATGAAGTCTTTGCCCCCCGTCTCACCCACAATACGAGGGTACGTGCGGTAGGTTGCGATCCGCTCTCCAACCGACTTCCAGAGCGTGTGCAGCGTCGCCGTCGATCCGGTGAAGTGGATCCCGGCCAGATCGGGCGACGCAAGCAGCAGTTCCCCGACGGCGCGCCCCGAGCCGGGCAGGAAGTTGACGACTCCCGCCGGCAAACCAGCTTCCTGCAGCACCTGCATGACGTGGTAGGCGGGGTAGACGGCGCTCGAGGCCGGCTTCCAGATCGAGGTGTTGCCCATGATCGCCGGCGCCGTCGGCAGGTTACCGGCGATCGAGACGAAGTTGAATGGCGTCACCGCGAAGACGAACCCCTCCAGCGCCCGCCATTCGAGCCGGTCCCAGATGCCGAGCGTCGAGAGCGGCTGCTGGCTGTAGATTTCTTCGGCGAACCAGGCGTTGAAGCGGTAGAAATCGATCAGTTCGCAGGCCGCATCGATCTCCGCCTGATGCACCGTCTTGCTCAGCCCGAGCATCGCCGCCGCATTGACCATCGCCCGGCGCGGGCCGGAAAGCAGCTCTGCCGCGCGCAGAAAGACCGAGACGCGCTCCGCCCAGGGCAACTCCGACCAGTCACGCCACGCCTCACGCGCGGCGGCGACCGCTTGTTTGACCTCCTCGGGTCCGGCACGATGATAGACTCCGATTCGGCGCCCATGCTCGTGCGGCAGGACGCAGGGCGCCGTGTCGCCGGTGCGCACCTCGCGCCCTCCGATGACGAGTGGGATCTCGACTTCGCTCGCCGCCATGCTGGCCATGCACGTCTTTAGCTGATCGCGTGCCGGATCCCCCGGCGGGTAGGCCCGGACCGGTTCGTTCTGCGGCGTTCCGATCCGGTAGATCGCGTTGTGCATCGGTCGCCTCCCAAACCTAGAAGGTGTACGTGAATCCCAATGACGCGTAGTGAATCAGGGCGAAGTTGTAGACCTGGTCGACATCGGCGCCTCCCTCGAGCAGCCGGTAGCCGCCGCGCACGCTCAAGTGCGGCGTCGCCACGTACTGCCCGCCGACGAAGACGTCCTCGGCGCGCCCCTGGGGCGCGGCCAGCGCGTCGGCTTCGAACAGCAAGCGCCACCCGGGATGGAAGCGGTAGCCGGCGCGGACGTGGAGCAACGGCACGAATCCGGTGTCGGTCGTCTGTGAGCCGAGTTCCTGGGATTCGAAGAGGATCTTGGCGTCGCGGATCTTGGCCGTCGCGCCCACGTCGATCTCCCAGCGGCGGCCGCGATGCAGCGCGTAGCGGTAGGTGAGCCGGTAGGAGTCGAACTGGTAGCGCGCTTCGATCCGCGCCCCGGCCGGGTAGCGGACACCCGCGAAATCGACCTCGCTCGCCGGTCGTCCCGCTGAGGCGATGCGCAGCGGCGCGATCAGGGCGCTGAGCTGGCTGCGCTCGCTCAACTCCCACTCCAGGCGCAGGCGGAAGCAGCGCGCGCTGCTCGCCTCCAGATCGTCGGTCAGCGAAATGTCGGTCCCGCCCTCGTTGGGAACGCGAACGTCGTTGTAGGCATTGCGCACGGCGGCAATCTCGACGTCGAATGACTCGGGGGCAATCGTCTCGAGCGGACTCGCCGCTGACGGCATCGCTCCCGCCCACACCGCGGCCACGGCCGCGAACCCGATCCAGGGCACGCCGAGCGACGGGCGCCGTGAAGTTGCAGCTACCTTGCGCGCTTCTCGCCTCATCTCGTCCGCTCCTCCTGCGACGATAGGTCCCCCTGAAACCCGCGTGCGCGTGCCGGTTCCCGGCGGCGTCACGGCGCCCTGCCGCTTGCGTGCGGGCTGCTCGCGATCTTCGGTCCCCGACCGCGTCGATTCAACCCCCGTCGCGTGCGCCCCTTGTGCGCACCCTCCATTCCGGGTAATCATCGCGGCACACGGCCGTTTGGCCACATCCATCGCTGGCCGCACGGGCCGGCGGGCACCACCGGGCCACAAGGAGGTAGCTCTTGATCGGGCCGCTCAATTCCACGGACCGCCCATTGGCAGCGCCCCATCGCGGACGGCGGCCCGGCCGTCCGGCACCGCCGGTTCTCGGGGTTGCGCTTGGCTTGCTAGCGGCCTTCGCCCTCAGCTTGGGCGCCGGCTGCGGGCAGCCGAGCTACGGCGGCGCCCGCGTGCCCTTCCCCAACCGCGCGAACGACGATGGCGCCTGCTCCTGGACGCCCAATGTCTGCGCGGCGCTCGCGGAAGCGGGGGAAAACCGCGCCGCGCTCGAGAGCGTGCTGACCCATTACGCGGCGGCCCGCGACTCCGCCGGCCTGCAAGCGGCTGAATTCCTGATCGGCAATATGGCAGGCCACGCCTACGCGACCTTTGGCCTCTTCGACTCGACCGGCACCGAGATCGAACTCGACGTGCTCGCGTACCCCGATTACGACAGCCTCATCACCGCGCTGGAAGCGTTGGAAGACCAGCACGGCACTCTCGACTTCGAGCGCAAGGACATCTACTTCGACCTGACTGAAATCTCCGCCCACCTGCTGATCGAGAACATCGACCTGGCCCTCGCCGCCTGGCGCGAGAAGCCCTGGGCGCAGCATCTCGGCTTCGCACCGTTCAGCCAGTACGTACTCCCCTATCGCGGCAGCGGCGAACCGCTCGAGAGCTGGCGCCCGCACTTCCTCGATCGCTACGCCGGCCTGGCCGAGCGGATGGACGACCCCGACGATCCGATCGAGGCGGCGCGGCACATCAACGAGGATCTCAAGAGCTGGTTCCACTTCGATCCGCGCTACTACCTGCACCCGACCGATCAAGGTCTCTCCGAAATGCTCGCCACCCGGCTCGGCCGCTGCGAAGACATGACGAACTTGACGATCTACGCGATGCGCGCCAACGGTCTCGGAGTAACGAGCGACTACACACCCTACTGGGCCGACACCGGCAACAACCACGCCTGGAACGCGATTCTCGACCGCTCGGGACAGGCCATCGTCTTCATGGGCGCCGAGGCCAATCCCGGCAGCTATCAACTCCACAACAAGGCGGCCAAGGTCTACCGCAAGACCTTCGCCCGCCAGGCGGAGAGCCTGGCGATGATCAAGCCCGACTACGAAGAGGTCCCGCCCTGGCTGCGCGGCAAGAACTACCGCGACGTGACGGCCGACTACCAGCCGGTGCGTGACATCACGGTGCCGCTCACCCGGGTCGTGCCGGATAGCGTCCACTTCGCCTACCTCTGCGTCTTCAATTCAGGCGAATGGGGCGCGATCCACTGGGGCCGGATCGAGGGCGGCATGGCGACCTTCGACGATATGGGGACCGGGATCGTCTATCTGCCCGCCTACTACGCCAACGGCCGGCTGGAGCCGGCCGCGCCACCGTTTGTGCTGGAAGCGACCGGGTTGGCGCGCCGCCTCTTCCCCGCCGAAGATCAGCGCTCACCGCTGCGGCTGCACGCGACGACGCGGCGGCGGCAGATGGAGAGCACCGAGGGGGTCCAGGCCGCCTTCTTCCACGGCGGCGCGACCTACGAGCTCTTCTACTGGGATCACGAGTGGGTCTCGGCCGGCACGCGGATCGCCGCCGACGGACCGCTGGTGTTCGATCACGTGCCGGCAGGCGCGCTCTACTGGCTCGTGGAAGAAGACTCACGCCGCGAGGAACGCATCTTCACCTATGAGTCCAACGCTCAAGTCTGGTGGTAAGCGTCCGGCGCGCCCGCGGCGGCCGGGGCTGACGCGCGCCGAGCGCGAGCGGCTGATCGCCGACTTGCGCCGCGACGCCGAGCGCATCGCCGGCCGCTTTCGCCTGCGCTACCGGGCGATCGAAGCCGAGAGCGCGCGGGTCAAGCGCCGCTACGGTTGCTGCGATACCGAGGGCGTGATCAAGATTCGACTGACGCACGCCAAGACAGGACGACCGCTAAAGTATTCGAGCCTGGTCGCCACCCTCTGTCACGAGCTCGCGCACCTCGAGCACTTCCACCACGGACCGAGCTTCCGTGACTTCTACGACGTGATCCTCGACTGGGCGCGCCGCGAGGGCATCTACCGCCCCGGCAGCAGGCCGGCGCGCCCCTCGGCCGTCAAGACACCGGCGCCCGGTGCCACACGCTACGCGGCCGCCCCGGCGATCGCAGCGGTCGCGCAGGCTGCCGTTGGAAACCCGAGGACCACTGCGGTGGCCCGGCGCGCGGCGGCGCCCCCCGCGGCAGAGCCCGAACAACTCCGACTCATCTGATGCCGCATGGGATTGGGAGGAAGGAATGCAGAGCTATCGCAAGGAACTCTGGTTCGAAGTGCCGGCGCGACGCGCGTTGATCAATATCACGCCGCAGGTCAATGAATGCCTCGCCGAAAGCGGGATTCGTGACGGCCTGCTGCTCTGCAACGCGATGCACATCACGGCCAGCGTCTTCATCAACGACGACGAAAGCGGGCTCCATCAGGACTACGAGGAGTGGCTTGAAGGCCTCGCGCCCGAGAAGCCACATTCGCGCTACCGGCACAACACCAGCGAAGACAACGCCGACGCACACCTGAAGCGCACGATCATGGGGCGCGAGGTCGTCTGTGCGATCACAGATGGCAAGCTCGACTTCGGTCCGTGGGAACAGATCTTCTACGGCGAGTTCGACGGCCGGCGGCGCAAGCGCGTATTGGTCAAGATTATCGGCGAGTGATCCTGTCCGGGGCGTAGGTCGCGCCAGCACGGTTCCGTGGCTGCCGCGGCCCCAGCGCTGCCGTCCGCCGCGCCATCGCCGGTCACCCCGCCATCACCGGGGGCGCTCGCGTCCGCGACTAGCTGACCCACTTGCAGAGCCACGCCGTCACCAGCCCGAGGTAGTTGCCGAGCGCGTAGCCGACGAGCGCCATCAGGACCGCGATCGGGATCAAGGTCTGGCGATGATAGGCGGCGACGATCGGCGCCGAGGCGGCGCCCCCGATGTTGGCCGCCGAGGCGATCGCGGCGGTGTGTACATCGACCCGGAACAGCTTCGCGCCGAGCAAGCAGAAGAGCCCGTGGATCGTGATCCAGATGTAGGCGCCGATCACGAACCAAGGCGCCCGCGACAGACCGGCCAGCTCCGCCTGCGCCCCCATCGAGGCAACGAAGATGTAGATGATCGCCATCGCGATCGGGTGGCTTCCGGGAATGCGCCGCGCCGGCGTGAGCGAGAGCAGGATGCCGATCGTGGTCACAATCAGGACTTTCCAGGTGCCGGTCGAGAGCACGCGCCCGACCTCGGGCAGGAGTTGCGCGAGATAGGCGGAGAACTGGGCGACGACGAGTCCGATCAGCAGCAGGTAGACGACGTGCTGCATCTCGATCTCATCCTTCTTGGCCTGCATCCGCTCCACTGCCGCCTCCATCTTCTCCACCCGGTCGTGGGCAGCGCCGGAGAAGCGCCGGAAGCGTTCGGCCCAGACGCGCGAGGTCAAGAGCAGCGGCAGCCAGATGATGTAGACCAGGTTGTCGGCCATCACCGCCAGTCCCATCTCCGCCGGAGGCGTGTCGATGCCGGCGGCGACCGCCGCCATGTTGCCGGTGCCGCCGATCCAGCTCCCGGCGAGGGCGCCGAAGCCGGTCCAGCCGTCGGGCCCCAGGCGCCCGCCGACGATCAGATAGGCAATGGGCGCACCGATGACGACGCCGAGCGTGCCCATCAGCATGACGAGCACGCCACGCCCGATGACACGCACGACGGCGACGAAGTCAATGTTGAGCAGCATCAGCACGATGAAGATCGGCAGCGCGTGTTCCTTGAGCGCACCGTAGAGGGGGCCGGTCTGCGGAATCACACCCGTATTGCTGAGCGCCACGGGGAGCGTGTAGATCCAGATCAGCGGCGGCAGGTACTGAAAGATCCGCCAGCGGAACTGCTTCTCAAGGAAGAAGAAAAGCGCCACGATGCCGACGAGGACCGCCAGCGTTCCGGCCGAGCTGTGGATCATTGCGCCTCCCATTGCACCGGTGCGCCATGCCGGCGGCCGGGCGGCCCGCCAGCGTCGGCCCATTCTAAGGCGTAGGCAAGCCGGCGCAACCGCTCACGATTGCCCTGGCACCGGCCGTAGACGTTGGTAGGATGCAAAGCCGCCGGACGGGGCAGTGGGCGCCAGCCCCCGCGCTGGTTGCGCACCGCGCGAGGCCGGGTCGCGGCTCGCGCCCCGCGCAGCGCGCGTGCGATGTCAAACCAAGACGGTCTCCGGAGCCGGAAATGGAATCGAGAGTGGAGCAGCAAGTTCGTCCGCGTGCCGCGCGCGTCTGGTTCGCGGCGGCGCTGTTCCTGCACCTGCTCTTCCTCGTTTCGCTCACGACCGGCTGGCTCGACCCGCTCTGTGTCGAGGCGAGTCAGGGGCACGGCCAAGCCTCCGACTTCTTCGGCATCTACCAGGCCGGCGCCAATCTGATCGCCGGCCATAGCATCTATGACTCCGAAGACTACCGCCACGAGGCGCCGCTCGCGGTGCCCTACTACTACTTCTACCGCTACCTGCCGCCGACGGCGTACGCCGCGGGGCTCTTCGCTGCCCTGCTCCCGCCCTGGCCCGCCTACTGGGTCTGGGTGTGCTACAACGAACTGCTGCTGGTGCTGATCCTGCTCTCGCTGGCGCGCACGCCGGGCGTGCCCGCCTCGCGCCGCTGGGTGGCATCCGGCCTCTGGCTCGCCTGCTTCCCGCTCTACATCGAGCAGTTCATGGGCCAGTTCTCACTGACGATGGCGGCGCTGCTGTGGCTCTTCTGGCGCTACGATCGCCTGCCCGCCACGACGCCTCCCACACCCGCATCCGCCGGTGTCGCCGAGCAGCGAGCCGCGAATCCGCCGCGCCCTTCACTCGCCGGTTCCATCGCCGCGCTGGCGCACGACTGGCGCCGGTATCGCTGGCGAGCGGATCGCCTCGCGCCGCACGGGCCGTGGCTCGCCTGGAGCGCGAGCCTCGTGCTCAAGAGCTTCAGTGCGATGCTCGCCCTGCCGATCTTGCGCGATCGCCAGCTCAAGCGCCTGCTCCTGGCGGCGGGTCTGGGACTGCTCGTCTGCTTGCCCTATTTCCTCGCCCGCCCGGCGGACCTGATCGAGTTCGCGCGGCTGAACTTCAATCCCTTCACACCCGCCGTCTACAAGGGCGCCTTCGGGCTGCAGACCTGGCTGCACGATCTGACCGCCCGGCTGCCGCAGGCGTGGCACGCGAGCGCCCTCGCCTTGCTCGGCCGGGAAATCTCGGCCGCCAAGCTCCTGCAGCTCGCGCCGGGGGCCGTGGTGCTGCTGCTGGCCGTGGCGGCGACGCTGCGCCTACGCGCCCGGCCCGACCGGCGCGCTCTGGACCTGGCGATCTGGACGGCGGTCTTCCTGCTCATCTTCAAGAGCGTTTGGGAGTATCACTACCTGATGATCCTCCCCGCCCTCTCGGCCCTCTATCTGCGCACCGGCGCGCGCAGCCTCATCCTCTGGGGCGGGCTCTTCGCCGCGCCGACGCTCTACGCGGCGGCGCCCTTGATCGCCGGGGTCGCCAGCGCCGCACCGCTCGACGACTGGCCCGGCTGGTTCCGGTCGTTGCACTTCAGCGTCAAAGTGATCCCGACCATCGGGCTCTTCGCCTGGTGCATCCGCCAGACATGGCGGCCGGGACAGGGCGCGCTAGCGCGATCCGAGCTGCAAGCTCATTGACTTCTAGCTTCCTCCTAGACAACGGGCAATCCGGCGCCCGGATACTGCGCGGCGCAGGGGTCGGAGTCCACATGACCATCCCTGAGTCCCTGCGCAGCCGGTTACCCGGCCGGCCCCTGCACGGTTCGTTGCGGTCGGAACGTACGCCTGCGCGTCGGCGGCTTCGCGGAGACGTTCGTGCCGCAGTGGGATGGGGTTGCCAACACGCTGTGCCACCTTCTCGAACACCTTGACGCCGCGCCGGCACAACAGCCTGACCTTTGCACCCTGGGGCACCCCATCCCACAACTCCCGCCGGCGCACCTTGGTCGAGAGCGCTGGCGGTAGAGCGAACCGCAGGCGCCCGATGCGCGGCCCCCCGAGCGCGATCGGACAGAGGAGCGAAGCACAATGGCAGAGCGTCCCCTCATCCTGCTGACGAACGACGATGGCATCGAGTCGCACGCTCTCTGGGCCGCGGTCGAAGCCGTCCTGCCGCTCGGCGACGCGCTCGTCGTGGCTCCGAACCGCCAATGGTCGGGAGCGGGACGATCGATGCCCTATGATGTCAGCGGGTGCATCACACCCGCGCCGCGGGAGGTCGCCGGCCGGCACGTGCCCGCCTTCGCGGTCGACGCGAGTCCGGCGCTGACCGTCATCCATGCCGTCCTGCAACTCGCTCCCCGCTGCCCCAATCTGGTTGTCTCGGGCATCAACTTCGGCGCCAACCTCGGCATCGAGGTAACCATCTCGGGCACGGTCGGTGCGGCACTCGAAGCGGCCGCCTTCGGCATCCCGGCGCTCGCCGTCTCGCTCGAGATGGATGCCGCCGATCACCTCTCGGGTCCGGAGCGCGGCGACTACCGCGCGGCCCAGGTCTTCACGCAACGCTTCGCGCGCCTGTTACTGGAATCCCCGCCGGTCGCCGATGCCGATCTGCTCAACGTCAACATCCCCGCCGATGCCACCCCCGCATCCGGCTGGCGCCGCACGCGCCTGTCGCGCCGGCGCTACTTCCTGCCGCTCGCCCCCGAGGGCATCGGTCGCCCCGGATACCGCCAGATCGAAGATGTCGAGGAGGCGGAGGAGGACACCGACATCCGCGCGGTCAAGGTCGACGGTGTTGTCTCGGTCACGCCGCTGTCACTCGACCTGACCGCACGCGGGGAGATGGAGCGCGCCGTTCCGGAGCTGCCGCAAGCAATCGAGACGCCGCGCACCGGGCCCGCCACGGACGTGCCGCCCCCACTCACCGACGATTCGCCGCCGGCCGAAGAGGGCTTTCGGCTCTGGCGTTAGGCCATCCCGTTGCACAGCACGAGCAATGCGTCTACACTGCGGATGGTGGTTCGGGGCACAACCGTCCCCGGGGGCAGACGAGCGTGCCCGTACGATCTGGGGAGGCGACCATGAAACGAACGTCACACGTCGGTCTACGCCCCGCCGCGCTGGCAAGCCTCGGCCTCGCGCTCGCCGCGCTCTTCGCCGTCGCATTCGCCGCACCCGTCGCGGCCCAGGAGATGTGGTGTCTCGATGCCGACGAGGTCTATGCCACGGTCGATGACAGTCGCATCCGTCTCTTCCATCTCGGCGCGCTCTACAACTGCTGCAACGAACCGTTCGCGTTCGAGATCGCGCAGGAGGAAGCGACGATCTATGTGCGCGAGATCGAGGTGCTCGAGAACCCGTGCTACTGCGTCTGTTGCTTTCACATCTATCTCGAACTGGTCGATGTCGCGCCAGGCGACTACGTGATCGAGTATTCGTGGTATGATTACGAGAGCGAGGCGTGGCGCACGGAGCCGCTCGAGGTGAGCGTGCCCGACCTGGGGCAAACCGGTCCCGTGGCGCTCGGCGCGCACGGCGACTCCGACTGCCTCGAAGCGGCATCGCTGCCAGAGCCGGAGATCGAGGATCCGGACAATCCGGCGACCTGGGGGGCGATCAAGGCGCTGTTCGACTAGGCGCGCATCCCGGCATCCGGCCGGTGCTCAGCGCAGCAGCCCGGTCCGCCTAGCCGCGCCGGCCGCCTGGTGGGCGACCGTGCTGGCCCGCATCTGCCGCACGACGCCCGGCGAGGCCTACCGCTGTTCGGCGAGCTTGGCCCGCGTGTAGGGCAACAGCCCGCCGGCATCCCGAATCGCCAGGATTTCGGCCGGCAGCTTCGGGAATTGGAACGTCTCCCCTCCCACGCGAATCTCTCCCGCGCGCGGATCGAGCAAGACCTCAGCGCCGGGCTCGTAGGCATCAACCGCCGCGGGGCATTCCACGAGCACGAGCCCCTGGTTGATTGCGGCGCGGTAGAAAATGCGCGCGAAACTCCTGGCGACGATCGCCTCCACCCCCGCCGCCTTGAGCCCGACGACCGGTTGCTCGCGCGAGCTGCCGCAGCCGAAGTTCTTGCCGACGATCAGCAGATCGCCGGGCGCAACCTGCTCGGCGAACTCGGGGTCGAGATCCTCGAGCAAGTGCGGCTTGATCTCTTCGGGCGTGCTGCAGGTGTACGTGTACTTGCCCGGGAAGAGCATGTCGGTGTTGATGTCATCGCCGTACTTCCAGACCTTCATTGCGCGTCCTCCTGCAAGACGACGGTCCGCGGATCGGTGAGTCGGCCGCTGAGCGCCGTTGCGGCGACGGTTTCGGGACTTGCCAAGTAGATCTCGGCCTCCTTGCACCCCATGCGGCCCTTGAAATTGCGGTTGGCGGTACTCAGGCACTTCTCGCCCGGGGCGAGCACACCCTGGTGCGCGCCGAGGCACGGGCCACAACCGGGTGGCAAGAGCACCGCGCCGGCGCGCGTCAGGATCTCGATCACGCCGCGCTCGAGAGCCGCGTTGAGCACGTCCCGCGAGGCGGGCAGAACGAGCAGCCGCACGCCGGGGGCGACGTCACGCCCGTCGAGCAGCACCGCGGCGGCCTTTAAGTCGCTCAACCGTCCGTTGGTGCACGTGCCGAGCAGAAGCTGGTCGAACTCGATTCCGGCGAGCTCGCTCACCGGCTTGACGTTGTCGACCTTATGCGGACAGGCGACGACCGGCTCGAGCGCCGCCAGGTCGTAGGCGAGCTCGCGCGCGTAGCGCGCATCGGCATCGGCCCACACTGCCTCGTAGTCGCCCTCCTCCACGCCGATCCCCGCCAGGTATTCGCGCGTCACCGCATCGACCGGGAAGACGGCGATCTTCGCGCCCATTTCGACACCCATGTTGGCGATTGTGAAGCGATCTTCGATCGAGAGCGCCGCCACGTCGCCATGGAACTCGACCGCGGCGTAGCTGGCGCCGTCGGCGCCAATGTCTCCGATGATGCGCAACACGAGATCCTTGGCCGAAACGCCCGCGGGCAGCTCACCGCGCAGGGTGACGCGGATCGATTCCGGCACACGCAGCCAGGTCTCGCCCCGCAGCAGCAGCGCCGCCGCTTCGGTGCGGTCGATCCCTGTCGCGAAGGCGCCGACCGCCCCGTAGGAACAGGTGTGCGAGTCGCTCCCGACCAGGATCCGCCCCGGCTGGGCGTGGCCGCGTTCGACGACGATCTGGTGACAGATCCCCGAGCCGACGTCGTAGAAGTTCTCAAGGCCAAAGCGCGCGACGAAGGCGCGTACCTGCTGATGCCCGGTCGCCGTCTTCTCGTTGGCCGCCGGAGTGACGTGGTCGAGCACGATCACCGGCAGCCGCGGATCGACGACGCCGTGCGTGTCGAGGTCTGCGCCGATCTTGCCGATGATCGCAGCCGTGTTGTCGTGCGTCAGCAGATGGTCCGGGCGCACGATGACAATCTGTCCCGGGACGACCGTCCCCTGGCCGGAGCGCCGCGCCAGGACTTGCTCGGCAAACGTCATGCCCATGGTTCACCTCATGCTTGCGGCCGGTGCACGCGGCACGGATAGAGCGCTTCGCGCCAATCTCCCTTTGCCTCCGCGCGGCCGGCGTTGGCCTCGTGCGACAGCTACCGCGCTTGCTTCAGCAACCCGCCGCGCTGGTAGATCTCCATCTGCACATCCGAGAAGGGTTCTCCCTGTTCGATGCGCCCATCGGGCAGCGTCACCCGTCCCGACTCAAGATCGACGGCGATCTCCTGGCCGGTCTCGAGATCGGTGGCGACGAGATTGGCGGCCAGGATCGGGAAACCCTGGTTGATCGCGTTGCGTTCGTAGATCGCGCCAAAGGACTCGGCCACGATCAGCGCCACGCCAAGGCTGACGAAGCAGTCGACCGCCTGCTGGCGCGAGGATCCGCAGCCGAAGTTCTTGCCGACGACAACGATGTCGCCCGGCCGCACCTTCTCGCTGAAGTCTTCCCAGCCCTCGAGGTTGCCAAACGTGTACTGGCCCATCTCGGCCATGTCGGTCACGGCCAGATGCCGGTTGTGGTAGATCATGTCGGTGTCGATGTTGTCGTGGCGAATGACCCAGACGCGGCCCTGGAAGGCCCGCGGGCGCTCACCGCCGGCGCCGGCACCCGCCGCGGCCGCGGCGCGAGGCGAATCGGCCGCTGGCGTCGCCGCGCGGGCGGTGCCGGTGGCGAAGAGCGCCGGCTCGGCGGGGATCCTATCGGGTAGCGCGATTTCACCCGCCACGGCCGAGGCGGCCGCGACGGCGGGCGAAGCAAGATAGACCTCGCCTTTGCCCTGCTTGCCGGGGTAGTTGCGGTTGCCGGTGCTGACGGTCACTTCGCCCGGGCCATTCTGGCCGATCTGCCCCGCCGCACAGCCGGCGCAGCCGGCATTGCCGATGAGCGCACCCGCCTCCTTGAAAATCGTGATCAGACCCTCTTCGAGGCAGCGGCGCCAGACGCCGTCGGTCGCCGGCACGATCTTGAGCACCACGCCCGGGGCGACCTTGCGGCCGCGCAGGATCTCGGCCGCCGCGCGCATGTCTTCGAAACGCCCATCGGTGCAGGAACCGACGAAGGCCGAGCCGACCTTGACGCCGGCCACCGCGGAGACGGGCACGACGTCGTCGGGATGGCCCGGGCGCGCCACGAGCGGCTCCAGACCGGCGACGTCGATCTCGATCGTGCGCGCGTAATCGGCATCCTCGTCGGCCAGGACCGGCGTCACCTGGCGCCCGCTCGCCGCCGAGCAGTAGTCGATCACCTCTTGGTTGGGCGGGAAGAGCGCGATGATGCCGCCCATCTCGGTCGCCATCGACGCCATCGTGATCCGCCCGGCGACGCCGAGCGCCTCGCTCGCCGGACCGTAGAACTCGGCCGCGAAGCCGAGCAGGCCATTGGCGCCGAGCACACGCAGGGCGGCGAGCGTCACGTCCTTCGGCATCGCGCGCGGCGAAGGCGTGCCGCGGAAGACGACCTTCAGCGTCGGCGGCACCTTGAACCAGACCCGGCCGTGCACAAAGGCATGGGCGATGTCGACGTCGCCCATCCCCTGCCCAAAGGCGCCGATCGCGCCGAGGATGTTGGCGTGGGAATCGGTCGACACGAGCGTCGCGCCCGGCACCGCCAACCCCTCGTCGATCGCGATGTGCGTGCCGATGCCGGCATCGATATCGTAGACGCGCATCCCTTGCTCGCGGGCGAAGACGCGGCAAAGCTGCTGGTTGGTGGCGTATTTCTGATCCGAGCCGCCCGGATTGCAGTCAAAGGTAAAGAACGTCTTCTCCGGGTCGGCGACGTTCATGCCGGCGGCCTGGATGTTCTTGACCACGTTCGCGCCGCCGAAGTCGCGCGCGACGCGAACGTCGATCTCGACGTCGACAATGCTCCCCGGCGCGACCTCGCGGTCGGCGTGCGCGCCGAGGATCTTCTCGATCATCGTCTTGCCCATCGCTCTGCTCCTCGTGTTGGGCCGCGGGCGGGGAACCTCGGGACCACCGCCCGTCACGGCGCTCAAGTGATCAGCGTGCCCTTCTCGAGCATCACCAGCGGGTCGAACGTGGCGAAGTCGGCCTGGTGGATCAGGATCGTCTCGATCACCTTCGGCCGCCCATCGCCCTCCTTGGCATGGCAGGCGACGGCGTTGACGATCTCGTCCGGCAGCCCCGCCTCGGCGACCAAGATCGCGCCCGAGATCGGGTGGCGCGCACATCTGCCGGCGCGGCTCTTGCGGTAGCCGCCCTGCCCGTCGGATTCGATTTCGAGCAGTTTGCCGACATCGTGCAAGAGCCCGCCGGCGATCAGCCGGTCACGGTCGATCGCATACGGCAGCGTGTCATAGGCCGCCTCCTGCGCCTGCGCCAGGCCGAGCGCCCCCTCGGTGACGGCGATCGTGTGCGCGATGAAGTCGACGCCGTGCGTCTCGGTCAGCAGCGTGAACGGCATCCGCCGCAGCGCGGCGACGCTCTCCCAGCCACCGCGCCGGCACCCGTCGATCCAGACGTCGACCACCTTCGTGCGCAGCGATTCATCTTCGATCTTTGCAAGCTGCGCGGCGAAGAGTTCTTCGATCTCCTGCTTCGTGATCATGCGCTCCTCCTGCCGGCGAGGCGCACCCACCTCGCCGGGAATCGAGGCGCCGGCCACCCCGCGGGCCACCGGCGCCTGTGTCTTGCCTGTCTGTGTGCGGGCAGCCTGCGACCGGATCGCCCTTCGTGCCCGTCTAGAGCTGGGCGAGGATCGCGTCGGTCATCTGCTGCGTCGTCGCGGCCCCCTTGGAGATCACATCCGCCCCGCCGGGGAGCTTCAGCATGTCATACGTGCGCACCTTCTTCTCCGCCAGCACGGCGGCGATCGCTTTACGCACCCGCTCCGCCTTCTCTGTCTCGCCGAGATGATCGAGCATCATGCAGGCGGAGAGGATCATCGCGATCGGGTTGACGATCGAAGGCGAGAGCTGCTCGTACTTGGGCGCCGAGCCATGAGTCGGTTCAAAGACCGCCACCTCGCGCCCGATGTTGGCGCTGCAGGCAAACCCAAGGCCGCCGACCAGGCCGGCGAAGCCGTCGGAGACGATGTCGCCGAACATGTTGCCAGCGACGATCACGCCGTAGTCTTCGGGGTTCTTGGTCAGCCACATCATCTGCGCGTCGATGTTCGTGTTCCAGAGCTGGATCTCGGGGAAGTTGCGCTGCACTTGCTTGCCAAGCTCGAGCATCATGCCCGAAGTCTCGCGGATCACGTTCGGCTTCTCGCACACGGTGACCGACTTGTAGCCGAACTGGCGCGCGTGCTCGAAAGCGGCGGTCACGATCCGCTCGCAGGCGCCGCGCGTGAACA
>Ga0180429_10002053_pt1 | contig 16840 bp, 17 predicted proteins | sample SS_ome_FD_132428 | JGI IMG/M metagenome (GOLD analysis project Ga0180429, IMG submission 132428) | Hypersaline lake sediment archaeal communities from the Salton Sea, California, USA - SS_1_S_1 metaG | ecosystem: Environmental > Aquatic > Non-marine Saline and Alkaline > Hypersaline > Sediment ...
CCCACGGTACTGCTTTAGGGCAGTACACTCGATTTCGAGTCGAGCGCTTTCGACCGGACTCAGCCATCTCTCCGCAATTGATTATTATTACGTTTATTTAAGAACTATTCAAATCTTATTTAAAAAATCTTTTTGTTTCGCCGGAAGGATTTTTTTCTTGCTTCTAATTACCATTATTTTGAGATGATACCCTTTCTGATGTTCTCTAATAGCTCCCGGTTTCCCGGCACCATCTTCAGGAAAGATCCCAGTCTGTCGCATATGTATTCCCGGCAATAGGCACAATTGGGAACCCTTTTTTCAATGCCGCATTTTCTTATCTCGCATACATTACAGTGCCTGAATACCTTCTCCCCTCCCGATAGACATCCATCACAGTTAATATCCTCCGGCTTTATATCCGATCTGTACTGTTTTGACCATTTTTCTGCCACCTGGCTTCTCATAGCATCATCGTCATCCCTCGTAGCCTTATATGCATTACATTTATCACACCTCAGGCCGCAATGCGATATCATTCCTGCCACAGCATACCTCCTAAAATCTTGCTTTGAACCATATTATCATAAATACCCTGTCAACTATAAAAAATTTTAAGTATCATTAGGAGGATAAATAAAAATGGAGGATCTGTATGAAAAGCATTACACACATGGTCATATTCTGCCTGAAGCATGGTAAGTATTCCCTGCAGGAGAAAGAATTCATCAGCGACAGCATAGAAATATTAAGTTCCATACCTGTGGTCAGGGATTTCAGGGCATACCGGCAGACAAGTCCCAAAAACGGTTTTGACTTCGGCTTTACCATGAAATTTAAAGATAAAAACTCTTATGAAGAATATAATAAACATCCTTCCCACCTGGAATACGTGAATAACCGATGGCTTAATGAAGTAGACAATTTTTTGGAAATAGACTTTGAAGAAATATAGAGATCAGGAATCCGCTATTTTACCTCCCCTGGCCAGTACTTTTCTTTCATAGATCATCTTCAAGACAATAAGGATAAGGGAAAATCCCATAAATAACGGGGCCATTGCGATAGATAAAGTCATACCGGCTCTTGAAACATATCTGGTGATAAATGGCGCCAGGGAGGTCCCTGAATTAATGGCGGCAAATACTATGCTGGCCAGTATTCCCCTTCCCTTTACATATACAGTACCTGCCGAGGCTACGCCCAGGGTTATGATTGCCGAATGACCCAGACCTGCAAAACCGGCAGCAATAAGAGAGGCGGTGACAGAATCCAGGGTAATAAAGATCATCATGGATGATATGGCAATAATAGATAAAGACAACAGTACAGTATTTGTCTTTATTCTGCCAGCAAAAACAGAAACTATTAGCCTGCCTATCAGTACTGCAAACCAGAATACTGATACCGCAAGACCTGCATACTGGATATCAAAAGACTTGACTGTCCTCAAAAAGGTAGGCGCCCAGACGACCATAATACCTTCAGAGATACAATAGAAAAAAAGTATAAAACAGCCTATAGCAAAAATAATATTGATATTCCTGTTAAAAAAGATTTTCCTTACCGGAATATTTTCTTCATCACTTGTTATGCTATGTTCCTTTCCCCGTTTTAGGACCAAAAACAATAGCATTATTACCAGTGAGGCTGCCGCGGCAATATAATAATAATATCTCCAGTTAAGGCCGTTCCTTATGAGGGTGGAACCGATAAAAGGTGCAGCCATGCTGCCCAGTGGATAAAAACTGAGGAAAATAGTAGTCAGTCTTTCTTTATTCCTGATCCTGTTTTCCAGTATATAGCCGGTTGACTGTATCCAGATCACTCCTGCAGCATAACCAAGCATAAGGTAGAGGATGTAGAATATTATTTTACTTCCGGTAAATAAAAGCGCCAGCAGCATCAGGATTATAAAGATATAGCCGGCAGTAATTATTGTGAGTCTTTTAAGCTTGCGGTTAAAAAGGATGGAGGTCAGCTGGCCCAGGATTATGCCTATGGTAAAAAAAGTGATTATGAGGCTCAGGTCTCCAGTACTTATCCCGGTACCGGCGCTCATCTCCAGTAGCATGGGGCTAATGGTAAGGAAATAAAAGGGAACAATAAATACAGTAAGGAAATTCGGTATTTCCTTAAGGTAATCCCCTAAACTTGCTTTTTCATCAATATGCGCCAATATTTCTTTTATCCGGCTTTTACAAATCCTCTTCAAGTATATCACAGGCATCCTGGACATATTTGAGACTTTTCTTGTCTGACAGGTTTCTTTCCCCGAACTTCTTCTTTCCCTCATCTGTATTCAGATCGACACCCCTCAGGCTTATGCAGTCAGAACTCCCATGTATTTTCTCAAAGGTCTTCTGGGTCCGTCCCATGCTGCCGCCAAACCCCGCTGAGACAGCTTTTGCCGTTTCCGGGCCAAGACCTGATGTATGGCTATATGCTTCTATCACTGATTGGGAGCAATTGAGGCTCTGCTTAAAGTTTTTGATGCTTTTTCTTCTATTGTCATAAAATTTCATTCCTATTTGAATATTAGGTCTATATATTAACTATTCTATAATCACTCCTGCTTAAAATCCATTGATTTAGTATTAAACAACTGGCAGAAAAAGGCATCCATTAGTTGCAAGGATAATATTTCATATATATTATAGCTTTGTGATAATAAAACTTTATATTAAATAGCAGCGAATACATTTTACTGTCTTTAGTGAATCCATACTAGTTGAGAAGCCGGAGCCTGAACATCCCGGGGAACCAGGAAAACAAATAGAAAGGATACTGATGGAAATTATAAATGATATTAACTGCATGTTGATTGAATGACAGAGAAAATCCTAATGAGATTATACAAATAACCAGGGCATGAATGAGGTGAAAAGCTATGGATTGGAAAGTATATAATGAGCTTGCCTGGACTGCGAATATTTTAGACTGTCCAGAATCTTGTGAAAAAGAAGCGATGACCTATATCAACGCTATAAAAAGTTTTATTCCGCCGCCCTCACCTACCATGCTTCACTTAGGCTGCGGGGCAGGAGCACATGACTTTCATTTTAAGAAGCACTTTCAAGTAACAGGTGTGGATTTGAGCCAGGGCATGCTGGACTTAGCCAAAAAAGCAAATGAAGATGTGACTTATGTATTGGGAGATATGAGGACTATTTGTCTAAACCAAAAATTCGATACAGTTGTGATCCCGGATTCCATTGCGTACATGATTACATTGGTGGATTTAAGACAAGCATTATTGAATGCTGCCCGACACTTAAAAACAGGTGGTGTTTTGCTTGTAGTCTCCCACATCAAAGAAGATTTCAGGGAAAATAATTTTGCCTACAGCGGCATAAAAGACGATATCCATATTACCTTATTTGAAAATAACCATATCGTTTCCGACAGCACCTATGAAGCTATCATGATTTATTTGATACGTCAGTATGGTAAAACAAATATCTATCATGAGACGCATACACTGGGATTGTTTTCTCATGAAAAATGGTTGAGTATTTTTAAAGAATGTCAATTGAAAGTGCATGAGATCAATGCAGATCATCTATATGATGATTATTTGCTTGAAGAAGGCCGATACAGGCTGAAGATGTTTATTGGAACTTCAATGATTCCCTTTTCCGGTTAAAGACGACCTTATGATATATCTTTCCATTTATTAATATTTTTGGAAAATATTCTCAATTAATTTAGCAAAAAAATATTTTTTTTTATAATCTCTTGAATTATAATTCAAAGTATCAGAATTTTTCAGGGGAGTCTCATGAAAAAGAAAATGTTTTTCTCTTTATTAATCATTTTAACCGTTATTATTATTTTTAGCGCTGCAGCTACCTGCAGTTTTTGCGGTTTTTCAGTTAATTTGGGTGATGAGGGCATAGGGGATAATATTGACCGGGATGACACTGATCAAGAAACAGCAGCAGATAGCGGAGGATCAGTGCAGGGCAGCAGTTCATCAGGCGGACAAGATACCGGAAATTCCTCAAATTCAGATAACCAGGATGGAAGTGACCAGGACAGCAGCCAGGGCCAGCAGGAAAGAGATGATCCCGAAGATACCGATGAGGACAGTCAATCCGGCGAACAGGCGGAAGGGGATGAAATGGATAATTCCGCCGAAAATGCCGATGAAAGAGAACTTAAGGAATGGGACCTCCCTATTGTAGCCAGTGAGACAGGTTCAATAAGCTATGACCTTGATTCTGATGAAGTAAATTTTTTCAGGGCAGGTGAAGTAGAATTCGGCTACAGCAGCGGAACTGTATGGGGCTATGAGACAGAAAGCGGAGAATCTACACCTTCTTATATGGCTCACTCCACTAGCAGCGGTTTCATAAGTTTTGATATCACACCTCTTGCGGGCAGCCAGATAGAAGATGCGGTATTGTCACTTTCGAGTCCAACCATAAAAGGAGACCCTTCGTATTTTGACAATATATATATAAATATAATAAATTGGGGTACAGGACCTCCTCCGCTTAATATGTTTACTGCTGAAGGGACGATAGTCCAGGGATTTCCCATAGGATCAGGCGGAAATATCATGTGCAATAATAATATTTTGAAAACAGGACTCCAGCAGGCAGTTGATAATAATAATCCCAGATTTCAATTAAGGCTGTTTTTTGCCGGTTACTTCAGTATGGAAGATGATGTAGTAGATACCTGGACCTACAATACAAATAATATAAGACTAAATGTCAGATTTAGATAAGAATTGATAGGTATTTTCCTCTCCTGAACCCTTTGCGGTACTCTGGCAATGGAAATATACCATTTTTATGGTCAGTCTTTATCATTAATATAAGGTTTTAAACTATAGAAATAGAAGGTTGCGGATATGATGCTCTTTGATTTCTGCAACAACATCAATATCATTAGTAAATCTTGGTTCACCATAAAATATAGATGCAATGGAACCTGTAATAAAATAGCGGATATCAAGGGATTCAAAAGAATTTATTAAATGTTTAAGTAATTCGGATTGCTCCACGGGATAATCTCCTTACTGCCTCCTGATGAATCTTTTCCTCACTCCAGTCATGATGCAGATCCCGCAGATAACTTATTAATTGCTTCCTGGCAAAACTCCACATATCAAATGCCATATCAAGCCTTTGCTGGGGTTTTTTTATTTTTAACACTGCAACCATCTGGTCATCTATAACTTCAATATTTCTTTTATCTATGCCCATTTTTTGCCTCGATAGTGTCTTTTTATTGCTGTCTCCAGTCATTGCCTGATGGCGATATCCGCTGGTATATAAAAAAGTTATTTTTGCAATCTGGAAATTATCTTTTACTATTTTTATTTTATCATTTTTTTAAAATGCAAACAGTTTTTTCATACATTTTTCAATAAAACTTTGAAAAAAAATTATAAGTGATAATAACTGTTATTAGCTATTCTGAAGTCTTCATATAATCTGTGATCAAATGGCGGAGAGAGAGGGATTTGTTCTTTCGTCTCGCCTATGGCTCGCTTACGTAAACGCGGACTCCCTTCGGTCCGTCCTTTCAAATCCAGCAGACATGCACCAAGGGCATGTCTGCCCGCTTAGCTATACTGAAGACTGCTTATAAGATGTAATTAACTGGCGGAGAGAGAGGGATTTGAACCCTCGAAGCAGCTTACGCCGCTTACACGCTTTCCAAGCGTGCGCCTTAAACCGCTCAGCCATCTCTCCGGCAGGATAGTATTATAACATAAGAAAGTAAAAATATTAGAGAATAAATCTCTGGAAAATATTTGTTTTTATTGCTATAAATAAGTTCTTCAATATTTTGCATTATTCTATATGGCTATTGGAGACAAAATGGAAAATAAAGCGGTAAGCAGTTTTAATATGGCAGGTGTTTCCTGTGAGGACCTGGTAAATGAATTCGGGAGCCCCCTTTATGTATATAATGCCCATACTTTCCGGGAAAGGTTTAACTCGCTTCAGGAAGCTTTTGATTACCCCAGTGTGAATATTTACTATGCATGTAAGTCAAATACCAATATAAATGTGATGAAGATCTTCAGGGAGCTGGGCAGCCGTGTAGACACCGTCTCCCCCGGAGAAATATATATTTCCCTTAAGGCAGGCTTTGGTCCTGAGGACCTGCTTTATACCCCCAGTAATCCGACCCTGGAAGAATTGAGATATGCCAGTGACAGGAATGTGATGGTTACCATCGGTTCGCTGGAGGTAATGAAGCAATATGCCAGCCTTGACGGGAGAAAAGACATATGTGTCAGGGTGAACCCGGATATCGGTTTCGGGCATCATGACCACTGCATAACCGGAGGGCCGGGATCAAAGTTCGGCATATATTTCAATCAGATGGATGAGGCTGCCGCCCTTGCCGGAAGCCTTGGGCTGGATATCAGGGGCTTACATGCCCATATTGGCTCAGGGATCTTAAAAGCAGACCAGTTTATAGAAGCTATGGATATGGTTCTAAAGAGCACGGGAGGCATCAGTAGTCTTGATTTTGTGGATTTTGGCGGCGGAATCGGGGTGCCCTATCATCCCGGAGAGGAGCCTTTTGACCTTAAGGCTTTCGGGATCAAGGCTTCAGGTTTTATGAAAGATTTTTCAGAGGGCTACGGGCGCCGGCTTGAATTCAATTTTGAGCCGGGAAAATACCTTACTGCAGAGGCAGGCTATCTGCTGGTCACGGCTACCAATAAGAAGGAGACGCCCTCATACCGTTTTGTAGGGACAGACAGCGGCTTTAACCATCTTATAAGGCCCATCCTTTACGGAAGCTACCATCATATATTAAACTGCTCAAATCCAGGCGGTGAACCGGAAGAAGTGCTTATTGCCGGAAATATTTGTGAATCAGGAGATCTTTTTACCATTGACTCCGGCGGCCCCCGGCCCAGAAACATGCCCCGGATAAGGATCGGGGATATACTGGCAATAACCAATGCCGGTTCTTATGGATTTTCTATGTCCTCAAACTATAATTCCAGGCCCAGGCCGGCAGAGGTCCTGGTGGAAAACGGCAGTGCCAGGCTGATAAGGAAAAGAGAGACCTTCGACGATCTTCTAAGAAATGTATTAAGCTGATAAGGCGCTTTCTTCCCCTGCGCTGATCTTTCTATTGATTATCCTTAATTCCCTTGCCAGGAATACTATTACCAGTATGACAGAAAGAAAATCCGTCAGGGGCCATGATATCCATACTCCCAGGAGGTCAAAGAACATGGGCATTATTATAACTGCGGGTATAAACAGTATCAGCTGACGCGCCAGGTTCAGTATGAGGGCAGGCCTTGCCCTTCCGATAGCCTGGAAAAATGCCCCGCCCAGTATGGGAAAACCCCAGAGAGGTGCCAGCAGGGCTATAAGCCGCAATGGAGTAATGCCGTTATTTATGATCTCAGGATCATCGGTAAAGATGCCTATGAGCACCTGGGGAAATGCCACCATGAATATGAATCCGGCAAAAGCTATGGCAGAAGTCCATATGAGGCCTTCCCTGAGAACCGCCTTTACCCTGCGGTAGTTTTCTGCCCCGTAGTTGAATCCCACAATGGGCGAGAAACCGTGGCTGATGCCTATAATAGGCATAAATATCAGATCGATGATCCTTATGCCTATCCCGGTTATGGTTATATACTGGTCTCCGCCGTATACCCTGACTACCTTGATAAATACCATAAAAAGCACGCTTCCTATTATCTCCAGTAAAAAAGAGGGGAATCCTATAACCAGGATCTCCCTTATTATGCCGAAGTCGGGACGTAAGACCTTGCGGTTAAAGCGATATACGCTCCCACCGTACCTGAAATAAAATATTATGAATATCATGCTGACAGCCTGGCTTATGACTGTGGCAATAGCTGCACCCCTTACACCCATGTCCAGCACAAAGATAAAGATAGGGTCCAGTATTATATTAAGCACAGCCCCTACAAGCATCACATACATGGACGCCCTGGGCTTGCCCTCAGCCCTTATAAGATTATTGCTGTTTATGGAAAGGGAGAAGAATATGAAGCCGAAAAGCATTATGGAAAGGTATTCTTCGGCATAGGGCAGGATATTGGCGGAAGCGCCCAGGAATACAAGTATGTCTTCCATAAAGAAGTAGAAACAGGCTATCAGTATTATATTAAAGACAATATTAATTATGAAGCTGTTGCCGGCGGCAATAAGCGCACGCTTCTCATCGCCCCTTCCCAGGGCCCGGGATATTATGGATGAGGCCCCGATACCGGTTAGCAGGGCGACGGCTATTATGAATATTAATATGGGCAGGACAACCGTAAGTCCGGCTATGGCGTCCGGGCCTACCCCGTTGCCCACAAAAATAGTATCGGCAAAGTTATAAAGGGCTGACACCAGCATACCCGTGACTGCGGGCAGGGAAAACTTGAAAAGGAGTTTTCTGAGGTCCTCGTTCAGTATCTGTTTTTTCTGTTTTTCCATTATCAGGTCCTGCTTTTTTATGAAGAAAATCGGCAACAAAAAAAGATATTAGTCTTTTAATTTTTTAAAGTCAAGGAGATAAGATATGTATCAGACTGGGGCTTTTTCTTCCTCCATACCTGCAGTCCTGCTTATGTATTTAAGCTCTATGACCACAAGTACAAGGGTTACTATAAATGAGAGAAAATCAGAGACCGGCCATGACAGGAACACACCGTTAAGGCCCAAATACAGAGGCAGGATAAATATTGCCGGAAGCAAAAAGATTATCTGCCTGGAGACATTTATTATAAGTGCCGGCAGGGGTTTGCCTATTGCCTGGAAAAGCATGCCTCCTACCACCAGGAATCCCAGCATGGGAAGAAGCATCACTATTATCCTCATAGGGACTATACCATTACTTATTACCTGTGTATTGTCTGTAAATATCCTGAAAAGCCAGCGGGGAAAGATCATGGCGGCAATAAACCCGGAAAAGGCTATGATGCTTGTCCACAGAACTGCTTCCCTGAGTATTATCCTTACCCTCTTAAATAATCCTGCCCCGTAATTAAAACCGGCAATAGTAGAAAAACCATAGGATATCCCCACTATAGGCTTGGTCACGATATCAAGTATCCTTATGGTTATCCCGGCAATGGCAATATAGGTGTCATTGCCGTAATAAAGTATTGCCCGGTTAAAGACCAGGAATATAACGCTGTCTATTATAGCGGTAAGGAAAGAGGGAAAACCTATGGTCAGTATATGGCGCATCATCCTGGGATCGGGCCTGAGCACTTTCCTGCCTGGTCTCAATATGCTCTTTCCCAGGTAAAAATAAAGCATTATGTGCAGCACTGTGGCTGTCTGGCTTATTATGGTGGCGATTGCAGCTCCCCTTACCCCCATATCCAGGACAAATATAAAGACAGGATCCAGTATTATATTCAGCACAGCCCCCACTACCATGGGATATATGGCCGCCCTGGGCCTGCCCTCCGCCCTTATAATATGGTTTGCCGCCAGTGAGAATGAAAAGAATACAAAGCCAAATAGGATCACTGAAAGATATTCCCTGGCATACGGAAGTACATTGGCAGAGGCCCCGAAAAACCTTAAAAGATCATCAATAAAAAGGTATGAGCCTGCCATCAGTATTAAATTTATGAACAGGTTCAATATAATGGCATTCCCGGTTGCCCTGGCAGCAAGTGCTTTTTCATCTCTTCCCAGAGCCCTGGATATAATGGAAGCAGTCCCCACACCCACCATCAGTCCGATAGCAAGCATTATTATCTGTATGGGAAAAACTATAGTAAGGGCTGCTATAGCTATGGAGCCGACACCGTTGCCTACAAAAATAGTATCTATAAGGTTATACATGGAACTGATCAGCAGGCCTATTATAGAAGGGATGGAAAATTTGAACAGCAGCAAACGGGGATTGCCGTTCAGTATATATTTTCTTTGAGATCCCATAGAATTCTAGTATTTTAGAATAGGTAAATATTAATAACTAATATTTATATTTGGTTGATAACAGGAAAGATTATACTTAAAACTTTAATTATTTACAAATAAAGTATTAGAAAAAGATTATTTATCTTTTTTAAGCTTATACCCGCAATAAGGACACAGGTTAAAATCCTTCTGAATACCTTTTTCACATCCGGGGCACTGGTTATTTCTTAACAGTTTCTCCTCTTTGGTCTCCTTGACCACGGGTAGGCTTGAGAGTCCCAGTTTGGTCTCGTCTATCTTGAATGCTTCCTTTAATCTGTTGAGTATCAAAAGGCTCTGGTTGTCCAGTTTTCCTTCATCCTTGAACTTCTTATAAACCCTTCCGAACAGGTCCTCGATGTCCTCGGTCTCAAATTTTTTGAGTATCTCGATCTCGGAATCAAGCAATTCCTTGAAAATAAAGATATTGTCTTCTATGGTGTCAAACTGTTTATCAAGTTTTTCATCACATGCTTTACAGTAAGGCGCATGAGATTCATCTTTTATAGCCTTGCCGCATTCCACGCATTTCTCTTGTTCTGCCATTAATACCTCTTTGAAAGATCTTTAATAAAACAACACGCAATATATTAACATAAATATGTTAATTTTTAATGGATTAATTTTTCCACATATCCGGCTATGGCAAGGCATGAGGTCAGGCCGGGAGAATCTATGCCTATAAGGTTTATCATATTGGCATAGACAGGGTCCCTTTCTATCACGAAATCATAATAACCTGAAAGTTTTGCCCTTATGCCGGTCTGGTTGAGCGAGATGTCATCTCTTTCTATATTGGGGAAAAAGGGTTTTACCATAGAATAATAATAGCTAGTATCGCGGGTATGGGAATAATCTTCCCTGTCAGCGGGTTTTGAATAGGCTGGTCCCATGGTTATGGTATTTCCCGCTGCCGGTCTGCCTCCTTCATAACCGAAAGCAGGTGTCAGGTGTACCCCGACCGACCTGTTGACCTGGCCTTTCTCAAACTTTTTCCTAAATTCCCTTAAGCCTACCCTGAGCTTGCTGCCGTCCGGCAGATATCCGAATGGGACCGGATATACATTGAGCCCGTTCATCTTAAGTCCCTGTCTGGAATTGGAGTAAAATTTGGCTGATTCACCCTTTACCGGGTCCATCATGTAGCTATTGGACGGATTTACCATCCTGGCAATATCATCTGAAAAGAGCCCGGCCGAGTTTATAAGCATCCCGGTCTGAAAAGTCTCTGGCCCTGATGGGGATTTTATTGTCACTTCAAATATATCCTTTACCGGCCTGACTTCGGTCAGCTCATTCCCGGTTATAAACATCACATCATTTTCTTCAGCCAATGCATGCAGCCTGTTTACCAGGGCAGTCGACTCGATTATGCCTGAAGTTGGGACATGCAGGGCCAATATGCCTTCCACATTGGGCTCCAGGGACTTTATTTTCTTCCTGTCTACCATCTTTATGCCCGGAACTTTATTATCTTTTGCAATATTGTACACATCTTCCAGATATTCTTCTTCCAGCTCATCGGTTGCCACTATCAGCTTGCCGCATTTTTTATGGGGCACTTCATGGCTGGCACAGAAATCATACAGCATCCGGTTTCCCTCGACGCACAGCCTGGCCTTTAGAGGCCCCGCGGACCGGGGATAGTATACCCCGGCATGGATAACACCGGAATTCCTGGAAGACTGGTTTTCACCATTTACCTGGAGATTACGTTCTATTACAGCAATATCTGCAGGTCTTTTATTGTCCCGGGACAGGGTATATGCCAGGGCGCAGCCTACTACCCCGGCTCCTATGATAGCTATATCCACTTTCTCTGACATCTTTAATTCCCCATTGACTCCCGGTATGGAAAGGTGATCAGGTTTTATAAATAGGTTTATTCCGCTTTTATGCGCTGCCCTGACTTATTTTAACAAAATTTCAGCCAGAATTTTAATAAAAATCATTTCTGTATCCGGCTAATAAAGCTTTTTTTATTCCGGCATCATAGTCATATAAATAAACTATATTTGACTTATTTTTTTATTAATACTATACTCAAGATTCTTTTTTGCTTAATGATATTTTCGCTTAGAGTTATCCTCTAGAAAAATATTGTGAGGCTTTGAAGAGTTTTATTATTTTTTTTGGAGGTTTGAATGCAAGGTAGCAAACTCTATGTCGGAAACTTTGTTTATGCTACAACCGACGAACAGCTGAGGGAACTTTTCGCCGAATATGGTGAAGTAGTGGAAGTAAACATAATCGGCAACAAGGGCTTTGGATTTGTCGAGATGTCCAGCAGTGAAGAAGCTGAGGCGGCAAAAGAAGCCCTCGATGGTACTGAGATCCAGGGAAGGACTCTTAGAGTGGATGAAGCCAGGCCCAAAAAGCCCCGCTACTAGATCTGCTGTTACATCAGAAGTAAAAACAGTAAATGCGTACTTATCCAAAAAGATAGGTACGCATTTTTTAATTGTCCGGGGTTTTCCCAGTGTTTAAGCCATTAAAAGCCAGGAACCATTTTTTTAAAAGAGTTTCCTATACTTCAAGGAAATTCTTAAGCTTCCTGCTCACTTTTGAATTGCGGAGTTTGCCCAGGGTCTTGAATTCTATCTGCCTGATCCTTTCCCGGGTGACTTTAAATTCCCTGCCCACCTCTTCCAGTGTCCGGGGATGTCCATCCTTTAGTCCGAACCGCAGCTGTATTATCCTTTTTTCCCTATCAGTAAGCGTATCAAGTGTCTTTTGCAGCTGGTCCTGCAGCATAGAAAATGATACGGCATCAGCAGGTTTTTCCACTTCCGAATCCTCTATAAAGTCTCCCAGCTGGCTGTCACCTTCATCCCCGATGGGAGTCTCAAAAGATACAGGATGCTGGCTTATCTTTATTATTTCCCTTACTTTTTCCGGCGAGAACCCTGATTTCTGGGAGATCTCATTTATGGAAGGATCCCTTCCCAGCTGCTGCAGAAGTCTTCTCTGGACCCTTATGATCTTATTTATATTCTCAACCATATGCACGGGAACCCTTATAGTCCTGGCCTGGTCTGATATCGCCCTGGTTATGCCCTGCCTTATCCACCAGGTAGCATATGTGGAAAATTTAAAACCTTTCCTGTAGTCAAACTTTTCTACAGCCTTCATGAGTCCCAGGTTTCCTTCCTGGATAAGGTCCAGAAAAAGCATCCCTCTTCCCACATATTTCTTGGCTATACTCACTACAAGCCTCAGGTTGGACTCTACCAGTATCTGTTTGGCAGCATCGTCTCCTGCCTCGACCCTTTTTGCCAGCCTGACCTCTTCGGAAGCAGTCAAAAGCCTTACCTTGCCGATCTCCTTTAGATACATCCTTACCGGATCATTGACCGAGGACTTTATATTTAAACCCAGTTTTTTATCTTTTTTTAGCTTCTTTTCCGCCTTCTTTTCCAGACTTTCTATGAGGTCTTCTTCTTTTTCGTCTACCACATCTATGTCAAGCTTGTCAAATACATTGAAAATATTCTCTACCTGTTCCTTGGTAAGATCCAGCTCGGAAAGATTTTCAGTTATCTCCTCAATAGAGATATGGCCTTCTGCTCTTCCCTTATTTATAAGTGATTTCACTTCACTTATCCTGTATTCAGGTCTGTCTTTTACTTTTTTTAAATCCATAGTCTTCATTTACCCTTAAAACCGCTCCTTATTAAAACCTCTTCCTTAACCTTCTGAGTTTTGAATTAATATCATCCCTGTTCCCGGATCTAAACCCTCTTCTTCCTTTTCCTGCAAAATCTGTCCTGCCGGTCATGGGTTTGGCCTCGTTTACGTATATGGTCCTGCTCTTAAACTCCGTCTGGTCATATTTTTCCATGGCCTTTGATGCTTCATCTTCTGTCTCCATTTCCACATAACCAAAACCTTTGGACTTTCCGTCAAGCCTCCTTATCACCCTGGCTGAGACAACATTGCCTTCACTGGAAAAAAGACCCTCCAGGTCATCATCTGTCGTAGAATATTCAAGATTGCCCACGTGCAGTCTTTTATTCAATTTTAATTCCTTTCACTTTCTAATCCTTTTCAAACATGGTAAGAAATAGATTTATATTAACATCCTGAGTATAATTAGGAAGGTTAACCCGAAAGCAGCCTTATTTATACATCATACATCCAAATCTTACAGTCACATGACATATTATAGCATGAAAGTCAAAATAATGGGGAATTAATTATCTTACCATTATATTAAGACCATAACCACAATAAAATGGGTATTTGTGCTTATTATATATAAAAGCAAAAATTTTATAAGGGTATTTTTGAGGTCTCTTTGCCAAAAGTGCATACTTCTAATGTATGGTGAATGGTTTTTAAAGACCCCGCCTCTGTTGCGGCCAAAAACCTGCATTACGCGGGATCTATCAGATGCAATTGCAGCTCAAAGGGCCTTAAGTGGCTGTCACATACCGGTTAAAGGTCCTCCCTGCCGGTAGTCTCATTATTTGCTCTCGATCATATCACCGAAGCTTATAAGGGTCACATTGGTCTCTGCGCAACTCACTCCCACCTGAAGAATATGATGGAGACTGCAAGACTTATGACTATCCACGCCCCCATGGCTGCCAGGGCTATCCATACCGATCCCAGGCCCAGTCCGTCTATGATGACAGCCCTCAATGCATCGCCCATATGGGTGGACGGCAGACCATTGGCAATCACTACCAGGAAGCGCGGCATTATACTGTTGGGAAAGAATATTCCTCCCAGGAAAAGGAATACAAAAAAGACTATCATGCAGAGGGGGGTGGCGCTCCTTACACTCCTTATTATGCTGGCCAGGGCAAAACCGATGCTCAGGAAACAGACGGCCCCCAGGGTAAGGATTATCCAGAAATAAAAATAATTTCCTTTTATACTTATGTCAAAAGCCAGTATGCCGATTGCCAGGAGTATTATGGTCTGTATAAGTATTATGATATAGCGGTGCAGTATCTGGGCGCCTATAATGGTCTGACGCTTGACCGGTGTAAGGGAAAGCCTCCTGTAAATACCCTTTCCCCGTTCTTCGACAAAACTGGTAGCCGAAGACATGATGCCGTTTACCATTACTGCCATGACTATTATCCCGGGAAGCATGTACTCTATCGCCCTCATGCCAAAATCATCCCATATTATATCCCGGTAGATAAGCCCGTAAAGCACGATAAAGAAAAGAGGAAAGGCAAGGTTCCAAAACAGTTCGTCCTTTTGCCTGATAAATAGTTTCATCTGCAGTAAGAACTGGCTCCCGAATCCGCGCATGTCAAGCTCCTTTATTCCCTTAATTTCTTGCCTGTAAGTTTAAGGAACACGTCCTCCAGTGTTGCCTTCCGTACAGATATATTTTCTATTTCAATATTATTTTCGTCAGCTGCCTGGGTAAGCTTCTTTAATATGCCGGAAGAATCCTTAGAGCTTATAATATACCTGTTACTATCCCGCTCAAACGATGTTCCGGAATCGAATATATCTTTAAACACATCTTCAGCCCTTATATCATCGCTGGAAAATTCAATGGTGGAATCAAGTCCTGTACCGGCTATTAAGGCTGCCGGCCTGTCCAGGGCTATAATATTTCCCTGGTCTATGATGCCTACCCTTTTGCAAAGCTTTTCCGCTTCCTCCATATAATGGGTAGTAAGTATGATGGTCTTGCCACTGTCCCTCAGGTCAGTTATTATACCCCAGACATTCCTTCTTGCCTGCGGGTCCAGACCGGTAGTGGGTTCATCCAAAAACAGGACAGCCGGATCGTTTACCAGGGCCAGTGCCATAGCCACCCTCTGTTTCTGCCCCCCGGACAGGGTGCGGTAATATGCATCCTTTTTTTCGGTAAGCGAGACCAGTTCCAGCAATTCCTGCGTGGGGACAGAATTGTCATAATAGCTGCCAAAAAGGTCTATTACTTCCCTGATACTTACCTGGTCATATATGGTAGTGCTCTGAAGCTGCGCCCCTATTAAACCTTTGATCTTCGCCGGTTGGGCCAGGGCATCGATGCCGCATATTTTTATCCGGCCGGAATCCGGTTTGCGGAGTCCTTCTATCATCTCGACAGTAGTGGTCTTTCCTGCCCCATTGGGCCCCAGGAGTCCGAAGATCTCGCCTTTTTCTATGGAGAAGCTGATATTGTTTACAGCTACCAGGTCTCCGTATCTTTTGGTCAGGTCTTTTATCTCCAGGATTGTTTCCATATCCAGTCCTCAATATCCCATGTTTTCTAAATGATGATGCAATATTATATCACTCAAACATAGGTTTATTCTACCCTGCTTTCCCTGAGTTTCAGAAGGTTGGGCGCAAAATCCCCTATAAGCTGTTCCATCTCCACATCGCTTATGACTGTGACCCTTCCCCGGTCATACTCTTCATCTATCCATTCCTTGATCTTCTTTATCCTGTCATCTTTCTTGTCTATTTTCCTGTCGCCTTTCAGGTCATAATAATTATTGATCCAAATAGCTATTCCTGCCAGTCCCGAATGGGCATCTATCACCACCTGCGGGGGTCTTCCCAGTATCCTGGAAGTATTGAATATATTATATATCTCCTCGTCTTTCAGGAGTCCGTCAGCATGTATCCCGGCCCTGGTGGCATTGAAGGCCCTGCCGATAAATGGCGTGCGGGGCGGTATCTCATAATCAAGTTCATTTTCAAAGAATTCCGCGATCTCGGTTATGACCTTGAGGTCCATTCCCCCGCTGTCTCCCCTGAGCTGGGTGTATTCTATTGCCATTGCCTCCAGCGGGCAGTTCCCCGTTCTTTCACCTATTCCCAGAAGCGAAGTGTTTATCATGGCAGCGCCATACATCCAGGCTGCCGTGGAATTGGACACTGCCCTGTAGAAATCATTATGTCCATGCCATTCCAGCCATTCGGAGGGCACCCCGCTGTAATTTACCAGTCCATATATTATCTGGGGTACG
>Ga0180429_10002055_pt1 | contig 16832 bp, 15 predicted proteins | sample SS_ome_FD_132428 | JGI IMG/M metagenome (GOLD analysis project Ga0180429, IMG submission 132428) | Hypersaline lake sediment archaeal communities from the Salton Sea, California, USA - SS_1_S_1 metaG | ecosystem: Environmental > Aquatic > Non-marine Saline and Alkaline > Hypersaline > Sediment ...
ATGCAGAGATCGCCGCGGGGCATGGGAGTACTGCTCCATGCGGCCGGGCGGTATCTGGCCACCGCCCCGCCGGAGCCGACTACCCAGACACGAAAACCGGCGGCGATCGCCGAGGCCGGACCGGTCAAGGTCGAAGCGTTCGCGTCGACCCGGGACGCTAAGCCGGGCGACAGCATCGAGTTGAAGATCCTGATAACGATCGAAAAGGGCTGGCACGTGAACTCCAACAAGCCGCTGGCCGACAACCTGATCGCAAGCAGCCTCAAGCTGACCGGCGGAAAGAAGCTGAGCCTGACCGACATAGCCTGGCCCAAGGGCGACAAGGTCAAACTCGGATTCTCCGATGAGTCGCTGTCGGTCTATGAAGGCGCGGTGCTCGTGAAGGCGAACTTGAAGCCGGGCAAGGACATCGCCGTCGGACCGGCGAAAGTGGAACTGACCCTGACGACCCAGCCGTGCAGCAACAAGAGCTGCCTGGCGCCGACGGGCCACAAACTGGCGTTTGAGATCAACGTCGCCAAAGCGAAGTAGACGCCCTATTCAGCCTTCTTTTTCTCGCGTTTGCGGCCCCCACCGGACAGGCTCGCCGTGCGTGCTGTCTCGTACTTATCGAGGGCCTTCTGGAGCATGTCGCGGGCCTTGGCGGCCTGGTCGGACAGCCCCTCGGCGCCAAGCGGATTGGCCTCGTTGACATCCTTGCTGATATCGTAGAACTTGCCGGTGCGGTAGAGTTTATATCGCTGATTGCGGGCCCACTCCTTGCTCCTCGGCCCGCCGCTGCGGGAGTACCAGCAGTATATCCACTCCCTCGGCGAGCCCTTTTGGCCCCGCAGTTGCGGCAGGACGCTCTGCCCGTCGATCTTGAGTTCTGCGGGGATCTTAACGCCGGCGGCGTCGCAGAGAGTCGGAGTGAAATCGCTGAAGTCCACCAAATCCTGACAGACCTTGCCGGCGGGTACTACCCCGGGCTGGCTGGCGATGAACGGGGCGCGGGTGCCGGCGTCGGTCATGGCGCCTTTTGCGCCGACGACCTTCCGTCCGTTCATAACCGAAACCACCGGTTTGTCAGTGCCGTTGTCGCCAACGAACATCACGAGAGTCCGCTTCCTAATGCCCAAATCGTCGAGCTTCTTGAGGAACTTGCCGACGATCTTGTCCATGTAGGCCACCATGTCGCCGAAGTATTTGGCGTCGCCCTTGTAGGTCCTGGAGCCCTTGGATTTGGGGTCCCAATCGGCGGAGTCAGGCGTCGGCTCGAACGGGCAGTGCGTCAGGATCATCGGGTAGTAGACCAGGAACGGCTTGGCCTTATTGCGCTCGATGAAGTCGCAGGCGAAGTCGCTGACGACGTCGGGTCCGTACTGGCCGGTGGTGTAGTCGACCGACTTGCCGTTGACCTCCACGCCGGGGTTCGGGTAGCGGCTCACTCGCCGCGTGTGGTGCCACAGGCACGATTCGTCGAACCCGAAATGCTTGGGCGAATCAGGCTGCTTGCCCAACTGCCATTTGCCGACTGCGCACGTGGCGTATCCGGCCTTCTTCAGCAGGTGTGCGAACGTAGTGGCCTTCCTGTCCAGCACGCCGAACTTCACGTAGTTACGCACGTTATAGACGCCGGTCATGATCTTGACCCGCGAGGGCGTGCACAGCGGCTGGGAGTAGCAGTGCTCGAAGCGAATGCCGGTGCGGGCCATCTCATCGAGCACGGGCGTCTTGTAGGACTGTCCGCCATTGGCTCCGATGCACTCGTAGCCCAGATCGTCGGCCATGAACAGTATGATGTTCGTAGGCGTCTTGCCGGCGGCCTCGGCGCCGGTCAGGCCGGCGGGCATGGCGGCCGCAGCGGCGCCAATCGCGGCGGTTTTCAGGAAATCGCGCCTGTTCAGTGTGCGTTTCATTACTTCTTCCCGGGGACGCAGATAAGGTGATTGACCGTCCGGATGTACATGCATCCGTTGGCTATCGCCGGCGTGGCCTGGGTGGCTTCGGGCAGCTTGCTGGTCGCCAGCAGCTTGTACTTCGGCGCGGCCTGGACGGTGTGGATGTCGCCCTTGTTGTTGATCACGTAGATCTTGTCGCCGACGGCGGTCAGCGACGGATAGTGCACACCGCCGAACTTCTCCCGCCAGAGCCTCTTGCCTGTGGCGGCTTGGATGCATGTCAATGTGCCGTTATCGTTCAGGACGAAAATCAGCTCCCCCACGGCCACCGGGGTCGGGACGTACGGGACTTCCTTGTCGAGCTTGAACGCGATCGACGCCTTTTTGGCTCCTCTGGGCGGGCGGATGACGGCCGACTCCCTGCCGCCGCCGCGACCGGTCGAGACGTATATCAGTCCTCCGGCGGAGATCGGAGAGGCTACAACCTTGAGCGTGAACTTGCACTGGACAGACCAGTTTATCTTGCCGTCGGCGGGATTGACGCCGGCTACGCCTTCGGCGCAACTGGCGAAAATCGCCTCGGGTTTCCGACCTTTTGGCCTCAGGATCATCGGAACCATGTACGACGACGGTCCGCTCTTGCGGTCGATCTTCCAGATCGTCTTGCCGGTCTTGGCGTCCAGCCCGTTGAGGGTGCAGCCCGGGCTCAGGTTGTCGTTGCCGACAAGGACCACCCCGTCGATGACAACCGGCGAGGCCCCGGCTCCGTGCTTGGCGCGGAAGGAGCCGAGATCGCGCTGCCAGACCTTCGTCCCGCTGTGGTCCACCGCCACGGCGAGATACCTGCCGCCCGAAGCCCAGGTCAGGTAAACGCGCTGGTCGTCGACCGCGGGCGTGCTGGCCGCAAAGCTGTTGAGCCCGTTATGGCCGTACGTGGTGAATCTGTCGCGCCAGGTCCACAGCACCTTGCCGTCAGTCGCCGAGAGGCAAACAAGCTGACGATTGGCCTGGACCGCCGGACCGCTGGAACCGCCTCGGCGTCGGCGTCTCGAACGGGGAACCGGGCCCGGCCCTTCGCAGGTCAGGAAGATCTTCTTGCCCCAGAGCACCGGCGACGAATGCCCCGGCCCGGGCAGCTTGACCTTCCATGCGTAAGATGATTCGGCGATCGCGGCGGGGAGCCCCTCGGCCTGTCCGATCCCGGTCCCGTCAGGTCCGCGGAAGCGCGCCCATTCCTGGGCGTCGGCCGCGGCGCATAATCCGATAAGCACAACCCAACTGAAGACAACTCGTTTCACGTAAACCATGGCGACATCACTCCTGAAAAGTCCAACGAGCAGTATCGCCTGATTCGCCGCCGCTGTCAACAATCGGGGCGATCAGATACCGCCGCCGTGATCGTGCAGGCCGCACTCCTTCTTGCTCTGCTCCCAGGGGAACTTGCCCACGCGGGGGTCGAAATCCTCGCGGACGGGGATATGGCACATGCGGCATCCGATGACACTGTACTTCTCGCCGTACTCGGATACATAGTCATACAGCTTGTTATATGGAACATTGTGCTCGGCGATGTAGCGGTCCACATCCTCGGCTGTCCAGTCCAGCAGCGGGTTGAGTTTCAGTATAGGCCGGTCCTTCCGCACGTGCGTCCAGCCGGCCTTGAAGGCGCCCTTGCGCCTGTGCTCGGACTGATCGGCCCGCAGGCCTGAAATCCATACGTCCAGCGTAGACAGCGCCTCGTTCAGCGGGCCGGACTTGCGCACCCGGCAGCACGCCGGGCGGGCCAGGAAGTGAGCGTATTGCCCGACCGACTTGTTGAGCGATTCAATCGCTTCGGGGTCCGGGCGAAAGCGTTCGATCGTTATGCCGTAGCGATCCTCAAACTCGGCCAGCAGTTCATAGGTCTCGTTATGGTTCAAAAGCGTGTCGATGAAGAACACGCGAAGCGGCAGGCCGAGCCTGCAGGCCATGTCGATCATCACCGTTCCGGTCTTCTGCAGGCTGGTCCCGATAGCGGCCCGATCGCCGTAAGTCCCCGCGGCGTGGCGGAGCAGTTCTTCGGGCTGCATAGCGTTAAGAGCGTCAATATTTACATCTGTTTCGAGCATTCGGCTCATCCAATCCGACCGCATACGCAACGGTCTCATCCAGTCGATTCTTCGTTCAGATCGCCGTACTTCCGCACGGCGTCGGCCAGGCGTTCGGCGGTCAGTTCGCCGGCAAACGCTTCGGCGAGCATGTCCGGGATCTTCGCCGCCGACACGCACCCTATAACCTCGCCGAGGCGCGAATCGCCTTCGACGGTGCGCCCGCCAAGAAGCACGTTGTAGTGAGGCTTCGGCTCGCCGTCGATGCGTTTGATCCGGCCCTGCAGGCCGAGTTCGGATATGTTCTGCTGCCCGCAGGAATTCGGGCATCCGCTGATTCTTATTACTGTCGATTCGGCTTGTTCGCACAGTTCGCTGTCGGCGAGCTTCGACCTGATCTCAGCAGCCAGGCCGCGAGAGTCGCACAGGCCCAATCGGCAGGTCGAGGCCCCGGTGCATGCGACGATCTTGGGAGCGATCCGCTCGGATACGTCGATGCTGATGGCCCCCAGTTCCCGCAATGCTTCAGCTATGTCATCGTGGGCCACGCCGGCGATCAGCAGGTCCTGCTGCTGGGTCGTCCTGACGAGCCCCTGCCCAAACCTCTCGGCGATGCTCGCCACGCTCAGCAGATCGCGCGACGGGATGTCGCCGTTGTCGACCTCCACGCGTATGGTCGCGCGGCCGGGCGTCTTGTCGGGCGAGACGTTCGCCAGGCCGCTGATGTCCCGCGGCTCGGCCGGACTCGACGGATGCCGCGATTCGATGTCACACACCTCGGGCTCCGCATGGGGCAAACCGCCGAACTCCACTTCGTCCCGCTCGGCGCGGTAGAGCCTGATGAATTCATCGCGACCCACCCTGCTCAGCACGTGCCGCAGCCGGGCCTTGTTTCGATGCTCGCGGTCGCCGTGTCTATCGAATAGCCTCTTGGCGGCCTCGGCGACCTTGAATACGTCGCCGGCGGGAATGAACTCTTCGATCAGTATCCCGACAGCAGGCTTGGAGCCAAGTCCGCCGCCGCAGTAGACCGCGAAGCCCTCGACGCCGTCTTGACTGTGGGCGAAGAAGCCCAGGTCCGCCACGGACGCCAGCGCGCAATCCGACGAGCACGCCGAAAACACGACCTTGAACTTCCGCGGCAGCGTGAAGGACGCTTCGTCGGCCAATAGATACTCGGCGACGGCGATCGCATACGGCGCGGTGTCGAACACCGAGGTCTCACACACCCCCGCCCGCGGACAGGTCGTCACGTTGCGAACGGTGTTGCCGCCGCCGCCCCGCGATGACAAGCCTACTTCCAACAGGCTCTCCAGGACGTCGGGGGTGTCCTGAATCTTAACTCCGTGAATCTGAATATCCTGACGCGTGGTTACATGCAGCACGCCGTTTCCGTATCGATCAGACAATTCTGCGATCCGCTCCAACTGCGCGGCCGTCGCCAGCGCCGCTCCGATCCGCACGCGAATCATAAACTCACCCTTCTGACGATGTTCGTAAATGCCCCACGCAACGCGGTAGGCCCGGAAGTCGTCCGGCTCGGTTTCGCCGACGAGGTATTCGGCGACCTTCGGCCTGAACCCCGCGGTGCCCTCACGGATCGCTCGGCATATGTTCAAGATTGGTTCTACAGGCGAATTCATCTGTGATCTTCCTCGCAAACAACCCTGCGCCGCTGCGCAGAGGGGATCATATGCAGTACATGTTCGCCCCGGCCTGGGCGCCGAGACGCTCTCTATCCATAAGGTCCTTGAATGTCGTGCTGTCGTACACCGAGGCGACGGCGTCGCGGGCGCGAGACCACATGTCCAGGAAGGCGCAATTGCCGTAAAGCGTGCAGGTCGTATCAGACGGCCCCTCGCCGGCGATGCACTTTACCGGCGCAACCGGCCCATCAATAAAGCGGATGACGGCGCCGACTGTCAAATTGTCGGGGTCCACTCTCAGGACATACCCCCCGCCCCGGCCTCGATGCGATTCAACGAAACCCGCCTGACGCAGCTCCGATAGGATCAACTCCAGGAACTTTGGCGGAATCGCTTGCGCCTCAGCTATTTGCGCCATTGCCGTGGGATGATATGTGTCCCGTTTGGCAAGCTCAAACAACGCCCGAAGTGCGTATTGACATTTCTGAGATACACTCACAGCTAAATTTTCCTATTAATCCTATTGACTTCGTATGATTTTAGCCCTAGAATCGTTCGTGGTCAACTTAAACCTCGATATTCAGAGTAATATTTTGCCGGCCAGCGAGATCCTCAATGACATAAACAGCTAATATTACAGAGGTTGACCGCTATAGACATCAGAGTGTTTTTTCCAGTAAGGAGTTAGCTATGGCCAGAATATACGACAACATCACGCAAACAGTAGGCAATACGCCGCTGGTCAGGATCAACCGCGTGATCGATTCAGGCGCCGCGGTGCTGGCGAAAATCGAGAGTTTCAATCCGATGGCGTCGGTCAAGGACCGTATAGGGGTGGCGATGGTCGAAGCGGCCGAGAGTGAGGGCAAGTTATCAACCGGGTCTACGATCATCGAGCCGACCAGCGGAAACACCGGGATCGCCCTGGCGTTTGTCTGTGCGGCCCGGGGATACAAGTGCGTGTTGACTATGCCCGAGTCGATGAGCATCGAGAGGCGGAAGGTCCTCAAGGCGCTCGGAGCCGAACTGATCCTAACCCCTGCAAGTGAAGGGATGTGCGGAGCGATCAACCGGGCTGAAGCGTTGCTGGCCGAGCGTCCGGGAAGCTTCATGCCGCACCAGTTCACCAACCCCGCCAATCCTGAGATCCACCGCACAACGACGGCCGAGGAGATCTGGGCCGACACCGACGGACAGGTGGACATCATCGTCGCCGGAGTCGGAACCGGCGGGACTGTAACCGGCCTGGCCAGGGGCCTCAAGCAGCACAATCCCGAGTTGAAGGCGATCGCCGTAGAGCCGATTCAGAGCCCCGTTCTCACCCAGGAGAGAAACGGCGAAGACCAGGTCCCCGGCCCGCACATGATCCAGGGGATCGGAGCGGGATTCACTCCCGAAGTACTGGACATGGAGATCGTCGACGAGGTGGTTACCGTCGATCAGCACCAGGCGGTTGCTATGGCCAGGCGAGCGGCTGTCGAGGAAGGGCTTTTCGTCGGCATCTCGTCGGGCGCTGCGCTTCGTGCGGCCAAGGAAATCGCAGGCAGACCTGAAAACGCCGGCAAGACGATCGTCGTGGTCCTGCCCGACTTCGGCGAACGATACCTCACATCCCCCTCTTCGATCACATTACCGACTGAAACACTATAGGCAAGAACGGACAATCACGAATTAAGGAAGCACAACATGAGCGACACCAGGGAATATGGAATAGGAACGCTGGCGCTGCACGCCGGGCAGAAGCCCGACCCCGCCACCAACGCACGGGCGGTGCCGATCTACGCCACCAGCAGCTACGTGTTCAACGACACCGATCACGCCGCGGACCTGTTCGCACTCAAGGAGTTCGGGAACATCTATTCGAGGCTCATGAACCCCACGTGCGACGTGCTCGAAAAACGCCTGGCGGCACTAGACGGCGGAGCGGCGGGACTGGCCTTCGCCAGCGGACAGGCCGCGATCACCGCGTCGATCCTCACGATCGTTCACGCCGGACAGAATTTTATAGCCTCGACGAGCCTGTACGGCGGGACCTGGACGCTGTTCACCCAGACACTGAAGAATCTCGGCATCGAGGTCAAGTTCTTCGACCCGGACCACCCCGAGCAGATCGCGGAACTCGCCGACGGCAAGACCCGCTGCGTGTACATGGAGTCGATGGGCAATCCGAAGAACGACGTGCCCGACTTCCGCGCCATCGCCGACGCGGCCCACGAAATCGGAGTGCCGCTGATCTGCGACAACACCGTGGCCACACCGGTCCTGCTTCGCCCGATCGAACACGGAGTCGACATCGTGGTCTACTCATGCACCAAGTTCCTCGGCGGACACGGGCTGCACATCGGCGGAGCGATCGTGGACGGCGGGACCTTCCCCTGGGCCGACAATCCCGACAAGTGGCCCGAGTTCTGCGCACCGTCGGATTCGTATCACGGCGTGGTGTTCGAAGAGGCCCTGCGCCCGATCGGCAACATAGCCTACATCATTCACATCCGCACCCACCACCTGCGCGACACCGGCGGCTGCATGAGCCCGTTCGCGGCGTTCCTGTTCCTCCAGGGCATCGAGACGCTGCACCTGCGTATGCCGCGCCACTGCGAAAACGCACAGGCCGTCGCCGAATTCCTGGAATCAAACCCCGCTGTCGAATGGGTCAACTATCCCGGCCTGGCCAGCCACCCGCACCACGCGGCGGCCGGCAAGTATCTCGGCGGCAAGGGCGGCGCGATTATCGGTTTCGGCATCAAGGGCGGACGCGAGGCCGGCGTCAAGCTGATCAACAGCGTCAAGCTCCTGAGCCACCTGGCCAACATCGGCGACGCCAAGACGCTGATCATCCACCCGTCATCGACGACCCACCAGCAGCTCACGGAAGAAGAGCAGCAGGCCACCGGCGTAACGCCGGAATACGTCCGACTGAGCATCGGCATCGAAGACGTCCAAGACATCAAAGCCGACCTCGACCAGGCGATCAAAGCCTCGCAGGAATAGACGGTCGGCGAATGAAACGTTCAAGACCCTGCGCCCCTGAAAACGCTGTCACAAGCAGCCGTTTTCAGGGGCGTAGTTTATTGTCCGACCCGCGAGGAGAACGAGCATCTTTGAGCCGTAGAGCCCGACAGAGTCGGGTGACTGACAGCAGCCCGGCGGTCAGCCGCAGGCGAGTCCTGGGAACGGGCGCCCAAAACAAGAAAAGCCCCGACGGGGCTCTGTCTCTTCCGGGATCGCGTTCCGGACCCTCCCGGACCCGGCTGCTATCGCCTCGGGCCTTCGGCTCGGACGGCGCGAACAGACCGACATAGCGACCACATGTTCTGACACGACATCATTGGCAAACTGCACTAAAACGCACCACGGTTATCACGTTCTATCCCGCCAACACTTGGGATCGCGTTTGGCGTGGAAAACCGAAATCCCCGCAATTCGTTCATCTTCCTCAACAAAGAACACCTCGTAAGGGAATCTGCGTATGAGGGCTCGTCTCGTTGTGCGGTGAATAAACGGATATTGCCTGGGCGATCTCAAGATCGCACCAAAGGCGGCGTCCAGGCAGAGCAGAAATTCATCCCCCAGTCCGGGATTGCAGTCTTCGTACCAGCCGAAAGCCTCAGCCATTTCCGCTTCAGCTTCCGGACGGATGACAAGCCGACGACTCACTTACGGCTCCTGATGCGATCACGCACCTCAGCCCATGGAGCCCCCTGGTCAGGATTCTGATGATAAGCATCCAATCGACGATCCAACTCCTTCTTCTGTTCGTCAGTCAATGGAACTTCCTGCGGAAACTCACAGATGCTGTCCCAGATATCTTCAACGAGTTGAATACGCTCGGCTACGCTCAAGCTGAGAATGTTCTCTTTGATCAATGCACTCATGATAACAGTAGTATAACACCAAACCCTTTCGTTTCAATTCTCCATTTTGTGTTATGAACGCCTGACGCCTTAATCGCGTGTGGTCGGTTTCTTATCCGCTCTGCGGCGGAGGAGAACGGACCATGCAAGTGGGCCGTTTTTGCGTTTGGGATCGCGGCCTTCGAAACGCATTTCGTGCATGTCCTGGATGGCGAAATACTCCGAGTAGTCGCCGACGATCTTGGTCTGCTTTACGCGCGGCGGGCCGTAATGGCGGGACTCGTTGGCGTTGCCGGCCAGCAGCAGGAACAGCGCTTTTTCGCGGGTAAGGCGGTATACCGATTTGGCGAACCCCTCGCCGTTGTACTTCTGCACGTGGTGGTAGCAGCCGCGATCGAAGACCAGATCGAACGGGCCGATGTCGGGGATCGCCAGGGCGTCGGCGACCAGCCAGGTGACCTTGACCTTGGCCTTGTCGGCGCGCTGTTTGGCCAGCGTCAGCGCCGTGGGCGCAACCTCCACGCCAACCACGTTGAAACCCTTCTGCGCCAGATAGACGGCGTTTGTGCCGGTGCCGCATCCGATGACCAGGGCTCTCCCGGACTTGACGGCGCCGCTGTCGATCAGGCTTTTCAGTTCGCCGGCCGGTCGGCCCACGTCCCAGCCCGGCATGCGAGTGCGGCGGTAGGCCGCATCCCAGCCGTTCATCATCCTGACGCCCTTTTCGCCGTGCGGCAGAATGCCGGCCGGCAGCAGTCGGGTCGCCAGCAGATCCTTGCCGTCGGTTTTCGATACGCCGATAGTCCCGGACTCATTCGACCCCGGCAGGTTGAGTTTGAAAGTCCGCTCTCCGGAGGTCAGTTCCACGGCGACCGAATCATCCTTGAGGTTGGGCGTGACTTTCGGCTTTGGCGCATCGGCTCCGACGTGAATCAGATGCAGAAAACGCCCGCTGACCCTCGCGGCGGTGTGGATGACTTCGACGGCTCTGGCCTGCTTGCCGCCGCTGGGGATCGCAACGGCCTTTAGACCCGTTGACTGCTGGAGGCTCAAGCCGCTGAGAACGGCTTTTCCGCAAGGCATCGAGAAACCCCTCGCAGAAACCTTGATTCCCGCCTCGCCGGTCAATCGCCAGATATCGCCCGGGCGTGCGTGATCGTCGATGATGAACGTTGACGGCTTGCAGAGAATCACGCGGCGGCGGCCTGTGGGGATTTTGCCGCCGATATAGGCGAAGTGCGGATGTTCTTCGTAGGCGGTGATCTCGCTCATGCCGAGGACCGACGCGGCCGGAAGATCGTCGGAGAACTTCGCCAGCCGTTTGGCCAGACCGACCAGATCGGACGCTTTCAGCGTAGGACCGGTCGGCTCTTTCGCCATCGCCGGCGCCGACACGGCGACAATCGTCAGCAGGACAGCGAGTTTCGAAATCAGCGGCGTTCTGTAGCTGGAAATGTTGCGGGTCATCTTCGATCCTTTCGTATCGGACACCGAACGGTTAGAAACCTTCAGTGCGCATTTGACCTGATGGACGCCAAAACATCCAATCATTTATTAGCACAAAACCGGCTTCGGCGTCATCAGCCCTGAAGCGCCATCGGCGCCATGACCGCCAGTGCGGTTCCCTGCGCCGACTTCTGGGGCAGCAGGAATACGGTGGCCATCACCGGCACAAACACAATCCCGCTGCCCACGCCGAGGGCGCCGCTGACCACCCCCGCGCCCAGGCCTACGAGCATGAACACCCAACACGGATTGGATAGTTGTGCCAGCATACAAGTTGGTCCCTTTCTCAAGCTTCCTTGCAGGATTGCATATGCGTCTACAACTCAGGCGGCAACAGGGCTTTAAGCACATCGCCTCGCCCGAGCCGATCCCTGGTTGTACGGAACAACCCGGCCTCAATACGCCGTGACAGGTCTGGTTTGATCATTCTAGACAAACCCCGGCGACACATCCACACCTGATCCATAGGATATCACCATCCCCGGACGGCGCAATCGCCATCGGCGTCTCCATCGATCGCGTGGATAATCTTTTTGCGTTGACTCGAACGACCGCCACGCGTATTATTATGGTCGATACAGCACTGCAATACTGCCGCAAACGAAAGGGATATTTATTGAAATATCCGGCCCCGCCGAGCAGTTAGACCAGTGTAATCGGCTTGCTGGTCAGGGAAAGCAGGCGCCCCGCCGAACCAGGCGACACAAAGAGACTCAGCATAATCGACTCTTTGGGCCGATACTGTCTTATGTGGTTAGCCCGGGTCGCCGAAGGTTTCGGAGGCCTCGTTACCACCGAAGATAACCGCAAACAACGGACCCTGGCCTCAGCGGTCAGGGAAAACAGCAATATTAGCTCGCGATACGGATGTCCCGAGTTAAGGGGATCCGACAAAAGAGTTGTGCTTCGAATTGCGCTATTAGCTTAGAGCAAACACGAATAAATTTACCCATGAAACGCTTCACCAAAACAACAGCGGCGTTTGCGCTGCTGGCGCTGGTCGCCGGCGCCGCCGGATGCGCCGACAGCATGCAGCAGTACGTCAAGCTCGCCGGCTGGTCGCATTCGCCTGACAAACCCGTTGTACTGGCCAACAGTTCGCCGGCCGACACCGCCGCATTCAGGGGAACCTTCAAAGACATGTCACAGGCCGACTGGCGAGTGCTGGAGAAGATAGCCCCTCGCCCGTTGTGGGAGCGAATCGCACGCATGCAGTCCGAGCAGTCCGGCCGCAAGCCGGCGACAAAGCCCGCCGACAACGCACACCTGACCGCGCCGGGGCCGGCGCAGCAGATACCGGTCACCAGACTGTTTGACGGCAAGGTCCGCTTCATCTACGTCTTCAGGCACATCGCCGGCCCGACGGTCAAGACAACACAGAACGCACAGACCAAGGAGCGCAGCGTCACGACGGTGGCCGGCGATCTCAAGCCGATCACCGCCCTGCTGACCCAGAACCTCGCCGGCAAGGCGACGATCACCCCGCTGGTCAGCCGCAACGCTGTTTCGGTCACCTGCGACCCGGCGGTGATGAACGACGTGCTGGCGATCATATCCGACGCCGACACCGCACCCAGCCAGGTCGAGATATTCGCACGCATATTCGAAGTCAGCCACGACTTCGATTTCCAATACGGCGCCAGGACGGTCATGAACCACATAGCCTCGGACAACACCCAGGCCGTCGCGTCGGCTTTCAGCGCCAAGAACTTCGTCAGCGCGGTCACCGATCCGGTTGTCGGCAATCTCCCCGATCCGGGCGGAGCGATGAAGCTCATGCAGGTCTTTCAGAGCGCCGGGGTCACGCTGGACGTGACCTTCCAGGCGCTGGCCCAGACAGGGCTCGTCAAAGTGGTCGCCGCTCCAAGAATGACAGTAGACTCCGGGCAGACCGCCTACATGCAGGCCGGCCAGGAAATGCCTATCCAGACAGCCGAAATCCACCAGAACGACACCGTTGTCACCAGGAAACTGGTCTACAAACCCGTCGGCGTCCAGTTGCACGTAACCCCGCAGGCCACCGGGAACGACTCGGTTAAACTGCACGTGGTGACGAGCCTGTCGGCGATCTCAGGCTTCTCACCGCTGCCGACGATGGAGTCGGCGTACGCACCGAACCAGACGCTGATAAATCCGATTATCGATTCCCGCGAAGCGATAACGCACGTGACGATCAAGGACAAGAACACCTGGTCATCGGCGGGATGAAGATGATCCGCAAGGTCAGCCGCGAAAGCAAGATCCCCGGCCTGGGCGACATCGCCTTCATCGAGTGGCTGTTCAAGAACCAGCGATCCCAAAAGCAGGTCAACGATCTGTACTTCTTCGTAACGCCGCGACTGATCAAGAAGACGGCCCGATCGGCCGAGCCGGCCCTCTACTACACCAGAGACGCCACCAGGAACACCGAGATCGCCCCGCCGCCACCGGCGCCGAAGCCCAAGCCCGCAGCGGCCAAACCCAAAGCAGCCCCCGCAGTGAAGCCCAAACCGACGCCTGTAGCAACCCAATCTTCGGTCAGGAAGCCGGCCCCTAAGAAACCCGCCGCCAAATAGCGCCGCGAATTGCCGCCAAGATCTCCGACGGTCCATTGCGCCAGTTCAGCGCGATCTTCTTCCATTATTGATGGCAGTTGCGTCCGGACGTACAATTACGACAGGCTGTCGTATCCCCATGCTGAAGCCGACAGGCCGTCCCGCCGCCGGCAAGTTCGTTCAACGCGAATACCGCAAAGGCTGGGCGTTGTGGATTAGAACCGTATGGAATTATCCGGAATGAACTCGAAAAGAATGTCCAATTTCCCAATCGGCGGCGGAATTACTGTATGGAAGCGAAAGACGACCATGAACGCTTTACTCGGCTCCTGATTCGCCATGAGCCCGAACTCCTGCGATGCGCGCTGGTGGCGGTGCCGAATCGGGCCGATGCACGTGATATTCTTCAGGAATGTTCTGTGGCGTTGTGGCGGCGTTTTTCCGAGTATGACCCGGAGCGTCCATTCGCCAACTGGGCCCTGGGCTTCGTGCGAATGGAGGTGCGTCGTTTTCTGCGGAAATCCGCGCGCAGCGCCCGGCTAACGGCGCGGGCGGCGGAGATACTGCTTCAAGACGAGCAGCAATACGCCGCCGAACTCGATGAGCGTGAGAGCTTTCTGAAACACTGTTTTGACGCCCTCCCCGAACGTCATCGCGACTTGCTCTATGGTTACTATCACAACGAATGCCCCGTCAACGAGTTGTCGCAGCAAAGCGGGAGATCGGTGGACGCCGTTTACAAAATGCTCCAACGAATTCGATTCGCATTGCATCAGTGCATCGAATCGAAGATGAGGAGAGCCCAGACATGAACACGCACGATTGGCGATGTATGATCGCCCGCCATCTCGACGGAATCGCCACGTCGCAGGAAGTTGCCGAACTTTCGGCGCAGATTGAATCCGACGCCGACACGCGAATGCTGTACCTCAAAATGGCTCGCATTCACGCGACGCTGGCCGCCAATGATCCGCCTGAATCGTCGACCAAAGTCGGGATTGCATGCCAAGCGCACCAGGATTCATCGACAGCAGGCGGTCGACTGCCGCGATGGTTGGCGTTTTCGGGTATTGCAGCAGTTGTCTCGATCGCCTTAGTCGCGGGCTTCCTTTTGACGCGTCGGAGCGCCGAACCGGCGATCGCGAAAATCACGGGCTTGAGCGGGGCTCTGCAATGGACAGGCGACGGCGGGCGGGTCTTCCACAACCTGAGCGTGGGAACGGAACTGTCGGGCGGAACCATAGAGGGGATGGCCCCGGGGTCGTGGTTTGAACTGCAGTTCAATGACGAATCGACGGTGACAATCTCCGGCAACGCGATGCTCACCTTCTCGGATCACGGGCAGAAGAAACTGCATCTCAAGGAAGGCGGCGTCTCGGGCGACGTCAAGCCCCAACCGGCGGGCAAGCCGATGCTTATCTACACTCGCTCGGCGATGCTCGAAGTGCTGGGCACGCAGTTTGAAGTTAATGCCGAACTGCTGGCGACAACCCTTAACGTCAGCAAAGGGATTGTGCGGATCAGACGCCTCAGCGACGGCAGCACGGTCGACGTTCCCGCCAGGCACCGCGTTATAGCTTCGGCGGACGTCAAACTGTCGCCGACACCAGTCCCCGATTCGGTGAACAGATGGGCCAGTCAACTGCACCTCGGGCCCCGCGCCACACAAGGGAAGTGGTCTCCGAAGACCGATACCCGAAGCGCTAAACTCAGGGCGATCCCATATACCGCACCCAAAGGCCCTACGATCTACACAGTGGGGCTCGGGCTGTCATATGGCGACAAGCCGCCGGTCATAGTTCAGCCTGGCTCCCGTCTCCGCGTACGCGGTCGGGTCGCCTCAGCCCACAAAGTATACTTCGGCGTGACGGTCAGGAGCCCGGGCGGTCAGTTCGCCGGGCGATTCCAGACCACTCGACCGGCGAGCGAGTTTCAAAGCGGACGGGACTTTGAGGTCGTTCTGGAGTTTCGGGAGTTTCAACTGGACCCATCGCTCCGCAAAATAAAGGGAAGGCTGGCCGGCAGTCCGTTCGATCTGGATGTCGAGACCATCTGGTGCCACACCCTGGACAAACAGGCGGGATTGGAACTGACCAAAGTCGAATTGATCCCGCCGGACGACGGTAAAGGAATTTGAACATGCAGAACGGCAAGACAAACGGTCGATCAATGACCGCAAGAATCACCAGGCGCCAGTTTGCAAGTGCGGCGGCCGCTGCGGCTTCGCTGACGATCGTCCCGTCCAGCGTACTAGCCGCATCGGGAAAACAGGCGCCCAGCGATAAGCTCAATATCGCGTGCATCGGCGCCGGAGGCAGAGGCTACGCCAATCTCATGAACGTCAAAGGCGAGAACATCGTCGCGTTCTGTGATGTTGACGACAAGCGGGCCGCCCCGACTTACAAAGAGTTTCCAGAGGTTAAGAGATACTACGATTTCCGCAAACTGCTCGACAAGGAGCGGAAGAACATCGATGCGGTTGTGATCTCCACAACCGACCACGTACACATCCCGGCCAGCGTGATGGCCTTGAAAAGGGGCATGCACGTCTACTGCGAAAAACCGCTGGGGCATAATATCGGCGAGGTCCGCGAGGCTGCGAAAGTCGCCAAACGCTACGGACTGGCAACCCAGATGGGCAACGGCGCCCACTCGGGATACAACTACCGCAGCGTCGTCCAGATGATCAAGTCCGGAGTGATCGGCGACGTTACTGAGGCCCACTGCTGGTGCGACGAGTCCTGGCCCAGCAAGAACCGCCCCACCGAAACGCTCCCCGTCCCCAAGACGCTGAAGTGGGACCTGTGGCTGGGCCCGGCGCCGTGGCGTCCGTATCACCGCTGCTACCTGCCGCTGGCCTGGCGGGGATGGTGGGATTTTGGAAATGGTCGCATCGGCGACATGGGCTGCCACATGATCGACCTGCCGTTCACGGCGCTGGACCTGAAATACCCCCTTACCGTCGAGTCCAGGCGATCCTCGCCGATCTACAAAGAAAGCGCGCCGCGGTGGCTGATCAGCAAATGGACTTATCCCAAACGAGGCGACCTGCCGCCAGTGACGCTCACGTGGTACGACGGCAATCAGCGCCCGCCGCTGCAAAAGAAGCACAACATGCCCGACTGGCCCGAAGCGACGATCTTCGTCGGAACCAAGGGCATGATGATCGCCGATTACGGGCGGTTCAAACTCTTGCCGGAGAAGAACTTTAAAGGCGTCAGGCGTCCGCGGATAGCCAATCTGATGTCTCACCACGCCGAGTGGATCAAGGCCTGCAAGACCGGCAGCCCGACCGGGTGCGATTTCGCATACGCCAGCCCGCTGA
>Ga0180429_10002059_pt1 | contig 16800 bp, 10 predicted proteins | sample SS_ome_FD_132428 | JGI IMG/M metagenome (GOLD analysis project Ga0180429, IMG submission 132428) | Hypersaline lake sediment archaeal communities from the Salton Sea, California, USA - SS_1_S_1 metaG | ecosystem: Environmental > Aquatic > Non-marine Saline and Alkaline > Hypersaline > Sediment ...
TGAAGCGTAGCGAAGATCCGGAAACTTCGCTTCCGAAAAATCAAGCGGCGCGAAGGACTCGACAGAAAGGCGCTTCGTCCCGGTCGAGCCCGAGAATGACCCGACCCAGTTCATTATAGAGGCTCAGGTCGAATCGGCAAAGATGGTCCAGGATGAATTTTCTTTCCGCGGAAGACGCTCTTTGGAGGCGCGAGCAGAAATCCTCCATCCCGTTCGCGGGCCAGGCGTGCAGGAAGGCGAGGGTGTCGGCGATGCGCTTTTTTCGCTTGTCGATGGAATCCATATAGACGGAAGTCACACGCCCCGAAGCCCGCAACCGCTCTTCCAGATGGGGCACGAGGGCCTTTTTCCCGATTTCCACCACCGACCGGGACTTGAGCCTTTGAACAACCCGGGCCCGATCCTCCCCCGGTTCCTTGAACTGGTCCGTCATGCGCCCGTGGCGATTCTTGACCGCGGGCTCCGCCATTCCCCGCATATGAACCCATACCACCCTCGGATTGACCAGCAAATCTCCGGCGGCGCGGAATTCCGCATGGTCGGCGTATCCGCCGGCGCAATAGAGGGCGAGCTCCGTCAACCGGGCCATGGTCAGCCAGTAGAAGGGCTCGGGATCGACGGCCATGGACTCCAGCTCGTCCGTCCGTCTTTCCAGAAGCGGCTCGTCGAGCCGCGCGAGCCGAGCGTCTTCGTCCAGCGAGGCGTTGAAGCGAAGCCAGTCGTCCCGAGTCGAGGGCGATGTTCCCCTGCGGTCGCGACAGGAGGGGCGCGAAAAAGAATCGGGGCCGGGAGCTTGGAAAAGAGCCATGAGTCCTCTCGGATGGAATGGGCATTCGGGAAATCGGGCCGCAAGCGACCCCCCGGCAAATGTCATGTTTGACACAAATCCTACCATCTGCTCGCCTTTTCCGCAACTCCCGTGATTCCGGGCGAAGCGGAGCGGAGACCCGGGGCCCGGGGCGTTTCTCCTGGATTCCGGCTAAAGGCATGCCGGAATGACGACGGCGACGGGACGATGGACGAAAAAATGCTCCTCGGCTTCCATGGCCGGGTGCCGGCGAACCGAAAGTCGGACTCCTCGGGGCATTGTTTTCTTGACAAGGGAAGCCTCCCGAGTTAGGAAGCTATGTTAATCGAGACATAATGAACGGCGGGGCCCCTCCGCCTTGGCGGCTACCCAAAACCAGGGACGGACGTCCATGAACATAGGTCCTCATTCCTTCGAAGAATTCCGCACCATCGTCCGAAACTTCCACGGAAGCGCCGCCCCGGGCGTCCTCGTCGGCGGCGTCATGGTGGACCTCGCCCTGAGCCACCTTCCCCCCGGCGAGCTGTTCGACGCCGTTTCCGAAACCACCCACTGCCTGCCCGACGCCATCCAGCTCCTGACTCCCTGTACCACCGGCAACGGTTGGCTTAAAGTGATCAACCTGGGCCGCTACGCCCTCGCCTTTTACGAAAAGTACGGGGGCGAAGCCGTGCGCGTTTGCCTGAATCCCGAAGCCACGGCCGGCTATCCGGAAATCCACGCTTGGTACATGAAGCTCAAGGAGAAAAGGGACCAGGACCTCGATCTTCTCCTGGACCAAATCCGCGAAGCCGGGACCTCCATCTACGGTGTCGAGAGGACTCGCGTTCAATCCCGCTACCTCGGCAGGAAGCGGCGCGGCTCCATGCGGCTTTGCCCCGCGTGCGGCGAAGGCTATCCCGAAGCCGACGGGGGGATCTGCCGCGCCTGCCAGGGCGAAGCTCCTTATGAAGGAGACGAAGGAAGCGCGCAAATCGCCGCGCCTTCCCTCCTGGCCCTCTCGGTCGAGCAGTCCGTGGGCCGGAGGGTGCTCCACGACATGACCCTCGTCGTCCCGGGGGAGAGCAAGGGACCCGCCTTCAGGAAGGGACAGGTGATCACCGGGGGGGACGTCTGTCGTCTCCAGCGGATGGGGCGCCGCCACGTGTACGTGGAGCGGGAGCAAGGCGACGACCCGCGGTGGATTCACGAAGACGACGCGGCACGGGCCTTCGCCCGCGCCATGGCGGGGGAGGGCGTGAATGCCGAGGAAGCTCCCGCCGAGGGGAAAGTGAACCTCCGGGCTTCCCGGGACGGCATGCTGCTGGTGGATTCGGAGCTTTTGGAGCGGTTCAACTGGGTCCCGGGGGTCATGTGCGCCGCCCGCCAGGGCTTTTCCCTGGTGAAGGAGGGGCGCGTCGTGGCGGGCACGCGAGCCATCCCTCTGTATCTTCCCCGCGAGGATTTGCGCAAGGCCATGGCCGTTCTCGAATCGGGCGAGCTGTTCCGGGTCGCGCCCCTTCGCCGGGCGAAGGCGGGAATCCTGGTGACGGGCACCGAAGTCTTCCGGGGCATGGTGGAAGACCGGTTCATCCCCGTGATCGCCGGCAAGGTGGAAGCTCTGGGGAGCCAAGTGGTGGAAAGTCGCATCGTTCCCGACGACCGGGAAGCCATCGCCCGGGGCGTGCGTGAGCTTCTGGACGCCGGGGCCGACTTGATCGTCACCACGGCCGGTCTGTCGGTGGACCCCGACGACGTGACGCGCCAGGGGCTCGTGGACGCCGGGGCCGAGGACCTCCTTTACGGGACGCCCATCCTGCCGGGGGCCATGACCCTGCTGGCAAGGATCGGCGAGGTCCGGGTTCTGGGAGTGCCCGCGTGCGCCCTCTATTTCCAGAGGACTTCCCTGGACCTGCTGCTGCCGAGGCTCCTGGCGGGGGTGGAGATTTCCCGGCGCGACCTCGCCGGGATGGGGGAAGGGGGGCTGTGCCTCCAGTGCAAGTCCTGCACCTTTCCCAAATGCCCCTTTGGAAAATCCTGAGCCGGCCCGTTTCCCTTCGCGCCGGTCCCGAAAGGATGTCCATGATCCGCCGGTATCCCGAAAGTCCTGTTTCCCGCGATGCCTCCTTGGACGCTTCGCGAAACGGCCATGTCTTCGCCTATGCCTCCAGCACCTACAGGGACCGTCGCTTCCATGCGGTCGAATACGCCCTGGTGGCCGAAGAGCCCCTGGAGATCGTCGTGGACGGGAAGCTGCGCCATGCCACGACGCGCACCCCCGACCGCGACGCCGACCTGGCTGTGGGGTTTTGCTTCACCGAGGACCTCATCGAGGATTACGGGGACGTCGCCGCTCTGGAGATCGTTTCCGATCCCTCCGGCGGAAGCCGGGTCGTCGTCGATTTGAAGCCTCGCGAGACCAGGGACGGTCCCGTCGAGCCGCTTGCGAAGCCTCCCTTTCACACGGTCCGGGGCGCGAAGCTTTTCGAGCTCCGCAAGGTCCTGGAGAGCCGGCAGGTGCTTTTCTCCCTCACGGGGGCCACCCACGCCTGCGCCGTTTTCGACCGCGAGGGCGAGCTTCTCGCTTCGGCCGAGGACCTGGGGCGCCACAACGCTCTGGAGAAAGCCATCGGCGCTCTGGTGAAGGAAAATCGTCAGGGAGACGCTTGCCTCGTCATGACTTCGTCCCGGTTGAGCGCCACCCTCATGAGGAAGGTCCAACGGCTGGGCCTGGAGATGGTGGCGGGCATGTCCGCCCCTAGCAAGGCGGCGGTGGACATGGCCCACGACCTCGGCCTGACCCTCGTGGGCTTTCTGCGGGGATCGAGCTTCACGGTCTATACCCATCCCCGGCGAATTCGAGCCTGATCCCCGCCCAATCCGCGGATCGAGGGAATTATGCAGGTCGGACCACGCCAACTATTCGATGTTATTGGATTTGTTGTGGTCCGACCTGCATGGCTGCCCGCATGTCTTCAGGCGGGTGGGCCGGATTCCGCTACAAATCCGGGAGAAAGGACCTTCATTGCCCATCCTGTTCATCGAGGAGATCGGCGAGGAGGGCCGATGTCGATCGGAGGCGGTTTGCGGGGACGCCGAAAGCGGGGTTGCGGTGGTGCCTCCCTTCGTGGAGACGGGACCGCCGAGAGAGTGGTCGCAAGCGCCGCCGCGGAAGGCGGCGCTCCCGGAATGCCGTGAATGTCCTTGGGCGGCCGCCGGGAAACATGCGGGCCGCCATGTTGGTCATCTTGTGGTTATCTTGGTCGGACCACGACAAATCCAGTGATTCCAGTCTGTTGGCGTGGTCCGACCTGCATGGTCGCATGGCTGTAGCTTACTTCAGGCCCGCCAGCACCTTCTCGGGCAGGGCCGGCAAGCGGGTGACGCGCACGCCGCAAGCGTTGTAGATGCCGTTGATGACGGCGGCATGGGGACTGGTCAGGGGCAGCTCGCCCACGCCCGCCGCCCCGAAGGGACCGTGCTCGCGCGGCGTTTCCACGTAAACGATCTCCATGTCGTCGGGAATCTGGCGGATGTAGGGGAAGCCCGCGCCCACCAGCGTGGAGTGCTTCTTGATGTCCTCGAAGTCCTCGGTGAGGGCCAGCCCGATGCCCTGGGCCATGCCGCCGTAGATCTGGCCGTCCGTCACCAGCCGGTTGTTCACCTTGCCGATGTCGGCCACCAGAGTCATCTTGTCCACCGTCGTCTTTCCCGTCGCCGTCTCCACGGACACTTCCGCCATGAACACGCCGTACATGTACACGGGGAAGGGGCTGCCCTGGCCGTTCTCGTCGCAGGCCGTGCAGGGGGCCGACCATTTGCCCGTGTGCTTCACGGGGATTTTTTCGGCCATCATTTCCTCGTAGGTGCGGAAGGAGCCGTCGGCTTTGCGCATGGCCCCCATGAGCAGCTCGCAGGCCGCCTGAATGGCCCGTCCCGTCACCACCTGCTGGCGGCTGCCTCCCGAAGGTCCGCTGTTGGGCACGACGCGGGTGTCGTTCATCAGCAGATTGATCTTGTCCGGCGCGATGCCCAGGGGCCTCAAGGCTTCATGGGCCGTCCCCAGGGCCCCCATGTCGGCTCCCTGGCCGTGGTCTTCCCAACTGGAAACGATGGTCACCGTGTTGTCGGGCATGAGCTCGGCCCACACTTCCGAGGCGTCGGGGCCGTCCAGGCCGCACCCGTAGATGCCGATGGAAAGGCCCACGCCGCGCTTCCTTTCGGCCGTGGACTCCTTTCCGGCCTTTTCCACCGCCGCCTGGTACTTGGGCCTCAGCAGATCGATCATCTCCGGCAGGCTGTGGACTTCCGGCTCCTGTCCCGTGGGCGTGGTCGCCCCCTTGCGGTAAACGTTCTTGTAGCGCAGATCCAGAGGATCCATGCCGAGCTTTTCGGCCAGCTCGTCCATGAGCACTTCCGAGGAGAACTCGCTCTGGGGCGATCCGTAGGCGCGGAAGGCCGATCCCCAGGCGTGGTTGGTGCAAACGGTGCGCCCCTCGCCCCGGATGTTGGGAATGTCGTAGCCCGCTCCCATGAACTGGGCCCCGCGCACGGTGAGCAGGTCCCCGAATTCCGAATAGGGGCCGTGATCCACGGACCAGTCCGTTTCCATGCCCAGAAGCTTGCCGTCCTTGTCCGCCGCGAACCGCATTTTGACGAAGAAGGGGGAGCGCTTGCCCGTGTAGGTCATCTGCTGGTGGTAGTTGTAGCGCAGGGTGACGGGCCTGCCCGTGGCCAGACAGGCCACGCCCAGCAGGGCTTCCATGGTGGGGCTGAACTTGTAGCCGAAGGTGCCGCCGGCGGGGTTCTGGACCAGGGCCAGCTTTTCGGGCTCCACGCCCAGGCCCGGGGCGATCATGGCATGGTGCAGGAACAAGCCGATGGACTTGGAATGGATGACGAGCCTGCCCTCGTCGTCCAGGTAGGCGAACCCCACGTCGGGCTCCATGGGCATGTGAGGCTGACGGCCCACGTAGAACTCGTCCTCCACCACGTGAGCGGCCTTGTCGAAGACGGCTTTGGTGTCCTCGCCCTTGGCGATCTTCTGGGTGTAGTAGATGTTGGGCGTTCCCGGATGAATCTCCATGGCGTCCTCGGCCATGGCCGCCGGAGCGCTCATGTAGGCCGGAAGCTCCTCCAGCTCCACCTTCACCTTGGCGGCGGCCTCCCGCGCCCGGGCTTCCGTGTCGGCGCACACGATGGCCAGGGCGTCGCCGTACTGGAAGACCTTCTCGTCGTTGAGGATGGGACGGTCCCAGCCGTCGCCCTTGTTGGCGGGGAAGGTGATGAGGCCGGTGATGCGGTTCTTGCCCTTGACGTCCTTGTGGGTGACCACCTTGTGCACGCCGGGCATCTTCTCGGCTTCGGAGGTGTCGATGGAAAGAATCCTGGCGTGGGAGACTTCCGCCTGCACCAGGGCCAGCCTCAGGGTCCCCTCGGGCAGCTTCAGCCCGGCGTCCGCCCCGTAGTCCAGGGTCCCGGTGACCTTGGCCAGGGCGCTGGGACGGGGATAGTCGCCGCCCCAGATCTTGCCGTCCGCCGGAAGCTTGTAGGCCAGGTCTTCGAGAGTCATGTCGCCGCGCACCACCTTGGCGGCGTCCATGACGGCGTCCACCAGCTGCTTGTAGCCCGTGCAGCGGCAGGCGTTGCGATGCTTGTGGAACCAGTCCCGCACGTCCTCGCGGCCGGGGCTGTCGTTCTCGTCCAGCAGGGCCTTGGCCGTGACGATGAAGCCGGGGGTGCAGAAGCCGCACTGGGCCCCGCCGTGAACCATCCAGGCCACCTGCACGGCGTGGAGGTTTTCCGGGGTCCCGACGCCCTCGATGGTGGTGACGGCGGCCCCGTCGGGCACCTTGCCCATCTTGGTGACGCAGGAGCGCACCACCTTGCCGTTGAGGATGACGGAGCAGCACCCGCACTGCCCCTGGCCGCAGCCCACCTTGGTCCCCGTCATGCCGAGCTGCTCGCGGATCACTTCCGCCAGAGACGACTCGGGGCTCACCACAAGGTTCTTCTGAATTCCGTTCACGTTCAACGCTTTCTTGACCAACATGGAGCTCCTCCTCGTTCGTGAAGATAAAGGTTTCCGGAAGGGGTCCCTTCCGGCGCTTCAGGATCCCTTGCCGAAAGAGCAAAGGGGAAACCGGCATGCCGGGCAGCCGGCGCAAAAGCCTCCGTGCCCCATGGCCGCGACGTCCCTTCGCGTCACCGGCTCTCCGGCCAGGATTCGGGGCACGATCAAATCGAATATGCTCGCCCTGTAGTACATGACGCACCCGGGGAGCCCCACCACGGGCACGCCGGCGAGGTCCGCCAGCATGAACATGGCCCCGGGAAAGACGGGGGCCCCGTAGGTGATCACCTTGCCCCCGGCCGTGCGGATGCTCGCCGGCGTCTGGTCGTCGGGGTCCACGGACATGCCCCCCGTCACCGCCACCAGCTCGGCCCCTTCCTCCACGAACCGGTGGATGGCCTCCACCGTCATGGAAACGGAATCCGAAACGAAGGTCTGCCCCATGACCGGGCAGCCCAGCTCGCCGAACTTCTCGCGCAGCACGGGGCCGAACTTGTCCTCGATGCGGCCGCGGTAGATCTCGCTGCCCGTGGTCACGATGCCCGTTTTCAGGGCCCGGTAGGGCTTCACCTCCACCACGGGGCCGGCCTCGCCGCAGATGCGCTCCACTCGCAGCACCGTTTCCTCGGGGGTCGCCAGAGGGATGATGCGGGTCCCCGCCACGGCCTGCCCCTCGCTCACGGGCTGATGGGTGTGCAGGGTGGCGAAGACCACCACCTCCCCTTCGTTGATCTCCCGCAGGGCTTCCACCTGGATTTTCAGCAGCCCCTTGGTGCGGGCCTCGAGGTTCACCCGGCCTTCCGACGGGTCCGTGAGGCGGAGGTTGTCTCCGGCGGCGGCGCGGGCGATCCTCCGGGCGGCGGCGTCCTCGTGGACCAGACCCTGGTGCAGGTCCAGCACGTAGATGTTCTCCTTGCCCAGGTCCAGCAGGGCGGGCACGTCCTCGGGCTGGATGATGTGACCCCGGGCGAAGGCCCGTCCCTTGGCGTCTCCGGGGACGATGCGGGTGATGTCGTGAGGCAGGGCCATGCCCACGGCCTGCTCCACGGGGATTTTCTTCATGATGTTTCGCACGGCGACCATCTCTCTCCGTTGACGGGGTTGACGATTCCTGTCCAAGGCCACCTTCGGGGAAGGCGTCCTCCTTGGGGCTTCGGGGAACGATGTGTCGTTTTCGGCACATTCCGACGCAAAAAAAATTTCCGATGGATTTTCCGGGCGGATTTCCCGTACCCGGGCCGAACGGGGAGGAAAAGAAGGCGACGCGAGCGAATCCCCCGAAGGGCGCTCCGCTCTTCCGCGATTTTCGTACGGCCCGCCCGCCGGGGGACGAACCGATTTTCCGGGGATTCACGGAAGGTATTATGTCAAAGGTGATATACCTTGTCCAGAAAAAAACGTCCCCTTTCTTCGACGCCGATTCGTCCCTTCCTCGAAGACCCGGAATCCAAGGGATGCCCGCTTGCGCGGGCATGGCGAAACGTGCTGGCAACCGTTTTCGATCGAGCGCGAAGCCGCCGGAAGCGCTTGAAGGGGAAGCGGAGGAAGCTTCCAGGGCCGGCGGCGATCTCGAAGGGCCAAAAGGGCGAAACCTTCGCGGAGGGACGGGCTTTTTCATCCGAGAAGAGGGGAGCAATGAAGCGCGGGATTTTCTTGATCGCACTGATGTGCCGTTTCTTGTTGTCGGCGGGGCGACTGCGGAGATCGGGGAGCGCTTTCGTGCCGCCTTCCGTAGCGGTGCCGGTGCGCTGCGGCCCGGACGTTGCCGTTCGGCAAATTCGATCCGGACGATTATAAAGGGGAGACCGGATCGACATCCGATTCGAGGAGGGCGTCATGATCGAGTTTCCCTACGGCATCGCCGATTTTCACGATTCTTCGTCCGCATCCGAAAAATCCAATATTATCGATATCTTATCGTGGTCCGACCGTCACCCTGGCATACCGAAGGGCCGGTGAACCGCCGGGAGCATTACTGCCTGTCGCCTCTGGATCGGTTCGACCTGGACGAGATCCTTACGCTGATCCAACGGAAAAAGTATTTCCTGCTGCACGCCCCCCGGCAGAGCGGAAAGACCACCTGCCTGCTGGCCCTCGTGGATTGTCTCAACGAGCTGGGGACCTACCGCGCCCTGTACGCCAATATCGAAGGGGCCCGGGCGGCCCGGGAGAACGTGAGGGAGGGGATCGGGGCCGTGGTTCACGCCATCGCCGGTCAGGCCAAGTGGCGTCTTCTCGAGAGCGGGACGGAGAAGCTCGCCAAAAGCGTGCTGGAGGAAAAACCCCCTCCGGTCGCCCTCGACGAGTTTCTCGCGGCATGGTGCGCCCCCGCGGACAAACCGACGGTCCTTCTTCTGGACGAGGCGGACGCTCTCGTCGGCGACACCCTCATCTCCCTTCCGAGGCAGTTGAGGGCCGGCTATCCCAAGCGGCCGGAGCTTTTTCCCCAGTCCGTCGTTCTTTGCGGGGTTCGGGACATCAGGGATTACCGGATTCACTCGAGTGCGGAGAAGGCGGTCGTTACGGGGGGAAGCGCCTTCAACATCAAGGCGGCGTCCCTGCGGCTGGGAGATTTTACGCGGGAGGACGTTTTCGGCCTGCTGCGTCAGCACACCGAAGAGACCGGGCAAATTTTCGAACCGGATGCCGCGGAGCTGGTCTGGGAATACACGCGGGGCCAGCCCTGGCTGGTGAACGCCCTGGCCTACGAGGTCTGCTTCCGCATGAAGGAAAACAGGGACCGCACCCGTTCCGTCACGGCGGACATGATCTTCGGGGCCAAGGAACGGTTGATCCGGGAGCGCGTCACACACCTGGACCAGTTGGCCGACAAGCTGCGGGAGCCCCGGGTGCGGCGCATCGTCGAGCCCATGATGGCGGGCGACAATCTGGCGGACATGAATCCCGACGACATTCGCTATGTCGTGGACCTGGGGCTGTGCCGGCTCGAGCCCACGGGAAGGCTTGTAGCGGCCAATCCCATCTATCGGGAAGTGATGCCCCGCGAGTTGGCGTTCGTATCCCAGGCCTCATTGCCCCACATCGCCCCCACTTGGCTGAAGCCCGACGGCGGTCTGGACGCGGGCGGGCTTCTGGACGCCTTTCTGGCTTTCTGGCGGCAGCACGGGGAGCCGCTGCTCAAGAGCGCCCCCTACCACGAAATCGCTCCCCACTTGGTGCTCATGGCCTTTTTGAATCGGGTGGTGAACGCCGGGGGGACCCTGGAGCGGGAATACGCCATCGGCACGGGACGGATGGATTTGTGCGCTCGCTACGGCGGAGAGACCCTGGCCATCGAGCTCAAGGTCTGGCGGGACGGGGCCCCCGACCCCCTCGCGCGGGGGTTGGAACAGATCGACGGATACCTTCGGGGCTTGGGACGGGACACGGGCTGGCTGGTGATCTTCGACCGTCGCTCCGGGCTGCCCCCCGTCGCCGAGCGCACCGCCGCCGCAATGGCCGAGACGCCTTCGGGGAAGGTCGTTACCGTCGTCCGGGCCTAGAGGGACGAAGGTCGCCACGCTCGAAGGAATGAACCCTACAACGCCATTTATTTCTTGATTTTGAAGGCGAATTCCGTTGGCTTCCTTTCGACATCCAAAAACTCCGGGAGGGAAGCTATGTTGGCTGAATGCAGGACGAATAGGAGATCCATACGCCATTCCGAAATTCGACTTGCGCGCGATTCTCCTTTTGGGGTAAGCTCCGGCGGTCGTCGGATCAAACAGGCGAAGGTCGATCCGTTTCACCGTTTCCGAAGGAGAGAATATGAGCCGATCCATCAAGCCCCGTTCATCGTCTGTTCGTTGGCTCTGCGCATGCGCCGCCATGGTCTGGCTGCTCGCGGGCGTTGCCGCGCCCGGGATGTGCAGCACCGCCGACGGCCTGAACAACCAGCCCGGCAAGACCCCCGAAACGGGGGACCCGGTCTCGGCTGGCACAGGGGAACAGCTGATGACCTTTCCCCTGTTCCATTTGCCGGGCCCTTTCCCCGTCGATCTCAAGCTCTACTACATGTCCCAGTCTTTCTCGCCGTCGGAGCTGGGGGACCGGTTTTTTTTGAACGTTCCTTATATGTGGCGGGCCGGCGACGATATTAGCGTCCCCTTCGTCAACGGCATGGACGAGGTGGAATTCCACAAGCACGGGGAAGACGACTGGCGCATGGTGGGCCACTCCTCCTGGCCCTACGAGCTCAAGGCTGCGGGCGATCGTTTCTTTCTGAAGAATCCCGCAAGCAACACGGTGCTCTATTTCGAAAAGCACAAGGATTTTTTGTACCTGTGCCGAAAACGGATGGATCGCGCCGGCAATGCTTTGGTGTATACTTACAAGGATTTCGTCGGCAAGGCCTTTCCCGGGCTGGTCTCCATCGAGAGCTCTTCCGGAATGCGCATCGACATCGACATGGCGCTGACAGGGGGCATCTGGGCGGTGACCAGGATTCGGACCGGCGACGAAGACGGCCTTTCCTACACCTTCTCCTACGAGAGCGATCGTCTCGCCTCCATGAAGAACCCCGAAGGGGGAGTCACCACCTTCGCCTACGACGACGAGGGCTGTCTCATCGCCGCGACCACCCCCCGGGGCACGACGCCCTGCACGTCGGAGTACGACACCGTGGAAGTCCACGGAACCGGGGGGAGCATGTTCATTCCCGTGGTGGTGAAACAGGTGGACGCATTGGGAAACAGCACCGCGATCTCCTACGATTTTCCCGACAACAAGGTGGCGGAGACCCGGCCGGACGGGGAGCGCAACGTCTTCGTCACCGCGGGGTATCGGGGGGAATTCGGCCGCACCTCGGGCGTGCCCGAGGAAATGAGCCTCGCGGGTCTCGGGACTCTCGACTTCGAGGGGAACGAGGAGGGAAACATTATCGAAGGGGAGACCGAGGGCGGCTCCACCCTCTCCGTGCAATACGACTCGATCTCGGGCCGCCTTTCATCCTATGCGGTGGGAGGCGATGGCTTGTCTATGACGTACGGCCCCGTCGCTCAAACCTTCGACGGCCTGCACGGCGACAGCGCGGAATTCACCTTCGCCGATGAAACGTCGAGGCTCTATCGGCCCGACAACCTCACCGAATCGCTGACCTACGACGGCAAGGGGGGCCTGCTGACCTTCCGGGACGCGGCCGGAAGCACCTGGACCTACACCCGCAACGGCCAGGGTCAAGTCACCCGGCTCGAAAATCCCCTGGGCGCGGCGGAGACCTTTTCCTACAACGCAAACCGGCTCCTGGCGAGCCACACATCCTCCCTCGCCGGGACCACTGCCTTGAGCTACGACGACTACGGGCGTCTCGCCGCCATCACCGACCGAATGGGTCATTCCCGCACCTTCGAATACGACGATATGGGGCGCCTCGTCAAAGAGACCGACGAGTTGGGTCAGGCGACCCGAATGGCCTACGACGAAAACGGCAATCTCGCTTCCACTACCGATCCCATGGGAAGCACGACCCGCTTTACCTACGACGCCATGGACCGTCTGGTGGAGGCCCGCTCCGCCAACGGAGAAACAGCGACCCTCGACTGGGATGCCATGGGGCGGGTGGCATCCACCACCGGGCCCTCCGGGATCTCCACCCGGTACGAGTACACGCCGGCCGGTTTGGTGAGTCGCATGACAAAAGGCGGCTACGCATGGAAGGGCACCTATGACACGGACGGCCTGCTTGCCGCGGAAATCGAGAGCGGCGGCCTGGAGTACGCCTACGCATACGACGATGCCGGGCGGGTCGTTCGCATCGAAGACGAGGAAGGCCGGGTTTGGCAATACGCCTACGACTCGTTCGGGAACGTTCTTGCCGGCACCGATCCCGCAGGCCGGACCGTTCGATACGCATATGACGGCGCGGGGCGACTGGTCGAGACGACCCTGCCCGGAAACCGAACGGGGAGGTATTCCTATGACGCCGCCGGGAACCTCGTCGAGATCGTTACCCCCGGGGGCGGGCGGTGGCGCTTCGAATACACCCCTGCGGGTCGATTGACCCGGCAGATCGATCCCCTGGGCGGGGCCACCACCTACGCCTACGACGCCCTTGGGCGGATGGAAGGCCGCACCGATGCGTCGGGCGCGGTGCGGAATTTCGAGTACGACGCCGCCGACCGGCTCACCCGGACGGCATCGGGCGGCGACGCTCTGACCTATTCGTACGACGCCAACGGCCGAATGACCCGGACCCGGGGAATCGAGCTCGCCTACGACGCTTTGAGCCGCGTCACCCGCTGTGTGAGCGGGGACACCACCTACGATCTCGCCTGGAACGCCAAGGGGCAGCTCACCCGGCTGAGTCGAACGCCGGGCGATCTCGTCCTGACCTACACCTATGACGCCACCACCGGCAACATCCTGTCGGTCTCGGATTCGAAGGGATTGGGGTCCGCGACCTTCACCTACGACGCCGCGGGCCGAGTAACGAGGATCGCGCGGAAAAACGGGATTTCCTCCACCTTCGCCTATAGCGCGGCCACAGGGGGGATCACCCGCATCACGGAAGGCGATTTCACGGATGCGACCTATACCCTGGACACCCTGGGCCGGGTCGTTGCCCTGGACGGCGTCCTGCCCCTGGACCCCGGCGATTGCCTGGCCCCCCTGGATGAAGCCCACACCGTCAACGCCATGAGCCAGGCCACCGATGACGGCTACGCCTACGACGCCGCAGGCCGCCTCGTCGCCACCCCCGATCTCACCCTCGCCTGGGACGGGCTTTCCCGCCTCGCGGGAGTCAACGACGCGACCTATGCCTATGACGGCTCCGGTCGCCTGATCTCCGCCGCTCTCGGTGGCTCCGAAACTCTTTACAGCTATTGCGGCACCGTGGACACCCAGATTCCCCTGCGCATCCACAACGACGATATCGAATGGATTCAGGTGGTGATGCCCGGATGGGGACTGGTTTATTCCATCCGCGTCACGTCGGAAGGGGAGAGCGTCGCCTATTACCACACGGACCGCCGGGGCTCGGTGGTTGCCGTGACGGACGCCGCCGGCTCCGTAACCCACCGATTCGCTTATACCCCGTACGGCCGTCTGCTGACGGATGAAAACGCCGACCCGCCGGCCGCCGAGCCGGCTCGTCCCCCGTTCCTGTTCCTGGGCCACTACGGATGTCATGCCCTGCCGGGAACGGACCTGCTCTATCGCCACGGAGCAAGGGCCTACCTCCCGGCGGCGGGGCGGTTCGTTTCGCCGGAGCCGGAATGGCCGAGCATCGGGAATCCGGCGCTCTTGAACGTTTACAATTATGCCGCTTCGGAGCCCGTCAATTTGGTCGATTACAACGGATTGGATTATACGATATCTCAGTTGAGGGATTTATATGCGGATTTCAGCTCGGAAATTTTGAAAAAACCCTACGAAGAGCCACGGAAGGATCCCGATTTCAACAAATTTCCGGATTACAGGAGAATCCCCGTCAGAACATCTTCGGATCTGAATGCCGCCTTGGAGGAAAACAAGGGAGAGATATGGGTGGACTTTACTTTGGCGTATCACAGTCCTTTTCGGGAAGTGGTGAAAGGACTGGGAAAAATCAATCCCCACGGGGGAAGGGCGAGAATCATCCCCGAGGAGAACTTTGAAAGGGCGTTGGAGATCGCTGAAAACCTGTTGGTGAACATGGGCTACGACACCCGGTACGGCAACGGCAATTTCCTGGGGCTCGGCAGGGATATCGTCGAATGGATATGGTGGGAGCGGGAGCGGCTGAAAAAGGTCAGACGGGAGATATCATTGGCCAGGGCGCTTCTTTTGGGAGAGGGCGAGCTCAGCCCCGGGGCCGGAATGGTGCAGGAAGCCATGCGGGTCCTCGGGTTCAAGCCCATGAAGGAAAAGCGAAAGAAGGAGACGATGTCCTGTGATTCCAACGAAGCATTGCGGAAAGTACTGGAAATGCTTCGAAAGCGATACGGCAAATGACGCGGGGCGGCGAGCTTGCGGCGTCACGGGATGTCTCCCGGCGAAGGGATTTCTCTAAAAATGCGAGTATCATCAATCCCTTGCCTTGGTCCGACCAACATACTCCCAACATAATCTCTTGATCGCGGCGGGAGGCGGTGGTACAAAAGCATCCTGTGCAACACTGAACCTCCGAGGCCGAGCTTATGAAAGAAACGAGCGCAGTCCGCGAAAACCCGCAGCTCCGGGAGACCTCCCGTCCCGGAGCCCCCAAGGACTCCCCCACCATGAGGCTCCACCTCTGGCTGGAAACGGAAGAGGGGCTCTTTTTCGGCATCGGCCGGGCCCAGCTTCTGGCCAAGATCGACGAGCACGGGTCCCTCAAGAAGGCCGCCGACGAGCTGGGCATGTCCTACCGGGCGGCCTGGGGCAAGATACGCAAGACCGAAGAGGTTCTGGGCGTCCCCGTCGTGCGCCGCACGGGCAACCGCCGGGACGGACAGGAATTGACGGAATTCGGCAGGGAGCTTCGGGACAAGTTCACCTTCTGGTTCAACGTGGTGGAAAAACAGGCCCTGACCTTGGCCGAAGAGGTTTTCGACTGGCCCGTCAAAGGCTTCGAGGAAGACTGAAGACCGGCGCCGGCCGGAGCCCTTCTATTCGCGGGAAACCAGTTGGTCGATGTCTTCGTGCGTTTGCTCGAACACGCGGATGTAACGGGAAAGCTGGTCGCTGAGGATCTCGTTTTCCCGGCGCAAGGCTTGCAACGTGTTGATAAGCCTGGAATTCTGCTGAGCCATGTCGCTGGCCTTCAGGGACAGTTCCGAGATTTTCACGGCCATGTCGTTCTTCTTCCGGTTGATTTCGTCGAGCCGATCTTCCGCGTCCTTCTTCTTGTCTTCCAGAGCGCCGTTGATCTTTCTCAAGTCCTTTTCCCTTCGGGTGCGGTTTTCCACTTCCCGGGCCAGCTCGGCGTTGCGCAGCCTCAGGGACTCCTCGCTGGACTTCAGGTTTTTGAAAAGGATTTCGTAAGGGCTCAGCAAGCCGTATTCGATGACTCCCTTGTAGATCATGAAGAAGGAGATTATCTTGAAGTAGTGCCCAATCAAATTCGAAATCCCGTAAACGCTGATGTAGAAGGTAAATGACAACTCGGCCAGGATGGTGAGAGATATGGACAGGGTCATGAGGCGGAAGAGCTTTCCCGTCATCAGGCTTTTCGCCTTGTACATTCTCGCAATGGCCATGGAAAGAATGATGCAGATAACGTATTCACTGACTTTTTTGAAAAGCGTCAGACCTTTTCCTTCAACGTAGCAGTCCGGAAACCCGTTGAAGCCGAATATGGAAATCAGGAACAAGGAAGTCGCCGTCAGAAACACGGCTCCCGTCAAGCCCACCGGGAGCTTTCGCCCGAGAAAGGAAGGGGCCGCGACCAACGCCAAGCTTTCCAAGTAGCGGGCGGCGATCCAGAGCTGCGTGGCCATGTTGGCTTCCCGCGAATGGAAGATGCCCATGCCCTTGTAGGTGAGGGTGTGCATGAGGTCCAGGGTTCCCACGGAAAGGTAGGCGATCCCCAGGAAAAGGAGGTAGTCGTTGTCCGAGAATCGTCTGGCGGGCCACGCCATCATGAACACCCCCCAGGCGATGGCGATGCTGCAGAATTCCGCCAGGGTGTGGAACAGGGGATAGCTGTAGAAAGTGGTGGCGTACAGGGCCACCATGACTCCCGCCACGAAGAGGTTTTCCTTGGCGGCGGTGGTCATCCCCTGTCCTGAGACGGCCTCGCCCCCTCCGGTATCCTTTCTTTCCATCTTCCCCTCCCTTTTTCGTTCGAGCATGCATCTTCTTGTCTCGCGGAGAGCTCGCAGCCCCCCCGGGCAAGGATGTTCCGGCCCGGTCTCCACAGAATAGACATGTCGTGGAGGAGGAAGTCAAGGATAGCTTCCGATTCCTGGCGGGCGGAAGGGCCGCCGCTGGCTGTTGCATGGATTTTCGGTTTGCCAGGGGACGGCGGGGTCTGTCATAA